>Ga0075423_10002210_pt1 | contig 17561 bp, 13 predicted proteins | sample SoiMethybrSBSTD2_FD_80114 | JGI IMG/M metagenome (GOLD analysis project Ga0075423, IMG submission 80114) | Bulk soil microbial communities from a Populus tree surrounding site in Tennessee, USA - Soil MetaG P. TD hybrid SBSTD2 | ecosystem: Environmental > Terrestrial > Soil > Tree plantation...
CGCGCCCGATGGTGCCGTCGTGGGCAGCGGTCGACTCGTCGAGTTCTCCGAGAACGTCAACGAGACCGCGGAATTCGCGTTCATGGCACCCGAAGAAGTGGGCGAGTATGCGTGGACAGTCGTGTTCGCCAAGCACGACCTCGAAGACGTCGCGCACCAGGAAGGCGTGCTTCCGATTACGGTCAGGACGCTGGCTCACGACACCAGCCTGGCCGTGTGGAGCGTGCCTTCGCCAATCGTGATCGATCATCCGTTTCGCATTCAGGTTGGGGCAACGTGCTCGTCGGGATGCAATCTCAGTGGCAAAGAGATCCAGATCCTCGACGAAACAGGCGCCAGCATCGCGCAGGCAACGCTCGGCGAAACCCCATGGGACGGAACCCGAGCGCTCTACTGGACGGACGTCGACCTTGTTGCCCCTGCCACGGAGGGTCCGACGATGCGATCGGTTGCGTTCGCGCCGGCGGAATTGCGGCTGCCTCATGGCGGGACATCGGCCCGGTTCGGATTCGAAACAGTCAAGCCGCCGCGGTATTCAGTTGCTGTCAAGGTCGTTCAGAAGGATGCGGGCACCCCTGTCGAGGACGCCCAGGTTCGCCTCGGCGTGTACTTCGCCTATTCCGATTCAAATGGCATCGCGAACGTCGCGATGCCACAGGGCACCTACAGCCTGGACGTACTCAAAACAGGTTTCGAGGCGCCTTCACAGGTTCTCGACGTGTGCGACGACGTGACCGTTGAAGTAGAAGTCGCCGTCATCCCGCCGGACAATCCTGACGCGTACTGGTTGTTCGACCCCACGAAGCACAGGTGAGGCGTTTCATGTCGAGCCTTTGGTCTCTTGCAACGTGGTCTGAGATGCGCGCGCATGTGCGAGCAGCAATGGCGTGCGGTGTGATGCTCGTGTGTGGTGTATCTGCATCCGCCGGGATCACCGTGCTCGCTCAGGGCAACAGCGATGCCACCGGCGATCCCTCTCGAGGCAAAGCGCTCTACGACGGCAAGGGTGCATGCGCCACCTGTCACCGGGTGAACGGATTGGGGTCACGCCTCGGTCCCGACCTCAGTGACGTCGGCCAGCTTCGGCGAGCCGTCGATCTGGAGCGCTCACTGCTCGAGCCTGACGCAGAAGTCCTCGGCAACAACCGCTTCTACCACGTCACGACGAAAGACGGCGCGACGACGACCGGACGGCTCCTGAACCTCGACACGTTCACCGTGCAGATGCTCGACTCGAAGGAACGGCTGCGATCGTTTGTGAAGTCGGATCTGCGCGACCACGGGTTTGCCGACAAATCGCCGATGCCGTCGTACAAAACGTTGAACGCGCAGGAACTTGCCGACGTCGTGAGCTACCTCATGTCGTTGAAGGGACAGGCTAACCCATGAAGCATCTCGCGACGCTCGTCTCGGTTGCCGTGTTCGGGGTCTCGCTGTTGGCGCAGGATGTCACCTTCGACCGCATCATGCGCCCCGACAAAGAGCCGCAGAACTGGCTCTCCTACTCCGGCACGGTCCAGAACCAGCGATACAGTCAGCTGACGCAGATCACACCTGCGAACGTCAAGAATCTCGAGTTGCAGTGGATCTGGCAAGCCAGGTCGCTCGAGAAATTCGAATCCACGGCGCTGGCCGTCGACGGCGTGTTGTACACCGTGCAGGGACCACCCGTCGGGGGCGTCTATCAAGTCGTCGCGCTCGACGGCGTCACCGGCCGTCCGTATTGGACGACGGAGTATCGTCCCGGCATGGACGCCGGTCCGTGCTGCGGGCGCGTGAGCCGCGGACTCGCGATTCTCGGCGACACGCTGTACCTCGGGACCATCGACGCGCACCTGCTCGCGATCGACGCCAAGACCGGCCGGATCCTCTGGAACGTCGAGGCCGCCAGGGCCGTGGACAAGTACTCGATCACGCACGCGCCGCTCGTCCTCAAGGACAAGATCATCGTCGGCGTGGCGGGCGGGGATCGCGGCATACGTGCGTTCATCGCCGCCTTCGACGCGAGAACCGGAAAAGAGTTGTGGCGCTTCTACACGATCCCCGGACCCGGCGAGCCCGGGAACGAGTCGTGGTCAGGCGACTCGTGGAAGACCGGCGGAGCCGCGGTCTGGAACAGCGGGGCGTACGACGCCGAGGCGAACCTCGTGTACTTCGGCACAGGGAACCCGTGGCCCGACCGCGACGGCGGCGTGCGGCTTGGTGACAATCTGTACAGCGATAGTGTCGTTGCGCTCGATCCCGACACGGGAAAACTGAAGTGGCACTATCAGTTCACGCCGCACGATCAGATGGACTACGACTCGACGCAGGTGCCGATCCTCGCCGATCTGCAGTGGCAGGGGCGGCCCCGCAAGGTGATGTTGTGGGCGAACCGGAACGGCGTCGCCTACGTGCTCGATCGTCTCAGCGGCGAGTTCCTGCTGGGGAGACCGTTCGTGCGAGTCAACTGGATCGATGGCTTCGACAAGAACGGGCGTCCGCAGCGTGTGCCCGGCAAGGAGCCAACTCCCCAGGGCGAACTGATCATGCCGACGATCCTCGGCGCGACGAACTGGGCGCCGGCATCGTTCAGTCCGAGAACCGGTCTGTTTTATGTGTCGGTGTGGGAGAACACCGGCACGATCGCGGTATCGGGCGGCGGACGGGGCGGGCCGCCGCGGCTCGTCGCCGGGACAGGCGGGACGCCCATGGGTCAATCCACGTTGACTCCGAACACCAAGAAAGAGGACGAAGGATTCGGCGCCGTGCGCGCGTTCGATCCCCACACGCTCGACAAGAAGTGGGAATTCAAGATGAACGACATCACCTGGGCCGGTGTTCTGACCACGGCGTCCGATCTCGTGTTCAGCGGCGGCAAAGAGGGCTACTTCTTCGCCGTCGACGCGCGTAGCGGTGATCTGCTGTGGAAGATCGCGCTCGGCGGCCAGGTCAACAGCGGACCGATGACCTACGCGGTGAACGGCAGGCAGTACATCACCGTCACCGCGGGCAACTCGCTGTTCGCATTCGCGCTGCGACCGTAGGCCGGCTAGGGAAGCCGGCCGGTCCTATTGTTTCTTTCCGCCTACTTGCACCTCGAAGCCGTCCGGATCCTGGACGTGGAAGCTGCCTTCGGTCACCCGAATGTTCAGCCCGCGACGTTTCAGCTCCGCTTCGACCGCCGGTTTGACCGTCTTGTCGGTGTCCCAGTTGGCCAGTGTGTATGCGATGTGATCGACGCCGGCCTTGCCGCCTGGGCGGCTGCTGGCGTTGCGTGGAATGAGGATGTTGTCGCCGAACGTCAAGCGGCACTGCGTCTTTCCATCATCCTCCGAGATCTTCATTCCCAACAGGCCAGCGTAGAAGTCGCGAGTCTTCGTGTAATCGGCGACCTGCATCGAAACGTGGTTGATGGAGATGGCGTTGGCTGGCGCAGCGGCCTGCGCTGTCGTGGTGGTTGATGTCGCCGCCGCTGCCGCTGCCAGGGTTCGAATGAGGTGACGGCGGGTCACTTTTCCGTGTTCGTACTCCTCGAGCAACCTGCTGATGATGTGCTCCATGGCTCATTCTCCTTGTGTCCGAAGCAAGCCGAGTTGACGGAGCGACGTTGACCTTTGCCTTGAACGTCAGCGAGCGAACTATTCAACGATGATCTGAGCGTATGCCCACGGGTGCTCCTTGCAGATATAGACGTAGGTGCCGGGTCGATCGAATTTCACGCCGGCGACACCCGCCGGATCGATTGGGCCAGTAGACCATGAACCATCTTCGGCGACAGCCGAGTGGATCATGGTGCCGTTGTTGCGCCATGTGACTGTCGTGCCCGCCGCAACTTTCGTACGGTAGGGGGCGAACTGGTACTCGTCGGTCATGAAGCGTGCGCCTGTGAACGCGTTGTCGCGCTGGAGCGCCGCCGTCTCAATCTGCCTCGTCTCCATGACCTGCCCCGTGATGCGCTCCGGCTCGCGCGGGGATGGTGGCGCCGGTCGTGGCGGCAGAGTGCCCCCGAGCTTGAACGCCCAGACATTCGTGCTCGTGACGAGCGACACGAACTGCTCGCCATCGATCTCGAACGACGCTGACGGCCCGCCGGCGGGAGCGCCGGTCTGGAACTGCCACACGATTTCTCCCGTCCTGGCATCGTGCGCGTTGAAATGTCCGTCCGGCGCCGCATGAAACAGCAAACCACCAGCCGTCGTCAGCACGCCGCTCGGGCGGCCGGCCCCGGGCGCGAACTCGCGGCGCCAGACGATCTTGTGCGTCTCGCCGTCGATCGCCGCCATCACGAATGTCTCGAGCCGATCGATCCCCGGTACGCGATTGCTGAAGGCGGTGCTGAAGAAGTAGCCGTCTTCGGCCCGGCGCAGCCAGCGGAGCGAACGTTCGCCGACGGCATAGAAGTATTTCGTCTGTTGGCTGTAAGACATCGGTGCGACGCGCATCCCGTAGTACGGCATCAACACGTTCGGCTTGTCGATCGACACGGCCTGGTAGTAGCAGCCCACCTCGAAGCTTTTCGGGATGGGCTGTGTCTTCCGCCACCATTCGCAGTCGGGGAGGACGCCTTCGGCGCCGGCAGGGAAGGGCTGCGTCGCCGCCGTCTTCTGGAAGCGGTCCTGCGGGACCTTGCGCTCCTCGAGCTTCATCAGTGGCTTGCCGGTGACTCGATCGAAGGTGAACACGTAGCCATCGGGCCGGATTGCGCCGATTGCCTTCACCGTCCTGCCTCCGACCTGTGCGTCGTAGAGCACGGGCGAGATCGACATGTCGGCTTCCCAGATGTCGTGCCGGATCGTCTGATAGTGCCACTTCAGTTTCCCGGTCTTCATGTCGAGGGCGACGATCGAGCAGATGAACAGGTTGTTGCCGTCGCGATTCTCACCAGAGAGCTGGGGTACGCCGTTGCCCGTGACGTAGTAGACGAGGCCAGCTTCTTCATCCGCGACGCCGGTGAGCCACAGCGCGCCGCCACCAAACTTCCATTGCGCGGTCTTGGGCCAGGTCTCACTCCCGGGCTCGCCTGGTGCGGGCACGGCGAACCAGCGCCAGACCTCGCGCCCTGTCTGGCCGTCGAGTCCGACGACTTGTCCGCGCCATCCGTTGTCCCCGCTCAGACCCACCGACACGATCCCGCCGGCGTACACAGGGGCACCGGCGATTCCCTGTCCCTTGTCACGCGCGTCCTCGCCGACGTAGCGGTTCCATACGGGCTCGCCGGTGTCGTCGCGGAGCGCGACGACCCGCGCGTCGGACGTCCCGACGAAGACGAGACCATCTCCGAGCGCCACACCCTCGCGATCGGGAGCGCCCATCGGCGGCGGTCCGGCGGCGGCGCCGCCACGCGCTCCACCGCTGTTGGTGGTGAAGCGCCACACGACCTGGCCGGTCCTGGCGTTGATCTTCAGGACGTTGGGCGGGGCGGTGAAGTACATCATGCCGTTCTTCACGACCGTCATGGATCGCGAGTTTGCGGGCGGAGTCAGCCGCTCCGACATCCAGGCCGCGCCGAGCCGCGATACGCTCTGCGTGTTGATCTGGTCGAGAGTGGAGTAGCGATTTCCCAGGTCGCCCATCACCGTGGACCATCCGCGGCCGCTCGATGGCTCGGGGCTGGACTGCACGAAGACGGTCACGGGAAGGGCAAGAGCCACCGCAAATGCGGCCACTGCGCCCGCCCGCGCCCGAATCCGCGGCCGGCATCGTCCAACTGTGCGTGCGAAACAACTCGCGAGTATTTGGCTCAGTCTTGGGAGTGTCACAGATCCAGCCTCGGCGCGCTGCGCGCGTGTGCCTGAACGACCGATCGACATTTCGGCCGTTCACGATTCACTGCCTGACACCAGGACCAGGACGTAACTATTTCGCGAGCGGGTCGGGACGCATCTGGAACTTCATCACTTTGCTCGTTGTTCCTTTGCCCGTCTCCATGTGGAACGGCGCCCGCGTCGACACCGTCGTCCAGATACCGCGACCCTTCCAGCCGGCGTTGGGGTCATCGATACGGCCGTCCATCCATTTCGTGTAGAAGCCCAATGGATACGGCACACGCATCGTGATGAACTTGCCGTCCTTCAACGCCAGCAGTGCTTCGGTCGCGTTCCCGGTATCGATCGGTACGTTGCTCCCGAGTCCGAGCGTGTCGAACTGATCCACCCAGGTGAAGTAACTCCCCTCGGTGCTCCCGGATTCGGTGACGCCCTTGAACTGCGGCGCAGGCTCGGTATAGAACGTCCAGCCTTCGGGGCAATGCTGACCGGTGGCCTTCGGACCGTTCAACGGACCTTTGCACTTGCGGCGATCGAAGCTCGCTAGATGACCGCTTGCCATGGCCGCCCAGTACACACCGTTGCGGTCGACGTCACCGCCTCGCGGCGAGAATCCCCGATCGACGGGAGGTTCATAAATCTCCACGAGCGCAGTGTCTGGAGGGTTCGAGCCGGGCGCGAGCCTGATGATTGCGCCCGGGTACCCGAGCTGCGTCCCCCACACGGAGCCGTCAGGCGCCGGCGCAACCGCGTAGAGCGCGCCGCCGATTCGCTGATCCTTGCTCGGGTCGAGCGGCTGATTCGGTTCGACGTACGCGTCGCGTTTGCCGTTCCCATTGGCGTCCCTGATGAGCGCGGTCCAGCCTTGCGACTTCATCTCGTCGTGAGTCTCGTCGAACATCTTCGTGTTCAGCCAACCGATCACCTGTCCACCACCACTGGTCCATAACGTGTGATTCGCGTCCTCGGCGAACATCAGGTGATGCGTGCCAAAACACGTGCCGATATGCGTCAGCTTCTTCGTCGCCGGATCGTATACGGCGAGGTGGCGGCCGGCGTTGTCCACGGGGAACAGTTTCGCGGACGGGTGACTCGAGCCCGCCTTGCACTCAGGAGGATTCTGGCCGGGCCGGACCGCTGACGTGAGCCAGACTCGCCCCTTGTGATCGAGCATCGGGTTGTGGACGTTGTTCTTGCTCGTCCAGATCACCTCGCTCGCCCAATAGGGCGACGGCTCCGGCATCGAGGCGCTCGTCGGGGGAGTGTTGGGGTCTCGTACGGTCAACGGGACCTGGCTCGCGGTGTTGCTGGCTGGATTCAGCACCGGAACGTAGTCGGCACTGAGTTCAAGCGCTCCGTACACCGGCCCGTTCGCATTGACTCGCGGATTCCTGCGGTCGGTCGACACGACATCGTGCAGGTATGCCTTGGGATCGGCCCAGTCCCACTGCGTGATGACGACGTTCCGCTCGATCCCCTGTGGACGTTGCGGTGCGGGTGGAACCGCACCGGCGCGGACTTGATCAGTCCAATCGGCGAACATCTTCAGGACGCGCGCGCGGCCGAATTGATTCAGCTGGGCGGTCATCTGACCGCCAGCCTGCCCGGACTTGACGCGGCGATCCCACGCAGCGGCGGAGGTGGGAAACACACCGAGCGCCGCCGGGATTTCCCGCGTCGCCTTCGTGCCGAGCGCATGACACGCGGTGCAGCCGCCCGATTTCACGCTGCGGATCCAATCGCCCTGGCTCTTGATGTTCGGCGAGATGCCGTTGCCGCTGTCGCCGGTGCCAGGGAACTCGCTCTTCGCCGGCATCTCCATCAACGCCAGCCAGTGTGCAGCAGGGTAGTAATGCGCGGCCTCTGCCGGAGAGCTTGCTTTCACGGCACGAAGCGCGAGGTTCTTGCCTGAAGTCGTCTGAACCTTTGGCGAGTCCACCAGCCCGTATCCGCGCACCCAGACCCGGTAGTTCGCCTTGGGCAGGTCGGGCACCAGGTAACGTCCGCGATCGTCGGTGACGACAATCCTCGCGAATGGCGTGGGCAGGTCGCCGGTTTCGGCAATGACCCACACTCCGGCCTCAGGCCCCGAGGGCCCGGTCACGGTTCCCGCCAGGTCGTCGCTGTCAATCGCAGGTGCCTCGCTCGTTGTCTGCGCGGCTCTTGTACCCGTCACGATTCCAGCCCAGACTACGAGCCCGATAACGATTCCGAGAGTGAGTGGTTTTTTCGCCATGATGCTCTCGCCTTTCGTGTGGCTGTCCACTACCCGACGCGTGCTGGCTGCTCGATACGAAGAACCCAATCGCAACTATTTCGTCTTCGCGGGCACTGCCCGGTACACAGTGTTGACTGTGCCTCCCGGGAACCATGTGGCAGCGCCCTCGGGAATCGACGACGTGTACGTAAGCGTCCAGGTCGAGCCGACGGTCACCGTCTCGGCAAAGATGGGACCTCGGCGGCCCGACCCCAGACAGCTGTCGCATGGACCACCGGCGTCGAATGCGAACTGCACGAATATCGCCGGACCGCTGGCCGGCGTCACCGTCGCGATTCGCGTGGCGGGATCGACCTTGGTGATCACTCCCGTGATCGTTTTCTCGTCGCCGGCGGCTCGGGCGATCACCGCGATCAGGAGTAGCGCAACGATCACGGTCGCGGTTACTGTCTTGTTTGTTCTCATCACCTGCTCCCGCGTTTGACGAGATTCCGGCACGGTGCTAGCCTCGACGCTCGCTTGCCGGGATATCTGGGGCGGCGCCCTTGGCGAGTCGGATTCGACGGGGAATTATAGAGGGATGTCGAGGGTTAGTGGAGCGACGATCGTCTTTGTCATTTTGATCGCTGCGGGTGCCTTCCCCGCTGCAGCGCGGGCGGAGTGTTCCCTCGAGAACGTCGCCAGTGCCGAAGAGATAGCGGCCGGGTGGACCATCCACGAAGATCACCGCATCGTCAAACAGGTGGACAGCGCCCCCTACGAACAGGGCGTCGGCAATTGGTTTATCAACCGCGAAACGACGACGCAGCCGATGTGCAGTGTGTTTGACGACCTCGGCGGTTACAGCCTCCGCTCGTACATGCTGCAGCCCATCGTCGCCAAGACAAAGGTTCAGATCTGCCGAGCGACCGTGGACGGCGGCAGCGTGCGGTTCGTCGCGTTGGATGCCAAGCCACGGCCCCCCGACACCGCGCACGAGGTCTATGAGCCGTTCAATCGGCCCTACCTCGGGTCTTGTCCGCCACGCCCAGGCGCGCCCAACGCGATTGCAAGACCGAAGTGACGCGCTTAGCGCTCTTCTGACCAAAACGGGATCGACAACATGACTCGCAGACGTTTGTATCGCGGGCTTCCGCTGGCGGCGTTTGCCGCCGCCGCGTTCGTCATGTTTCATGCGGACACTTGGGCGACGGCGCGCGACCAGTCCACCGCGAAATCGGTCAACGCCGGCATACGAGCGTTTGAAATCGTGCCATTGGAGACCGTTTCCGAGACCTCTTCAAACGCCAGCATCGGCGATCTCAACGGCGACGGGCATCCGGATATCGTGCTGGTGAAGGGGCGGCACTGGCAGGTGACGAGCCGTGTGTTTTTCGGGGACAGCAAGGGACATTTCACGCCAGCGCCAGCGCTCCCGAGCAAAGCCATCAAGAGCTACTCGGCATCCTTGGCGGACATGACGCGCAGCGGCCACCTGGACATGGTGTTGAGCAACGACGAGCCGGATCCGAAGTTGGTTCTGCTCAACGACGGTAAAGGACACTTCGTTGTTGGCGGCCACTACGGCGATCCGAAGTGGCAGACGAGAAACGCGGCCGTCGGGGATCTGAACGGCGACGGCTATCCGGATATCGCGGTTGCCAATCGCGAGATGACGAGTTTTGTGTGCTTCAACGATGGCAAGCTCGATTTCGACTGCCGTCCATTGAAGGATTCGCCCAGCGCTGCGACTGTAGCCGTGGCGGACGTCAACGGTGACGGCGCGAATGACGTCGTGTATGCCTGCCGCGATTCGTGTCAGAGCGTCGTGTATTTCAACGACGGTCAGGGGAACTTCGTTCGCGAAGAGCCCTGGGGACCGCCGAAATCATCCACGCGCGCCATGGCGGTCGCCGACGTCGACGGCGATGGCCGTCCGGACATCGCCGCTTGCCCGGAGGAGTTGGGGTGCTTTGTCTACATCAACGACGGCAACGCTACCTTCCGAAGCGGCACAAGTTCCAAACGCACAAGGCGCTGCCCTATTCGATGATCGCCGCCGATCTGAATGGCGACCGCCGCCCGGAAATCCTCGTCGGCTATGTCGAGGCACCGGCGTGGCGTATTTCAACGATGGGACCGGGATGAAGTATCAGCCGGTGCCGTTCGGCGACGGCAAGGGCGCGATCTACGGGATGGCTGTCGGCGACCTGAATGGCGACGAGTGGCCGGACGTCGTGGTCGCGCGATCTGACGCGCCCTGCTTTGTGATGTTCAACCGGCCCCCGAAGAAGTGAGTGTGGCTACTTCGCATCCTTTACTTCGAGGCCGCCGGTGATGCCCTCCACCTGGTGCCCGATCGCGATCTTTCTCATGCGGGCAATTTCAGCCGGTGTGGCAACTTTGGGGTCGACGTTCGCCTGGGCGCACGTGAATCCTCGCAGCGTGCACTCCGACGTAGTGTGGGTGATGCCCTTCTCTTTCATCAGGCGGAACATCAGGGCGACCGCGTCCTCGTGGATGATGACGGCGTTATTGGGTACGAACGTCCCGACACCAATCGCGTAGTCGACGGGCATCAGCGGTTCGACGCTGGCGCCGAAGGCGCCATCGTTCTTCTTGCCAAGATCGTAGGCGCCGAGGTCCGCGCCCGCATCGACGAGATACTGAATAACGGCGGTGTCGCCCATGTTGCCGGCCACCATCAGCGGCGTGATTCCGTAATCGTCCGCCTGGTTCACATCAGCCCCGAGGCCGACGAACAGCTTGACGACTTCCAGCCGTTCCGCCGCCGTCTTTCCCTTGCTGTAACCCTGGATGAATCCCAACCCGGCGGCGGCCTCGATCATCGTCTCGCCATCACTGGAGATGATCTTGGGGTCTCCCTTGTACGACAGCAGCATCTTCACTAGCTCGAGGTCGGCTGAGAAGGCAGCGCGCATCAATGCTGTCGCAAACACGATGCGCGGCGACCCGGCGCGCATGCGGGCGCGCGGTGTGTTGTTGACGAGTGCGTTCGGGTTGGCGCCCGCGTCGAGCAGCTTCTTGATGAGCGGCAGCGGATCGGCCGTGATCATCCATGGAAAATTCGGCGCCGTCTCCATGTTGCGGCGGTCCACCGCCCAGAACAGCGGCGTGAAGCCCTGCGTGTCGGCGTGATTGACGTCCGACTTGCTGTCGATGAGGAAGGAGGCAAAATCGTAGTTGCCGTTGAAGATCGCCAGCCCCAGCGCGTCCTTGCCGTCGCCCGCAATCGCATTGACGTTGGCGCCGGCGTTCACGAGCAGCCGCGCCGATTCGAGGTCGCCTTCGCGCGCTGCGAACATGAGCGGCGTCAGCCAGCCGCTGGCGAACTCCTCGACTTTCTGTTCGGCCTTCGGCACAGCGGGCGTCCGGCCTTCGAAACCACGCCCGTTGGCAGCAGCGACGAAGTTGGATCGGGCATTGACGTCGGCACCGTGATCGAGGAGCAGCTTGACCGCGGCGGTGTGCTGTTCGGACGCGGCCCACATCAGCGCCGTGGTCCCGCCCCACGATTCCTTCGCGTTCACATTGGCCCCAGCCTCGAGCAGCACGGTGATCGCCTCTGGCGTGCCCGTGCGCGCGGCCATCATCAGTGCCGTGTCGCCGGATGGCGTGAGCGCCGCATTCGCCTCGGCTCCTGCCTTGAGGAGCTTGTCGATCATCGACGCACTGCCGTTCATCGCCGCGAGTTGCAGCGGTGTGACTCCTTCGCGATTCGCGGTTGAGACGCGGGCACCGGATCGGATCAGCAGATCGGCCGTGTCGAGGTCGTCATAGCGCACCGCCCAATGCAGCGCGGTGGTGCCGTCGACCTGTGGCGCGTTGACGTCAGCCTTCTTCTGCAGCAGCGAGCGGACGGTGAGTGCGTTGCGAGCCATCGCCGCGTCCGCCAGCTCACTGGTGGCTGCGTTGACGCTGACTGCCGACAGCGAAAACGCGACAATGTATCCAATCAGGAGTCGGATCGACATGACGTCTCTCCACAAGGACACGGGGTGTGATTTTCGCGGACATCACGATCGAAAATCACACCCGGTGTCTTCATGAGCGTTTCACGTTCTGCAGAATCACCGGCGCGGCCGCGTAGTTCTCGAGCGCAATCGTCTTCGCCTCGCCGTCGACGATGACCTTGGCGGTGAGCGACGTCTTGCCCTCGCCGATGCCTTTGGCATTCAGTCGAAGCTCGATCACCGAGAACTCATAGTCGGTAACCGGCTGGTTGCCAGAGGGTTTCCATTGCGGCGACTGCGCGCCGAACGCGCGATTGGTCGCCAGGATGATGCGTTCTCCGCCGGACGGTATGGGCGCGCGCCACGCGTACTTGATCGAATAGCCAGTCACCTCATCGGTCCAGATGTATCCGATCGTCGGCGCCTTGCCGATAGCGGCGGTGAGCGACGCGATCGGGCTCAGCGGGGCGGCGGCTTCTCCGCGTCCGCCACGCCCTCCACGTCCGCCACGTCCCCCTGCACGTCCGCCACGCGCCGCGCCTCCACGTTCAGCGCCGGCCGTTGCTGCATCCGCGGGTGGTGCTTCGGCAGACGGCGGTGGCGTAGCAGCAGGCGGCGGAGCCGCGGCAGGTGGGGGAGCCGCGGCAGGTGGTGGTGCAGGAGGAGGATTCAGCGCCGCAACGATCGGCGCCCGTTCTTCGTCGGTCGACCAGCGCAGAAGCTTGATGTTCACCGGGCTGCCAGGCTGACCCACATTTGCCGACGTCGCCGATAAACTCAGTTGCGGAGTCGACGTCTGCGCCTGCGCGAGCGCGACGATGAGAGATAGGATGAGTCCTGCGCTCGCTGCCCGTAGTCCGAGGGTCGTAGTCATTGATTCGGGTTCGTTCCTTTGACGCGGCCCAGCCACTCGACCAGCCGTTCGAGCTCCTCGTCGGTCAGCCTGGCGCCGCGCTCGCGCATGTCGACGGTAACCACGCGCCAGCGGTCCGGGCTGAATCTCGCATCGTTGACGCGGTCGAGCGTGTGACAGGCCGTACTGCATGAGCGATTCAGCACCGTCTGCGCCTCGGCGTCCGAGAAGAACGTCGTAATTTCAGGGGCGACATACGTCCGCGGAAACGGCTTGGTGCCGGGTCCGAATTTCGTGACGAGCCAATCGACGAGGATCTCGCGGTCTGCGTCCGCAATCGCCACTTTCATGTCCGTGTGCTTCGTGTCGATGAGCGACTTCCATCCTGACTTGTCCAGGGCGAAGAACGCGTAGTCGTCGATGCCGTGGCACGACACGCAGTTCTTGAAGATCACCTGACGGACCGCGCCCTGAGGCGGTTGTACCTGCGGCCGTGTGGGGCGGCCAGCGAGTTGTGCGGCGATAGGCACTGAATAAACGACGAAGCACACGAAGATCGCGAAGAGCACGAGGCTCGGAAGGTACCGGAAGTCTCTTGGCGCTCTCTGATGCATATCCGCGTGATCTTCCTGGCTACGTGATCTTCGTGGCTATGTGATCTCCAGCGGTTCGATCCCCGGCAACGGCCCGGTGCTCGTCCCAAGCTTGTCCTGCGCGACGCCGTACAAGTGGAGCAGGCTCAGGAGCATGTTGGACGTGCGCTGCGTGTTGTCCGGGAACACGAGATGACGATTGCCCTTGAATCTGCCATCGATCCCGCCGATGAGGATCACCGGCACCTTCTCGTGCGCGTGGCGATGGGAGTTGCCCATGTTGCTGCCCTTGTAAATCAGCACATGGTCCAATAGCGTGCCGTCGCCGTCCGGGATGTTGCGCAGCTTGTCGCAGAAGTACGCCACGTTCTGTACGTGATAGCGATTCACCTTCGCGTAGTTGGCCACGTTCTCCGGTTTGTCGCCGTGGTGCGACGAGCCGTGCCATCCGCCGTTGAAGCCGGACTCGGGGAAGCTCGTCCCTGTGAGATCGCGCCCGAGCATGAAGGTCGCAGATCGCGTGATATCTCCCTCGAACGCCAGCGCCATCAGGTCGTACATCAGCCTGAAGTGGACGTGTTTGCTCTCGGGCAGACCAAACGGAACGTCACCGTTGGGCTCCTTCACGGCGTTGGTCATCGCAATCCGGATGCGCCGTTCGATCTCGCGCACGTTCTCCACGTAGGTGTCGAGCCTGCCTTGATCGCCGGCGCCGAGATCCTTCTTGAAGTGCGTGAGCTCGCGCGTCACCGAGTCGAGAATGCTGGCGTTCTGCCGGCGCCCGGCGAGCCGTTCCTCAGGACTCGTGCCGTCGCCGAACAACCGCTCGAAGACGACTCGCGGGTTGACCTGCGTCGGGAGCGGCTGCGTGGGCGAGGACCACGAGATCGAATTGGTGTACGCGCAGCTATAGCCCCAATTGCAGTTGCCGAAGTTGCCGGTGTCCTCGACGCCGAGCTGGATGGACGACAGGATCGTGTCCTGTCCGTACTGGTTCGCGATGAGTTGATCGATCGTCACGCCGAGGTAGGGGCTGACGGCGTTGCGTCGCGGCCGGGCGCCAGATAGCAGCACCGCGCCGCGGGCGTGATCGCCGCCAGGTTCCTCGTCGGTGGCCATCGCCTCCGGCATGTCGAGACCGGTGATGAGGACGACGCGATCGCGGAACGGCTCCAGCGGTTTCGTGATGAACGAGAACTCGAAATCGCGGCCTTCCTGCACCGGGCTCCAGTAGCCCGGCGCTGCGCCGTGCGGATGCCAGATGCCGACGAAGCGCTTCACCGGCGCCGCGGCGGTCAGGCGAAGCGGCGTCATCGCGGGCAGCATCGACTCCAGCAGCGGAAGCGCCAGCGTGACGCCGGCGCCACGAAGAAACGTTCGACGTGGAAGATGTTTCTTGGTGACGAACATCGATAATCTCCCCGCCGGGTCCACAGAGCAGGACCCGGCCTACGCTGTCTCCATAGGACCCGGCCTACGCTTGCTACTGCGTGGTTGCTTCCTTCACCCGCATTTGGAACTGCGCGCTTCGAACGACACCGAGGACGAGAGTAGAGAATCTGTTGTTCTCGCTTGCCACGTCGCGGACGATCGAACGAATCGCCGGCATGTCTGAATACTCTACGCCTCGTCCCAGCGCGTAGGTCATCATCTTCTCTGTAAACATGCGCACGAACTGTGGCGAGTAGCGCATGAGCGCCTCCCGCAGCCCGACCGGACCTTCAACCTGTTGACCGTCGAAGAGTTGCACCGACGCGTCTATGGGCGTCCCGCCCTCGCCGCCCTGCTTCGTGCGCCACTTGCCGTCGGCATCGAAGTTCTCGAGGGCGAAGCCGATCGGGTCCATGATCTTATGACACCCCGCGCACGGCGGATTCTTCCGGTGCATCGTCATCTGCTCACGAAGCGTCAGGATCTTTCCGGGCCCGCCGGATGAGTCTTCGAGCGGCGGCACGTTCGGCGGCGGCTCCGGCGGAGGAGTGCCGAGCAGGTTCTCGAGCACCCACACACCGCGCTTCACTGGTGACGATCTGAAGTTCTGCGTCCAGGTCACCGCGAGAAAACTTCCTTTTCCGAGCAGCCCTCGCCGGTAATCGAGGTCGGGCCCGAGCGTGACGCGCCGGAAGTGCGAGCCGTAGACGTTCGGAATACCGTAATGCCGCGCCAGACGCTCGTTGACGAAGGTGTGATCCGCCGTCAGCAGATCGAGAACGTTGCGATCCTCCCGCATGATGCTCTCGAAGAAGAGCTCCGTCTCCCGCCGGAAGCTCTGTCGCAGCTCATCGTCCCAGTCAGGGTAGAAGATGCCGTCTGGTGAGGTCGCGTCGAGATTTCTCAGGTAGAGCAGTTGAGCGGCGAAGTTCGCGACCAGTGCTGATGAGCGTGGATCGGCGAGCATGCGCCGGACCTGTTGCTCCAGCACCTTCGGATCGCTCAATCGTCGCTGGCTCGCCACGGTGAGCAGCTCTTCATCCGGGATGCTGCTCCAGAGAAAGAACGAGAGGCGGGACGCGAGCTCGAGGTCACTGATGCGATACGCGCGCCCCGCGGGAATATTGACTGGCTCCTTCTCCGCGCGGACGAGGAAACGTGGGCTCGCGAGCAGTCGTCGCAGCGCCAGCTCGATGCCGTCTTCGAAGGTGCCGTCGCGGCGGCCCTCCGTAAAGAACGTCATGAGCGGCTCGATATCCGGTGCAGTGGTCGGACGCCGGTACGCCCGGCGCGCCAGCGTGGTAAGGATGTTTCTCGCACACGATGTCTCGTCGGTCGCGCTACCCGGATGACACGTGAGGACCTTGCGAAGGCTGCGTGAGTCGGCTGGACGGACAGGGGTGAACGGACCCTGAATGCGAAGGAAGCCGATCGCCGGGTAGTACTGCAGTTGCGGAATGCTGTTGTTCTCGAGCGACTTCCGGTCGTACTGCTTAATCATGTCCAGGCTGGGACGGTAGTTGGTCGCCAGAAATGTGGCGCCCACCATCCGCGACCCTGCTTTCACCGGGAGGCTGACCTCCAGCACGCCGTCGCCGGTGTCGCCGGCCATGCCCTGGCTCGTGCCGACGCCTTCGTACTTGAACAGGTGCGACCGTTCGCCATCGATGACGAGCTCCAGCCGTTCGCCCGGGATGAAGCTGCCGATGCCGAAGTTCTGGATCGAGAACTTGTATTCACCATCGGCGGGGAAGTTGTGCCGAACGAGCATGCCGCCGCGGGTACCGAAGGGCAATCCTTCGAGGTGGTGGTTCTGTGACGTATCGCCGGGAGCGAGGTAGGTCGCTTCGGTTGGTGTCTTCCAGTACCCGACCGCCATGCGCGCGACTCGTGTTGCCGCGGTCGTGTAGGCCTCGAGCAGCGTCGGTGAGATCGTGAGCGAGCCGGCGACGTTATCGAATCCTCGCGCCGAATCGTCAGGCGGCAGCAGCGTCGCCACGTCGATCTCGAGATCGAGGAGATCGCGGATCGCGTTCGCGTATTCGGTGCGGTTCAGGCGATGCAGCACGACGGCGCCCGGATTTGCGCGCGGCGTTGCCTTCCGATCGATCTCGCTCTCCAGCCAATCCCTGAGGCCCTCGTACTCGGCAAGCGAAGGCCGTCTGACGTCCGGAGGGGGCATGACGCCCGCCCGAAGTTTGCGAATCACCTTCTCCCACAACTCGGGATGATCGCCGGCGGTCGAGAGGTCCAGCTTCTCGAGCGAGAGGTTCGCGGTCTTCAGGCGATCGTTATGACACGTGACGCAGTACTGATCGAGAAGCGCGCGTTGCTCGGCGGCGTGTGATGTTACGGCGGCCGGAGAAGATTGCGCTGCAGGCGCCGCCTGGCCGATCGTGAGCAGCGCATACACAAAGGCGAGCCCCGCCGCTGCCGCGATCAGTCGCCGTGCCCATACGACCTGACATGTCACAGTACGGAGGATAACGCTGAAAGCCTCGGTGATTCCACTGCAGTTATGTGAAGGGGCCTGACCCCATCCGGACAAGCTTACAAGCGCTTGACAAACCGTTGCCCCGTGGCCGTATAGCCGATGTGCTGGTAGAACTTGTGGGCGTCCACCCGCTGATTGCCGCTCGTGAGAATCACGTTGTGGATGCCTCGATCACGGCAGCAGCTCTCCATGTGCTCCATCAGCATCCTGCCAACGCCGCTTCCTCGCCACTGGCTGTCGACAACCAGGCCGGTGATCCGCGCGTGAGGATC
>Ga0075423_10002211_pt1 | contig 17560 bp, 13 predicted proteins | sample SoiMethybrSBSTD2_FD_80114 | JGI IMG/M metagenome (GOLD analysis project Ga0075423, IMG submission 80114) | Bulk soil microbial communities from a Populus tree surrounding site in Tennessee, USA - Soil MetaG P. TD hybrid SBSTD2 | ecosystem: Environmental > Terrestrial > Soil > Tree plantation...
GCGGCGGCTTCCGGCTCCGCTCTCCCATCGCTCTGCCCTCCCTGCTCCGGCCCCTCGCCGGTCGAGGGAAGAGTGTAACTCGCTCACGCCAACCGAAAGATCGATTTCCGCTGAACCACTACACAAACCAATGACTCGTGAAGACTCATCGCGATGTTCTTCTCCAGTCATGAGTTGGGGGTCGAGGGTCATTTGTAGTTGGTGATCAGTTCTTCCCGGTTCTTGCTGGGGGGCAGCGACGCGGGTAGGATCGGCGTAATTGCGGTGCGGACATCCGTCCGGTCGCATTACCACCATCAGGAGACCCTGCATGCGTCTCGCCCCGCCGCTTGCGAGCGGCTTCCTCCTGGGCGTTGCGCTCCTTGCGCCGCGCGACGCCCAATCCCAGGCGCCAGCACCGTCTGGCGTCTGGGCCCTCACCAACGCCCGCATCGAGACGGTCACGAAAGGGACGATCGAGAAAGGCACGATCGTCATCCGTGACGGGATCATCGAAGCGGTCGGCGCGAACGTCACCCCGCCGGGTGATGCGCGCGTCGTTGACCTGACCGGTCGCACCGTCTACCCGGGCTTTATCGACCTCACCTCGTCCATGGGGGTGCCCGCACCGCCGCAGCCGCAAGGTGGTGGTGGAGGCGGAGGTGGCGGTGGGGGCGGACAGACTGCGGGCGCGCCGATCCGGAATGTCGGGCTCGAGCCTGGACGCGTGATCGCGAACGAAGTGGCCCCCGCCACGACGGACATTCGCGCGTCGCGCGATGTCGGGATCACGACGGCTCTCGTGGCGCCATCACGAGGCGCGTTCCGCGGCCTGTCCGCGCTCATCCCCATGCGCGACGACTCGTCCGCGCAGTACATCGTCAAGGCGCCGGTCGCGATGCACATGGGATTCCAGGGCGTGGCCGGCCGATACCCGGCGACCCTGCTTGGCGTGATCGCCTACGAGCGGCAGGAGCTCTACGACGCGCAACGTCACGGCATCCTCTTGGATCACTACAAGGCCGGGCAGCGCGGCGTCGCCCGTCCTTCGTACGATGCCAATCTCGACGCGCTCGTACCCGTCGTGCGCGGACAGCTGCCCGCGTTCTTCGGCGCGAGTAACGAGAACGAGATCCGCCGAGCGATCGACATCGCGAAGGAGTTCGATCTCAAGCTGACGATCGTCGGCGCGACCGAAGCGTTCCGCGCGCTCGATGCCGTCAAGACCGCTCGGCCACTCGTGGTCTCGGTGGATTTTCCGCAGGCCGTCGAGGTGACGGGGTGGGCGTATCGCGGCGCACAGCGCCGTGAGCTCAACGACAGCGCGACGCGCGACGCGTCGGTGAAGAAGATCGTCGAAGCGAACGCAGCGACGCTCAACAAGGCCGGCGTGAAGTTCGCACTCGCGCCGGGCACGCTCAGGCCTAACGATTTCATCGCCAACGTGCACAAGGCGATCGCGGCCGGACTTCCGCGCGAGGTAGCTGTCGAAGCGCTGACGATCCGCGCGGCGGAGATCGCCGGCGTCGGCGACCAGCTCGGGAGCATCGAGGCCGGCAAGATCGCCGACCTCGTCGTTGCCAACGGCCCGCCGCTTGGTGACTCTACGCGCATACGCACCGTGTTCGTCGACGGGGTCGACTACGATGTGATTGCCTCGGCAGCCGGGCGAAACGGCCAGCGTGCCGCCGGCGGTGGTGGTCGCGGCGGCGCGGTCGGTGGTGAGATGGCGCAGGTCGCCGGGACATGGACGATGACCGTGAACGCGCCGCAGGGGGCGATGACGTCGACCATGACGTTGACGCAGACTGCGGACGCGATCGACGGGAACATGATCTCGGAGCTCGGCACGTCGGCGATCTCGGAGGGGCGGGTCAACGGCCGGACCGTGACGTGGTCGGCGTCGTTCCAGATGGGAAACGAGCGAACGACGGTGAACTTCGAGGGCGAGGTGGATGGAAACAGAATGACGGGGCGCCTGCGCGCTGGTGAAATGGGGACCATGACGTTCACGGCGGAGAGAAAGCCATGACGAGCCGGGAAACGGGAGACGGGAGGCGGGAGACGGGGAGCGGGAGAAAGAGCGTGTCATTCCGAGTCGTCAGGCGAGGAGCTGCGCTCGGGATGATAATTGCGCTCGCGGCCTCGCCGGTGCTTGGCCAGGCAGCTGGTGCGCCTAACACGCAACAGCCAACGCTCGACCTCACAGCCGTCTCGCTGCCGATCCCGGCGGCGGGCAAGCTCGTCGCCATCACGAACGCGACGATCATGACGGCATCCAGCGGCACGATCGAGAAGGGCACGATCGTCATCCGCGACGGCAAGATCGCGGCGGTCGGCGCCGACGTGCCGGTGCCGGCCGGGGCGAAGGTCATCGACGGGACGGGCAAGTACGTCACGCCCGGCATCATCGACGCCCACTCGCACTCCGCCGCCGAGGCGATCAACGAAGGGACGTTGTCGATCACATCGATGGTGCGGATCGAGGACGTGCTGCGGCAGGACGGGATCAGCCTCTACCGCCAGCTCGCCGGCGGCACGACGACGCTGAACATCCTCCACGGCTCGGCCAACACGATCGGCGGGCAGAACGCGGTGGTGAAGCTCCGCTACGGGCTGCCGGTGGACAGCCTCATGTTCGAGGGCGCGCCGCCGGGGATCAAGTTCGCGTTAGGCGAGAACGTGCGGCAGACGAACCGCAACCTGCAGCCCGGCCAGCAGGGCCGATTTCCGCGCACGCGCATGGGGGTGGAGGACCTGCTCCGCGACGCCTTCACTCGCGCTCAGGAGTATCGCCGCGACTGGCAGCAGTACGACGCGAAGAAGAAGGCAGCCAAAACGGCGGCCGAGCGTACGGCGCTCATTCCGCCGGCGCGTGATCTCGAGCTCGACGCATTGGTCGAGGTGCTCGAGGGCAAACGGCTCGTGCACTGCCACTCGTATCGCGCCGACGAGATCCTCATGATGCTGCGCGTGGCGAAGGACTTCGGGTTCCGCGTGGCGACGTTCCAGCACGTGCTCGAGGGCTACAAGATCGCCGACGAGCTGGCGAAAGCGGGCAGCGGCGCGAGCACGTTCGCCGATGAGTGGGCGTACAAGATGGAAGCGTGGGACGCGATCCCCTACAACGCGGCGCTGATGGCCGAACGCGGCGTGGTGGTGACGATCAACTCGGACTCGGACGAGCGTGCGCGGCGCCTGTACCAGGAGGCGGCGAAGGCCATGCACTACGGTGGCGCCTCGGAGCAGGAGGCGCTCAAAATGATCACGCTCAACGCCGCGAAGCAGCTGGGCATCGACAAGCGAGTGGGGTCGATCGAGGTCGGGAAGGACGCGGACCTGGCGATCTTCACGGCGCATCCGTTCGCGCCTAACGCGCGGGTGGACATGACGCTCATCGACGGGCGCGTGTTCTTCGATCGTGCCACATCACCAACGCTCGAGCAGCTGATCGAGCAGATGAAGCAGCGCCGGCCCCGTGTTGCCTCGGAGGATCAATGAGAAACGCTGCTCGCTGGTTGCCGACGGCTGCGCGCTACTGCCGCGGGCTGCTGGCTGCTGCTATTGGCGCCGCGGCCGTCACGTCAGAGCTCGACGCGCAAGCGGCCGCCGGGACCTTTGTGATTCGGGGTGGCACGGTCGTCCCCGTCGTCGGGGCGCAGATACCTAACGGGACGGTCGTCATCTCGCAGGGGAAGATCCAGGCAGTCGGCGCGAACGTGCAGGCGCCACAGGGGGCCACAGTCATCGACGCGACCGGGCTCTTCGTGTATCCCGGCATGATCGACAGCGGCACGGAGCTCGGGCTCACCGAGATCGGCTCCGTCCCCGGCTCCACGGACACCCGTGAGATCGGCGACTTCAACCCACAGGATGTCGCGCTCACGGCGGTGAACGCGCACTCCGAGCTGATCCCGGTCACGCGCGTAAACGGTGTGACGACCGTGGTCACCTCGGCGACGGGTGCGCTCATGTCGGGGACCGCGGCGCTGATCGACCTCTGGGGATGGACGCCGGACGAGATGGCAATCAAGCCTCGCGTGGCGCAGGTGATGTCATACCCGTCCTCCGGCGGACTCGGTGGCCGCGGCGGCGGTTTCGGCGCGCGACCGCAGGGCGACGCGTCCGAGACGGCGAGCCGGCAGGTGCGAGCGATGCGCGACTTCTTCGCCGACGCGCGCGCGTACGCGGACGTGAAGGCCAAGGTCGCGGCGGGCGGCAGCGTGCCTAACGCTCCGCGAGCGAACCAGGCGATGGAGTCGCTCGTCCCCGCGATCCGAGGCGAGATGCCCATCATCTTCGACGTGAACACGATCGACCAGATCCGCGGCGTTCTCACGCTGGCGGACTCGTTCAAGCTGAAGGTGATCCTGCGCGGACCGCGGGACGCGTGGCGCGTGGCCGACACGCTCGCCGCGCGGAAGATTCCGGTGATCGTGGGCCCGACGACGCAGGTGCCGGGGTCCGACGACCCGTACGACGCGCTCTACGCGCAACCGGGCGTGCTGGCGAAGGCCGGCGTGAAGATCGCGTTCCAGACGTCGGGCGCCTCGGACGTGCGCGACCTCCCGTACAACGCCGCGCTCGCGACCGCGTATGGGCTCGACATGGACGAGGCGGTGAAGGCGCTCACGATCAATCCCGCGCAGATCTTCGGTGTGGCGGATCGCTACGGCAGCCTCGAGGCGGGCAAAGTCGCGAATGTGATGGTGACCACCGGGAATCCGCTCGATGTCCGGAGCAACGTGAAATACCTGTTCATCAGGGGCGAGCAGGTGCCGCTTACGGACCGGCACACGAAGCTGTACGAGCAGTTCAGGGCTCGGCCAAAGCCGTAGGCTGGCGGCGCGACGGTCGACTCGAGAATTGACCACGGAGGACACGGAGACCAGCATTAGCGTTAGGCGGTTCTCCGTGACCTCCGTGGTTTAAATGAATTGGTCTCGACTCCCGTTGAGGAATTTGTCGATCTCCTCGGCCCGAGCCTCAGCGTCCTCTTCCCCCAGCTCGATAAGCCTGCCGAGGTAGTGCTCCTGGAACATGAGGAGACTGAGGATGTCCGGGCTGGCCGTTTGACGCGTGCCGAGGCCTCTCGTTAGGAATCGGAACGGCTTGGGCAGCAGCGCCTCGTACTCGCTCGACAGCTTGCCCAGGTCCCTCGAGGGACGCAGGACCAGGATGTTCACGACGCGCATCCCGGAGCGCTGCTCTGGCGGCAGCTTCCGCAACACGAAGTTCATCCGCTCGAGCCGCACGACGTCCTGATCGATCAGGTCCAGGAAGATCGCGTTGTACAGGATGCTCAGCACCTGGGCCGGCGGCGGGTAACCGCGAATGAGCGGACGGTTCGCCTCCGCCTGCGAGCGATCGTAGCGCGTCGAGATCGCGAGAATCTTGTGCGCGCCGAGGTGGAGTGCCGGCGACAGGGGAGCCGTTAGGCGAATGCCGCCGTCACCGTGCCACGAGTCTTCGATCTTGACCGCCGGGAAGAAGAACGGCAGCGCCGACGACCCCATCACGTGCTCCACCGTCAGGCGGGTCGAGATCGAGCGCCGCTTCGGACGTTCCCACTCCTCGATGTTGCGTCCCTGCATCCAGACGATGGACTGGCCGGTGGCGTAGTCGGTCGTGCTGAGCGCGACGGCCCGAAGCGAGCCGCGCGCGATGTTCTGCTCGATACCCGTGAGCACACCATTCTGTGGCGCGAGCGCGCGCGTCAGAAACGTGCGCAGCGGCGATGTGTCTACCAGCCCGCGCGTCTGCGTCTCCGCGACCGTTCCGCCGGACACGAGGCGCACGCCCCAGCGCAGGAAGTTCGTCAGCAGGGTGGGTGCGTCGACGCGAAAGACCTGTTCGGGACTCAGGGATCGCCACAGCCGCTCGAGCGACGTCACTGCGGCCGAGAATGTCCCGGTGTGCTGCGCGAGGTGGGCGACGTTCACCGCGCCGGCGGAGACGCCGGTCAGAATCGGGAGGCGGAGATCGGGGTATCGGCGCGCGAGGTGGCGCAGGAGGCCAACCTGATAGGCGCCTCGCGCACCGCCGCCACCCATGACGAGCGCGATCTCGCCGAGGTCGGGCGCGAGCGCGGCCGGCGATTCACCGGGGACGTTTGTGGAGGCAGGCGGCTTGTCGGAAGACACGTCCATGGCCCCGAGAACCTTCCCGTGCAGCGCCGGTTGCGCAAGACAAGCGCGGTCAATGCTGCCATTGTGGGCCACGAGGCCGTTCGGCATCGTGGGGCACCCAATGCAGACGTGTCCCATCCTCCTGACGCCCGAAAGCCAACTCATGTCCCCCATTCGTGCATCGTGGTGGCTTGCCTCATTGATCGCGCCGACGCTCGCCATCGGCGTTACCGCCACCGATGCACGTGCACAACGGGCGTCGGCCAGCACGGCTGCTGCCACGACCGGAACATGGACCGATCCCTCACCACACCGCGTGCGGATGGTTGCCGTCGCGCCAAAGGTGTCGCTCGAGGTGCTGGACTGGGGCGGCTCCGGAGAGCCGGTGGTTTTCCTCGCCGGGCTTGGCAACTCGGCCCACGTGTTCGACGACTTTGCCCCGCAGTTCGCCGATCGCTTCCATGTTCTCGCCATCACGCGCCGTGGCTACGGCGCGTCGAGTCAACCGGGGTCCGGCTACGACGTGGGAACGCTCGCGGCGGACATCCGGGCTGTCCTCGACACGCTGCGCCTCGCGCGTGTCACGCTCGTCGGCCACTCCATCGCGGGCGATGAGCTCACAAAGTTCGGCTCGACCTACCCGGAGCGGATCGCGAAGCTGGTCTACCTTGACGCCGCGCACGACCGCACGGGACTCCCGAACCTGTTTCAGCAAGCGCCGAGACCCGCGCCTCTACCAATGTTGGCCGCCGACTCCGTGTCGCCGACAGCGGTGCGCGCCTACATCGCGCGTGCATACGGAATGCTGGTCCCGGAAGCAGAAGTGCGCGCCACATCGATCTTTGGTCCGTCGGGCCGGTATCAGCGCGACGTCACCCCCGACTCGATTGGCGCAGCCATCGTAGCGGGCGTCGAGCACCCGGCGTATGCGCGGATCACGGCGCCGGCGCTCGCGTTCTACGCCGTCGCGGATTCAGCGGCGGACCTCATCCCTGCATACGCCGCATTGGACTCGGCGGGGCGTGCCGCCGGACAGAAGGTATTCGTGGTTTTCACGCCGTTCGCACGTTCAGCGCGCGAGCAGTTCCGCCGCGAGGTGCGACAGGGACGGGTGATCGAGCTCCATGGCGCCCATCACTACGTGTTCATCTCGAACGCCACCGAGGTCGCGCGCGACATGCGGGCGTTCCTGCTCGCGCGCTAGTCGTCGCGCGCTGACAACCCGGTAATGCGCCTGGCCGGTCTCACCCGGCCGATCTTCCGCCAGCATCCCACCGTTAGGCCCCCAGGACAGCGGTGGTGTGTTCGTGGCCGCGGCGACCTCCACACCGGGCAGTGCAGTTTGACCGGATCGCTAGGCCTGCCCCAATGCGCGCGCTATCGCCTGCGCCAACCGCATCGGCGCGGCGGGATCGGCGTCGAGGTAGAGCGACGGCTCCAGAAGCTCGAGCTCGGTCACCACGAGATCGTCACCCCGGAGGACGCCGTCGACGCGAGCGTACACCGAATCGCCAGGCGCGGCGTGAAGCGCACGCTCGGCCTGGCGAATCACGTTAGGCGAAGGCGTCACGCGCTCGTGCCTGCCGCCCCACTCGCGCGTCACGCGAAAGTCGCCAAGCGCCGCATACTTACGCACCGCGTGACTGAACACGCCGCCGAAGAACAGTAGCGACCACTCGCCGTCCGACTCGACCTCTCGCACGAATGGCTGCACCATGACGCCGGGTCGCGCGATCAGCGCACGCAGGCGCGCGTCCCACGCGGCGGCGTCTTCACGCACCTCATCGATCGTCACACTCCACGTCTCGTGCGCGGACGCCGAGATGATCGGCTTGACCACGGCGCGCTCCCAGCCGGTGTCGGCCAGGACCGTCGCCAGCGAAGCCGACTTCGCGCGTGGATCCTCTGGTAGAAGCCAGAGCGTAGGAACAGTGCGGACAGCGCCGATCGTGAGGTCGTGGAGATAGGTCTTTCGCGAGCTCCATCGCAGGACCGTCGGCGAATTCCAGATCGGGACACCGGCGCCCGCGACTCGATCGACCCAGCGGAAGAAGTCGTCGTAGCGCAGGTGATAATCCCAACACGAGCGCACGACGACGCCGTCGTACTCGCGCCAGGCAACGGAGGAGTCGTCCCAGACCTCCGCGCAGGCGTCCACGCCAAGCGCGGCGAGACACTCGATGAGCGGATGCTCGTCGTCGGCGAGCGCGGGGAGCGATGCGTATGTGGCGAGGGCGATCGCGGGCATCCCGAATGTAAACGGGTCGCCCGCGATCGGCGCGAGTTCGCTACGCGATGACGCCCTCGCGCGCCCTGCATAACGCCGGCGCCTGACCCTGCGTGAACACTGCCGACAGGTCGATGTACGTCTGCATGCGGTCGGCCTTTCCCTCTGTGAGCTCCCACACCGTCGCGGCGGGGAGAAGGGCCGTCGTGCCATCACGCCGCATGAACGTGACGATCTCCTCGATGACGAGGGTGTCGTCGACGCGCAGCTGCGACGTGAACGCGTGGCTCATGTCACCCATCGCGTCGAAGAATTCACGGAACGCGTCGCGGATGGCCACACGCCCGGCCACTGGCTCGCCGTTCCCGACGCGCACCGTCGCGCCGGGCGTTAGCTGCGCGACGAACGCGTCGACGTCCTTCGCGTCGAGCGCTTCATACGTCTGTTCGACCCATTCCATCCAGTCGTCTTCGGTCCAGTCTTCCACGGTGGCACCCTCCCCCTCCCTGTCGTGGTGGCGTTCGTGTCGCGTTCGCCTCGCCAGGATACGTCGGAGCGGCACACGCCAGAACCGGGCCGATAGCCGTTAGGGTCGAGGTCGTCAGGCCGAGCGGATCGCGTCCACCGGATCGATCCGCGACGCGCGCCACGCCGGGACGAACGCGGCGACCGCCGTCACCGCAAGCAGCAACGCGGTCCCGAGCACCACTGTTGCGGGATCGCGCGGCGAGACGCCGTAGACGAGTCGGCCAGTGATGCCCTGCACCGGCAGCAGCAGCGCGAGGCCGAGCACCACACCCGCTGCGCTCGTCATGAGACTCTCGCGAAGGATGAGCACGCGCACGCCCGCAGGGGACGCGCCCAACGCGAGCCGCACACCCATCTCGTTCGTGCGGCGAGACACGGAGTATCCCATCACGCCGTACAGGCCAATTGCGGCGAGCAGCAGAGCGAGCACGCCGAAGCTGCCTGCCAATCGCGCGACGAGCCGCTCGCTCGTCAGCCCGCGCTCGAGCAGATCGGACAGCGGGACGATGTCGCGCAGGGGCAGCATCGGGTCGACTTGCCGGATCGCGTTCCGAAGCGCCGCCGTCACCGGCTCGCGCGCCCCGATCATGCGCACCTCGACGCTCGTCACGTACTCCCGCGGGCCTTGGGCGAGCGGTCGAAACACGAGCCTCGGCGGCGCCTCGCGCAGCGCATTCACGCGCGCATCCCGAACCACGCCGACGATCTCGAGCTCGGGCGGCGTGTCGTAACCGAAGCGCGAGCCAACCACCCGGTCGGTGCCGAAGAAGTGCCTCGCCATGGATTCGCTGACGATGGCCACCTTCGGTGCGCCGTCCTTGTCAGCTCGCGTGAAGCCGCGCCCCTGGGCGAGCGCCATCCCGATAGTGTTGAAGTAGTCAGGCGTGACGTAGTTCTCCTGAGCGCTGCTGCTCTCCCCAGGGGGAAGCGTGCGACCGGGTACGACGAGCATGCTCGTGCGAGTTCCGCCACCGGCGAGCGAATTGAGCGACAGGCTCGCAGAGCGAACGCCGGGGATCGCCCCGGCGGCGCCTAACAAGCGATCGTAGAGCGCCGGCAGCTGCGCGAAATCGTAACCCGCTGCACGCACGTCGAGGCGAGCCACCACCACGTGCTCGCGCTCGTAGCCGGGGTCGATGACGAGCAGGTTGCGGAGCGTGCGCACGAAGACGCCCGCTGTCACGACCAGTACGAGGGACAGCGCGATCTGGGACATCACCAGCACTCGCCCCAGCGGCAGCCGATGCGCCGACCGCCCGCCCATCACGCGCCCCGCGCCCCGGAACGCATCGTACAGCCCGAGTCGCGAGACACGCATCGCGGGAAAGGCGCCAACGAGCAGTCCGGTCCCGAGCGAGACCAGCAGGGCGAAGCCGATGACGCGAACGTCGTTGGATACGTCGAGCGGAACCGGGCGCGAGCCGGATGACGCAACCCGGAGCAGCATCGCCGTTCCCCAGCGGGCGACAATGAGGCTCAATGCGCCTCCGAGGAGAGCGATCGTTAGGCTTTCCGCCAGCACCTGGCGCACGAGCCGGCTGCGGCGAGCCCCCAGCGAGATCCGAACGGCGACCTCGTGGCTTCGGGCCGAGCTGCGCGCAAGCAGCAGCCCGGCGAGATTGCCGCACGCAATGAGCAGCACCAGTCCGACGCTCGCCATGAGCACCCGCAATGGATCCTTGAACTGCTCGCGCAGCGGCGAGACGCCGCGCGGGATTGGGTACAGCGTCACGTGCTCGCGCAGGCGGTAGGCGCGCTGTACGGAATCGGCCTGCGCCACCTGTTGCTCCAGATCACCGCGGAATTGACGATCGAGCGCGCTGGCGACGCGCACCGCCGACGCTGGCGGCACGCGGGCGAGAAGCATGAGCCACTGAATGCCGTCCTGCGGCGCCCATGCCTTCTCGATGTCAGCGTCATTCGCGGTGTAGTTCCCGATGTACCTCAGCGAGTGCTGCATGGAGAGCGGCACCCAGAGGTCGACCGACGATCCCACCGTGAGTCCCTGGAAGCCGCGCTGTGCAACGCCGATCACGCGCAGCGGAATGCCGTTGAGACGAATGGTCGTGCCGACGATCCGCGGGTCGCGGCCGAAGCGTCGCGACCAGAACGCATCACTGAGCACGGCGACGGCTCCGGCGCCGAGCGCACGGTCATCGTCGAGATCGATCACGCGTCCGGCGCTCGCACCGACACGCAAGGCTCGGAACCAGTTGCCCGTTACCAGCTGTGCGAGTGCCGGCTCGGGCTGATCGCCCGTGGTCGCGTACATCCGCGCGAGCGCACTCATCGCGGTGAGCTGTTGCGGGTCCGGCATCACGCTCTGCAGCCGCTGATAGCGCGAGAACGAGTTGAGATAGTCGTCGTTCGGACTATCGGCGCGGCGTACGACGTGGAGCTCGTCGGGGCGCTCGATCGGCAGGGGCTGCCGCATGAGCGCGTCGAGAATTGTCCAGACGGCGGTGTTGGCGCCGATCCCGAGCGCGAGCGTGAGCACCGCGGCCGCGGCGAACGCGGGGCTCCTTCGCAGGCCGCGCACGGCGTAGGCGAAGTCGAACCACACCGACCAGAGGAGCTCCTTGATCCGCGTGGTGCGCGCGTAGCCGCGGTCGATGCGCATCGTCTCGGTCTCGTAGCGCTTCACGTCGCCGAACTCGGCGAGCGCGGCACGGCGCGCTTCGTCGCGGCCGAGCCCGAGTCGCACGAGGTCGTCGGTGCGCGTGTCGATGTGGAACTGCAGCTCGACATCGACGTCGCTGCCGCGCTCGTGCCGGAATACCCGGCGAATCCCCGGAATGCGTCGCATGAGTCTCGTTAGGTCAGGCGCACAGGCACGGGGTCACGCCGGCTCGAGGACGCCGGCCACGGCCTTCGTGTAGCGCTGCCAGGTTGCCACTTCGGCGCGGAGCTGCGCGCGCCCGCGCGCCGTGAGCTGGTAGAACTTTGCCTTCCGATTGTTCTCGGAGAGTCCCCAGTCGCTCTCGATCCAGCCCTGTCGCTCGAGCCGGTGAAGCGCGGGGTAGAGTGCGCCTTCCTCGATGAGGAATGCGCCGTCGCTGCGCTCGCGGATGAGCCGCGCGACGGAGTACCCGTGCATGGGGCCCCATGAGAGCGTCTTGAGGATCAGGAGGTCGAGCGTTCCCTGCAGGAGATCGAGCGTGCCCACGGGCGTATTCCCCTAAGCGACTTATGGAGAGACGATACCGTGTCGTCCCCTAAGTTGTCAATGGGACTGGCGACGGAACTGCCAGGGACGGGCGACGGGCGGCGGGCGGCCGGCGGCGGGCTCGTTGGGTAATAGCAGCAGCTCGTAGCACGCGGGAGTAGCACGCAGCCGTCGGCAACCAGCATGCAGCTGCAAGCAGCCGGCAGCCGGCAACTGCTGGCAACGAGCCTAACGCCGCTTGCGCCTCAACCGCCCGCAGGAGCGAGATCGCCGGCGTCGGCGATGACTTGTTCCGCGTAATCGATGCCCGCGGGTGTCCGCGAGCCATGCCAGGACAGCATCTCGCCGTCGACAATCCGCATTCGCTCGCGCGGAATGCTCGACAGCTTCGCCAGCTCATCGGCGTGCGCGTCCTTGAACGGAAACGGCTCCGTGGACAGCAGCACGACATCCGCCTCGTCGGCGGCGAGCTCCCGGAGTGTGATCGTCGGATACCGGTCTGCTCGGCCGGCGTAGACGTTGCGACCGCCGGCGTCAGTGAGCAGCGCACTCACGAACGTATCCGCGTTCACGGTCATCCACGGCTCCCGCCAGATGAGATAGGCGAATCGGACGGGCGACCGTGTGGTAGCTGCGCGCGTGACTCGCTCGTGCCTCGCCTCGATGTCGCGCGCGATGCGTTCGCCGTGGTCGCGCGTGTCGATCGCGGCGGCGATTGACCTCACCATCTCCGCGGTCTCGAGCGCGGTGCGCGGAAAGCTGACGTGACAGCGAAGGCCGGCTTCCTGAAGCGCCTCGGCGTCCTCGCGGCGATTCTCTTCCTCGTTGAGCAGTACGATGTCGGGCGCGAGCTCTATGATGCGGTCGATCTTGGGGTTCTTCGTGCCGCCCACTTTCTCGACTGCGCCGACGCGATCCGCGGGGTGAATGCAGAATTTCGTGCGGCCCACGAGCTCACCGCCGCGCCCGAGGTCGAAAACGAGCTCGGTCAGAGACGGGCACAACGACACTATGCGCATACTACAAAACTACAGGTCTGGTGCCTGGGTGCTCAGACCCATTGAACTTCGTCACGCGGTATCCGGTGGGTTCGGCCTCGATCCGCTTCATCGCCGTTCCCTGAAAAGGCTTGTCGTCCATGGACGCGTTTCAAGGGGTCAGAGCCCTTGATCGGATGTGATCAAGGGCTCTGACCCCTTGAAACGTTCAGTAGTTTTCCCGTATGAAGATCATCACGCGCGAGGAGCTCAAGGCGAAGATAGATCGGGGTGACGAGTTCACGCTCTTCGAAGTTTTGCCGCTCATGTACTGGCGAAAGCACCACCTCCCTGGCGCGAAGAGCCTCCCGCCCACGCAGGTCGCCACCGTCGTTCGCGAGCTCGTTCCCGACCCCGCCGCCGAAATCGTTCTCTATTGTTGGGACGACGATTGCCCGACATCGGGGTGGGCCGCCAGCGAGCTCGAAGCCATGGGGTACACGAACGTCAGCGAATACTCGGCCGGGAAAAAAGACTGGATCGACGCCGGGCTGCCGATGAGGAAGGACTGACGCGGCAGGATTCTTGAACCATTCGTCATCTCATCCCTCTGCCGGAGAGAGCGAATGGGAGCAAGGCTCAAGCGGATCGAGGACCAGGTCGTCGTCATCACCGGCGCCTCGAGCGGCATTGGACTCGCCACCGCGAAGATGGCGGCCGAGCGCGGCGCGCGTGTGGTGCTGGCAGCGCGAGACGGTGACGGGCTCGCCAGTGCCCGCGTCGAGATTGAAGGGTCTGGGGGACGAGCGATCACTGTCATCGCCGACGTCTCGGTGTTCGAGGACGTCCGCACCGTCGCTCGACGCGCCGTCGATACATGGGGCGGATTCGATACGTGGGTGAACAACGCGGGACTATCCATCTACGGTCCGATCGAGGAAGTGCCGGTCGAGGACGCACGGCGTCTCTTCGATGTGAACTACTGGGGCATCGTACACGGTACACTCACGGCGGTCTCGCACCTCAAGGAACGCGGTGGTGTCGTGATCAACCTCGGTAGCGTCACGAGCGATCGCGCCATCCCTCTGCAAGGCCACTACTCGGCGAGCAAGCACGCCGTGAAGGCATTCACCGATGCGCTGCGGATGGAGCTCGAGAAGGAAGGCGTTCCGATCTCGCTGACGCTGATCAAGCCGGGCGCGATCGATACGCCGTTCCCGGAGCACGCGCGCAACTACATGGAGGCGGAACCGAAGCATCCGGCGCCGGTGTACGACCCGTCGGTGGTCGCGGAGGCGATTCTCTTCTGCGCCGAGCACGCGCGGCGCGACCTCATCGTCGGTGGCGGCGGGAAGATGACCGCGGCGATGCATAACGTGCCGCGCGTGGCGGATCACGTCATGCGAGCGACGATGTTCGGGGGGCAGAAGATGCGGAAGGCTTCACGCGCCGAGCGTGAGGATTCGCTCTACGAGCCTCAGGGAGGTGGGCGTGAGCGCGGGAACTACCCTGGCTCCGTACGGAAACGGAGTCTTTACACAATGACGTCGATGCATCGGCTCGCGACGATGGTCAGTGCCGCGGCCGTCGGAGCGGGCGTCGTGCTCGCGGCCCGCCGGGTCGGCGTTAGGCGTTAGGGTTGGTGGCCGCGAGCTATGGCAGTTGACCAATGACCAAGAACCGATAACGCACGATCCAGAACTCATGACTCGCCAAGACATCTCGTGATGTCTTGGCGAGTTTTCAGTCCTGGGGTGTGGGTCATTGGTATTTAGTCATTGGTATTTAGTCATTGGTATTTAGTCATTGGTATTAACAGCATTTGGCTGCCCTTACATTCCGGTCGGGTACGTCTCCGGCGGCTCGCCATCCACCAGCACCGGCATGTGCAGCGCGTCGACGCCGGCGGTTTCCTCGATGTACATGAAGGCGTCATAGCGCCGCGGGACGATCGTCGGAACGTAGTTTCCCCACGCCTCGTTGCGCGGGTCGTACACGACACCAATGGCGCGGTGCCCGATTGGGTCCTCGAGTCCCTCGATGCCGCCGTCGTCCTTGCCATTGAAGAGCAGGAGTGTATCCCCCGCGTCAGCCTCGTGTAGCCCGTGCTCGAAGCTGTTCTCGCGCGCGGGCGGCACGCGCATGCGGCGCATGGGTGCACCCCATTCTTCGCCGGCGATCACGATGCCGCGGTGGGTGCCGAAGCCGACGAGGACGACGTCGTCCTCGTCGTGCGCCTGACGAACGAGCTGACCGACGTTGAACATCCCCCCGCGAGCCATGTCGGTGAACCGTGCGTCGCCGATATGCGTGTTGTGCTCCCACACGATCGCCTTCGCCTCCACGCCGTGGTGCTGCATGAGCCGCTCGAGCGTCTCGACCATGTGTGTGTCGCGCACGTTCCAGGATGTCGGCCCGCCGCGGATCATCGTGCGGTAATAGCGCTCCGCATTCCGCGCGACGAGTGCGTTCTGCTCCGCGTTGAAGTACGCGTCGCGACCATCCTGGCCGAAGTCCTCTGCCTTGTCGCGCAGCGCGGCGAGGACGGCGATCGCTTCGCGCTCGCAGGTCGTCGGGACGAGCGCGGTCGCGCGAGCGTACTCCTGCACGTCCTCGCCGTAGGGCTCGAAGCACCGATACGCCGCGCGAGCCGCACGCGCGAGCGCCGGGTCGATCGACTCCAGGTAGCCGACGACGGCGTGCATGGAGTCCCATAACGAGTAGACGTCGAGCCCGTAGAATCCGACCTGCCGTGCCGGTGAGCGGCGCCGATTGTAGTCGCGCATCCACTCCGCGAGCTCGGCCACCTCGCGGTTCGCCCACATCCACGTGGGCCATCGCTCGAAGGCGTGGAGGACGTCGCGCGCGCTGTCGCCAGAGTCGGCATACAGCTTTGCATAACGATTGACGCGGTAGCAGTCTGGCCAGTCGCCCTCGACGGCGATGAAGGAGAACCCATGGTCCTCGATGAGCCGGCGCGAGAGCGTCGCGCGCCACTGATAGAACTCGGATGTCCCATGGGTGGCTTCGCCGAGGAGGACGTAGCGGGCTTTGCCGATGCGGTCGATGAGCGGGTCGAGGTCGGCTTCGCTCTCGAGCGGCCGGGCCTGCTTTTTCAGGGCGTTGCTGATGACCGACGGATCGGTTGGGCTTGTACGCTTCGCGAATCTCATGGTCGCTCCTGCGCTCGCTGCCCAACATCTGTGCAAGGCAGGGGCGAGCACCGTCAGGATCGTCGTGGCGCGGGGCTCGTTTGCATCCTCCCGCTGCGTGGTCCGTCCAGCAGCCAGCAGCCAGCCCTAGTGACCGACGCCCGCGCCGTCGATATTCGCGGGCATGGTCAACGACGCCCCCCGATTCGACGCTGACGGCGCCGCGCGCATCGCGCGACAACTATATGGTATCGACGCAGCCGTGCTCCGCCTGCCAAGCGAGCGCGACCAGAACTTCCTCCTGACCACCACCGCGGGTGAGCGTCGCATCCTCAAGATCGCGAACGCGCTCGAGCGACCGGAACTGCTCGAAGCCCAACAGGCGGCCATGGCTCACGTCGGATCGCACCTGGCCGCGTGCCCTCGTCCACTGCCTACCCTCAGCGGCGACATCGTCACCCGGATTCCGGGCGACGAAGGGCGAACTCACCTCGTCTGGGCCATCACGCACGTGCCCGGAGCTCCCCTCGGCACCGTGCGACATCGGACCCGCGCACTGCTTGAGGACTTCGGCCGCATGATCGCGTCCCTCGGATGCGCGCTCGATGACTTCGATCACTTAGGCCTCCATCGCGACTTCCACTGGGATCTCGCCAACGCGCGTCGAGTCGTCGACGAATACCGGCCGCTCGTAAGTGATCCCGAGCTCGGCCGAGCGATCGACACGATCGTCGAGCGGTTCGACGCCGACGTCAGGCAGCTCCTGGCCGAATTGCCGAAGCGCGCGATACACAACGACCTCAACGACTACAACGTCCTCGTTACCACCGTCGGCGCGGAGGCTGACGGCGCGCGCGTCACCGGGATCGTCGACTTCGGCGACATAGTGAACAGCTTTCGAATCGCCGACCTCGCCATCGCCGGCGCCTACATGATGGTTGGCGCCGATGAACCGCTGGATGCGATCGTCGCGCTCACGCGAGGGTACGCGAGCGTCAGCATCCCGCGTGACGACGAGCTCGAGGCGCTGTTCGGCCTCAGTGCGATGCGGCTCTGCGTGAGCGCGTGCATCGCGGCGCATCAGGGTCGGCTGCGACCGGACAACAGCTATCTCGACATCAGTCAAGCCGCGATCCGCAGGACGCTGCCAGTCCTCGCGTCCATCCCGTTCGGCCTCGCGACCGCGGCGCTTCGCGGCGCCGCCGGGTTCGAGCCCTCCCCCACAGCCGACCGCGTCAGGGCCTCGCTCGCGCGACTGCAGGGCACCTTCGCGCCCGTGATGCCGTTCGACGCGGCTGGCGAACCAGTCCTCGTGCTCGATCTGAGCGTTGGAAGCCCGCTCGTCAGCGCAGACCCGCGAGAGAGCTCGGAGCCACTCATCACCGCGCGCATCACCTCCGCCA
>Ga0075423_10002212_pt1 | contig 17559 bp, 13 predicted proteins | sample SoiMethybrSBSTD2_FD_80114 | JGI IMG/M metagenome (GOLD analysis project Ga0075423, IMG submission 80114) | Bulk soil microbial communities from a Populus tree surrounding site in Tennessee, USA - Soil MetaG P. TD hybrid SBSTD2 | ecosystem: Environmental > Terrestrial > Soil > Tree plantation...
AGCAAACCTTCCGTAGCGAAGTCAATGGGTCTTTGCCTCTGAGCGGACATCGATCATCGGTGGTTCAAGATGAAATCTAAGACGCTCCAGGGCCCGTAGGTTTAACTGCGGAATCCGGGCTGAATCTGACCGGGCCTGTCTGATTGACCAGTATTTGTCTTAAGAAAATTGCTGTACTATTGCCAATGTAAATTTGCCGGTTCTGGCGAGTTCCGGCTGTGAGAAATGCTGGTTCGATCACGTCCGGCTCGTATCGGCCTTTGGGCGCGGCTTTCGTAGCAGGTCCGGTAAGCGGAACGAGAAGGTGCACACAGGTTCTTTAGTTTGTCCCGCTGCCTCCACCATAAGAATGTTTACCTGTGCGTTACATGGCCTTCCATTCTGTCCTCTTCAAACACTCGACTTACTCTGCTTGGTTCCAGACCTGATTAGATTATCGCCGGTTGCCCAAGTGACGTGCAATGAGCGAAGGCCAGAGCTGCTTCGTACGCCAGCAACGGTCTCCCATGCGGCGAGAGCGATATGAGTTTTCCACCGCCCTCCGGGGAAGAAATTGACAAGGACCTGCCGCTGAAAGAGGAGATCCGGCTACTCGGCCGTTTGCTCGGCGACACGCTGCGCGAGCAAGAAGGCGACGCTATCTTCAATCTCATTGAGCGCATTCGCCAGACAGCGGTTCATTTCCGCCGTTCGGGCGATGAGCAGGCGCGTGCGGAGCTGGAAATCATGCTCGGCGGACTCGCTCAGGATGCGACGACCTCCGTAATACGAGCGTTCAGTTACTTCTCACAGCTCAGCAATATCGCCGTGGACCTGCACCATAATCGGCGGCGACGGGCACATCAGCTGGCAGGCTCCCCGGCGCAAGAAGGTAGTCTCGTGCTTGCCATCCGGCGGATCGCCGAAGCCGGTTTGGGCCCGGAGGAATTGTGCGCGTTTTTTACCGAGGCGTTGGTGTCGCCCGTATTGACGGCTCACCCCACGGAAGTGCAGCGCAAGAGTGTTCTGGACTGTCAGCGTGAGATCGCTTCCCTGTTGGAGGCACGCGACCGTATGCAGCTGACGCCCGACGAGCTGGCAACCAACGAGGAGGGCCTCCGGCGCGCAATTCTTTCTCTCTGGCAGACCCGGATTTTGCGCGAGCTTCGACTGACGGTCCAGGACGAAATTGAAAATGGCCTGGCTTATTATCGGTATACCTTTCTACAGCAATTGCCGCGCCTGTATGCCGAACTGGAGGATCAGCTCAGCGCCCGCTGGCCGCAGCGTCAATGGCCCATTCCAGCGTTCCTCAGGATAGGGAGTTGGATCGGCGGCGACCGCGACGGCAATCCGTACGTGACCCACGATGTTACCCGACACGCGCTGGCGCGCCAGTCTGCCATGTCCCTGGAATATTATCTGGAGCAGGTTCAACAACTGCGCAGCGAGCTGGCACAGTCGGTGCGCTTGGTGCAAGTGACGCCAGAACTCGAAGCGCTTGCGGCGCGCTCGGCGGACGACTCCGAGCACCGCCGCGATGAACCCTACCGGCGCGCTTTGAGCGGTATCGGCCAGCGGCTTTCGGCGACGTTGGAGGCTTTTAGTCACGACTCCCCATCCGGCGCATCGAATGGGCTTTGTGAACCCTACCACGATTCCGGCGAACTAAGGCGGGATCTCCTGACCCTCTCCGACTCGCTCGAACGTCACGGTTCCATGCGCATCGCGCGCGGCCGGTTGCGCGCGCTGCGGCGCGCTGTGGAAGTTTTCGGCTTTCACCTGGCGCCGTTAGATTTGCGCCAACATAGTGGCGTACACCAACAGGTCGTTGCAGAGTTGTTTCGTGTCGGCGCTCAGCGCGACGGTTACGACGCTCTCGCGGAGCCGAAACGAAGGAACTGGCTGCTCGAAGAGCTCATGCTTCCTCGACCGCTGCGCTCGTCTCATCTCCGGTACAGCGCCGAGACGACCAAGGAACTGAATATTTTCGATTGCGCGGCCGAGCTGCAACGCCGCTACGGCCAGGAGGCATTGCCGACCTACATCATCTCGAATAGCAACGAAGCGAGCGACATCCTCGAGGTGGCCTTGTTGCTGAAAGAAGCGGGGCTGATGCGGCCGGGCCAGTCACCTCGCCTCGACATGAACATCGTGCCGCTGTTCGAAACCATCGTCGGTTTGCGCGACTGCACGCGCATCATGGACGATCTATTGAGTATGCCAATCTATCGGCAATTGGTGGCCAGCCGGGGTGACGTCCAAGAAATCATGCTCGGGTATTCGGACAGCAACAAGGAGGGTGGTTATCTCACCTCCAACTGGCAGTTGTATAAGGCCGAAGTCGGTTTAGTCGACATCTTATGCCGCCACGGAGTCAAACTGCGGCTTTTCCATGGTCGCGGCGGTACCGTGGGCCGCGGCGGTGGACCTAGTTATGAAGCAATCCTCGCGCAGCCGCCAGGAAGTGTGGCGGGACAGATCCGTATCACAGAGCAGGGAGAAGTGATCAGCAGCAAGTACGCCGACCCCGAAATCGGCCGGAGAAATCTTGAAACGCTAGCGGCGGCGACCTTGGAAGCGACATTGCTCGAACGCGCCGCGCCGGCAAAGGCGATCTACCACGACGCGATGGAGGAGCTCTCCGAGCACGCTTATCGGGCTTACCGTGCGCTGATTTACCAAACGCCGGGCTTGGTCGATTTCTTCCGCACCGCCACGCCGATCAGAGAGATCGCCGACCTGCACGTCGGCAGCCGCCCGGCGTCGCGCACGGCGTCCGACCGCATCGAAGATCTGCGCGCGATTCCCTGGGTCTTCAGTTGGTCCCTCGCTCGCGTGATGTTGCCCGGCTGGTTCGGCTTCGGCGCTGCAGTAGAGCAATTCCTGGCGAGCCACAGCGGGCCGGGCATGGGACTTTTGCGCGAGATGTACCGCCACTGGCCGTTCTTTCGTGCGCTTTTGTCCAACATGGACATGGTGCTAGCCAAGAGCGATATGCATATCGCGTCGCGCTATGCGGAACTGGTGACCGATGCGCAACTCCGCGAGGTTATTTTTAGCCGCATTCGCAGCGAAATCGATGCTTCCATAGGGCACCTGCTGGATATCACGGAGCAGAGGGAGTTGCTCGAATCGAATCCGTTTCTCGCCCGCAGCTTTCGCAACCGCGTCGCGTACATCGACCCGCTCAATCACCTGCAGGTCGAAGCTCTGCGGCGTTATCGCGCGGGCAACACCGACGACAACACCAAGCGCACTATTCTACTGACGATGAACGGCATCGCTGCGGGCCTCCGTAACAGCGGTTGATGCATCTGACCGACGCGCTCTCATTACCGAGCGGGCTCACGCACATTCGGCGGGCGTGATACTCTGCCGGATTTGGCATGTTTCAATATTTAAATTGCCAGGATACGCCGAGATCGACGATCGTCGCGAGGGTGCGCCTTGGCATTTTCTCTGGCATTAGAAGAGGAGCTGGAAAAGGTGGTAACTTGCGGCAACGATTGGCCGGTTCAGCGGACTGAAAGTTGCTGATCCGTGCGGTACAATCCGCCTCTTATAAGAAATAGGTGGCGAACAAGTTTTGTGGAGTTCCGTGGTTCTTGGCGACAGTTTTGGTCAGATTGGTCAGATACCAACGCATGATCGTAATCAGCTTTTAGGGCCGTAAGTGTCTGTTCACACAAGTTAAGTATTTCGATGAGCGCTTCGGCGCTGGTGGCAGCTATTCCCATGGCACTTTCGATAGGCAAAAATCGTGCAAGCTAACATCAAAGGGCGCGCAGGGGGGAGCGCTTCAAAGCAGCACACGTTGTCAGCCGTGACCGGGTCAAAAGAGGTTTGGCTAAGCGAACAATCCTATCCACGGTTTCGCCCATGGGACACCCAGCCGATTGTCGATGCTATCGCTTGGCCGAATTCGTGTTGGCGGCGACGCCAATCTGTGCGTGAGCGACGGAACTGTTCGGGGCAGAGTCGCCTGCGCATGATTGATATGCATCGGGGAAGATTGACACGCATCTGACAGCGTATTAATCGATACGAGAGACTTTAGATCACCTCGCTCACGGCTATTCCCGATCCCATCCATGAAACGTTTGAAAAAGATCACTCTCGCCGACATTCCATACGTTGGCCTTGGCACGCCGGCCGGCGAATGGTTTCGCCGCTACTGGATGGTGGTTGGCGCGACGCGCGATCTCTATGACATTCCGCAGAGAGTCAAAGTCCTGGGCGAAGAGCTGGTGCTGTTTCGCGATCAAAGAGGCGAGCTTGGTTTGATTGGCAACCACTGTCCGCATCGCGGCGCCTCGTTGGAATATGGCGACATTGAAGATGGCGGCATCCGTTGTCCTTATCATGGCTGGCTGTTCAACGTTCACGGCCAGTGTCTGGAAATGCCGGCGGAGACAAGAGATAGTAACTTTCCGCGGAAGGTCAGGCATCTGTCGTATCCGGTGCAGGAGCAGGGCGGATTGATCTTTGCCTATCTGGGACCCGACCAAGACAACCCGCCGCCGCTGCCCAAATACCAAGCGCTGGCTGATTCCGCCGGACAAAGATCATTGGAAGCCACGCGAGTCTACGATTACAACTGGTTTAACTTCATCGAGAACGGCGCCGATCCAGTGCACTTCTCTACTCTACACCGCGCCGATCCGAACGACGGCACCTGGCGCAGCTGGTTTTTTAACTATAAGGACATCCCGCATTTTGACGCGGTCGAAACCCCATACGGCATGAAGGTTGTCTCCCGCAAGCCCGGTCCGACTGCGGATACCGAGTACGTCGATGAAAAGAGCTTTGCTCTGCCGAGCATTCTGCAAATCGGCGATACCGAGTTCACTCATTTCAGACAGCCGCGCGAAGCTTTGAGCGCGGGCTCGCACAACGCGCATATCATGTTCGTGACGCCGAACGACGATCACAGTTTTACGTTGTTCACAGTGAATCATTACACGGGATCTGATCCCGAGTTCTTTCAAAAATTATCACCCAGTCGCAAAATCGAAGCTGAAGCGGAGAAGAAGCCCTATGACCAACGCAAGTATGCGCCGTTCAGGGGCAATGTCAGGACGGAAGATATCGCATGCCAGGGCACCCAGCCCGTGCTCGACCGGCGCAAAGAGCAACTAGCGACGTCGGACAAAGGCGTGATTCTGATTCGCAAGATTATTCTTAACGCAATTCGATCGATGCAAGAAAACCGCGCGCCCAAGGGAGTGCTGCCGGCAGGTCGGGCGCATGACGTGGTGTCCATCGACTCTTTTACCGGCGTGCGCGCGAAAGGATTAGCCTGAGTGCGATTGGCTAGATTTGCTCACATCGTTTCGACCGCTCTCATCGCCCTTTCTTTGCTGGCGCGTGCGGTTGATGCGGCGCCCATGCGGATCGCCTACAGCGCCATTAGCGGCGCCATGTCGACATTGTGGGTCGCTCAGGAAGGCGGCTACTTCAAGCGCGAAGGGCTCGATACAGAATTGCTCTACATCGGCGGCGGCTCGCTGTTAATTCAATCGATGCTCAGCGGTGAGGTGCCGTTTGCCTATGGACCGTCTGTGCCGGTGATCAACGCTTCGTTGCGCGGTTCGGATCTGGTTTTGATCGGCAACACCGGCAACGCTTTGGTTTTCTCGATCATGTCGCGGCCGGAGATCAAACAACCGGCAAACCTCAAAGGCAAAAAAGTCGGCGTGACGCGCCTGGGCGGCTCGACGGATTGGGCGTTGGATGCGGCATCAAAGCAGTGGGGCGTGGAGCGGGGGCGTGACATCGTTGTGATTCAAACCGGCGGCATGCCGGAGGGCTTGGCGGCGCTTCTCGCCGGCGCGCTCGACGCCGTTGTGCTGTCGCCTCCGAGTAATTTCCGAGCGATGAAAGCCGGTATGCATGAGCTGGCCGACGTCGGCCAGTTGGGCATTATCTTTCCCAACACGCCGCTGTCCACCACGCGGAGTTTTATTAAATCGAACCGGGAAACCGCGCTGCGTTTTCTCCGCGGTTTTACCCAGGGATGGCTTCGGCTGCGCACGGACAAAGAGTTCAGTATGAAGGTGCTCTCGAAATATACCAAAGTCGCGGACCCCGAAACGCTGGCGCAGCTGCATCAGACCTACGGCGTGCGCTATAGCGGCGATCGCATTCCTTACGTGCGCGCGGAGGGCGTCGACGAGATTCTCAAACGCACTCCCGGAAAAGAAGCGAAGGAAGCCAAAGCCGGCGAATTTATCGACAATAGCCTATTGAGAGAACTGGAACAGAGCGGCTGGTTTCGCACGGTGGGGCGCTGATGCGGGTTGTCGTGACAGGAGGGTCGGGGCGGCTTGGGGAGTTCGTTGTGCGCGAGCTTCTTACTTACACCCACCAGGTATCGGTTCTCGATACCACCAAGCCGCGCGAATGTCTTTGTCCGACCTACACTGTGGATCTAAGCAAAGCGCAGGCGCTGCAAGATTATTTCAAGGGCGTGGATGGTGTGGTTCACCTCGCGCGGCAGCGCTTTCCCTACACCGAAAGCGGATTCAATGTTGAAACACAACGCTGGCAATTCCCTGATATCGCCGGCGACGCCGAACGGTTCAATCTCAACGTCGCGATCACGAACAATGTCCTGGCCGCGGCGCAAGCCGCCGGCGTCAAAAAGATCGTCTGCGGTTCGAGCCTGGCGGTTTATGGTTTTTATTACCCATCCATTCAAATAACTCCTGATTATCTTCCCATCGATGAGCAGCATCCATTGCTACCGCAAGACCCGTACGGTTTGACGAAGCTCGTCGGTGAAAAGTTGGCGGATGCGCTCAGCCAGAAGAGCGGTATTCAAATCGCGAGCCTGCGCTTTTCTGGAATTTACACCGATATGCATCGCGCGCAGCTTCTCGAGCGCAAGCAAAATCCGCTGATCCGCGGCAGCGGCGCGCTGTGGAGCTACATCGACGTGCGCGATGCGGCACGGGCTTGCCGCTTGGCGCTGGAAGCTAATTTCGCCGGCCATCGAGCGTTCAATATTTGCGCGCCTGATACCATCATGGATGAGCCGACACAGGAACTTGTCAGGTGCTATCTTTCCCAGGTAAAGGACCTACGCGACGGCTTGGATGGCCGGCGCAGCGGATATTCCGTAGACAACGCCCGGGCAGTGCTAGGATTCGAAGCAAAATTGCTATTGAGAGAGTAATTCAACAGGATGCTGCCGTCATGATGGACTTGCATGAGTTTCTCAAAGTTCTGGAAGAAGAGCACGAGCTCGCGAAGATCCGAGTCGAGGTCGATCCGAAGCATGAGCTCGGCGCGATTTGTAAGATTCACAACGAGCGGCCCAATAGTCCGGCGCTGCTGTTCGAGAAAGTGAAAGGTCACGGGATCCCGGTGGTCGGTCAGCTGTTGGCGACCGATAGACGGGTGGCGATGGCGCTCGGACTCTCCCAGGGAAATGTTTTCGATGAGACGGTGCGACGGGCGAGCAGGCCGCTGCCGACGCGGCTGGTATCCAATGGACCCTGCCAGGAGCTGGTCTTCGAAGGCAATGACGTCGATGTCACCAAATTGCCACTGTGCACGAATAATCCGCTCGACGGCGGACCCTATATCACGGCGGGCCACGTCATTCTCAAGGATCCCGAGTACGGCAAAAATCTTTCCATCTACCGGATGATGCTGGTCTCGAAAAACGAAGTGACAATTCGTTTTACTCCTGGTCATGACGGTCATGACTTCATCAAGAACGCGGAAAAACGGGGCGACAAAAAGTTCGAAGTCGCGGTTTGCATCGGCGTGCCGCCCGCTGTTTACGTCGCTTCACAATTCGAGCCGCGCATCGGCGTTTACGAATTGGAAATTGCAGGAGGGCTGGCTGGCGAACCCGTCGACGTCGTCAAATGCCGCACCGTCGATTTGGAAGTTCCCGCCCTGGCGGAAATCGTGCTCGAAGGTGAGCTGACGATTCCCGCCAAGACCGGCAACGAAGGACCGTTCGGCGAGTTCTGCGGCTACACGACGCAACGGGTACCGGGCGAAAGAATCATGGCGATCAAGGCGATTACGCGGCGCAGAAATCCCATCTATCACAACATCTGGCTCGGCAAACCGCCGCATGAACATTTGTATGTGGATGCGCTCACCTACGCGGTCGCGGCTTACCAGGAGCTGAAACCGGCCTATCCGGCGCTCAAGAAAGCCTACGCGCCGCCGTGGGGCGTATCGATCGTGTTGATCTTGCAGCTGGAAAAACGGCTGATGCGCCAGGGCATCGTCGATAATATTCTCGCAGCGTCGCTCTACACCCGCAGCGGCAAATGGAAACACGTGTTCGTCGTCGATGAGGATATCAATATCGAAGATCCCAACGAGGTTCTGTGGGCGCTGACTACGCGATTCCAGCCGGCGACGGACATGTACGTCATTCCGCGCGGCATCACCAGCACGTTGGAGCCTTCGGCGACGGCCGAAGGCGTGACGTCCAAGCTCATGCTCGACTTGACCAAGAAGCAAAATTTCCGCGGCGAGGTCGCCGAGCCGACGGAAACGATGCGCCAGGCGGTTTTGCACCGCTGGAAAGAATATGGCTTTAAGTGAAAGATAGACTCGTTCCAGTTGTTTCAATCGTTCCAATCGTTCCAATCGTTTAAGATAGCGCGGAAACTTCGGTGGCGAAAATAGGTATAAAAAAGAAGAGCAAAAGGGTGAGCGCGGCCGATATTCCGCATGTAGGGCCGGGTACGCCATGCGGGGAGTGGTTGCGCCGCTATTGGCTCGTCGTTGGCATTGCGCGTGATCTCTATGACATTCCGCAGGCGGTGAAAGTTCTCGGCGAAGAGCTGGTGCTGTTTCGCGATCAGGCGGGGAGGCTCGGATTGCTTGGCGAACATTGTCCGCACCGCGGAACGTCGCTGGAATACGGCGATATTGAAGACGGCGGACTACGGTGTGCCTACCATGGTTGGTTGTTCGATGTTCACGGCCAGTGTCTGGAAATGCCTGCCGAGCCGAAGGACAGCAAGTTTTGCCGGAAGGTCAAGCATCTTTCCTATCCGGTGCGCGAGCTCGGCGGATTGATCTTCGCGTACCTGGGTCCGGACAAAGAGAATCCGCCGCCGCTGCCGAATTATGCGCCGCTCATCGATCGCGGCGGACAAAGGCAAATCGAGCCGGTGCGTCACTGCGAATATAATTGGTTCAATTTCTTCGAAAACTCGGCGGATCCGGCGCACGTATGCATCCTGCATCGCAACGCCGGTTACGGCCAACAATCCTGGGGCGATCATTTTTTTAGTTTTACCGAGATGCCGCGCTTCGAGTTCGTCGAGACGCATTACGGTATGAAAGTCGTGATGACCAAGCCGAGACCGACGGCGGACACGGAATTTATCGATGAAATGAGCCTGGCACTGCCGAGCGTGATCCAAGTGGGAGATACGGAATTCGTTCATGCCAAGATGGACGAGGCGGCCCTCATGAACGACGGCTCGCGCTGCGAGCATATGCTTTTCCTGACACCCAACGATGACGATCATTTCATGATATTCACCGCCGATAATTATACCGGTCCGGTAGACGACTTTTTCACACGTCTTAAAGAGCTGCGCGCTCGCGAAACGCCGGCGCAGGAAGTGAGACCCTACGACAAGCGCAAGCACATGCCCTACAAGGGGAACATTCGCCAGGAAGATCTCGTGACACAAGGAACCCAGGGGGTGTTGGGCGAGAGAGATGAACATCTCGGTATTTCCGACCGCGGCGTCATCAAGTTTCGGAAAATTGTCCGGGATGCGATCGAGACAGCGATCAATGGCGGCCGGCCTAAGGGTGTTGTTGATAAAAAGCAGGCGCACGAGCTCTTTCGTTTGGATACGCAGGTGGGAATACGGGCCAGGAAATCAAATTAGGTTAGCCAGTGAGACCGCTTGGTGAGATGTAAAAAGCAAAATCAGATTCTTCGTCGCAGCGCTCCTCAGAATGACACTCTCCCCCAGCTGTCATCCTGAACGAAGTGAAGGATCTGATTTTAAAAGGAGAGAAAAATGATGCGTGGAGTTTTGTTGCCGATTATCACGCCGTTCGATGAGAAAGTTCGTGTCGACGAACAAATGATGCGCCAGCTGGTGGATTTTCATGTCAAAGCCGGCGTTCAGGGCCTGTTCGTTCTCGGCTCCACCGGCCAAGGACCGGCGATGACCATCGATGAGCGCAAGCAAGCGGCAGCGATCGCCCTCGATCAGGCCAAGTCGCGCGTTCCGGTCATCATTCACGTCGGCACCGCGGATGCGGGCAGCACGGTGGAGCTGGCGGAGCATGCGGCGGCGCATAAAGCCGCGGCAGTGGCGATCGTGCCGCCGTACTATTATTCGGATCACACCGAGTATGAAATCATGGCGCACTACAAAGCGGTACACAAAGCGGTGCCGCTGCCGATTTACATCTACGAGAATCCTAAATATTCCGGCATCTCGATCCCGCCCGGCTTGGCGTTGCGCATGAAGGAGCAGGTGCCGGCGTTGAAAGGAATCAAGGTCGCCTACGGCCAGGGCGCTTTGCTCGAATATGTTCGTTTGCTCCCCGACGTGTCGGTATTCACCGGCAACGCGGATCTGTTCGGTCTCGTGCCCTTCGGTGTCGCCGGGATGATCAATCCGCCGACCAGTTTTGTGCCGGAGATTTGCGTCGAGTTGTTCAACGCGCTGGATCGCAAAGACTACCCAGCTGCCGTCGAAGTGCAGAAACGGGTCGACAGCGCCGCGCGTATCGTCGCGGCGCGTTTGCGCAAGTATGGCCGGGTGCCGCTGCAGGAAGTGTATCGCATGCGCGGCTTCGCGGTGAAACGTTTTCCCAAATGGGAGACCGAACAGATGCCAAAAGAAGAGATCGTCAAGCTCGAGCGGGAATTGAGAGACGCACGCATTCTCGGGCAGTGAGCGCAAGTCTTGAAAGTTTCGCCGCTCCACACCGGACTTGAAGCCGTGCGAGAAACGATTGTTCAAAAAGTTTTTTGTCTCATCCTGTGGTCGTTCGTCTGGCCGGCCCTTTTATTTCCCGCCGACGCGCGCGCTGAACCGATTCGATTGGCTTATAGTTCGATCAGTGGCGCAATGGCGTCCCTCTGGGTGGCACAGGATTACGGCTACTTCCGCCGCCAGGGTTTGGATCTACAGTTGCTCTATATCGGTGGCGGCTCGGTGGCGACCCAGGCGCTCATCGGCGGCGATGTCCAATTCGTGCGACTCGGCGCCAATTCCGTTGTCCAGGCTTCGCTGCGAGGAGCGAATCTCAAGATGATCGCCAATACCATCAATACCCTGGTGTTCTCGCTGATGGCGCGGCCGGAGATTCAAACGGCCAAGGATTTGAAAGGCAAAAAAATTGGCTTAACGCGCCTCGGCGGCTCGACGGACTTTGCATTGGATTTGGCGCTTAAAAAATGGGGGCTGCGGCGCGGTGCCGACGTGGCGGTCATTCAGACCGGCGGCATGCCCCAACTGCTCGGTGCCATCACCGGCGGCGTCGTCGATGCCGGCGTGGTTTCACCGCCGACGAACTTGTCGGCCGCAAGACTTGGCCTTAAGGAACTGGTCGATTTCGGCGAAATTGGCATCGTCTATCCCAATTCGCCGCTGGCGACGACGCAGCTCTTCCTGGAAAAAAATCGCAGTACGGCCTTAAGACTATTGCGCGCCTATTGCGACGGCATTCATCGAGTCAGAACGGACAAAGAGGGAACTATAAAAGTGCTCGCTAAATACACAAAGGTCCAAGACATGGATATTCTCGCCGAGCTCTACCGGATTTACGGCGTGAAGTACCTCGAGACGATTCCAAAAGTCAGACTCGATGCGGTGGATGAAGTGCTGCGCTCCGAGCTGAAAACGGCGGCAACCGTAAAAGCGAGCGATTTTGTTGACAATAGTTTAGTGACGGAGCTCGAGCAGCAGGGATTGTTTCAGACGTTGTATCGATAGGAGGAACGAATGGCTTACCGAGATCTGCGTGAGTGGATGGAGCAAGTCGATCAGTTGGGCGAGCTCAAGACCGTCGAAGGCGCGGATTGGGATTTGGAGATCGGCGCGATTATCGAAATGGCCCGCAAGGAGTCCAAAGTCGCTCCCTGCATTGTGTTCGACTCCATCAAGGGCTTTGACAAGGGCTTAAGGCTGGTGGCCGGCCAGCTCAACTCGATCAAGCGAGTCGCGCTTACCTGCGGTATGCCGACGGACATGGCGACCATGGATCTGGTCGCCGCCATGCGCAAAAAGATCAAGGAGATGAAACCGATTCGCCCGCGGGAGGTCAAAGAAGGACTGTTTATGGAGAACGTCTGCGAAGAAAAGGACGTCGACGTTCTACGTTTTCCGACACCGCGCTATAACATCCACGACGGTGGCCGCTACATCGGCACCGGCCATCTGACGATCACCAGAGACCCGGAAGAGGGTTGGCTCAATATCGGCACCTATCGTGTCATGATTCACGACAGTAAATCTGTCGGTCTTTATATTTCGCCGGGGCGCCATGCGCGCATTCAGATGGAAAAATATTTTGCTCAGAATCGTCCCATGCCGGTGGCGCTTTCCTTGGGTCACGATCCGCTGCTATTTATGGCTTCGGCGTTCGAAGTGCCCTATGGCCTCTCGGAATACGATTTCGCCGGCGGCTTGAAAGGCGAGCCCATCGAGGTCGTGAAATTGGCGCGAAGCGGTCTGCAGGTGCCGGCGACCGCGGAAGTTGTCATCGAGGGAGAGTGTCTGCCGGCGGACCAGAAGACCGAAGGCCCTTTCGGTGAATGGACCGGATATTACGCGAGCCACGTGCGCGAAGAACCCGTCATCCGGATTCGCCGCATGTATTTTCGCAATGATCCGATCATGGCGGGAGCGCCGCCGAGCCGCCCGCCGACGGAAGCGACTTTTTACAAAAGTTTTTGGCGCTCGGCGATGGTTTGGGAAGAGTTGGAGCGCGCCGGCGTGCCTGATGTGGTCGGCGTTTACTGTCCGCCAGAGGGCAATACGCGCCTGCTCACCGTGGTCGCCATTCGCCAGCGTTATCCCGGCCACGCGCGTCAGGCCGGTGTGATCGCTTCGCAGTGTCACGCCGCCGCCTATCTGGGACGATTCACCGTCGTGGTCGACGACGACATCGATCCGACGGACATGAAGGATGTGTGGTGGGCAATGACGACGCGGTGCGATCCGGCGGAGGACATAGAGATTCTCCGGCGCTGCTGGAGCGGCCCGCTGGACCCAATCGTTCAAAGAGGCAAGAAGGGTTTCAATTCACGCGCCGTCATCGACGCTTGCCGGCCTTACGAGTGGATCAAAGATTTTCCCGCCTCCGTGATTGTTCCGCCGGAGCTGGCGCAGCAAGTCAGAAAGAAGTGGGGAAAACAGATTTTGTCCTAAGCGGCTCGTCGCCGTTATTTGATCGTCCCGCTGTCCTTCAAATTGCGCAAGAACCGCGTGTCCAGAAGATCCTCCGGCTTTAGCTCGCGAATCTTGGGATTTTTTGCGCCGAGATCATCGAGCACGGTTTTCATTCCTGCGACGGTGGGCAAGGGGTAGTCCAACAGGAATTTCGTCGTCAACAACTTGTGATATTCTTCGATGTCGCTTCTGTCCTTGATACCGCTGTTCTTGGCAATGATGTTGTAAGCTACTTGTTTATTCGTCTTGAACCCCTGAAGACCCTCGACGTAGGCCTTTAGAAACGCCGTGATCAGATCGGGTCTCTTCTCGATCAAGATTGCCGGCGCGTACAGAACGCCTTGCGGGTATTCCGCGTCGATCTGAGACAGGTCCGCCAGAACGCGCAGCCCCAGTTTCTTTGCCTGCGGAGTCTGTGAAAGCGAGAGGATTGAACCCTGAACTTTACCGCCGGCGACTGCCGCGAGACGCTCGGGAGAGTTCCCTATTTGAAGGATGGTAACGTCTTTGACCGGCTCCAAGCCCCAGGATTTTAACGCCAGGCGAGTGATGAAGTCCGATCCTGAGCCGAAGCGACTGACAGCCACGGCCTTTCCCTTGAGGTCTTGGGGCCGGGTAATGTTCATGGACGTAACGAAGCTGTAAACGAACTTATTGATCAACGCCGTGAGAATCTTCAGCGGGAAACCAGCTAAATGGGCAGTGACCACTTCCGTTGCCGAGCCTCTGCCGAAGTGAACGTCTCCGGCAATCATCGATTGCACAACGGTGGAGCCGCCGGGAATATAGACGATCTCCACATCCAGACCGTACTTTTTAAACAACCCGACTTCCTTGGCGAAATGGTGGACCTCTTCACCCGACCCCACGCCGCTATAGCCCAATACGATCTTCTCGATAGCTTGACCGTTGAGAGGCGGCAGGAGAAAAAGTGCTACAGCTAGCGAGCATGCAACACGAATACGCACAGATCATCCTCTATTTCGGTAAGTAACCGGAGGCATATTGAAAGGGATGTTCCTCTTCTCGAGCTCGTCGACAAATATTTGCCGCACTCTCGGGTCTTCATATTCAAACTCGATCAGATGGCCGCCCGCGGCGGTGCTGACGAATAATTTCTCATAGTCCGGGCTGACGCGGAATTTCTGACCGAATGGTTTGAATGCCAGCATCTTGAGCGGTTCTTTTGCCGTGTTGAAATGCTGATGAAACCACATATGCGGCGGCGAAATCATGCTGCCCGTTCCCCAATCATATTTTTCCATCTCGCTTCCCTCCGGCCACATGAGGGAATAACCCTCGCCCTCGAGCACCAGGATATCGGCGCCGGGACCGTGGCGGTGCGCCTTCTTGTAGGCGCCCACGGGCGAACGAGTGATGTGCGCGGAAATAATATTGTCGCAGAATTCGAGCTCGACGTTGGTTGCTCCGGGTCCTTTGCGCGTCCAGTCGTGAAATTGGAGCTTTTCAATGTTGGCAATGAAGCTCGTGTCCCAGACCCGCTTATCGGGAACCGACACTCCCTTGCCGCTAAAATAGTCTTCTTCGCCGCGATAGCGGTCCAGGAACTGATAATTGTTGTTAAAGACGAATTCGTAACTATGATACAAGTTGAAAACCATCGGTGCGTTTGTATATCCGACAAAACGCGCCGACTCATTTCCTTGCCCATTAAAATGCTGATGCCAGGCGTTGATCGGTATGGAAAACAGCGAGCGTTCCTGCCATTCGAAAGTCTGCTTTTTACCGTTGTCCAGCCACACGCTGGTGGCGCCGCGTCCTTTCAGGACATAGATCATCTCTTCGAACATCTGTTTCTGCGGCTGCAGACTCTGGCGCGGGGGAATCTCGCAGACATACGCCGCGGCGTTAGGCGGATCCTTCGGATGGCCGACGATGATGTAGCAACCGCGCCCGCCGCGCCGACGCCACGGCGCGACCTCGATCGTCCGTATGTCGTCGATGACGAAATTTCTCGTCACCGGAAGCTCTTCCCACTGCAAAAATTGATCGAAAGAAGTTTTTTCGCCGTAGGTTGCTTCCATGTAGGCCGCTTCATGTGCCATTTTTATCTCCTATCGAAAAAACTTTCTGCAAAGCACAAGCCATTTACGAAACGGGGATTTCGCGTTCTTTCGCAGCGCGCTCACGTATATCTTGCTCTTGTTGCAATGGATTAATCATTAAAATATTTGTGATCATATGTTGGCATTGAAGAACGTGTCAATGTGAAATGTTTTGGTTACTGCTTTCAAATATGCTTAACCAAAAATCGTTGACTGAAATCAGATGTGACATATTGTTGTTCCCCGGAGAGTTCACGATCTAGAAAATGGCAGTAAGAGACAACGCGATTCGGCGCATAAAACAAATCTTCGGCTTCATGTTGCTGCTCAACGGGGCAGTAGATTTCACGCCGGCGCAGGCGCAGAAAATTTCCATCGCGGTTTCCAATCCCGATACGTCATTTCTCAGTGGCGGGGTGGCCAAATTCAAAGGATTTTTCAAAGAAGAAGGACTCGATGCGGAGCTCGTGCAGATCACGGCCAACGTCTCGATAGCGGCGTTGGCGGGAGGCAACGTCGATTACAATCTCATTCTGCAGTCGGTCGTTACGGGTAACTTGCGCGGACTGCCGATCAAGGTCGCGGGAATTCTCATCGAACGGCCGAATCATGTCGTCGTGGTCAATCCCAAAATTGCCCGCTTCGTGGATTTGAAGGGAAGAAAGATTGCCATCAGCTCGTTCGGATCGGTGACAGATATCCTAGCGCGACTGACTGTAGAGCACTTTAAACTCAATCCGAATAAAGACGTTCAATTCGTTGCCGCGGGGAGCGGTTCCGGAAGACTTGCCCAATTGGAATCCGGTCTGGTCGATGCTGCCCTCGTGTCTCCGCCATCCGATCAAGTCGCGGAGTCGCGAGGCTTTAAAAGCTTGTTGCGCACGCGGGACATTATGATTTTTCCCGTCAACGGCCTTGGCCTTCACGAGCAGAAACTCAAGAATCACCGCGGCGAAGTCAAGAGAGTCCTCCGCGCGTTGTTAAAAGCGAACCGCTTCATTCTGGACGACAGGAAAGGCGCCGTCGACATACTACAAAAATGGAGCCGCACACCGTTGAGCGTCGCCGAACAAGGCTATGCCTCGTCCGCCGCAAACTTTACGCGCAACCTGCTGGCGCCTCGCGATGCCTTGGAAAAAGTTATCCAGAGCACGAAACTCAATATCGATCTCAAGAGAGAAGTGTCTCCTGACGAGGTTTTTGACTTCAGTCTGGTGCGGGAAATTCTAAAAGAAATGGGCGAATCGCCGGGATAAATCACGGGCGCGAGCGACAGCCTGAACATTTGCTGCGTACCCGGACGAGATTCTTCACTTCGTCAGACTGTGCGAAAACTCACCAGGAGCCTTTCAACACCCCGCAGGGCGAAGCATCTCGACTGGAAATCTTGTAGTTGCGACCTGCGACTTTACCTGCTAATTCACTCTACATTCTATGAAAGATGAACTTGCTAAACGGCTCGTTCAAGGTCTCAAAAGCGCCGGCATTAACTTTGTAACGTACCTACCCGAGACTCGATTAAGCCAAATCGTGCCGCTGATCCGCGACGACCCGGAGATGGACTTAATTGCCGCAGCGAGTGAGCAAGAGGCGGTGACGATCGCCGCTGGCGCGACTCTGGGCGGAAAATGCGCCGCGGTGTACATGGAAAACACCGGGATCTATGTTTCCAGTTACAGCCTGCTCACGGTCGGAAAGCAACTTGGCGTGCCGCTTCTCCTCGTCGTTGGCTATTTGGGCGGCGTTGCCGATCAGCGCAACAGCTTTCTTTACGCTACGATCGGTAAACACACGGTCCCGGTACTCGAAGGACTGGGAATCGACTACATGATTCTCGACGACGGCGAGAAGCTGGAGGTTAGAGTAAATGACGCGGTGCGAGCTGCGAATTCGCTGCGCGGGCCTTTTGCGCTGCTCTTTGCCGGGGAGTTTTCCTCATGATTCGTCACGAATGTCTCGAATTGCTGGCAGCCAAAGTGACCGACCAGTTGGTCGTGACTTCCCAAAGTGGCCAGCGCATCGAGTGGTCCCACTTGTCGAGACATGAAGGCAATTTACTGGTCGGTATGATGGGCTGCGCCATCGGCGTGGCGACCGGCTTG
>Ga0075423_10002213_pt1 | contig 17551 bp, 15 predicted proteins | sample SoiMethybrSBSTD2_FD_80114 | JGI IMG/M metagenome (GOLD analysis project Ga0075423, IMG submission 80114) | Bulk soil microbial communities from a Populus tree surrounding site in Tennessee, USA - Soil MetaG P. TD hybrid SBSTD2 | ecosystem: Environmental > Terrestrial > Soil > Tree plantation...
ACGGGCGCTTCTCTGGAATCGTGCAGCTGGTTGCGTACCTCCTGAGGATCGCGGTCCTGGTTCTATGAGGCGGTCGGCGCGGGGGCGGCGATAGCGCCCCAAGTGTCCCGGTCCTTCCTCGGCGTACCTCGGCGCGTATAAGGACAAGGCCGGCAAAGTGGCTGGACGGCGGTACGTCTATCGGCTGCGCGTTCGGCCCCATCCACCGATCAAGCTGTCCTGGTCCGTCACGATCTATGACGCCGACACTCGCGCATTGATCCTGAACGATCAGAAAGTTGCCAATCGCTTGTCGCGCATGGATCTGCAGAAAAACGAGGACGGCTCGGTGGATATCTATTGCGGGCCGCAGGCGCCGGCTGGCTTCGAGAAGAACTGGATCGCGACCGTCCCCGGGAAGAACTAGTTCGCGTACTTCCGCTTCTACCAGCCGACAGAGGCCTTCTTCGATCGGTCCTGGCCGTTGCCGGACTTCGAGCAGATATAGACGCGAACGCCCGACACGTTCTCGGGCTGCGGACGGTGTCTGAATCCGGCCTTGGCTACTCGTCGGTGCGGTCACAGCCGGTAGTGGCCCGGGGTCGCCGATGGTGGTGGCGGGTTGCGCCTTCTGTGTGGCGGCGTTGGCCGCCGCCGGGTTGAGCCGGTTCAACGCCCCAGGCCTGGGCACCGGTGATGCTCTGGTCGCCATGCACAGGCTCGTGTAAGGAAGGCTGCCAGATCCCTTGTTCTAGGCTCGGACCGTGGGCGCTGCCGCTTCTTCGGGAGTCCGCCTGGCCGAACTCGTTGCCACGATCTCGCTTGGAACCGACCTTGGGCTGGGGCAGTCGATGGAGCACATCTTGCGGCAGACTCTGGTCTCGCTGCGGATGGCCGAGCTCCTCGCCTTCGATGAGGCTGAGCGCGAAGTCGCCTACTTCTCGGGGCTGTTGGCATGGGTGGGCTGCCACACGGATGCATATGAACAGGCAAAGTGGTTCGGAGATGACATCGCGCTGAAGCGGGACGGCTACCACTACGACATGGGACGACCCGTCGATCTGCTGAGCTTTGCGTGGCACACGGTGGGACGGGGGCGCCCTCCGCTGGAGAGACTCAAGACGTGGCTGGAGCTCCCGCTGGCGGTACGCCGAAGCGCGATGGTGGACCTTCGCAACCATTGGCTGGCCGCGGACGAGCTGGCCGGCCGCCTCGGCCTCGGCGAACCGGTGCGGCGCAGTCTCAGGGAAAGCTTTGAGCGTTGGGACGGCAAGGGATTCGGCGGTTCGAGGGGTGAGGAGATCAGGCTGACCTCGCGCGTGGTTTGCCTCGCCGACGTGGTCACGGCCTATTACGAAGAGGGTGGGGAGAACGCTGCCGTCCAGGTGGCATGGCAGCGATCAGGCACGCAGTTCGACCCTGCGCTCGTCGAGCTCTTCTGCGCCAACGCGGCCGACGTGCTCTCCGGTCTCGACGGGCCGAGCCAGTGGGCGCAGGTCATTGATGCCGAGCCGACGCTTGCCCGAGTGATGACCGATCCCGAGTTCGACGTAGCGCTCGACGCAATCGCAGACTTTATCGACCTCAAGTCGCCGTACACACTCGGCCACTCCCGGTCAGTGGCCGATCTGTCCGGCGCGGCCGCCCGCGTGTTGGGGTTGCCCGATGAGGACTGTGTGGCGGTTCGACGAGCTGGCCTGGTGCACGACATCGGTCGGCTAGGTGTGCCCAACTCGATCTGGGACAAGCACGGACCGCTGACCAGGTCGGAGATGGAACGGGTACGCCTGCATCCATATCTGTCCGAGCGGATGCTGTCCTCGGCGCGTGCCCTGAGCCCGCTCGCCGCGATCGCGGTCGAGCACCACGAGCGGATGGACGGATCAGGTTATCCGCGGGGGCTCAACCACGCATCCATCAGCGTGGTGGGGAGGGTGTTGGGAGCAGCCGATTGCTATGCGGCGGCCACAGAGCCACGGCCACACCGAGCGCAGCTGACACCGGAGGAGGCTGCTGCCGCGCTTCGCACCCACGTTCGGCAGGGACGACTCGACGCTGACGCCGTGCAGGCGGTCTTGGAGGCGGCCGGCCACCGCACCCGGAGGCGCCGGGAGCTTCCTGCTGGGCTGACCGCGCGAGAGGTCGAGGTGTTACGGCTGCTCACACGCGGACTCTCCAACCGTGACATTGCAGAGAAGCTGACAATCTCTCGCAAGACCGCGGGCAGCCACATCGAACACATCTACGCCAAGACCGGCGTCCGGAATCGCGCTGGCGCGAGCCTTTTCGCGATGCGTCACGGGCTCATGATCGACTAGCTAATGATCGGGTGTTTGCCCGATGAAGCCCGGGCGACTGCCATCTAGCGTTCGATTCATGACCACCATCACCAAGGACTTCGTCCGGGCCAACGACATCGACATTCACTACATCGATGCCGGAACCGCCGACGCGCCAACGCTGGTGCTGCTCCACGGCGGCCTGGTGAGCACCAGCGAGATCTGGGCTCCCACACCAATCAGCTACGCGTCTCACGTGCAGCGGCTCGCAGAGGAGTTCCACATCATTGCTCCAGACGCTAGAGGGTCCGCGATGACTAGCCATTCCGGTGGACCGGTATCGATGTCCATGCTTGCCGACGATGTGTCTGCGCTGATCGACGCACTCGGGCTCGACCGACCGGCCGTTGCTGGATTCAGTGAGGGCGGGCTAGCGGCCCTGCTGCTCGGCATGCGGCACCCTGACTCCATTCGGGCCCTGGTCTGCGACTCCGGTTATGACTTGCTCAATCCAGATGCACCGGCATTTGCGATGCTGCCTGGCCTGCTTGGTGGGCTGCCCCAAGTTGATCCTGACGTCGTCGAGCAGTCGTTTGGGCAGGACCCGGAGATGGCCGAGGTGTTCGCGCTGATGAAGGCCGACCAGGACACAGCCCGCGGCGACGGCTACTGGCGAACCTACGTCGAGCGCACCCTCGAGCGCTGGTCGCACTGGCCCGGCTACGGCTACGCCGATCTCGCCAGGATCACCGTGCCGACCATGATTTTGGTCGGCGATCGCGACCACTTCTGCTCTGTGGAGGAGGCTGCGGTGGCATTCAGGAACCTTGGCAATGGCCAGCTCGCCGTGATACCAAATATCGGGCACGTGATCAGCGCGGGCAAGATCGAGGCACTAATCAGCTTCCTCACTAGCTAGACCTGGCGATTCCTAGCGAGGAGCAGCTGGTCAGCCTTGGCGATGGGCGATCGGAATGGGAGCATCGTGCGCGCATCCCGGTGAGGTGTCAGGGCTCCTCAGGATCGTTGGCGCCAGTCCGTACGTCGCGCGAATTCACGTCACCCCCATCGGGTGAGCCTTCGATCGGTGACCTCGGCTGTCAGAGTGGGCCTACCTGGTGGTTTAAGGGGGGTCCCCTTCTCGGCCAGAATGAGTCATGCCGACAGACGAGCCGTTCGTAGGGCGGGCCGACGAGCTAGCCCTGCTGAACGCGGAGATGCGGCGGGTTCGCAGCGGTGAGCCACGGCTGGTGTGGTTGACCGGTGAGGCGGGCATCGGCAAGACGTCTCTATTGCGGCGGTTCGTCGGCGGTCTTTCGGGTGTACGTGTGCTATGGGCGAGCGGCGACGAGAACGAAACGGATCTGGCGTACGGAGTAATCAGCCAGCTATTGCCTGATCTTCTCGCGGGCGAGCCGGGCGCCGGTCTGGCCGCCCTGCGTCCCGAAACCGATCCGCTGGCCGCGGGTGCGGACTTGCTGTCCGAGCTCGGGATGCTGCAGAGCTCGGGCCCGGTGCTGGTAGTGATCGACGATGCCCAGTGGGCCGATCACCGCTCCGCCCAGGCCCTGGTCTTCGTGGCCCGCCGGCTCCGTAGCGACCAGGTGCTGATCTTGCTCAGCGGCCGCTCGGGCGCGCCGGATCCTCGGCAGCTCTGGGAGCGAGCGCTGGCACAGAGTCAGCTGACCCGACGGCTACCGCTTGGTGGCCTCACCGCGGAGGATCTGCGGCGGTTGTCGTCGAGCGTCGATGGCGTACTCCTCTCGCCAGCGGCGAGCCGGCGGCTACACGAGCACACCGGTGGTCATCCCTTGTACGCGCGGGCGCTGCTGGAGGAACTCCCCGCCGAGGCCCTGATGGAAGCCTCCGACGTGCTGCCTGCTCCGCACTCGATGAGCTTTCTGGTGCTCGTGCGGTTGGCCAAACTGTCGCCAGCCGCTCAGGACCTCGTGCTGGCGGCGGCCGTGCTGGGTTCGCGCTGCACCCTCTCCGACGCCGTGCGGGTGGCCGAGGTGGCCGATCCGGTGGCCGCGCTGGACGAAGCCGTACGAGCCGGTCTGCTGATCAACGGCCCGCCAGGCCATCCGCGGGACGTGGCCTTCCCGCACGTCCTCGTCCGGGCGGCGATCTACGCCGATCTGTCGCCCGCGCGGCGCCACGCCCTGCATCGGCGGTCGGGCGAGGTTTTAGGAGGAGCGCCCTCGCTCCACCACCGGGTGGCGGCGGCGATCGGTCCCGACGCCGAACTCGCGGGCGAGCTGGACACTCTGGCTGAGCAGGAACTCAGCCAGCTGAACTGGGCGGCGGCGGCGGAGCACATGCTGGCCGCTGCTGACCTCGCCGCGACCGCGGAGCAGAAGGGTCACCGCCTCGCTCGCGCCGTCGGGGCGATGATCGCTGACGGAGACGTCGCTCGGGCCGCTCGACTCGAGGACTCGGTGCGGGCGACACCGCCGAGTACGACGCGCAGCCGGGTGCTGGGCCAGATCGCGCTCTTTACCGGCCGACTTTCGGCAGCGCGCCGCGAGTTAGCGACGGCTCGCCAATCGGGCGGCTCGGGCGGAGCCCACAACCCTGACCAGGCCGCGATAGCGGCCTATCTGGGCCTGCTGTCGATGATCGAGGGGGACGTCGAGCAGGCTGTGGAGCTGTGCCTTGATGCGTTGCTCGCCGGACCACCGGCCGAGGTGACCCCCTTGGCCCGGTTCGCGCTGATGCTTTCGCTGGCCACGCAAGGTCGCCAAAAGGAACTTGTCGGACTCCTCGATTCCGCTACGGACGCTGGCTTTCTCCCGGCGAGCGGGTTCGAGCGACGGGCGTTGCGGGGCATGCTCGCGTTGTGGTCCGGGCAGGAACGCCTCGCCGAGGCCAACTTGTCGGCGGTGTTGCGGGATGCTCCACCCGGTCTGCTACTGCAGGGCCGGCTGATGCTCCAAACTGGCCTCGCGGAGGCGCTGTACCGCTTGGGGGACTGGGATGGCGCGGCGAGCCAAGCCGAGCTGGCGATTTCCCTGGCTGAGGATGCTGGGATCCAGCTCGGCCTCGGGATGACCTATGCAGTGGCGGGCTACGTGTCGGCGGGACGAGGGTTGTGGGAGCTGGCCGAATCGCAGGTAGCCATCGCGAGCAGCTCCGCCGAGATGCTGCCCTGGTGGGGGAGCCGGGCCTACGCGGCGGTGGCTCGGGCGACCCTGGCGCAGGCTCGCGGAGACTATCCGGCCATGCACCGCGCGCTGCGAGAGTTCGACGATCCCGCCGTACGCGAACGGGTCGACGGGCTTGGTTCCCCGGCCTGGCGAGCGCTGCGCACCGAAGCGCTCCTGGGATTGGGTCGCCTGGACGCCGCGGAAGATCAGCTGCGCGAGCTGCAGGACCGGACCAGGCAAGCGCCGGGATGGGCGTCGCTGGAGTCCGTACGGTTGGAGGCCTGGCTCGCCGAGCTGCGGCAGGATGCCCAGGCCGCACAGCAGGCGTACGAGCAAGGACTGAAGCTGGCAGTGGAGCTGCCGTCTGCGCTCAGCCGAGCTCGACTGGAAACAGGCTACGGCCGGTTCCTCCTGGCTCAGGGGGAGCGGCGACCCGCCCTTGATTTGCTGCGCGGCGCTCACGAAAAGCTGGAGGGGTTACGCGCCGCGCCCTTTCTCGCGGTTTGCGATTCGCTGCTGCAGACCGCTGGTCTCCGTCCGGCGAGCAGGGGCGCCCCCCTCGACTTCACCCATCAGGAGCTCGCGGTCGCGCGGCTGGTTGCCGCCGGTCGAACCAACTCCGAGGTGGGCCGGGAGCTGTTCATCACCAGTCGGACTGTCGCGTTTCACCTGAGCAACATCTACGCAAAGGCTGGCATAGCGTCCCGGCGTGAGCTGGCTGGACGATTTCCCGGCCTGCTCGGCTGATCCACCTCTCATCTCGAAACAAACCTGTCAGCCCACTGGAAGGTGCTGCCAGGGACAAACCGGCATCGCGTCCACCAGGCTTGCAGCCATGCCCAGCCGTTGCCGCCACTGGGGAGGAGTGCAGATGAGGGTGATCGTCGAGGTGTATCGCGAGGCCGGCGGCCGACTGACCGGCGCGGTTCACCATCCCGATGGGAGCCAAGACGCTTTCGCGAGCACTCTCGATCTGCTGCGGGTTCTGGAGGCGCTCGACCTGAGCCGTACGGACGATCCCGCATCCCAATCCCAAGCGCGGAATGGGCAAGCGTCCGAGCCAGAAGCCGAGGTGAGTGATGACTAGTTTCTCGACAGCACCCCCCGCGACCACCCGATCGGGCGTGTCGCGCCGAGAGCTGTCCGACACAGTCAAGTACGCGCGTCTCTCGAGCATCTCGGGCATCATCTTTGCCGCGCTGTTTGTGGTGGCACTCGTCTTGGTCCATACCACGCCAACGTTGTCAGCCTCGGATGCGGAGATCACCGCCTACTACGCCGGGGGCAGCACGCTACTCGTCACCCTCGGCCTCTATCTGATTCCCTTCGCTGGAATCGTGTTTCTCTGGCATGCGCATTGCACCAGGCTGCTGATCGAAACGCGCACCGCGTCACCATCTGCTATCCCCTATGGGCTTCAGCTGGTGTCGGGTGTCCTGTTCGTCGTGCTGCTCTTTGCAGGCACGGCATCGGCTGGCTCTGTTGCGCTGTTGAAGGATCTGACCAGTGCGCCGTTGCCGTCGGCTGACTTCATCCGCGGCATGCTCGCGGTCGGCTACGGCATGATCTTCGTCTACGCGCTGCGCGGTGCCGGCATGTACGCGCTGACGACGACGAACCTGCTCCGCCAAGCCGGAATCATGCCCAAGTGGGTCGGCTTGATGAGCTACCTGCTGGCCGCCTTCTTGCTGTTGAGCACGGTGATGCACCCCGCCGCGATGCTCATCTTTCCCAGTTGGGTCGCGATCGCCGGCCTAGTGATCTTCATTCGTGCCGGCCGTGTCGCTGAACCGGCCACATCTGAAAGGCAATCCGCATGACCACATCGCCAAACCTCGAGCGTCGCACCACGACACCGCTGACCGTTGACGACATTCCCGGCCCGAGGGGCAAGCCGATCGTCGGCAACATGTTCGACGTGCCGCCCGAGCGCACGATCGTCACGCTGATGGAGCTGACCCGCGAGTACGGTCCGATGATCCGATTGCGCACCCCCGCCGGTGATCGGTTCGCGGCCTCGGGCCTGGCGATGATCGACGATCTGTGCGACGACGAGCGATTCGACAAGCTCGTTGGAGACGGCCAGAAGGCGGTCCGAAGCTTCGGCCGGAGCGCCGGATTGTTCACCTCCGATACCGATGATCCGAACTGGTCGAAGGCCCACAACATTTTGCTGCCTAACTTCAGCCAACAGGCGATGCGGGATTACGTGCCGATGATGAACGACATCGCGACGCAGTTGATGGACAAGTGGCAGCGGTTGAATCCGGGCGAGCCGGTCGATGTGACCGCGGATATGACCCGGCTCACCTTGGACACGATCGCGTTGTGCGGTTTCGGCTACCGCTTCAACTCCTTCTACCGCGACACCATGCATCCGTTTGTGGAGGCCATGTACGGGGTGTTGGGAGAGAGTCAACGACGCGCCCGGGCGCTGCCGATCCAGACCAAGCTGCGGCGCGGCGCTTCGAAGAAGCTGGCCGAGAACTACCGCTACATGGAGGGTGAGGTTCAACAGATCATCGACGAACGGCGCCGCGCCGGGAATATCGAGGATCACAAAGACTTACTCAGCCGGATGCTGACCGGGGTCGACAAGAAGACCGGCGAGAAGCTGGACGATGACAACATTGTGGCCCAGTGCCAAACGTTCCTGATCGCTGGCCACGAAACCACCAGCGGGCTGCTGTCCTTCACGATCAGCTTTTTGATCAAGCATCCCGAGGTGGTGGCCCGGGCGCAGGAGGAGGTGGATCGGGTGTTGGGCACCGACATTTCGGTGCTGCCCAGCTACCAGCAAGTGCAAGGCCTGACCTATGTGAATCAGATCCTCAGCGAAACGCTGCGGTTGTGGCCCACGGTGGCCGGGTTCACCCGCTACCCCTACCACGACGCCACGGTCGGGCCGTATCTGATGCCGAAGGGCTCCTCGATTACCGCGCTGTCGATCATGCTGCACCGCGACCCGGCCGTGTGGGGCGCCGACGCCGAGGACTACAACCCCGACCACTTCCGCCCCGAAACCCGCTCGCAGCTGCCGCCGAACGCGTTCAAACCGTTCGGTTCGGGTCAGCGGGCCTGCATCGGCCGCCAGTTTGCCATGCAGGAAGCGATGCTCGTCCTCGGCATGCTGCTGCAACGCTTCGAGTTCGTCGATTACCTGAACTATCAGCTGACGGTCAAAGAGGGACTGACGATCAAACCCGACGGCTTGTCCATCAAGATCAAACAGCGTCCCGGTCGCAGCACCGCAACCGCACCGATCACCCTCAGCAGCCCGGCGCCCAACCGGCAAGCCGCCGAACCGACGGCGCGCCGACAGCGGACCGGGGAAGGACACGACACCCCGCTCACGGTGCTCTTCGGCTCCAACCTGGGCACCGCGGAGGGGATCGCTACACGTATCGCCCAGGACGGCTCCGACCGCGGCTACGCCGTCACCTTGGGAGCCCTCGATGATCACACCGGCGTGTTGCCGCACCAGGGAGCCCTGGTCGTGGTGTGCGCCTCTTACAACGGCAAGCCGCCAGACAACGCCGAACGCTTCTGCCGCTGGATCACCAACCCGGCCACACCCGCTGACGCTGCCTCCGGGCTCGCCTTCTCAGTCTTCGGCTGCGGCAACATGGACTGGGCCTCCACCTACCAAGCCGTTCCCACGCTGCTCGACAAGCAGCTGGCCGCACACGGAGGCACCCGAATCCGGGACCGTGGCGAGGGCGACGCCCGCTCCGACTTCGACGGTCAGTTCTCCGACTGGTACTCCGGACTGTGGCCCGCAGTCACTGAGAGGCTCGGGCTGACGGAGGAGGCGTCGGCCGCTCGGTCCAGCACCGAGCCCCGCCTGCAGCTGAGCATGACCAACCGGCAGACGACCAATCCGGTGGTGGTCTCCTACCGCGCTCTGCCGAGCACGTTGTTGATCAACCGGGAGCTGCTGAATGGCCGGGACGCGGTCACCGGCGCGCGATCGGCTCGGCACATCGAGCTGCAGCTCCCCGAAGGAGCCGAGTACGCCACCGGTGATCATCTCGGGGTGATGCCGCGCAACAACGTCGACCTGATCCGACGGGTGATGGCTCGGTTCGGGCTGGACGCTGGAACTTACCTGACGATCACCCCGACGGGAGGCGCGTTCACGCATCTGCCCGTCGACGAACCGACCCCCTTATTGGGCGTCCTGGGGAGTTGCGTCGAGTTGCAAGACGTCGCCACCCGGACGGACTTGGCCGTACTGTCGCGGTACGCCACGGACCCGCAGGAGCAGGCGGAGCTCCTGACCATGTCCGGACTCGACGAGCAGGGCAAGGCGGCTTATCGCGAGAAGGTCGCCGGGCCGCGCAAGCCGGTGCTCGAGCTCCTGGATGATTACCCGAGCGTCGACCTTCCGTTCAACGTCTACCTGGAGGTGCTGCCACCGATGCGGCCGCGCTACTACTCCATCTCCTCCTGCCCCGCCGCTACGTCGACCTGCCACCTGACGGTCGGGGTGCTGCGCGGGCCGGCCCGTAGCGGTCACGGCACCTTCTCCGGGGTGGCCTCCGGTCATTTGGAGGCCAGCATGGAGGGCAGCACCGTATTCACGTTCGTACGCAGGCCCACCATCCCGTTCCACCCACCTGCCAACCCGCATGTGCCGATGATCATGGTCGGGGCGGGCACCGGCGTGGCCCCCTTCCGCGGCTTCCTACAGGAGCGGGCCAACCTCAAAGAGAAGGGAGTCCCCATCGGGGAGTCGATCTTGTTCTTCGGTTGCCGTAACGCCGAGAACGACTTCCTGTACGCCGATGAGCTCCAGGGGTTTGCTGATTCGGGGGTGACCGATCTCCAGGTCGCCTTTTCCCGGGCCGACGGTCAGCCCAGGACGTACGTACAAGATCTGATCGAGCGCGAACAAGATCATGTCTGGGACCTGCTCGCCGCCGGCGCCGTGATCTACATCTGCGGCAACGCCCACACCATGGCGCCCGGGGTCCGCGCCGCACTGACCAAGATCCACCAGAACAAGACGAGCGGATCAACCGAAGCGGCTCAGCACTGGCTGGCCGACCTCAAAGCAAGTGATCGCTTCCTGGAAGACATCTGGGGCGAGACGGCCGCGGGCATCTGACCCGACGACGATCTACGACGGATACCCCGACATCAGGCTCGACCTGGTCGAGAGCCGCACCTTCGACGGAGGGCTTCAGCTCTTGGAGTACGTGCCTACCGTGCTCGACGGGCCGCCGGGTACCACGGGAGCGGCGAGCTGACCGAGCCCACAGATCGCGCTGTGAACCCGAATATTGATCGTCGATCCTCCCGCTGATGCCGATTCGGCACCGCGTGGCTGGCTAACGAGCAGCCACATGCTCGAGGAAGTCGAGCACCCGGCGGGTGAGGAGAGCAGCGGCCTCCGGTTCGTACGACGGCAACGAGCTGTCGGCGAAGTAGTGCTGATCACCGGGGTAGAGGAACAACTCGGCATCGTCGACGGTCGCGACGATCTCCCGGGCCGCGTCGACGTCCCCCTCCCCGACGAAGATGGGGTCCGCGTCCATGCCGTGGATTTGGACGGGGACTCCGTCGGGCCACGGGCCGAAGGCCCAGTCACCGGTGATCGGAATGCAGGAGTAGAACAGCAGCGCGCCGCGAGCCCCGGGCCGGGTCTGCGCGAGCTTCTGAGCCGACATCTCCCCGAGCGAGAACCCGGCGTAGACGAGGTCGCTCGGCAGGTCGTCGGCGCTGCGAACGTTCCGCTCCAGGATCTGGTCGAATCCGATCTCCCCGGCGTAGGCCATGCCCTCCTCCAGCGTGGCGAACCTACGACCGTCGTAGAAGTCGGGGACGACCACCGTGTGACCCGCCGCCCGCAGCTCTTCGGCGAACGAGCGCACCCCTTCGGTCAGGCCCTGGGCATGGTGGAACAACAAGACGTCGGTCATCGGACTCCGTCGGTCGAGATCGAACGATCGCGATCACACTACGCCCCGCGGCTCACGCGGCGTCCGCTCCCGGTGCGACCGCCTAGGTGGGACGCCGTCGAGCGCCAGGCAAATCCGTGACGTCGACGCGTTCGGCGTATTTGAGAGCGCGCAACGAGCCGTACGGGTCGCGCTGTAGACCATTGATCTCTAGCGGGCAGACCTCATACCGATTGGCGGAACTCGACTGCCGCACCGCCGATCCGTGCCGCCTCCTCGATATCCAGAACCGGGTAGACGTTCATGTCGAAGAAGGCGCTGAAAATCGCAACGTCCCGGGCGATCAGCGCCGGATCATCGGTCTCCACCACGGCGAAACCGCCGGAGCCGTCAATTCGCCCCAAGAACTGTAAGTACGTCGTGCTCTCGGAGGGTGACCAGTTGCTGAAAACCTGTAGGGATCGCGCCTGGACTTCCTCCGTCTCGGTTGATCGAGGTTGCCAAGAAACGACGTACTTCATGCCTGACCTCCGGTCGAGAATGGGCGGATCCGATCCGCCCCGCGGTCTCTCCGCAATCTCTCACGTAAGCACCGACCAGACTCATCGTCAACGCCGTCGGGTGACCGAGGTTGAGGGGCACTAGGTCTAGCGTGTGAGGCGCCCCAGCTCCGATGAGCCATTGCTTGGGGTGCAATGTGGCGGGTTGGCTTGGAGTATGGGTGCGGCGGACTAGAGATCGTTGACGCGGAACAGGCACTTCACGTCGAGGTCGCGGCGGAGCCGGGCATCCTCCAGCGCGTCGACGATCACCGATGCGCCACACCACGTCGCGGCGGCGGCGTCGACCAGCTTCCTTGCTGCCACGGCCTGGCCACCGGTGTCGATCCAGTCGTCGACGAAAAGCGCCCGGGCGGTGGAGGGCAGTAGGTCACGCCGCAGGCCGAGCGCCAGGTTCCGGTCCTGATAGTCCGGCGGACTCCGCGTCGTCAGCCATCTCTCGCTGTCCGTTGACGGATCAGGGTCTTTGCGGAGCTCGACCAGACCTACCCCGAGATGGACGGCGACGAGCGCGCCGAGGAAGGTTCCGCGGGACTGAGGTCCGATGACAAGTGTCGGCTGAAGATCAGTGAACGGCTCGGCGAGCGCCGGTCCCAGCCGACGCAGGATGCTTGCGTCGGCCCACCACGCGGTGGGGTCGGCCGCCCATCGGGGATTGGGCCGATCGCCGCGCCACTCGAACGTCGTCTTGAGATCGCGCAGGAACCGGGCGCGAGCGTCGGGTTTCGGACGCGGACCGCGATCCTTGGGACCCATGCCCACAGTCTGCCGTCGGCAACGCACGGACCGCTTGATGGTGGGCTATTCGATGTGCTGACACTTTGCGGTTGATCATCCGACTGAGTGCGGCTGTGTTCCGTTTAGGGGCGACGAGCGGTGACGATCCAGGCGCGGGAGTTGAACCAGACGCCGTCGTCGCTCAGGTGCGCGGCGAGCGCCTCGCGCAGCCGCTGGATCGCGTGCGTCGCGGCGGCGGGATCTAGCCTCCTCAGGATCCCTTGAGTGCACGTGAAGCCGCGGGTCCAGTCGAGGGCGGCGGCGACGTCCGGACCGTAGTAGACCGGTTCGCGGACGTCGGTAAAGTCAACGTCGGCGAATCCTGCAGCCTGCAGGATTTCTGTCACGGTCGTCGGGTCGGCGAGCGAGAACGGATCCGGTAGCTCGGAAGCACTGGACACTGGCCCTTCGGCTGCTCCGAGGGATTGGTGGAGGGCGATGTCCCACTCGTTGCGCTCGTGGGCCTGCCAGACCATCATCACCAGGCGGCTTGCCGGGCGTAGCGCCCGCTTGATGTTGGCGAACGCGGCAACGGGGTCGTCGAAGAACATCGTGCCGAACCTGCTGATTGCCAGGTCGAAGCGCTCCGGCGGAAAGCGGTGGACCTGTGCGTTGGCATGCTCGAAGGTGACGTTGCGGAGTCCTTCTGCATGGGCGAGCTGGCGGGCGCGCTCGATCGCGGGCGCGGAGACGTCGACCCCGAGCGCACTGCCTGCGTGGGCCGTGCGTGCGGCCTGTCGGGTTGTCTGCCCAGTTCCACAGCCGATGTCGAGGATGTGGTCGTAAGGCTGGACGCCAACGGCCCGCCGCAGTACCTCGTTGTGCCGCTGTAGCTCGGCGTCGTAGCCGCTGGGCCCCGGCGTGTGTTCACTTTCGTCGTGTCGCACCGCTGTCCTTTCACGACGGTCTGCGGGCCTGGTCGCGTACGGCTGCGGCCTACCGGACCACCTGAAATCCCAGGTGCGTCGCGGCAGGGGTAACCAGCACTTGGGTGCGTTCGAGGGTGATCGCCGAGTCGAGCCTGTCAAACAGGGGAGTGCCGCCACCCAGCAGGACCGGGATCACGTGCACGCGGATCTCGTCGACCAGGCCGAGCGGGAGTGCCTGCTGCATGACGGTCGCGCCGTGCAGACCGACGAACTTGTCGCCCGCCGCGCTCTTCGCCTGCTCGATCGCGCTGACGACGCCGTCGGTGACGAAGGTGTACACGGGTGGGTGCGGCGTGGTCGGCTTGTTGTGGGTGACCACGAAGCATGGGGTGTCGCCGACGGGGCCGCTGTCGCCCCAACCGCCGTCGCCCTCATTCTTGTCAAATCCCTTGCGACCCATCACGATGGCGCCGACGCCGTCGAGCATCTCTTGCAGAATGGCCCGGTCCTCGTCGGTCGCGGCGTCGAACATCCAGTCGTGCAGCATCCCTGCACCGTCGCCGAATGGGTTCTCGCGGCTGTCGTTCGGGCCGGTGACGTACCCGTCGAGCGAGGTGGAAATGTCGCAGATCACGAGCCCCATGAGTGTTTCCTTTCTGTATGCCCCACTGGCCGATCCAAACAGTTCTCACTTATGCAGACGACGCCCGGCGGCACTACTCATCGGCCGGCCACCCGATCAAGGCTCGGCTGTCCGTCCTGCGCCCGCCTCACAAGACCAAGGGTGGACGGGTCGCTGCCAGTGGGCTCGGGGCCGCTATTTCAGAAGCCATGTGAAACGCATCTGTCGCATGCCGCAAGGGGTCAGCTTGTCGCGGAACAACGTCAGCTGCTCGTGGGGCTGGTGCCCGAGTCTGGATCTGGGCGGGTCGACCCATCCCACCACGCAAGTTCGCGTGTGCCGTAGAACGTCAGCCACCTGGACGGCTCGCCGGGCGGCACGTCGACCTCGAACCAGACCCGCCCTGGGTGGCGGCGTTCCTGCAGCCAGGTGCCGTCAGGCTGGCGGGCAGCGCGGATTACTTCGATGGCGTCCGCGAGTCGAGGATCGGGCGGGATGCCGTCCTGCAGCGCTGCCGTCCGGAAGTAATCCGCCGCGTTCAGCACGCTGTAGAACCAGCGGAACGGGTAGGCGAATCCCGTCACCCACGGCCCGACGAGTTCGCCCGTCGACAGGGTGCGCATCAGCCGCCGCTCCAGCAAGTACTTCTCGCCAGCTTGACGGGCGGCGCGCAGTGCGTGGCATCCTCCGGTCGCGGTCTCGTAGTACAACAACCCCTTCAGGGCGTTGAGCGTGGAATGGAACGAGGAGCGGGTTGACCCGTCGACCCACTCGCAGTTCCAGCCGCCGTCGGCCAGGCGGTGATCGAGGAACCATTGGGCGATTCCCGCGACGTCCGCCCCGAGCCACGCGCCGTTGGCGAGGGTGAAGGCGTTGATGCAGCAGTCGACCTCGCCGCCCCAGTACGGCAGGTCGTCGTACTCCCAGCGACTGTTCGCGGCGAGCAGGTCCGCGGTGCCGGGGAGCGCGGCGGCGTCGAGGCCCCAGTCGCGCAGGGTGTTGAGCGTCCACGTCGTCGCGGTCCACGGCTGGCCAGCGTCATCGGCCGTCTCGGGGCCGTGGAAGTCGAAGCCGCCCGGGAAGTATGCTCCGCCGGCCCACTGCCCGTCGGGATCCTGCAGTGAGAGCAACCGGGCCCCGAAACCCTCTCTGGCGATTCGGGCACGAGTCGCCTCCCACACCTCCTGCGGCGCGCCCGCGAGGTCGCGTTCGACCTGCCAGCGCAGCGCCGGATCCGCATCAAGCAACCAGTCGAGCAGTGCCGGGTCGACCACCATGACCGACAAGCTACTGGGCGACTCTTCCGCACGCTTCAGAGCCGTGTCTCGCGGACCGACCGACGCCAGGAGGCGGCAGCTGATTTCGGTTGGGTAGGTTGGCCGGGAACTCGGAGTACAGGGGGTTTCTGGTGATCACACGACAGCTGGGGTCGACCGGTCCTCGCGTCTCTGCGATTGGGCTGGGCTGCATGGGCATGTCAGGTGTATATGGTCCTGCGGATGAGCCAGAGAGCATCGCCACGATCCGCGCAGCCCTGGACGCCGGGATCAACCTGCTCGACTCCGGTGATTACTACGGCATGGGCCACAACGAGCTGCTGATCCGGGACGCGCTGCGCGGCCGGGACCGGAACCGCGTAGTCATCAGTGTGAAGTTTGGGGCACTGCGCGCTCCCGACAATGCCTTCATCGGCATCGACGGCCGACCGATAGCGGTCCGGAATTTTCTGGCCTACTCCCTGCGCCGCCTCGGCACCGATTACATCGACATCTATCGCCTCGGCCGGGTTGACCCGCAGGTGCCAATCGAGGAGACAGTCGGGGCCATCGCGGAGATGATCACCGCGGGTTACGTGCAACACGTGGGGCTCTCGGAGGCCGGAGCCGAAACGGTACGCCGCGCCCACGCCACTCATCCGGTCGCTGACCTGCAGATCGAGTACTCAGTACTCTCTCGCGGAATCGAGGCGGAGATCCTACCCACCTGCCGGGAGCTGGGCGTGGGCGTGACCGCGTACGGCGTGCTGTCGCGTGGGCTGCTCGGGGGAACCTGGTCGAGCAAGCAAGCCGCCGCACCCGGCGACATGCGTGCCCGCATGCCTCGCTTCCGCCCAGAGAACCTTGAACGCAATCTCGCGCTCGTCGATGCCCTGCGTGCTATCGCCGAGGCGAGGGGCGTGACCGTCGCCCAGATCGCGATCGCCTGGGTGCTTGCCCGTGGCCAGGACATCGTCCCCCTGGTGGGTACTACGAGGCGCGATCGGCTCGCAGAAGCCGTCGGTGCCCTCGAGCTTGAGCTCAGCGAGGATGACCTCGCTGCCATCGAGCGCGCAGTGCCGCTCGACGCGGTGGCCGGCGACCGTTATGACGAGCGCCAGATGGCCATGCTCGATAGCGAGGTAGGCGCGCGACCCAAAGTGTGAATGCCCACGTGCGTCGGAAGCGCCTTCGGCACCGCGCTGTGCCCGGCGACCCGGTCGCGCAGACGCGGTGCGAGCAGTGGTTACTTACCGGAAAGGACCGATCAGGCCACGCCCAAGAGTCGGCACATTACCGGTACCTCGGTCGGCTTCGGCTGTGATGGCCGCGCCGCCGTTGGAGCGCGACAATCGGGTCGCTGGCGAAAAGCGTGGGCTTCCGGCCCCGGCCATTCCACTATGAGCTTGCCCGATGCGTTTGGGTTGCCGTGCCGCCGGGGTGTGTGCCTATGAATTGCAGGCCTTTGGCCGACAGCCGCCGTTCAAGTTCGTCGGCCTCGGCGCCTGCCGAGTCGGGTAGATCGTAGTATTCGTCGAGGATGGCCCGTGCGATGTCGTCGTCGATCGTGGTGATGTCCCACAGCACCTGGCCGCCTTCGGCCGCGATTTGAGAGTCGAGGAACGCGCAGCAGGCCTTTTCCCGGGCAGCTAAATCCCGAACCCACGCCTCGACGCCGGCGTCGGCCCGCAGCCGGAAGCGGATACCTTCGCCCCTGCGCTCCCGGCCCAGCAGGTGGGTCGTAAACAGCCGGTCGTATTCGGCCAGTCGCTGCGGGCCGGTTTCAGGCGCGGTGCTCATGTCGCACACGATCGGCATCGGATTCACTCCAAGATTCATGAGAACTCCCTGGTAAGGACGGTTTGAACGCCCGTTCCGTTCGGGCTACCCAAACCCTAAACTCTAGACCTAAGTCCAGAGTCAAGGAGGAGCCGGCATGAAGATCGGACAAGTTGCCGAGCAGGCGGGGGTCAGCATCGACACCGTCCGCTTCTATGAACGCCGTGGCGTGTTGCCGGCACCGGACCGCACGCCTTCCGGCTACCGCATCTACGAGGCGTCAACGGTCGAACGGATCCGGTTCGCCCGAGCACTGCAACATCTCGGGCTCACCCTCGACGAAGCCATCGATGCGCTGCATAGCCACGACACCGGCACGGC
>Ga0075423_10002215_pt1 | contig 17548 bp, 7 predicted proteins | sample SoiMethybrSBSTD2_FD_80114 | JGI IMG/M metagenome (GOLD analysis project Ga0075423, IMG submission 80114) | Bulk soil microbial communities from a Populus tree surrounding site in Tennessee, USA - Soil MetaG P. TD hybrid SBSTD2 | ecosystem: Environmental > Terrestrial > Soil > Tree plantation...
GCTTTGAAACCATGGACGCCGTCATTGGGCGCGATCTGGATCTGCAGCGCCTGCTCACGGTCCTGCTCGGTGCCTTCGCCGCGTCCGCGATGCTGCTCGCGTGCGTCGGTCTGTATGGGCTCATCGCCTACTCGGCGCTGCAACTCCGGCAGGAAGTGGGCGTGCGAATGGCGCTCGGCGCGACGGGAGCGAGGATTTTGAAAGCTTTCGTCGGCGAAGGAGTCGCGATTGCGGTCGTCGGCCTAGGTCTCGGAATCGGCGGCGCAGCGATGGTCACACGAGTGCTGACATCGAGGTTGTTCGGTGTGACGGCACTCGACGTCCCCACCTTCATGGCCGCAGCGGTCGCGCTGGTCGTCGTGGCCGCTGGCGCCGCATTGATCCCAGCCGTGGGGGCCGCGCGAACCAGTCCCGCCCAAGCCCTGCGCGATTGAACGTGCGGGCGTGGACGGACGCGTCCCACGACCGAACAGTGAGTCGCGGCAGCCCCCCGAAATCCTAAGAAGATTGGCGCGTTCGCTGGTACAGGCTTTGACATTGCGCTGTCGGCCCCAAAGCATGATCGCCAACATCCTCAAGGACTTCCGCCACGCCGCGCGCTCGATGCGAGAAGCCCCCGGGTTTGCCCTGGCCGCGGTTCTGACACTCGCGCTTGGCATCGCCGCCAACACCGCGATCTTCAGCGTCTTCGAGGCGGTCCTCCTGCGACCGCTTCCGTACGGCGCCGCCGATCGGCTGTATGTGATCCACGAGCTCGGGCGCGGCGCGCGCATCCCGGTCAACGCGCTGCACTTCGACGAATGGCGAACGCGCGTGCGCTCGTTCGATCGCCTCGCGCTCATCGGTCCGACCGATCGCACGCTCACCGGCGTCGGGGCACCGGTTCGGCTGCGCGGTGCCCGCGTGACGCCGAGCCTGTTCTCGACGCTCAGCATCACGCCGGCGCTCGGTCGAACATTTCTCGAGGAGGAAAACGTTGTCGGGCGCGATGCGGTCATCGTCTTGACGCACCAACTGTGGACGACGCACTTCAATGCCGATCCGACGATCGTCAATCGCACCGTCACGCTGGATGGCCTGCCCCACGTCGTAGTCGGCGTCCTGCCCGCCGGTGCCGAGCTTCCGAAACTCTCCGAGCTCTATAGCGTCGAAGTCGATCTCGGACGCGCCGAGTTCTTTGCGCCGTTCGCACCCACCGAGAGCGATCTCCGCCTGATCGGCTCGTACAACTACGCGGCGATCGGCCGTTTGAAAGAGGGCGTATCCGCCGATCAAGCATCAACGGAAATCAACGCCGTGCAGGCCGATCTCGCGACGCGCTCACCGCAGCGCGTACAGTTCGCCGCCGCTCTGGTGCCGCTGCCCGACCAGTTGGCGGGCCGTTCGAAACTCGCCCTGCAAATCGTGCTGGGCACTGTCGTATTGGTGCTGCTCGTCGCATGCATCAATCTCGCGAACCTGCTGCTCGCGCGGGGCGGGCGGCGGGTCCGCGAGTTCGCGATCCGCCGAGCCACCGGTGCGCAGCGACGCGACCTGATCGTTCACGTGCTCGCAGAGAGTTGCCTGCTCGCCGTCGTCGCCGGCATCGTCGGCCTTACGATCGGAGCCGGCCTCGTCGAACTGCTTCGCCAGTACGCGCCGCCCGGAGTTCCGCGCCTCGATGACGTCGCACTCAATGGCACCGTGGTGGCCTTCACGTTGGCGATCACGCTCATCAGCGGACTGTTGATCGGTTTGTTGCCGGCAATCGGATCGACGCGCGTCGCGGCAGTCGATGTGCTGCGATCGTCGGCGACGACGGCGGCCAGCAGCGCATCCGCGAGTCGACTGCGATCGACGCTGGTGGCGATCGAAGTCGCCGCGAGCACCGTCTGCGTCGTCGGTGCCGCACTTCTCCTGAGCAGCTTCGTCAACCTGCTGAGCGTCGATCGCGGCTTCGATACGGCACGTATCATCACCGCGGAATTCGGCCTGATGGGTCCGCGTTACGACACGCCAGCCAAGCAGACCGCCTTCATGACCGACCTCGCCGATCAACTTCGATCGCGGACCGGTGTGCTTTCCGTCGGCATCACCGATGCGCTCCCGCTCAGTGGCGTCTCGAACAGCGCGATCATGATCGAAGGGTCGACGCTGCCAAGACCGGAGCGACCGGCTGCGACGGTTCGCGCTGCCGATGCCGACTACTTCCGGACGATGGGCATCCCGCTGCGAATGGGCCGCCTGATCGATGCCACCGATGCCGATCGCCGCGTCGCGGTGATCTCCGAATTGGCTGCCGCGCGTTTGTGGCCGGGACAGAATCCCATCGGAAAACGGTTCAGGCATGGGCCCGACGACTCGCCGCTCATCGAGGTCGTCGGAGTGGTTGGGAACGTGCGCTCGGTCAGTCTCAGCGTGAACCCACCAATGCACGTCTACCGTCCGCCAGACCAATATTTCTACGGTCGCGGATCGCTCGCGGCCCGCACGACCGTCGATCCCTCGACGATAGCGGCCAGCATCGGCGATATCGTTCGCCAACTCGATCCAGACATGGCGGTGCCGACGCCGAGGACGATGGAGGCGATTGTGTCGGAGTCGGTGGCACAGCGCAGATTCCAGATGAACCTCGTGCTGCTGCTCGGTGCGGCCGCGGTGCTGCTGGCGGGCCTCGGCATATACGCGGTCGTCTCGCACGGCGTCGCGCAACGCACCGGTGAGTTCGGTATCCGTATGGCGTTGGGAGCGGATGGCGCCCGTATCCGTCGTCTCGTCGTGCGCGATGGGATGCGTCCGGTTGCCCTCGGCCTGATCGCAGGAGCAAGTCTCTCGCTCGCGGCGTCGCGACTGCTGCAGTCGCTGCTGTTCGGCGTGTCGCCGAGTGATCGCCGTTCCTACGTCCTTGCGCTCGTGTTCTTGTCGAGCGTGGCGCTCGCAGCCAGCCTGTTGCCGGCGTGGCGTGCGTCTCGACTCGATCCGAACGCAGCGTTGCGAATGGAGTGAGCGCGTATCGAGGATCACATGACCAAGCGAACGCGTCTGTTGATCGCTCTGACGGTCGCCGCGCACGTGAGTGCGGCGAGCGATGTCATCGGTCAGTCGGCGCCGGCGTGGACGCAATGGGGCGGTCCCTCACGCAACTTCATGTCCGACACGAAGGGCCTCGCCGCGAGCTGGCCGGCCAGCGGACCGAAGAAGCGGTGGACGCGTGCACTCGGCGAGGGGCACTCCTCGATCCTCGTCGAGAACGGTCGTCTCTACACGATGTACCGTCAGATCACGCGCCAGCCTGCGACGAAGCACGAAGAGATCGTCGCCGCACTCGATGCCGCGACCGGCAAATCGATCTGGGAATACCGATATGCGGCCCCACCCGACGGCATCCAATGGGATCAGGGCTGGGGCCCACACAGCACGCCGCTCATCGTCGGCGGCACGCTGTTCGCGACGAGCTCACGCAGCGAGCTGATCGCACTCGACAAAGCCACGGGCAAACGCATCTGGTCGCACGACTTCGTCAAGGAATACGGCGCGCCGCTCACCGCGCGCGGCTATAGCTGCAGTCCGATTCTCTTCAAGGACAGCGTCATCGTCACGATGGGCGGGCCCGATCAAGGCGTGGCCGCCTTCGAGATCAAGACCGGCAAGCTGCTGTGGAAGAGCGGCTACTTCGTCTGGGCGCCGGCGTCGCCGATTCTGATCGATGTCGACGGACAGCCGCAGCTCGTCGTGTTCGCCGGCGACATGATCACGGGCATCAATCCGGTCAACGGGCAGCAGCTCTGGAAGCATCCGCACAAGACCGACTGGGGGCTCAACATCAGCACGCCGGTGTGGTCGGCCGACAGCCATCTGCTGTTCGCCTCGTCCGCGTACGGTACCGGCAGCCGCGCGCTCGAACTGCGTCAGGCCGCGGGCAAGACCACGGTCAACGAGAAGTGGGCGAGCCAGCGGATGCGCGTCCACATCGGCACGGTGATCCGGCTCGGCGACTTCGCCTACGGATCGAGCGGCGATTTCGGGCCGGCGTTCATCTCGGCGATCGATTTGAAGACCGGAAACATCGCGTGGCAGGACCGCACGTTCGCCCGCGCCCAGCTGCTCTACGCCGACGGCAAGCTGATCATCCTCGACGAAGACGGCGCGCTCGGTCTGGCCACCGTATCCCCGCAGGGACTGAAGGTGCTCGCGCGCGCGAACGTCCTTACGCATCTCTCGTGGACGCCACCGACGTTGGCCGGCACCACGCTCTACATACGCGATCGCCAGAACATCGCCGCGTTCGAGTTGGGCCACTAGAACAACAGATCTAGAGATCATCAATGATCGACACGCTGCGACAGGACGTGCTCCACGCGATTCGGACGCTGATCAAAACTCCGAGCTTCTCGATCATCGCCGTCCTCTCGCTGGCGATCGGCATTGGCGGCACAGCCGCTGTCTTCAGCGTTGCCGATGCGCTCCTGCTGCGACCGCTGCCTGGCATCGCCGATCCGGATCGACTGGTCGATGTGGGCCGCACGCAGAACGGTCAGCCGCTCGACACGATGTCGTTTCCGAATTTTGCCGACCTGCGCGATCGCAACACCGTCTTTGAGGGTCTCGCCGCGTACCGCCCGGTGGCCGAGGCGTTTGGGTTCGCGGTCGACGGGGCGTCGCAGCAGGTCTACGGGCGCGTGGTCTCAGGCAACTACTTCGATGTGGTCGGCGTCTCGATCGCGCTCGGGCGTGCACTCACGCCGGACGACGATCGGATCGGTAGTCCTCGGGCCTCACTCGTCCTCTCATATTCGTTCTGGCAATCTCGCTTCAACCGCGATCCGAACGTCGTCGGCCGTGTCGTGCACTTGAACAGCGTGCCGTTCACGATCGTCGGCGTGGCGGCGCCTGGCTTCACCGGCACCAGCATCGCGTTCGCGGACCTGTGGCTTCCCATCGCGATGCAGCCGGCCATGACCGCCGTCGGGAATACTGCACCGCTCGCGCAGTTGGGACCCGCCGGCGCGCTGACGTCGCGTCTCGGCGTATGGATGTTGGCCGCCGGCCGACTAAAGCCTGGAGTGACCATAACGCAGGCACGCGACGAGGTGTCGCGCATCGCCCGCGATCTGGAGCGCGAGTACCCGAACGACAATCGTGGTCGCAGCATTGCCGTCGAGCCCGCCAAACCGATTCCCGCGCCTGGACGCCTCCCAGCCGCACTCTTCATCGCACTGCTGTTCGCGCTGGTCTTCCTCATTCTGCTCATCGCCTGCACGAACATCGGCGCCATGCTGCTCGCGCGCGGTGTCGCGCGCGCCCGCGAGATGTCGCTGCGGCGCGCGCTCGGCGCCAGTCGTGGCCGCATCGTCCGGCTGCTGATCACCGAGAGCGTCTTGTTGTCGGCGGTCGGCGCGTGTATCGGGATCTGGATCGCCCTTGCGCTCGTCGAGCTGCTTCGAGGGTTGATGCCGGCGCTGCCGCTTCCCGTGACGTTCGACCTGCGCGTCGACTGGCGAGTGGCCGCGTTCGCCGTCGGCGCCGCGGCTGTGACCAGCCTGCTCTGTGGCCTCATGCCCGCTCTCGAGATGGCGCGCACGGATCTCGTCGCCGCGATGCGGGTCGATCCCTCGGCGCGCGGGCGCAAGCGTCTGCGCCTGCGTCAGACGTTTGTCGTCGTGCAGATGGCGATGTCGGTGCTGCTGGTCGTCACGGCGCTGCTGCTCGGTCGATCGTTGATGCACGCTGGCGTCATCGATGCCGGTTTCACGGTGACCGGCGTCGATGTGATCAACATCGACGCGTTGCTGGGCGGCTACGACAATCAGCGCGGCGAGGCGCTCATCGTCGATGCACGTCGACGCATCGAGAGCCTCCCCGGCGTTGTCTCGGCCGCGACGGCGCGCACGCTGCCGCTGACGTTTGCGGCGGTGGGCTATGGTCCGATCCGACTCGCAGGACAGCCATTCGATCAGCGTTCGGCGATCTTCCCCGACTGGAACATCGTCAGCGCGCGGTATTTCGAGACGCTGCAGATCCCGTTGGTCCGCGGGCGCGCCTTCACCGATGGCGATCGCACCGGCTCACCCGAGGTGGTCATCATCAACGAAACACTGGCGACACGTCTGTTCGGCGAACGCGATCCGATCGGACAGACGGTCTGGCATCAGCAGGGACCGCCACCAGGCCGCACACGAACACTCGAAGTCGTCGGCGTCGCTCGCAACGGCAAGTACCGCACCCTTGGCGAGGATCCGCGCTCGTTCGCCTACGTTCCCAGCGGTCAGATGTACAACTCGCAGGTCGCGATCCTGGCGCGCACGACCGGACCGAGCGCGCTGGCGGCGATGCGCGGCGTGGTGCGTCAGCTCGATCCCAACCTCCCGATACTGCAAGCCGGCACCATGGCCGACTTGACGGCGTTCGGACTGCTCCCGCAGCGCATCGCCACCTGGTTTGCCGCAGGCGTCGGCATGATTGCGCTGCTGCTGGCGATGATCGGGGTCTACGGCATCACCTCACACAGCGTCGCGCAGCGCCGCCGCGAGATCGGCATTCGCATCGCGCTGGGCGCGCTTCGCCGCCAGGTCCTCGGGATGACGATCGTTCAGGCGCTGACGCTGACGGTGATCAGCGCGGGTATCGGCTTGGCAATGGCCGCCGGCATCGCGCAGCTGCTCACAGGCCTGCTCTACGGAATCCCCGCGCTCGATCCGATCTCGTTCGGCGGCGCGGCACTCACCCTCGCGATAGTCGCGCTGATCGCCAGCGCTATCCCAGCGCGATACGCCGCATCGATCGATCCGGTTGAAGCTTTGAGGGCTGAATGATCGACTCTCTCTTCCAGGACCTCCGCTACGCCGCGCGATCGATGGCGCGACGCCCCCTCATCACGGCGGTGACAGCACTCTCGCTGGCACTGGGCATCGGCGTCAACTCCGCGCTCTTCTCGGTATTCGATCACCTGCTGCTGCGAAGCCTCCCCGTGCCGTCACCCGAACAGCTCGTGTTGATCACCTCGCCCGGCCCGCGGCCCGGCGGCACGTCGACCAGCGCAGCGGGTCGAAACGAAGCGGTGTTCAGCTATCCCCTCTTCCGCGATCTCGAGCGCCTCACGAACGTCGGCCTCTCCTCGATCGTCGCGCATCGCGATTTCCTGGTGAACCTGGCCTATCGCGGCCAGACGCAGCACGCCGAAGGACTGCTGGTGTCGGGGGCGTACTTCTCTGCACTCGGCATCGTTCCGGCCGCGGGCCGGCTCCTGACACCCGAGGACGACGGCGCGCCCGATGGTCAGCCGGTTGCCGTGTTGAGCCATGCGTACTGGACGAATCGCTTCGGCGCCAATCCCGGCATCGTTGGCGACACGCTGTACATCAACGGCCAGCCGATCACGATCGTCGGCGTGGCCCCCGATGGATTCACGGGGACGACGGCGATGGAGTCGCCGCAGGTGTTTGCGCCGCTGGCGATGTCCGCTCGTTTGTCGGCAAATCCGGAGCGCGAGAACCGCCGTAACCATTGGCTGTACGTGTTCGGACGGCTCGCGCCAGGCGTGAGCCGAGAGCAGGCCGAGAGCCGGCTGAACGTTCCGTTCACGGCGCTGATTCGCGACGTCGAGTACCCGCTGATGCGCAGCGGGCTCGGGAGCGATCGTCAGCGCGCCGACTTTCAGGCCCGACGGATATTCGTTCGCGACGGCAGCCGCCTGCGCAATGCCGACTCCGGCCGGCTGCAGACGTTGGCGATCGTGCTCTTCGGCGTCACCGGTTTCGTGCTGGTGATCGCGTGCGCCAACGTCGCCAATCTGCTGCTGGCTCGCGCCACCGATCGGTCGACGGAGATGGCACTGCGTCTCTCGATGGGCGCTTCGTCCGCGCGCCTGATACGGCTGCTGCTGACGGAGGCGTGTCTGATCGGTGCGCTCGGTGGTGCCACGGCGGTCCTCGTCTCAAAGGGCACACTCGCCTGGCTGATCACGCTCGTTCCGATCGAGGATCGCGCGACGATCCCGTTTGTCGTCGACGCTCGCGTGCTGGTGTTCACGCTCGCGTTGGGGCTGGTCACCGGATTGGGCTTCGGTTTGATCCCGGCATTCTACGGCGCGCGCCGAACCGTCGCCGATGCCATTCATGCCGGCGCGCCGCGAGCGTCCGGCACGCCGTCTGCGATGCGAATGCGAACGACGCTCGCGACGACTCAGATCGCGCTCGCCACTGCGCTGCTGGCGACGGCCGGGCTCTTCGTCCTCAGCCTCTTCAACCTCTCGCGCGTCGAGCTGGGCATCAAGACCGACGGGCTGATGTCGTTTCGCCTCTCGCCCTTTCTCAACGGCTACGGCAACGATCGATTTCGCGCCCTCGTCGACCAGGTCGAAGACGGCGTTCGCGCGCTGCCCGGTGTGACGTCGGTCGGCGAATCGACGATCGTGTTGCTGGGCAACGACGGCTGGACCCAAAACGTCTCGGTCGAAGGGTTCAACGCCGCCCCCGATGACGATGTCCAGACGAACTCGGCCTTCGTCAGCCCCGACTATTTCGCGACGGTTGGGGTTCCGCTGCTTGCCGGACGCGACTTCACGCGTGCCGATGCCGGCACATCGGCGAAGGTCGCGATTGTCAACGAAGCCTTCGCGCGGAAGTTTCATCTCGACGCTCGCGTGATCGGCACGCATCTCGCGCTCGGCCGAGGACCGCAGAAGGCGCTCGACATCGAGATCGTCGGCCTTGTGCGCGACGCCAGGCACACTGCCGTGCGCGAGAACAACCCACCGCAGATGTTCCTGCCGTATCGGCAGGGCGTGATCGGCAGCATCACGTTCTACGTGCGATCGACGCTGGACACAGCGCAGATCGTGCCAGCGATCGCTACCGTCGTCGCCAGGGCCGATCGCAATCTGCCGCTCGAGAACGTGAGAACGATGCGCGAGCAAGTGTGGAACAGTGTGACCGTCGATCGCGTGCTCGCCACGCTGTCGTCCTCGTTCGCGGGTCTCGCGACGATTCTCGCCGGCATCGGCCTCTACGCGATGCTGGCCCACATCGTCGCGCGGCGCGTGCGCGAGATGGGTATCCGCATCGCTCTCGGTGCGCAGCGGCGCGACGTCGCGCGGCTGATCTTCGCGCACGTGGGACGCATCACGCTGATCGGCGGCACGGTCGGCGCCGCACTGGCGGTCGCGCTCGGACGCGTTGGCCGATCGGTGTTGTTCGGCCTCGACGGGTCGGCACCCGCGATCGTGGGCGGCGCAGTGATCCTCGTTGTTGCCGTCGCATTCACCGCCGGGTTCGCACCCGCACGTCGTGCGTCGCTGGTGAATCCGGTGGACGCGTTAAGGGCGGAATGATCGAGTCCTTCTTCAAGGACGTTCGCTATGCGGCGCGTTCATTGGCGCAGCGACCGCTCGTCACCGTAGTCGCGATCGTGTCGCTCGCGCTCGGCATCGGCGTCAATGCGGCCATCTTCTCTGGCTTCGACCGACTGATTCTTCGGCGTCTGCCGATCCCCAACGCCGATCAGATCGTGCTGGTCACGTCGCCAGGTCCGCGCCCCGGATGGAACTCGGTCGGCGGCGCCGGCCCAAGCGACGCCATCTTCAGCTATCCATTGTTTCGCGATCTCGAGCGGCTCGCTGACACAGGGCTCTCGGGTATCGCCGCGCACCGCGACTTCTCCGCCAATCTCGCGTATCGAGGTCAGACGAGCAGCGGGCAGGGAGAGCTGGTATCCGGCGGATATTTCCCGTTGCTTGGAGTGAGCGCCGCGCTTGGACGTTTGCTCACCCCCGACGACGACCGCGTTCCGGGGGCCCATCCGGTTGTCGTGTTGAGCCACCGGTACTGGTCCACACGCTTTGGATCGAATCCGTCAATCCTCGGCGAGTCGCTCGTGGTCAACGGCTACTCACTGACGATCGTCGGCATCGCGGCGGAGTCCTTCAGCGGGATCACGATGATGGAATCGCCGTACGTGTTCGTTCCACTGGCGATGGCCGACACGATGCGACCGGGGTGGACACGTCGGGAACAACGCAACGACAGCTGGCTGTATCTTTTCGGGCGGCTCGCTCACGGCACGACGCGGGCGCAGGCAGAGGCACGGTTGCGCGTGCCTTTCCGCTCGATCATTCGTGACATCGAATACCCAGCGCAGAAACGCGGCATCGGCAGTGACCGCGATCGCGCGCAGTTCCAGGCGCGCACGATCGTGCTGGAGGAAGGCGGGCGCGGGCGGGCCATGGGCCGGGACGAGATCAGCCGAGTGATTGTCCTGCTCTTTCTCGTAACCGGGTTCGTCCTGCTGATCGCGTGCGCCAACATCGCGAATCTGCTTCTGGCGCGTGCCACCGATCGAGGGCCGGAGATGGCGCTGCGGGTTTCGATGGGTGCGTCGGTCACCCGTGTGTTGCGATTGCTGCTCACGGAAGCTTGTCTACTTGGCCTCGCCGGAGGCGTCGCCGCGATTGCGGTCAGTGACGCGACGCTGCGCTGGATGATGTGGCTGCTGCCCGACGACGGTTTCGACCTCCGTGTGGATCTTCCGGTCCGGCTCTTTGCCCTGACACTGGGCATCCTCAGCGGGTGTTTCTTTGGACTCTTTCCCGCGCTGCACGGTGTTCGCGCGAGCGTGGTATCGGGACTGCACGCCCAACCCGGTCGCACGTCGGGAACGCGCAGCAGCTCGCGCCTGCGCTCAGCACTCGCTGCCACGCAGATTGCGTTGGCGACCGCGCTCCTCGCGCAGGGCGGGCTCCTCATCCTCAGCCTGGTCAACGTCTCGAGAGTGAATCTCGGCATCCGGCCAGACGGGCTCCTGACGTTCTCGATTTCGCCGTATCTCAACGGATACACGCCTGCGCAATCCCTGGCACTTTTCGAGCAGGTCGACGATTCGATTCGCGGCCTTCCCGGTGTCGTGTCGGTGACGCAATCGACGATCCCAATCTTCGGAAACAGCTCCTCCGGCTCCAACATTACGGTGCAGGGCTTCGATACCGACCCTGACGCCGACACCGTGGCGAACAACGCCACGGTCGGCGCCGACTATTTCAAGACGCTCGGGATGCCGCTGCTTCAAGGTCGTGAGTTCACCCGCGCCGACGCCGGCAGCGCGGTAACGGTGGCGATCGTGAATGAGGAGTTTGCACGAAAGTTCAAACTGAGCGGTCACGTCGTCGGCTCGCGGATGGCACTTGGATCGGGCAATAACAAACCGCTCGATATCGAAATCGTCGGCCTCGTTGGCGATGCACGCTACGACCAGGTGCGCCAGGCGCCGCCGCCGCAGTTCTTCATGCCGTACCGCCAGGCGCCGGTCGGATCGATCACCTTCTATGTGCGGACGTCTGGCGATCCGCGGCCGCTGATGTCATCGATCGCGTCGACCGTGGCGCGTGCCGATCGCAATCTACCCGTCGACAACCTGCGGACGATGTCCGAGCAGATCAACGAGAACGTGTCGCGGGACCGGGTCGTCACGACGCTGGCGACGTCATTCGCCGGGCTCGCCACGGTGCTCGCAGGCATCGGTCTCTACGCGATGCTGGCGTACAGCGTCGCGCGACGGATGCGCGAGATGGGTATTCGCATCGCGCTCGGCGCGCGCGGCGCTGATATGCATCGGCTGATCTTCGCGCATGTCGGATCGATCACTGTCGTTGGCGGTGCGATCGGCATCGCGATGGCAGTCGGGCTCGCTCGACTCTCGCAGGCGATGCTGTTCGGTGTCTCGGGCCCGCAACCGTCGGTCATGGCGGCGGCGGCAGCAATCGCGATCGTCGTCGCGGTGGCGGCAGGGATCGTACCGGCCCGACGTGCCGCGCTCGTGGACCCCGTAGCGGCGCTGAAGGCTGAATAGGCGTACGTAGTGTCCGCCTCGCCGAAGCGCAACGCGCGAAGGCGGGAGCCGGACCGTGAGGCGCACATGCTTGAAACGATCTGGCAAGACCTGCGGCACGGCGTCCGGATGCTGCGCAAGAACCCGGGCTTCACCCTGATTGCGATCATCTCGATCGCGATCGGCGTCGGCGCCAACGCGGCGATGTTCAGCCTCGCCGATGGTCTCGTGATCCGTCCGTTGCCGGTGACGCGGCCGAGCGACGTGCTCACCATTGCCGGCATCACACCAGGCGGGCTCGGGAACGCGCCGCTGTCGTATCCCGACTACCTCGACGTCCGCGATCAGACTCGCAGCTTCAGCGGCGTCGTCGCCTACAGACTGGTCGTCACGTCATTCGTCAATCGACCGGACGAACCGGCACAGCGCCGCGCCGGCATGGCAGTCAGTGGGAACTACTTCGATGCGATGGAAGTCCGGCCCGCACTGGGCCGATGGTTCCGCGCCGACGAGGATCAGGTGCCCGGGCGCGACGCGGTGGTCGTGCTCGACTACGACGAGTGGCAGCAGCGGTTCGCTGGCGATCCGGCGATCGTCGACCGTCACCTGCGTGTGGCCAACGTCGACTTCACCGTGATCGGCGTCGCACCCAAGGGTTTCACGAGCATCGATCACGATTTGCATCCGGCCTTCTACATTCCGCTGGCGATTGCCTCGGCTGTGCAGCCCACATTACCCGCCGATGCTCGCACCAGACGCGACCTGCGCAATCTCGACGTGAAGGGCCGACTGAAGCCGGGCGTCTCGCTGGTCGAGGCGCGGCAGGACGTGCATCAGGTCGCCGTCAACCTCCAGCGCAGCTATCCGGACTCGAATCGCAACTTCGATCTCACGGCGCAGACACAGTTCGATGCGTTCACGCGGGGACCTGGCAGAACCGACGCGACGTTTGTGGCGATGTTGATGACGCTGGCATTCGCTGTGCTCATCGTCGCCTGCGCCAACGTCGCCGGTCTACTCACGAGCCGCGCCCCCGTCAGAGCGCAGGAGATCGCACTGCGGCTCGCCGTAGGTGCCGGGAGGTCCCGCTTGATCCGACAGCTGGTGACCGAGAGTCTGTTGGTGGCCATCGGCGGCGGCCTCCTCGGCCTCGCGCTCAGCGACGTTGTGATCAGGCTGTTCCAGCGAATCGAGTATCCAACCGATCTGCCGCTGAAACTCACGTACGCGATCGACACTCGCGTCGTCATCGTCTCGATTCTCGCCGCGACATCCGCGGCTATTCTCTCGAGCCTGGTCCCGGCCTGGCGTGCGTCGAAGACCGATCTGGTCTCGACCATCAAAGCGCCGGCGGCACTCACCGAGAAGCGTCAGCGGCTCTGGGGTCGCAGTGTGCTGGTGTGCGGTCAGATTGCGCTGTCGCTGGTGCTGCTCACCGTGTCGGTGTTCCTGTATCGCTCGTTCCGCGTCGAGCTCGACAAAGGGCCCGGCCTGCACACCGACCATCTCCTGATGGTCACGTTCGAGCCCGCTCTCGCGCGCTACGACGATGCGCGCACCCGTGGGTTCTATCGCGAGCTCGAAGACACGGCGCGTGCGACCCCCGGCGTGACGTCGGTGGCTCTGGCGTCCGCAGCGCCGCTCAAGGCCGGCGACATCGGATTTCGGTTCGTCGCGCCGGAAGGATTTCAGTTTCGAGCGGGCACTGAGAACGTCGGCGTACCATCGACTGAGGTCGACGACCACTACTTCGAGACGGTCGGCATCCGCATCGTGAGCGGGCGCGGATTCAGTGTGACCGACACCACCGATGCGCCGCGTGTCGCGATCGTCAACCAGACGTTTGCGTCGCACTATTGGCCAGGCCAGAGCGCCGTCGGCAAGCGGATTCGCCTGGACGATGCTGATCGCACGATGGCAGAGATCGTCGGAGTGGCTGCCAACGCCAAGTACTTCTTCATCGTCGAGGGGCCACAAGAGTTCCTCTACCTCTCGCACATGCAGGGAACGCCGCCGAGGAGCACGCTGCTCGTCGCCACCACAGGTCCCGCTGCCGCCCTCGCCTCGCGGATGCGCGACGTGATTCGCTCGATCGATTCGAACATGCCGGTGTTCGGCGTCCGGACGATGGAGGACTTCTACGCCTCGCGCGTCGTCTACACGACGAATCTGGTCGTCGGCTGCGTCGTCGGCATGGGCTCGATGGGTTTGGTCCTCGCGCTCGTCGGCTTGTATGGCCTCGTCGCCTACTCGGCGCATCGCCGCACCCGCGAGATCGGTATTCGAGTCGCCGTCGGCGCTAGTCCGCGCGCGGTGCTGCGCATGGTGCTGCGCCACGGACTCAACCTCGCGATCAGCGGCATCGCGGTGGGCCTGGTTGGCAGCGTGGCTGCGAACAACGCGCTGCGCGCGGCGTTCTCTAGAACGCTCATCGGCAACCTGGTCGCGATTCCTGGAAGCGATCTCGTCGTGTACGCGCAAGCAGTGGCAGCTGTCATCGCCCTCGTCCTGCTGGCGGCGTATCTGCCGGCGCGTCGCGCCTCGCGCGTCGATCCTTTGATCGCGCTCAAGACTGAATAGCCGTAGGTCATCTCTGAGGCACACATGATCAACGACCTCAAACACGGCGTGCGGATGCTCCTCAAGAACCCGGGCTTCACGCTCGTCGCCGTGGTGTCGATCGCCATTGGCGTCGGCGCGAATGCGGCAATGTTCAGCGTCGCCGATGGTCTCGTCCTTCGTCCGCTGCAGGTGCCGCGCCCCGACGGCGTGCTCGGCATCAACGGGATTGCGCCGCGGACAGGCGAGACCTTCATCACGAATCGGCTGTTCTCGCACGCCGACTACATCGATCTCCGTCAGCAGGCGCAGAGCTTCTCTGGCGTGCTCGCGTACAACGTGATCATCACCAGCTTCGCGAAGCAGCCGAACGAGCCAGCGCAATCAAAGCTGGGGTTTGCCGTCAGCGGCAATTTCTTCGACGTGCTCGATCTCAGACCCGCACTTGGACGGCTGTTCCTGCCAGACGAGGATCGCGTGCCGGGACGAGACGCCGTTGTGGTCCTTTCGTACTCCACCTGGGCCGATCAGTTCGGGTCCGACCCGACGGTGATCGATCGCCGCATCCGTCTTGGCGGTCTCGATTTCACGGTCATCGGCGTGGCGCCGAAGGATTTCACCGGAATGCGACTCGCGCTGCCGCCGGCCTTCTATGTGCCGATCGCGATCTCCGTCGCGCTGCCGGGCTACTCGCCCGACGTGCTCGAGCGACGCAACGCAAGGTTCCTTGATGTCCGAGCACGGCTGAAGCCGGGCGTCTCGTTCGAGCAGGCACGCGAGGAAACGGCGCTCATCGCGCGGGCATTGGAACGGGCGCACCCCGACACGAACAGAAACTACGGCATGCTCGTCCGCACGGCCTTCGAGGCGCGCCTCGACGAACGAGGGCCTTCGGCCCCTGGAGCGTTCATGCTGCTGTCCGTGGCGTTCGTCGTGCTGTTGGTCGCATGCGCCAACGTGGCCGGTCTCTTGATCAGCCGCGCTCCGGTCCGCCAGCGCGAGCTCGCGCTGCGGATGGCGATCGGCGGAGGACGATGGCGCGTCATCCGTCAGCTGATCACCGAAAGCCTCCTGCTCGCCGCCGGCGGCGCAGTGCTGGGACTGGCAATGGCCAGTGGGGTGATGACGCTGCTCCAACTGCCACTCGTGAGCGACATCGGCGTCCGACTCGTCTTCGACCTGGACCGGCGCGCCATCGCCATCGGTCTCATCGTCGCAACAGCGAGCGCGCTCCTCTCGAGCGTCTTGCCTGCCTGGCGTGCGACCGGCAACACCGATATGTCGTCGACGCTGCGACAAGGGATCGACGCCCCGGGTCGGTCGCGGGTCTGGGGACGTAACGGGCTCGTCGCCGCTCAGGTCGGACTCGCGCTCGTCGTACTGACCGTGACCGTCTCGCTGTTCCGCGCGTTTCAGATCGAAGTAAGCCAGCCAGGATTCCGCACCGAACGTATGGTGCTCTCGACGTTCGACCCGCAGCTCGCGCGCTATACCGATGACCAGGCGGATGCGTTCTACACCCGTCTCAAAGAACGCGTACGAGCGCTTCCTGGCGTGCAATCAGTCGGCATGACCTCGGTCATGCCACTGAATCAGGACAACCGCCAGTCGACGGCGCTCGTGCCTGAAGGCTTTCAGATGCCGAGGGGCGTCGACAGCGTGAACGTACTGACGTCGCGAATCGATGAGGGGTATCTGGCTACGCTGGGCGTGGCGATTCTGCGTGGCCGCGGTGTCGAGGTCACGGACACGACCGCCACGCGTCTCGTCGTGGTGATCAACCAGGCGATGGCGGCGCGCTATTGGCCAGGACAAGAGGCAATCGGCAAGCGTGTCCGCCTGATCAATCGCCCCGACCAGCCCTGGGCGGAGGTTGTCGGCGTGACTGCCGACAACAAGTTCAACTGGATCGGCGAAGCGCCGACGCCATGGCTGTACATTCCACAGCGGCAAGACACCGGCAAGCGCAGCACGCTGGTCGTCGCGTCAACCGGCGCGTCTGCGTCCATCGGCGCGGCGGTTCGCGACGTCGCGCGCGAGCTCGATCCGAACATGCCGACCTCGGCGCTGAGGACGATCGAGGAGTTCTACTACGGAAATGCCATCGGCATCGTCCTCACTCTCGTGCGGGTGATCGGCACAATGGGTGCCGTGGGACTCGCGCTGGCCATGATCGGGTTGTACGGGCTCGTCGCGTATTCGGTTGCGCGGCGCACGCGTGAAATCGGAATCCGAATGGCCGTCGGTGCGAAACCGGCGGCCGTTCTACGAGACGTGCTCCGCCACGGCTTCTTGCTGGCCGGTTCGGGGATGGTGCTCGGCGCAGTGGGTTGTCTCGCCGTAGGTGGACTGCTGCGCGGTGCGTTCCCGAATACCGGAGGCATCGACATCACCACGTTCATGGTGGTTCTGCCAACACTCCTGGCGGTCACCCTCATCGCCTCGTACATCCCAGCGCGTCGCGCCGCTCGGATCGATCCGCTGCGGGCGTTGAGAACCGAATAGAACAGAGGTCGAGAAATCCAACAATGCTTGAAACACTGTGGCACGACCTGCGGTACGGCGCGCGGATGCTCGCGAGTAGTCCGGGCTTTTCCATCGTGGCGATCATCTCGATCGCCGTTGGCGTCGGCGCCAATGCTGGCATGTTCAGCGTGGCCGACACGCTGGTGCTGCGACCGTTGAGCGTGTCGCGCCCGAGCGAGATCATGAACGTCAGTGCAGTCGTGCCGCAGTCCGGCTTCGCGAGTCCGGTGACGGCCGCGGTGTCGTATCCGGATTACGTCGACGTCCGCGATCACTCCAGGAGTTTCGCCCGGGTGATGGCCTATCAATTGGTGGTCACGGGCTTTGCCGCCACTGCCACTCAATCGTCTCAGCGCACGTTCGGCATCGCGGTCAGCGGCAACACGTTCGATACGCTCGGCGTGCAGCCGGCATTGGGCCGGTCTTTCGGTGTCGACGCGGATCGTGTAGTCGGGCGTGATGCCGTCGTCGTGATCGACGACGGCCTGTGGCAGCGGCAGTTCGCTTCCGATCCGGGGGTCGTCGGACGACGCGTCCGCGTCGGCGGCATCGACATGACGGTGATTGGCGTGATGCCGCCGAGTTTCACTGGCCCGGATCAATTCGTGCTGCCGTCGTTCTATATCCCGCTGGCGATGCTGCCGCGGCTCAACAGCGCTGCCGGTGA
>Ga0075423_10002216_pt1 | contig 17540 bp, 29 predicted proteins | sample SoiMethybrSBSTD2_FD_80114 | JGI IMG/M metagenome (GOLD analysis project Ga0075423, IMG submission 80114) | Bulk soil microbial communities from a Populus tree surrounding site in Tennessee, USA - Soil MetaG P. TD hybrid SBSTD2 | ecosystem: Environmental > Terrestrial > Soil > Tree plantation...
CGGTTGCATGCCAGCTCGGCAGCGCGTGCCCCTCGTTCGTCCCGCGCCCCGCACACGCAAACCTCCAGCGTGCGCTAGCGCAGGAAGCGAGGGCTGTCGCATGAGCGCCCACGAACGTCAATCCTGGACTGAGCGCGCCATTGCGGCGTGCTACGCAGAGGTGCAGAGCGCGCTGCGCGCACAGGGCGAGGCGCGCACCCGCGGCGACCGGGAGGCCCTCCTCACCGCGATCCGACGGCGGCAGCGCGTGGAGGTGCTGCTCGACAAGCTCGACAGGCGCGAGCGCCGGGGGGTCGTATGAAGGGCCGACCGCCTAAGGCGCCGGACGAAAAGGCGAGCGTCATCAAGAGCGTGCGGTTCACGCCCACGGAATGGACCCGCTTTGAACACGTGCGGGACGCGCGATCTCTGGGCTCGATCTCGGCGCTCGTGTTGTTCTGGCTGGACCGGGACGAGCTGTCGCACGGGAAAGCGTTCGACGGGGCGAGTCCCGATGCTCGACAAGCGCGTTTCCCGGATCGCACGTTCGCGACGCAGCGCCGAACGCACGACGCCGCTGCGCTGGAGCTGCTCCGCGACAGTGCCTACGACCCCGCCGAGCTCGCCGTCGTCGCCGGGCTCAACGAGGCGCAGGCTCGCGCTTCAATCAACCGCCTTTTCCTCGCGGGCAAGCTCGCGATGAGGAACGACCAGCGGTACTACGCTGTGGGCTCTGCGGGTGGAGCAGCGGGAGCGGCGCGGTTGAAGCGCACGAAGAAGCGGAAGTCAGTGCCGGCCCGCGAGGCCGCCCAAAAGGCGCCCGATCCGGCACCCGCGAAGAAGCGCCGGAAGGCCGCGCCCCCCGCGAGGCCCGCCGTGAAGAAGGGCTCCCCTCGGAGCCGAGGGCGCGCGGCCCCCGCGAAAGCCGCGGCCCGGAAGGCTCGGCCCGCCGCACGCAAGGCTCGCACCAGGAAAGGATCCCGCCAATGACGCACACCCGAGACGAAATGCTCCGCGAGCTGCGCGCGCGGGCCCGCGCGAGCGGCGCTGAGGCGGCGTGGGTCACGCCGGAGGGTTACACGCAGCTGCCCGAGCAGATGGTCGAGAGCTTGGGGTTTCACGGGGGTGGTCACCTCTGGTTCCTGCGATCTTCGCCCGAAAGCCGCTGGGAGGCGTGGACCGCCGCGGATCTTGACGCGATGTTCGGGCTCCCAGGCGCCGCGCCCCACGACGAGACAAAATGAACGTCTGGGCGCTGCGGGCTGTCGTCGCGGTGGCCGTCTTGCTCGGAGCACGTCTTGCGGCGCGCGCGCCGGAGCACGCGCCGATCGCCATCGGCCTTGGGGTCTCCCTTGCCCTCGACGTGGTCCGAGCGCGGATCGGGCTGCCCTACCCGCTCGCGATGGCGCTGTGTTGCGTGCCGCACGCGCTGGGCGTCTGGATTGCGGCGAGCGTGTTCGCCCCCGAGCTGCCGCGCCCCGGGCTGCTGGCCGCGATCGGCTGCGCCTTGGTGCTCCTCCTTGCCCCCAGCGCGGGGCAGCCTATTTGGGCGCTGGCCGCCTCGGTCGTCGTCCAGGCGGGCCTAGCGCTCGCTTGGCGACGTCGCCGGCAGCCGTTGACCGTCTCCACGGCTTGCTGCGTCGTGCTCCTGGTGGGCGACGTCGCGGGCCTCCTGGGGCCAGCGGGACCCCTCCCTTGGCCGCGCGGCTGGGCGTGGCTCACCGCCGTGCAGGCGGCGCTCGTAGCGATCGTGCTTGTGGCCATTCAGGGGGGGTGGTTGCTGCGCGGCCGCGGTACTACCCGAGCTCGGCCGCGCCCGTGACGCAGCATCCCGGCGGGCGCGCGCGCTCAGCCGAGCTCGGGTAGTACCACGCCCGCGCGCGCTCAGCCGAGCTCGGGTAGTACCACGCCGCGGCCTACCCAAGCTCGCCGGCCGCGCGCGGGCGTTCAACGGATCGGTCAGGATCGGGGTCGGGGATAAACCCGGGGCGCCGTGGCGGTCGGTGCGCGCGCTCGTCGCGTGGCCAGGCGAGCAGCACCGGCCGCTCCGGCCGCTCCGGCCGCTCCGGCCGCGGTGGCGGGCGTTGCCGCTCGAGGAACCGGATCACGCGCAGCAGAACGCGCGCATTGCCCAACACCCCGCGCGCCGTCGGTCTGGCGGGTTGCTGCCGTTGCCCCTCGAGGGATCGGATCAAGCGCAGCAGCACGACCGCGTTGCCCAACATGGCCATCGTGACCAGGATCAGCGCCGCCGCGATCATCGCCGGCCGATCCACACGACGATCAGGATCACCGCGACCGTGAGACAGATCACCAGCGCGCGTGTCCTTCGCCCGGGCGGTGGCGGCGGCGGTTCGGTCGGAAGGATGGGCGTCGATCTCATCGGGGTATTCGCGAAACTGCGCAATCGCCGGATCAGTTCGTCGGCGAAAAGCTGACCGTGAACACGAGGGGCGGAACTGGGACGCCGGCGCCACCCTCCACAACGCCGAGCGTGAGCTGCGCGTTGTCCGGCAGCAACACCCCGCTGCCCAGAACCATCTCGTTCGCGCCCGTGGTGAATGGGACGAGCGAAAAGCTCTGGGTCGTGTAGATCGCGGTGGTCCCGAGGAAGACGGCCTCCTCGTTCCACGCATTGATCCTAATCTCCGCGTAGTCAACCCCGTCCGCGGCGACCGCGCTTGCGGCGGAAATGACGACCCGCTCGACCGTGCGCCCACCGCTGGTACCCATGATGGGGGTCTCCGCAAGCCCGGTACCCGCCGCCGCGCCCTCCCAGCGGAACGACTGCGAAGAGATCGCCGGGTCGGACTGTTGTACCGCCGCATCGGTGTTGCAGATGTCCGGCGGACAACCGGGGCAATCCTCCGGGATCTCGGCGGGTGGGGTGCACGCAGCCAAAAGCACGACGAATACCAGCGGACGCATACGGCACCTCGGGATTTTCCGATTCTCTGAACGATCAGAACGGGACGAAGCTCAACGTGAACGCGAGGGCCGGGACGGTCACACCAGCGCCACCCTCTGTGACCTCGAGCGTGAGCTGGGCGTTGTCCGGCAATTCGATCCCGGATCCCAGGGTCATGGTGTTGACGCCCGTGCCGAACGCGGCAAGCGATGAGCTCTGCGTGGTGAAGATCGCGGTGGTCCCGAGAAACACGCCGGCGCTGTCCCACGCGTTGATCCTCAACTCCTTGTAGTCGGCAGCATCTGCAGCGACCGCGCTTTCGGCGGAGATGACAGCCCGGGCGACCCTGCGCGCGCCCCCTGTGCCGAAAATGGGGGTCTCCGCCAGGCCAGTGCCCGCGGCTGCCCCCTCCCAGCGGAACGACTGCGCGAAGATCGCTGTGGGATCAGCCTCTTGCGCCGAGAGCAGGAGGGAATACCCAGCCGTCGTGCCCGAAACGCGCTTCGCCCTGGCCGCGATCGCTCCGGTGTTGAAGGGCGGGTACAAGCCCGCGCTCGCGTAGGCCGAATGCTTCGCGAAGTTCGTCCCATCCAGGGAAAGCCAAAGCTCGACCTGGTTGGTCCCGGGGCCCACGAGCTGAACGCTCAGCAAATCGCCGAGCGTGATGATCGACCGAATAGCCCCAAAGTCGCCTACCGTGTTCGGTACCGCGAGTGTGATGGGAATTTTCATTGTGATGCACCACCTTTCTTGCTTACTGCGACGGCAATCCCTGTCCCGAGCGCCGCAAGCGCGGACGCTCCAAGGCCGATCCACCCCCAGGTCGGCAACGTCGGGAAGGTTTTCTTGCCGCGCTTGATGTCGGCACCGAGGCGCTCTTTGTTCGCCTCCTCCTCACGGGCGCGGGCGCGCTCCGCGAGCGCAGCCCCGAACGAAGCGACCTTCATTGCTTGCTTCTCCTTTGCCACGGACTCGGCGCGCTCGCGCCTTTCCCTTTCGACGACCGCGTCTTCCGCGTCGCGCTCGAGTGCTTCGAGGGCGTCCGCGAGCGGGACCACGGCCCCCGCCTCTCGCTCACGGTCGCTCACGGTGCCGATCTCCCCCGCGAGCCATTTCGCGAATACAGCGACGGCGGGCGCCTGCTTCGGGCCCGCGGGCGTCACGGTCTGCGCCATCATCCAGATCCGGCCGAGCTTGCGAGCTGGATGGTCCGGGCGGCTCCAATCGGCAGCGAGCGGGCGGTAGACGGTGCCTTCCCTGACGGGTAGCCCGTCGTTCGCTCGGATGTAGTTGAGCAGCTCGGCAAACTGATCGAGTTCCGACGCTTCGGGCTTGGCCGGGCTTGGAGCCGTGTAGCCCTGCTCCTTTGCGGCCTGCGCGGCTGCGTTCATGCCATCCCCCCGCCGACGACGTCGCACACGAAATGGCGGTACGCCTGGGCCCACCCGAAATCGGGGTTGTAGCGGTCCACATGCACCGAATACCGACCATCGGCATGCACGAGCAGGTGACGGGATTCGAGCGGCACCGGCTCGCGGTACTGAGCGACGACGCCGCGGCGTGGAGCGCGCAGGCGGGCGCGCACGTAGACTGTGCCCGCGATGCGGATCTGCGCGGGAAAGCGGCTCACGCGGCGCCCCGCCCGCCAAAGACCGGCTCGACGAGCGCCGCCCAGACGGGCTGGGCGAGGCGAGAAACGTGCTCACCGTGCGCGTAGGCCGACCCGAAATCGAGAAACCACGCCCCTGCCTCCGGCGCCCCAAAGAGGCTCACCTGGGCCGATAGGCCCGGCAGCTCGGGGTGGGTAGCGCTCAAGTCCTTCGCGAGCTCGGCGACGATCGCCCGCTGGGTCTGTGCGCCGGACGGGTAGATCGTCCCCGGGTGCTCGACGCTGGGGTTCGGTGTAGCGCTCGCCGTCGAGACGAACAGGAGCTCGCCCGCAGCGGCGTCCCGCGCGAGGGCGACGAGCGACTCGATGGGGGCGGCGATCCCGCGCTTCTGGTCGGCCCACGCTGTCGTGTATGTGCCGTCCGCGAGCAAGACACCGGCGATGTCGCGCCTGTCTTCCGGATGCTCGGCCAGGCGCCGGACGATATGGCCGCCGGCGGAGAACGCCCGGAGCAAGAGCCGCCCGGGTGGCAGCTTTAGCGCCTTGCGCATGTTCGGGATGCGCCGGCCCTGCGCGTCCTTCCACGCGTCGGCGATCTGGCCGCAGCTCGGGTGCCCGTCGCCCGTGCACGTGACCTCGTGGATGGGCAAGCCGGGTGGATCTTGGATCTTCCACTGCGAGCGGTTCACGGGCCCGAACGAAACGACGGCTGCGGGCTGCGCTTTCGGAGCAACGGTGTCCGAGCGCTTGCTTGTGGCCTCGGCCGGCTTGGCCACTCCGGCGGCCCGCCAGATGGCAACGCCGGCGCCAATGCCGACGAGCAGCGCCGACGCCCCGACGACCAAGACGACCGTGGTGCTGACAGCCTCGGTCGCCGGTTCGTCCCGTTTGGCGCGGGCCGTTCCCTCCCGCGCCCGGAAGTCCGCCAACAGGCGCGCTCTGTCGGCGCCGTCGCTCACCCGTAGATCCAGATCCAGACGCGTGCGCGGCCGCCGCCGATGACCTTGAGCGCCCCGTTTTCGACCACCAGGTCGAGCGGCCCCGCGCCGATGGCCTGCACCGGGTTGAGCCGGAACTCAAGGCCATCCAGGGGGGAGTGCTTTCCCACCCCCGCAAGGACGCGTGTGGCGCCGCCGTTCTCGACCACCGCGCGCACGTCGAGAAGCGAGCCGACCGGCAGCTCGTAGCGATCCTCGAATTCCACGTGCATCGGCCCGAGGCGCGGGCCACCGGAGGATCGTTCGGCCCGTCGCGCCGCGCGCTCGCCCTCGTCGGCCGCTACCGCAAAGAGCGTCCAGGAGCACTCCGCGTCCGTGGCTTCCTCCTTGCCAGTCGCCAGCCTGGTGAGCCGCACGTACGGGTAATCGAAATCCGTTTTTACGTAGTGGGCCTTGTTCGAATGGTAGACGGTGGGCAGGGGGATCGGCGTCTTGCCATCGGGGGACACCTCCAGCTGGCAGAGAAGGTCCGCCGCGCCCACGGTCCCACGCTCGCGGACGGGGACGATAAAGAGCGTGCGATCCGTTGGGAGGTCGCGGACGTCGAGCCAGCCGGTGCTACCTCGCTTCCCCTTCTCCAGCGTCGCCACTCTTTCCTTTGAGATAGTCATGGATCTTGCCTTTCAATGCGAAGTACCCAGCGGTCACCCCGCCGACGAGCACGGGGACCGCCACTCCAGCGGCGATAACCCATCCCGGGAGACCAGACGTGTCCTCCCGGTACCTGGGCACCTCCGCCGAAATCCTGATGTACGGGGCGAACCGCTTTTGGAAGTCCGCCACCCGGTCCGAGAACGATTCGAGCTTCGTGTCGACGTCGCCGCCGATATAATCGGACCCTTCAAACGAGCGCAGAGCCGTCCTCCACTCCCCGACGAACGCGGCCCACCCGGAGACGAGCTCCGGCGGGATCGGCTTCGCGTCGGCCGGCGTGTTGATGTTGCCGCAAGCGGCGCAGGGACCGTCCGTTCGGCCTTTTTCCTTGCACACGTTGCAGAGGACCTTGCGCCCCCTCTCTTCGGCTTCCTGGCCGACGCCCTCGCGGGCCATCTGCGCCTCGTCCGGCGCGGCCGCGCGGTTGAACTCGTCCACCGCGGCCGGGTCTGCTCCGATGCCGCGCTGGATCTCCTGCACGGCGAGGTCGATCGCGCGGGCTTGCCCTCGCTTGCGATCGCGGTCGAATGTGGCGCCAGCGACGTTCGCCGTGGCGCGTCGCGCTGCGCGATCCCGAAGTGCAGAACCGAAGCTCATGCGACCCCGACGGGGAGATCTTGTATTCGCGAATCTCCGCGAAGGTGGTCTCGGATCTTTACCAAAGCGGCAGCAACCTCTGGGCTGGCGTCGCAAGCCGCCTCGAGCTGGTCCTCACGTACGGCCGCAAGCGCCTCAACGAGAGCGTCAAACCAGCACAGGCGAACGGCGTCCGGCAGGCTGCGCACGCGCCGCATGACCTCTCGGAAATTCGCGAATTCCTCTCCCATCACTTTCCCGCCTGTCGCGAGGAACCGAAGATCCGCTCGATAACGCCCTTTTTCGGTTCCGAATCCTCGTCCCATCGACCCGGCGCCCTGGCGATCATTTCGCCTATTTCACGAGCGAGACGCGCATCTTTCTGCGCGAGCGCCTTCGCGCGTGCCGACCTCAAAAACTGAAGCACGTCAATGCCTTTCATGGCGTCACTTTCCCTCCAGGTAGTCGAGCAGCTTGGCGTCGTACTTCCCGCTCGCCCGCGCGCGCGCGTACAGGTCGATCTCCTTGCCCTGGAGGATCGCGCGCCGCTGTACGAGGGTTATCCCTTGGCTGTAGTCGCGCCAAGCCGCGTCGTGAGCGTGGCCGGGACTCTGCCAGACCGTGCCGTCCTCCTTCCAAAGACCGTAGTTGACGGGCTTCTCTATCGTCGCGCCGTCAAGGATCCAATGCTTGAGCCCCTCCGCGAGCTCGGGCGGCAAGACGGGAGGGAGCTTCCCCTCCACGCGCAGCACCTGGTCGACACCGGCGTCCGTCGACAGGGACACGGGCAGCTCCGGCGAGACGACGAGCCGGCGTGCAGCGAGCTCCCAACGCCGATCGCACGCTGCCTGTGTGCACGGGATCCACCCGATCGTGTCGTTGTCGTTCCGCTGGTTGGAACGGCGGCAGAGGTCGATCTCCTCTTTCCAGGAGACCGGCATCCGGATCCCCTCGACCGAAAGAAACTCGGCGGAGACCGTCAGGATCAGCTCGTTGAACTTGAGCGGGACCCAGGTGACGTTGTCGATGAGGCCTTGATCCATGGCCCAGACCAGACCGGACTTGATCGCCTGCCGGACGCGGCTGTGCGCCTCCTCGGTCAAGGTGGGCACGCCGTCCAGGGCCCATGCCGACGTGTCCTCGCGCTTGTCCGCGCGGATCGACAGGTGGATATGCCTCGTGTGGGGGTTCGTCCCCGTGTAGGGCCTGCCCCGTCCGCCCTCGATCGTGGGGTTGTAGACCTGCCCCTCGTGGATCACGTACGTCGTCCGAGGATCCTTCAAAAACAGAGGAACGAGCGCTCTCGTATCTGGCCCGCCAGGCCCCCTCGTGATGTCGATCGCGTTTCCGTCGTTGTGGTCGCTCTTTCGCGCCTGGTGCGCCGCGTCGCCCATGATGCCGTCGCTCGCGCGCGGCCGCTTCGGCCAGCGCGCGTCGACCTCTGCCCGCAGCTTCAGAACCGCCGGCGCCGGTGCGGCGGCTCCACGGGTCGCTTCCCCGGGCGACACGGCGGCCGTCGGGCCGCCGGCGCCGAGGGCGGCCGCGAAGAGCTCGCGCCGCGCGAGCACGTCACGGCCATAGTTCTTGCCGGTCGTGGCGCGGTCAGGATCTCCTGCTGCGTACGCCTTTGCGGCTTCGGCCGGGCCGGCGTTGTAGGCCGCGAGCGCGAACCGCTCGAGGTCCGCGTCGCGGACGCCGCGCCGCTTGCCGTCCTGCAGGTTGCCGGCAATCAAGCGGGCCGCGTAGTCGGCCGCCACCGGCACGGGAGGCCGCCCACCGGCGCCTGCATTCTGGCGCAGAAATGCACCATGCGATCGATCGTCGATCTGGAAGAGGCCGCGCCCATGGCCGCCGTCCCCCACGATGTCTTGGAAACCCGTCTCTCGGCTCGCGACCGCGAAGAGGGTCCCCCGCCGCAGCCCGGCCGCCCTCTCTGCCGCACGGAGCGGTTCGACCCAGCCCTCTGCTATCGCGCGCTCGAGCTGCGAGGCGTATTCGCCCGCTCGAGCGGGGGAGACAGACTCGGGTCGAGAGCCCTCGCCCAGAGACCCGGCGGCGTAGCCAAAATCGAGGGCGTCGATGAAGCGCCTGTAGAACGCTTCAACATCCGCCCACACCTCAGCCGCGTTCACAGCCGCACCCCGAGCTGGTAGAGCGCGTTCCGCGGAATCCAGTAGTTCCACGTGAGCGGCAGATCCTCGTCGAGCGGGACGGCCGTGCCGCTCTCGTCGAGCACGGCCCCGCGAAGCACGCGCAGGAAGGTGTACGGGGCTGGCCCATCGGTGTTGCCCAACCTGGGGACCACCAAAAGCCCGTCCCCCGGCGCAAGCACGGTCAGGAGAAACGTCTCCAGGAATGGCAGGGGCTCGGCGTAATAGAGCTGGCGGACCGTGAACCGCCCTTCTCCGCCGACGATCCGGACGTTCCACCCCAGCCGCAAGCGGTACGTGCTTGGATCGGCTCCAAAAACGATGGCTGCATCGTTCGTTCGACTGGACGCCGCTGTGCGTATTTCCAGGTAAGCGCCAATGCCGTTGGCGGCGAGCGCCCTCGGTGGGGGTGGCACGGCGGGCAGCGGATCCGGGGCCACCGGGATCACCGACACGAGCGCGCAATGGGACTCGCACCGCGTATCGAGCTCGGGGGCGGGACTCGAGGAAGTGTAAGTGATCACAGGCCGCAACCCCCCGGGCAGCCCGGCGAGATCATCATCTCCGCGACCTCGTCAATCGCCTGTCCCAGGTCGGCCGCGGGACGGCGCGCACGGAGCTCGGACGCGAAGCTCGGCGCCACGCGCAGGACGAACACGAGCGCCACCGCCGCGGGCGCACGCGTCTCGCGTCGGGCAAGAAGGGCCGCCGCTCCCTGGGGCCCGCCGGCCAGCAGCTGCCCCGCAGCGCGCGCCACCGGGTCGGCCCGCAAAGCGCGTGCGACCGCGGCGAGCCTCGCAGGCGACACGCTCGCGAGTGCGAGACGTCCGAGCGTCTCCGCCGGCACCAGGAAGTCGAGCCCTTCGGCGACCTTGCTCGCCGTCGCCTCAAGCGGCAGCCTCGGTCGCCGGATGGGCTCAAGCGTCCAGGGCCCCGCACCATTCGCGGGCATCCCAAGCTGGCGTGCGGGATCAAGGATCGCGCCGTCCTCCCACAGAACGGCGTGGAGCTTTCCCTCCCGAAGGGGGCTCACGCCGACCGCCGCGCCCCAGACCTGCGCGTAGTACCGAACCAAGACCGCGCAGTCGCCCCTGCCGAGCTCGCGCGCGTGGGCCGGCCGCACCCAGACGTCGGGACCCTTCTCCTCCGCAAACCGCATGCCTCTCGCGCGCGGCACGCCGGAGCCGTCCCATTCGAACGCTTCGGCGGGAAGCGGTTCGCCGGCCCGCAAATCGCCCTCGATCGCCGCCGCGAGGAGCAGCGCGGCCACCGCGGGATCGGCCTCCCCCTCGATTTGCGGGCGCAAAAGCATCGATCAGCGGACTCCGAGCGCGCCAGCCAGCTTCCGCGCAATGCCCGTATTGCGAGAGACCGTCTGCGGCCGACTCTGGATGGCCCCGGCCGCCTTCGCGAGAATGGCCTTGACCAGATCACCCGAGGCCGCGGATTGAAGCAAGGTGAGGTACCGGGGTTGAAGCAGCCGCTTGGAGGGCTTGCACCGCGCGTCGCGGATGGTGAGCGTGATCCCCCCAAACGGCGCCGCGGCGGGCCCATGGTTGATCACGTTGACGCTCAGATTCAGCGGATTTCCGCCCTCCGGACCGGTGATCGTGAAAATCGAGACGAGCGGTCGCTTCGTCGTCGCGCGCGCATCCCAGATGATCCCGCTGCAATCATAGCCAAACCCGGAGTACGGGTCCGACCCGTACTTCAGCGAGTTCGCCACGACCTGCCAGCCCGCGGCGATGTCCTCCTGGCTCATGAAGGCTTCGTACACCGTGACATCCTCGTTGAGCTGCCAGGGCACACCGGTGCTCACGCCTGCGATCGCGGGATAGAGAGGGATGTTCGCGCCAGACGCGTAGAGGACGCCCACGCCAGAAGGACCGAGGAGGCTCACGCCGCCGTTGCCCTGCAACATCGTGGCGACGGTCAGGTCGTTGATCGCGACCCCAAAGGTGTCCTCCACCGCCGCCACTCGCTTGAGCAAGGCGTCATTGAACTTGCCGATCACGGTGCGCCCGACGTCGGGGGCCAGCCCCTTGATCACCGCCCCGAGCTCCGCGACAGCGCTTTCCGACTCCTGGAACAGGTCTGTTGCCCCCGAGTCTTCGACCGGGAAGCCCGCGAGAATCTCATCGATTGTCAGATCGTCATATGCCGTACCCATTCGCTCCTCCTATGCTGCCTCGGGTGGTGCCGTTCCGCCGGGGGCCTCCCGTCGCATGAAACCAGCGCCTTCGCGCAAGAAATCGTTGAGGATTTGGGGGTCGAGCTTCTCCAGGAGGGTCACCAAGACTTTCTCCACGGACTCGATACCCTGCTTTGTGCTCCGCTCCTTGGCGTCGACCTTGGCCTTCTCCACGCTGTAGCTCTGGAACCTCACCTGAAGGTCCAGGATATGGCCGACCAACTTCTGGTGCTCCGCGAGCAGCTGCAGGTTGTTCGCCGCCATCTTTTCGAAGGCTTCCATGGTGAACTTCCCCATCTGGATGAGGAGCCCGACCATCACCTTCAAGGCCTCTTCGCTGTGCGGCGAGAGCTTCCGGATCTCTGTGAGTAGGTCCGCCACCTCGCGGATCGAGGCCCGCGGGTCGTGTACCTCAAAGACCTCCGGCGCGCCGTCGTCCGACATCTACCGGCTCACGCCTTGGCGTCTGCGGGCTTGCCGGCGTCCTCGGTCGCTTTCTTCTCCCGCGCAGCTTGTGCGGCCTCGGCGCCCTTCTTCGAGGCATACCGCACGTTGAGCACAGCAGAAGCGCCGGTGAGCGTGGCGAGGAGCACGTCCCCCGCCACGCCGTGGCCGGTGACGTAAGCCAGGATCGCGCCAACGGCCGAGACGGCGGCGGTCGGCACGACGATGTACGGCTTCCCCTCCGTCGTCCGCTCCTCTACCCAGCACGTCAGGGTGATGACGAACTGGGTGGAGAGAAAGACCCAGAGGGGGTTCAGCCGGTCGGCCTTCTCCGCGACCAGGGCGAGCTGGGCCTCGCTCTCCTCGAGCGCGTTCCACAGCTCCGCATTCTCGGCCTTGCACGAAGCGAGGCCGTTGTGGAGCTTCGAGAAATTGTTACTCAGTCGCGCCATGTACGAGGCGCCGGTCTCTTCGGGGGCCTTTGCCAGGTCAACTGCCATGGGATCGTGTCTACGCGACGCCGGCTCGCCTCGTCAAGGCCAACGATTGACGCGTTTCGCGAATACGGATAGTCGCTCCGCTTGACCGGCTGGGTCTTCTATCGATAGAAGACAGCATGAGGGATCGCGTGGACCAGCCCTACGCTAACGCGGTGCGGCGCCATTTGCTGGGATTGAGTCGCGGCCGCGCGCAGCGATCCCTCGATCGGGCCGTCTTCCGTCGACTCTCCCCCTGGGGCGAGGCCTTCGATCGTCTTGAGGTCCCCTTCTATGCGCTGCGGTGGGTCGCGTCGGCGGAGGGCGCGGAGCTTGAACGCCGGGCGCGCGTCGTCCTTGAGCTCGCGGAGCGCGGTTGGTCGTGGAGGGATTTCGTGTTGTGCGGGGACGTGGTATTTTAGGTTTTCGTTTTCGTATTCGCGAAAGAGGTGAGGCATGGCGGCGAGACGGTCCCGGGGACGCGTTCGGAAGAGCGCGCAGCTCTCATTGCCTGCGGGTCGGGGCCAGGACGTGCCCAGGATCAAGGCTCTGATCCTGGACCTCCGACGGAAAGGGGACGTGAAGGGCGCGGATTTCTGGACCGTTGTCCTCCAGAAATCGGGGGCCGCCCCGCGCGCGCTCCCCCAACGCGCCGCTGTCCGCGCGCTTCCCGCTGCGGCAAAGCCTGCGTTGCTACCTCCCGCGCCCGTCGCCAACCTCGTTGATCGGATGGCCGTGGCGGCTGCAAGCGCCCCGCGCGGTCGTCGGCGCCTCGACTCGCCGGCTTGGGCACGTGCGGTGGCTCAGCAGGTGGATCCCTCGGGTACCTTCGCCGGCGCGCACCTCGCGGAGCTGCCGCGGAAGAAGCGCGCCCCCAAGAAGGCCACCAAGAAGACGACCGCCGCGAAGACCCCGAAGGTCTCCCGCGCAGCACAGAGGAAGCGCGCCGCTGCCAAGCGTCCGGCCCGGCGGAAGGCTCCGAAGGCCGCGAAGGTCTCCCGCGCGGCACCGAGGAAGCGCGCCGCTGCCCAGCGTCCGGCCGGGGTCCCCACGGCAATCCAGGTGACCGGCACACTCCGGATCGGCGCTAAGCGGCGCCGGAAGGCCTCGGCCAAGAGGGCGCCCAAGGGAACGGTGAAGCGGGGAAAAAAAGGTCTCTGACCGCGCTCTTCCAAGCGCGACCACCCAATTACCACCGTCACGTCTGCGAGCAGTGCGGCACCGAATGGGCGCATGGTTCGCTGAGTGAACGGCGAGATCCATGGGCGCACAGGTGCCCGAACTGCGGCGCAGAGCAGCGATGGGTAGCGCCCCCGCGTCGAGCGGGTCGACAGGTCCGTCCAGACTGATCGCGCGGGACTATCTGTGTTCGCGAAAGCGGCTGGGGCTCCGGTCTCGCTTCCGGCGTTGAGGTCTGGTAGCACGAGGCCATGAGGCGCTTGCTCCTGGTCGTGGTCGTCGCGTTCGCTCTTGGGGCCTGCTCCAGCGAGACGTCGGGCCTCTTTGGTGCGCCGTCCGGAGCTGGGGGTGGTCCTGGATCGACCGCCAGCGCTGGCGGGGACAGCTCCACTGCGAGCGGCGCCGGCGGGCTGGCCGCGGGGGGCGCGGGCGGCGTCGGCGGATCCTCCGCCACGGCTGGGGGTGATGGCGGAGCGCCGACGACGACGAGCAGCTCGTCGTCCGCGGGCGGCGCGGGCGGCGCGGGCGGCGCGAGCTGCAACTGCGGCCCCTACCAGGAGTGCCAGCCGGACGGGAGCTGCTACGGCTGCGTTCCAGGTTCCGGGACGTGCGGCACGTCCGGCATGAATCCGCCGAATAACGTGGAGTGCCCTCCGGGCTACGTGCCAGGTCCAGGGTGCCTGTACATAGGCTTTTTTCCAAACATGTGGACCATCTACTGCTGCCCGTGAGTTTCGCGAATACGGTTAATAGGGAACCGGCAGCAGCGCCACGGCTCTTTCTTTCGCGCGCACGTGGCCGCGCCGATACTTCGCCGTCTGCGCGGGGTTCGAGTGCCCCGCGAGCTCCTGGACCACACCGAGGGAGATGCCCGCCTCGTCCAGGAGGTACGTGATCACCGTGCGCCGGCCGTCGTGCGTGGAGGCCTTGCTCACGCCGGCGCGGGCGAGCAGGCGTTTGAGCGCCGTGGCGATCGCGTTCGGGCTGAGGCGCGTCCCAGGCAAGTCCAGATCATCGATCAGCGGCCCGACGTGATCACCTCGCACGGCCAGCCAGTCCTCGAGCGCCCGCCGCGCGCCGTCCGGGAGCGGGATCTCCCGCTCTTTGTTTCCCTTGCCAAGGACCCGCACGACCCGACCATCGAAGGCCGCGCGCTCCACGCTGGCAACCTCGAAGCGGCGAAGTCCCAGCCCGAAGAGCAGGGCGACGATCGCCGCGTCCCGAGCTCCCCGCCGACGCCTCCTGTCCGCCTTGGCTGAGTCGAACATCGCCTGTATTTCCGCGAGCGGCACCCAGCGGCCCGGCGGTTCGCGGCTCCCCTTCACCCGCTTGAAGTCGAGGGCCTGCTCGAGCGCCTCCGGCCCGAGCTGCCCGAGGCGCCTCGCGCACTTGAGCACCTCCCGGACGGCGGAGAGGTACCGGTTCCCTGTCGCGGGCGCGACTCTCCCTGCGAGCAACGCCCGCAGCGCCCGCGTGTGAACCGCCCGCAGACAGTGCCAGGGGAAGCCCTCGAGCGGCCGCCCAAAGAGCCGCGCCACGGATCGAAGGGCGTTCGCTTGCGTGCGCCGGGATTCCTCGCTGGTCAGCGAGGCGAGGTAGGCGACCGCGGGATCGCCTGGCTGTCCTCGGGAACGAGGCGCGAGGGCCGGCAGAACGTCCCCAGAATCGACGACCGGGACGAGCGAAGCTCCACTTTTGCGCTTGACTCCTGGCCTCATAGGCACCTCCAAGGTCCCCAGCCCACTTACCGTACCATCAGTCAAGAAAATAGATCACCGAAGCATCCCGACGATCCGATCCAGAGATTGCACCGATCAGGGCGAAAGGTTCCGCCGGTCCCTCCTTATATCTGGATAGATCTTTTGTGCAGCGCGCGGCGCGAGGAGGGTTGATTTCCTGTGGAAAGCCCGGCAGCCTCGGTCCAGCGCACAAAAAAACGGAGCCCCCAGGGACCTTCACTTTTGGAGGGCGGAGATCCCAGGGGGCGAGGAGGCGGTCTTTTGTCGACCTGGGAAGATCCTACCAGCGCAGGACAGGAAGCGTCAAGCCGATCCGAGGACGAGGGCGGACGAGCAAAGTCCGATCAGTTCAAGGCGTTGACGGCTATGCGGCTCGCGCGCCGGGTGCTCCTCCAATACGTGGACGCCTCTCCGGAGCGTTGTAAAGGAATTTACATCGTTGGGATGTTGGGGATCTGTGATGAAATGATCCTCATGACTCCTTCCTGGGGGAGGTTCGAAGCGACGCTTGCCGACCTCACCAAGACGACGCGCGCCAGCGAGGTCACGCTACGCAATGCGATCCGCGTAATGGTGGACGCGGGGGTGGTCAAAGTGCGGCGCCGGGGATCGGTCGCGAACGTGTACGCCTGGACCGAACTCCTCTACCGGCGCCGTTCAGACCCGGGAACGCCGGTTCCCGATCATCAAACTGAGGGTGCTCCGACGTCGCCTCCCATCCTACACTCGACCACCGTCCGGAGGGTCGTCCTCGCCCATTACCTCGATGCCCGCGAGCGGCGATACCTGATTCCCGCTGCGGCGGGTTATCACCGGCTCAGCGAAGAGACTTGGCAGGCAATTGAGCTACGGTTCGCGCTGCTCGCCAGCCTGGAATGCGCTGGGGAGGACGCGGGAGCAGTGCTCGATCGCCTGGTCGTCCAGGCTATGGGGCTCTGGTTCGCCCGCAAGGGTCGGGGCAATTCCACGTGGCTGCGCGATAACAAGCACCCGTTGGAGAGATTGGCCGAGGATCTGGACTGGCTGACCGAGAAATTGCGCTCTCCGGCGAACGCGAACCGCCCCGTACCGCAAGCGGTGGTGTCGATCGCGGAACAGCTCCGGACGGCGCGGGCCAACCGCGACCGCGGGGAGATCGAGCGCCTCGAGCGGCTCCTCTCGCAGTCGCAAGAGAGGGCGGCATGAAGGGCGCCAGGGTAGTGGCCCCGTTTGAGGCAGAGGATTCCACAGCCGGGGGACACACGGCCTCCCCGGAAACGGCGCTTGAATGGGAGGTCTGGGAAGGAGGAGTTCTCCTTCCGACGGGGGCGAGTTCATGAGCCACAAGCGCGCGGAGCGGTCCGAACTCGTAGAGCTGCGCGACCAGGTCGAGCGCGCGTTGGACGGGCGCGTCGGCGCCTGGTGGGACGGCGTCGTCGCCCTGCGCGCTGGCCCGCCCACGCTCGAGAACCTGGTCAAGGCGCTGGAGAAGCTCCGGGGCGCGCCGCCGCTCGTCCTCGTGACCAAGAACGACGACCGGACCGCGGCGAGCATCACAGCGCTGCGGTTCGTCGAAAGGGCGCTGCTCAATCGGGAAGTCCGTACGAAGCCGGATCTCGTGCGCGTCTTGAATGGGCTCGTCGAAAAGGAGGAGGTTGAGGCGGCGCTGGTGGCATTGGTGGGGCGTGGAGAAGAGGCCGCGCTAAGGATTTCGCGAAACGAAAAAGCTCCCGCGGAGAGTTAGCTCCGCGAGAGCCAGCCGGTAGCACTTGAAGGAGTACCGACAATGGCAACAGATAGCACGAACATCGCCGAACTGACAACCCGCGCCGAGCGGATCGCCGCGGAGCTGGAGCACACCCGGCTCGAGCTGGGCTCGCTCACCGACCAAATGCAGGCCGTCTTGGCGAATTTGCGGGGTAAAGCCCGCAAGGTGCAGGATCTAACGATCGAGCTGGACGGCGTTCGCGGCTCGATCTACCGGGCCTCGCGGGGTGCGTCGTGAGCGGGCGGCGGAAGCGGCGCGGCTCCGTGCGCGAGCGGTTGGAGCAGATCGGCGCGATTGTCGAAACGCTGCCGCACGATCAGTACGTCGATCTCGACCTTGGCTTCGGCAGAGAGGGCGGGCAGAGGGCGGTCACGGCGCTGCTGGCGATCGGAGCCGAATCCCGAGAGACAACGTTCGTCAAGCCTGAAAGGTCGTACGTTATCGTGTCGGCGCTGCTGCAGGTCGCCGGTGTCCGCGTTCGCGCGGCTTTCGAGAGGGATCCGAGCCCAGAGGAGATCGAGGCGGCGACAAAAGAGGGGGCTTCGTACGCGGAGGAGCCGTACCTCGCGCGGTCGGTGACCCGATGATCGCCGTCCGGTATTCGCGAAACTCGCGCCGAGCTCTACTGGCGCTCGCGAGGAAAGCCGCCTTTCGCCAGTGCGACGGCTGCGGCCGTTGGTTCAATCCACTTCAAGTGCCGTGCGCGGCCGTCTACTGCGCACGGTGCTGGAGCAGCATCGCGCGGGCCTTTGAGCTTCCGACGGGCACGGTTGCATGCCAGCTCGGCAGCGCGTGCCCCTCGTTCGTCCCGCGCCCCGCACACGCAAACCTCCAGCGTGCGCTAGCGCAGGAAGCGAGGGCTGTCGCATGAGCGCCCACGAACGTCAATC
>Ga0075423_10002217_pt1 | contig 17538 bp, 13 predicted proteins | sample SoiMethybrSBSTD2_FD_80114 | JGI IMG/M metagenome (GOLD analysis project Ga0075423, IMG submission 80114) | Bulk soil microbial communities from a Populus tree surrounding site in Tennessee, USA - Soil MetaG P. TD hybrid SBSTD2 | ecosystem: Environmental > Terrestrial > Soil > Tree plantation...
AAGCGCATCATGCCGGTCCTCGAGGAGATGCCGACCGACGAGAAGGTCCGGCGTGGCAACGTGCTGCTCAAGACCCGTCCGCGGGACGTCGAGGAGACGCTGCTGCAGTTGATCAACGACGAAGACCAGGTCGTGGCCGCCTCCGCGATCGATACCGCGCGTGAGCACAAGGTCTGGGCGCTGGCCGACGACATCGAGCACGTGCTGGCGCATCGCGACGCGCGCGACTGGTACGTGTTCGAAGCCGCGTCGTGGGCCCTGGCCGAGCGGCGGATGCCCGCGGAACGCCGGCGCGAGCTGTGGCACGAACCATTGCCGGCCGCGGAACTGGCGACCCGGCTCCGCGAGCTGCCGCTGTTCGCCTCGGTCAGCATCGACGAGCTGTACCGGATTGCCTCGGCGGCGAAACAGGTCCGCCACGAGTCCGGTGCCGTGCTGCTCACCGAGGGGACGATCCCGGAGACGATCCACTTCCTCCTCGACGGCCGCGTCGTCGTCACCAGCCGCGACGGGACGCCGCAAACGACCGTGGCGCCGGCCGCGCTCGGCTTCACCGAGGCGCTGTCCGGCATGTCGATGGGTGGCACGGTGCGCACCGACGGCGTGGCCGTGACGCTCGCGATGAGCCGGGGCGAGCTTCGCACCCTGCTGGCGGACAACACCGATCTGGTGAGCGGACTCTTCGCCACGCTGTCGTCGGCGCCGCCTGGCGTCAGCGGCACGATCCAGGTAACCACTGCCGCGATGGATTTCGGCCGACTCGCGGCGAGCGGCTTGTCGCCCGTCGAGAAGGTGCTCGCGCTCCAGCGCGTGCCGCTCTTCTCGCGCGTCTCGGCCGACGAGATGCGCCAGCTCGGAGACATCGCGAAAGCGGTGCCGCTGGAGAAGGGCACGACGGTGTTCACCGCGTCCGCCCCGGCCGCGCTCTGGCTCGTGCTCTCCGGCGCCATCGTGCTGAAGAGCGGCTCGCCGGAAACGCCGCCCATCACCGTGCGTGGAGGCGAAGTGATCGGATCCCTCGAGGTCATGTCCGGGAGGCCGCTGGGCCTGATCGGCGAGGCGATCGAGGACGGCACGGCCGTGCGCCTCGATCGCGAGGAGCTGTTCTCACTGCTCGGCGAGCGGCCGGAGCTGCTCCGACAGATCTTCTCCGGCATGTTCCGCGTGGATACGGCGAGGCTGTCGGCGTTCTGAATCGGCTAGCGGCTGCCTGGCGTGTCCGGCGCCGCTGCGCCGTGCGATCGTCTGGGCTCGGTGCCGGCGTGCACTTCGCGGCGCTCGGCGTCGACGACGACAGCGGCGGCATAGCCGTACCGGACCTCGCCCTTCCGGCCGATCTTCTGGAAGCGGTGCCCGCGCGCGGCGAGATCCTGCAGCACCGCCCGCGGGATCCGATCCTCGATCTGCACGCGGCTCGCGGCCGGCTCCGCGGGGTCCCTGCCGATCAGGAACCGCGGCGCCTCAATCGCGGCCTGAGCCGGCATGCCGCCGTCGACGACGTTCAGGATGATGGTGTAGACCGAGGCGGGAATCCAGTTGTTGCCGGCCGCCGCGACGGCCAGCGCCGGCGTTCCCGGCCCCTGCGATCCCGGCGGCGACTTGAACAGGAGCGTCGGCACGCTGGTGGAGGATGACCGGGCCAGCGGCAGAAAACGCCCGGGCGCGCCGCCGGCGTTGAAGCGCAGGTGATTGTTGTAGAGGAAGCCGAGCCCGCTCGACACGTAGAAGGTGCCGCCCCAGGTGCTCAGCGTCTGCGTGAGAGCGATCATGTTGCCGTCGGCATCGGCGACGGCAAACGCGGTGGTGCCGCGGCCGATCCGTTCCGGCGCGGCGCCGTCGCCGGCCGGCGGCGCGCCACGCCCGGCCTGCGACGGATCGATGCGCTTGAACAGCCCCGCGGCGTGCGCCGGCTCGAGATGCGGCCCGAGCGTCACTTCCCACAGGCCCGGGTCGGCAATCCGGGGCCCCGGATCGCGCGCCTTCCATGATTCGATCGCGTAATGGAGGAAGTTGGCGTCGCGCGAATATGCGGCGCCTGGCGGCGCCGGATAGTTCTGCAGGATCTGCAGCGTCTCGATCAGCATCGCACCGGTCGAGACCGGCGGCGGCGCCGAGAAGACGCGATAGCCGCGATACTGGCCGGCGAGCGGCGCACGCTCGATCGCGCGGTACTGCGCGAGATCGTCCGCCGTGATCAGCCCGCCGTTCCGCGCCATGTCCTCGGCGATCCGCCGCGCGATCTCCCCGCGATAGAACGTGGCCGCGCCGTCGGCCGCAATCGCCCGCAGCGTCGTCGCGTAGTCGCGGTTCACGAACCGCTCCCCGGCCGCCGGCACCCGTCCGCCGGGGAGAAAGATCTTCGCCGCCGCCGGATACTTCGCGAAAAAGCGCCGCCCTTCGGCGATCGTCGTCGGCAGAGCGGCGTCGAGCTCGTAGCCGTCCTCCGCATAACGGATCGCCGGCGCGATCAGGTCGGCCCAGGCGACCTTCTTGCTGGCATACCGGCGGTACAGATAGTCGAGGCCGGCGACAACACCGGGGATGTTGGCCGCGGCCGGTCCATCGGCGCCGGCGCGCCCGAGCACCGGGTTGTCCCCCGTGGCGTGGCTGGGGGCCTGATCCTTGTAGTCGATGACCACCGGCTCGGTCATCCCCTTCAGAAAGAGGACGGCCATGCCGTCTCCGCCAATCCCTGAGGCATCGGGCTCGACGACACCCAGCGCGAACGACGCCGCGATCGCGGCATCGACTATGTTGTCGCCGCGCTCCAGCGCCTCCGACCCGGCTTTCGATGCGAGCGGATGGCCGGAGACAACGACCGCGCGCGAGGATGATACCGCCGGCTTGATCAGCGGCTGCTCCGCGACCATGGCATCGATGACGGTTTCGAGCTGCGCGTCGTCCCTTGCGGCGCTTGCTGCAGCGCGGTGCTTGTCCTTCAACGACAGCCACTCGGCGGCGGCGGGGCCATCGCGGTAATAGAGCCGCCGCAGGGTCTCCCACACACGATCGAACGCGGCGGTGAATCGCGCCTGCGGCGGAGCCGGTGGCGAGATCGCCCGGTTCCCGGAATCCACGGGCAGCGGCGCATCGACGAAACGCAGGCGATGGGCCTCGCCGAACAGCGGCGGCGGATCGTCCTGGTTCCGGGCCGGATTGCCGTTGTAGCCCGGTTCGGCCGCCGGAAGATCGGCGATCGCAATCCGCCGCCCGTCGCGGGACCAGGCCGGTGTTCCTCCGCTGCGCGACACGAGCACCGGTGTATCGAGGGGCCGCGCCGCGGCATCGGTGCCGACCGCCCACACTCCGGCCACGCCCTCTCGGATGGCGAAGAAAGCGAGGCGGGAGCCATCGGGAGACCACGACGGCGAGGCTTCGTCGCCCCGAACGCGGGTCAGACGTGTCCGGCGCACCCGATTCGCTCCGGTCAGGGCGAGATCGGCGATCCAGAGATCGACCTCGCCATCGTCGCTGTCGCGGTCCGAGACGAAGGCGATCTGTTTGCCGTCGGGCGAGATGCTCGCGTAGCGCTCGTCGTCTTCTTGCGTGTCGGAAAAGAGCGGCGAGGGGGCGCTGCCATCGAGGGCTGTGACGAACAGCCGCCAGCGGCCATCCTGACGGCGCGAAAAGACGATGCGTCCGTCTTTCGTCCAGGCGGGCCATCGGGCCTCGCCGTCGCCGCTGACGATCCGCCTGGCGGCCGCGCTCTCGGCGCCTGCGACCATGATGCGGAACCCCGCGCCCGCGTCCTCCTCGAAAGCGATCGACTTGCCGTCCGCGGACCAGACGGGGTGACGTTCGACGGCGGGGCTTGCGGAGGTCAGCGGGCGCCCGTTGCCGCCGTCCTTGTCGGCAACCCAGATCTGATCGAGGAAGGAGAACGCGAGGCGGCGGCCATCCGGAGACCAGGCGGGATCCTGGACGCCACCGGTCTGCATGGCGGGCGCCGCGCACAGCATCACCAACGCGACGAGAGCCGCGAACGCGCGAACCCGCCAGCCTGTCAAGCGCTCAGGCCCTCGCGGTGGTGCGCGTCCGCTTCACGACTTCGACCACGTGCCGCGCCGAGATGCCGAACTTGTCGACGAGCTCGTCCGGCTGACCGCTCCTGGGGATCTCCCGCACGGCGAGCCGCTCGACGACGACCTGGGCATCAGCCAGCGCTTCGGAGACCGCGTCGCCGAGCCCGCCCGCGGAATAGTGATCCTCGACGGTGATCACGACCCCGCCGGCCGCGCGCGCGGCGGTGGCGAGCTTCGCCTTGTCGATCGGCTGCACCGAGTAGGCGTCGATGACGCGGATGGAGATGCCCTCGGCCTTCAGGAGATCGTAGGCCTTCAGCGCCTCGAACACCGTGATGCCCGCCCCGACCACGACCGCCACGTCGTCGGCGCTCTGGCGCAGGACCTTCGAACCACCGATCGGAAACCGCTCGTCGGGGCCGTAGGTCACCGGGGTCTTCGGACGCGAGGTCCGCATGTAGGCGAGGCCCTTGTGCAGTGCCATCTCCGCGACGAGCCGCTCCGTGCTGACCGCGTCACAGGGATAGAGCACGACCGCATTGGGAATCGCCCGCATCATTGCGAGATCCTCGAGCGCCATCTGCGACGGGCCGTCCTCGCCGATCGACACCCCGGCGTGCGATCCCGTCAGCTTGAGATTCAGCATCGAGATGCCCGCCATCCGGATGAAGTCGGCGGCGCGATAAAGGAAGCACGCGAAGGTCGACGGGAACGGAACGGCTCCTCGCGCTGCAAATCCCATCCCGGCCCCGACCATCACCTGCTCGGCGATGAACATCTCGAAGAAGCGATCGGGATCCACTTTCTCGAACCTGTCGCTGAAGGTCGAATTCTTGACGTCCGCGTCCAGGCCGACGATTCGGCTATCGAGCTTGCCGACCGCGGCGAGCGCGGTGCCCCACGCTTCGCGGGTGGCCACGAGATCCCCGAGCTTGTAGGCCGGGGCCGGTAGTTTCGAATAGTCGGGCACGGATTCGGCCCGGCCTCTGCTCCGCGGCCCCGGGATCGGACTCTCGGGTTTCGTCCGGGTCAGCTGGGCCTCGAGCTCCTTGATCGCCTTGTCCGTCTCCTCGCCGCTCTTGAGCGCCTTGCCGTGCCAACCGTCCTTGCCTTCGATCGCCGACAGCCCCTTCCCCTTGACGGTCCGCGCGACCAGCACGGTCGGCTGGCCGGTCGTGGCGCGCGCCATCGCCAACCCTTTCTGAACGTCGGCGATGTCGTGCCCGTCGACGACGATGGCTTTCCAGCCGAAGGCGCTCCATCGCGCCGCGATCCGATCGAGGTCGTGGCGGAACTCGGTCGGCTGGCTCTGGCCGAGCGCGTTGGCGTCGACGATCGCGCAGAGGTTGTCCAGCTTGAAGTGGGCGGCGGCGTCGGCCGCCTCCCAGACGGAGCCTTCGGCGATCTCGCCGTCGCCGAGCAGCACGTAGGTGCGGTAGGCCGATCCGATGCGCCTGGCGTTCAGCGCGATCCCGATCGCGGCGCAGATGCCCTGGCCGAGCGACCCGGTCGCGACGTCGACGAACGACAGGCGCGGAGTGGGGTGCCCTTCGAGGTCGGACTCGAACGTGCGCAGCTCCATCAGCCGCTCGCGCGGGAAGAGTCCGGCTTCCGCCCACGCGGCGTAGAGGATCGGCGCCGCATGCCCCTTCGAGAGCACGAAGCGATCGTTGTCGGGGTCCTGGGGATTCTTCGGGTCGAAGTGCATCTCCGAGAAGAACAGGACGGCCATGATGTCGGCAGCCGACAGGCAGGTGGTCGGGTGGCCACTGCCGGCCTTGCTGGTCGAGGCGACCGAGTCGATGCGGAGCTGGGTCGCGATGTCCCGGAGTGCAGCAACTGAAGTAGCAGCCATGGTGATCTCTCTCGCCTTGTGTTCCGCGTGTGGTCCGGTGTAAACGCGCAGTCTATCACTCGCCCGCGGTAGTCATCGCGAGCGCGAGCTCCGCCGCGAGCGGTCCGGCGCCGGCCGCGTCACGACGGATCGCGACGAGGGTACGCTCGGCTGCAGCCGTGAGTTCGTCGCGGCCGGACGCACGGGCGGTCCGCCTCAGCACGCGCGCGGCCGAGCAGTTGGCCGCGAACGGCTTCACCCGCCGTTCCAGCAGCCCGACATCGGTGCCGGGATCCGGCGCGTGGTCGAAAAACCCCCCGCCGCTCTCGTCCCACATGGTCCGGATCGCGTGCAGCACGAGCTCTTCGGCGAGCATCCGGTAGACGACGTTGCCGGTGGCTTCGAACGCATCGAGCTGCGCCGCGGCCATCGCCATCTGATCGCCGAGCAGCCCCCGCACCTGTGGTTCGCGATCGTGGAAATGCGCGACGCCGCCGCCGGGCAGATAACAGAGCTCGGCCACACGCTCGAGCGAACGGATCGCGAACTCCGAGAGCCCTGGATCGTTCAGAACTCTGCCGGCTCTCAGCGCGGCCGAAGCCATCGACGCGTTCCAGTCGGTGTAAAGGGTGCGATCGATCGGCGGGGCCGCGGCGCCTCCAGCGCCTTCGGAGGACGCTGCGTAATAGTCCGGGTCGGCGCGCTGCGACCCCGCCCAGCCGCCCTCGACCGGATCGGCGAGCCAGGTCTGGACGTACCGGAGCACGTCTTCGGCGCGTTCGGCGTAGCGTGCGAGCTGCAGCGTCTCGAAGGCGTCGACGTAGAGCCCGAGCAGCGCCGCGTTGACGTCCAGCAGCTTCTCCTGCTGTGGACCGCTCCAGTCGGCGGAACTGGAGTAGCGGAAGAATCCGCCATTCAGATCGTCGTGCAGCGGCCCCCAGCCGATCGCGTCGAGGGACTTCACCGCCATCTCGTGGTGGACCGTCGAGCCGTCGTCGCGGTACCGCGCGAGGGCGAGCTGCACGGGCGCGGCGTGAGGAAACTTCGGAGGTCCGCCGAACCCGCCGTGCTCGGCATCGAAATAGCCGTCCACCTGCGCGGCGAGCTGTGCCGCCGTCACCGGTGAATCGGCGAGCACAGCCTCGCCTGACCCGGACGGCGGCGCGCGGCGGGCGACGCCCGCGCTGAACGCATCGGCGAGCCGCTCGAGCGCCGCGGCAAGGCGCGTCCGATCGACGAACGTCCCGCCGCCGAGAACATCGCCATCGGGCGTGAGGAACGCGGTGGTGGGCCAGCCGCCCAGGCTGTACCGCTCGCAGATGTCGGGACGCCGATCCGCGTCGACGCGAACCGGAACGAACCGTTCCTCGACCAGGGCGACCACTGCGGGATCCTGGAAGCTCGATCGATCCATCTCCAGCGAGTGACGGCACCACGTCGGCGCGATCGACAGGAGCACCGGCCTGCCCACGGTGCGGGCGCGCGTGAACGATTCCGCGCTCCACGGCAGCCAGGCAATCGAGGGCATGAACGCTCAATTATAATGACCGGATGCTCGCGCTGCGGTATGCCGCCGTGCTGGCGCTCGTGCTCTGGATCGGCGGGTTGATCGCGCTCGGCGCGCTTGCGGCGCCGGCGGCATTCGACGTCCTCGGCCCGAGCGGCGCCCACGGACGCGCGCTCGCCGGGAGCGTCGTCGCGGAGACGTTGCGGCGGTTCAACCTGGTTGCGTATGCGTGCGGGGCGGTCGTCCTGCTCAGCCTCGCGGTTCGCGGCGTGCTCGGTCCGAGGCCGAGGCGGTTCGCGATCAGGGTCGCAGGGCTGCTGGTGATGATCGGCGCGGCCGCGTATGCCGGCGAGATCGTCGGGCCGCGGATCGCCCGGGCCCAGGACGCGATCGGCGCCGCGCCTTCAACGCTCGACCCGGCCGACCCGCGTCGCGTCGAGTTCGGCCGTCTTCATGCGACCTCCGTCTCGGTCCAGCTCGTGCCGCTGATCGGCGGGCTGGTCCTGCTGTTCTTCGAACTCAGAGATTGATTCCAGCCCATTCATGCCCAGCCACGACGACGTCCTCAGCGACATCACCAGTCAGATCCAGAACGAATCCGATTCGACACGTGCGATGGCCGCGGTCGTCGCCACGTTGAAGCGGAGGATGCCCGATTACTCGTGGGTCGGCATCTACATCCTCGACGGCAACGAGCTCGTGCTCGGTCCCTTTGAAGGCAAGCCGTCGCCGCACACACGCATTCCGGTCGGGCGCGGCATCTGCGGCGCCGCCGCTGCGGAGAAAGCGACCATCATCGTGGACGACGTGAACGCCGATCCGCGCTACCTCGCGTGCAGCGTCGATACCTTGTCCGAGATCGTGGTGCCGATCATGGCCTGCAGCGGGGTGCTGGGCGAGATCGACATCGACAGCGATCGTCTCGCCGCCTTCGGCGCGCCGGATCGGAAGCTGCTCGAGTCGGTCGCGGCGCTGCTGGCGGGCCGGATGGGCGGACAGCGCCGGTAACCGGATGGCGCGCGTCATCACGCTGATCCCCGGCGACGGCATCGGCCCGGAAGTGACCGAGGCCGTGGTCCGCATCCTTCAGGTCGCCGGCGTCGCCATCGAGTGGGAGCGCTACGACGCCGGCGTCACGGCGTTCAAGCGGTTCAATCAGTCGCTGCCGTCCGAGCTGCTCGACTCCATCAAGCGGAACAAGGTCGCCCTGAAGGGACCGGTCACCACGCCGATCGCCGAGGGCATCACCAGCGTCAACGTCGGCCTGCGCAAGGCGCTGGACCTCTACGCGAACCTCCGGCCGGTGCGCAACCTCGCCGGCGTCCCCAGCCGCTTCACCAACGTCGATCTGGTCATCGTGCGGGAGAACACCGAAGACCTCTACTCGGGACTGGAGCACGAGGTCGTCCCGGGCGTCGTCGAGAGCCTGAAGATCATCACCGAGCGCGCCTCGACGCGGATCGCGGAGTTCGCCTTCCGGCACGCGATCGACCAGGGCCGCAAGCGCGTGACGGCAGTGCACAAGGCCAACATCATGAAGCTCGGGGACGGCATGTTCCTGGAGAGCACGCGCCGCATCGCCCGCGAGCACACGTCGATCCTCTACGACGAGCGCATCGTCGATGCCGCGTGCATGCAGCTGGTGATGTTCCCCGAGCGCTTCGACGTGCTGGTGCTGCCCAACCTGTATGGCGACATCGTCTCCGACCTCTGCGCGGGCCTGGTCGGTGGGCTCGGCGTCGTCCCCGGGGCGAACCTGGGCAGCCAGGCGGCGGTCTTCGAGGCGGTCCACGGCAGCGCTCCCGACATCGCGAACAAGAATCTCGCCAACCCGACGGCGCTGTTGCTCTCCGGCCTGATGATGCTCGACCACCTCAACGAACGCCTGGCCGCCGAGCGCATCCGCGCGGCCCTGGCCCGAGTGCTCACGGAAGGGACGGTTCGCACCCGCGACCTGGGCGGCACCGCGAGCACGACCGAATTCACGGACGCCATCTGCAGGCGGCTGGAGAACTGAGGCACGAGCACGTAGCACGTAGCACGTAGCACGTAGCACGCAGCACGCAGCACGTAGCACGTGCTATATTCCCGCCGTGCTCCTCGATGACATCACGCAGGCCGTACTGGCGCGCGAGGATGTGGCGCGGTATCTGCGCGGGGGGCATGGCACCTCCGGTCCCGAGGCCCGCGAGAAGATTCACGGGTACCTCGACGAGCTCAGGACGACGCAGCGCTACCCGATTTACCGGGCGCTGAAGCATCCGCTCTATCCGATCCTCCGCAAGATCGAACGCATCCACGAACACGTCGAGATTGCGCTGACCGCCACGCGGCGTGGGCGCGTGATCTACATCTCGAATCACAAGAGCCATCTCGACTACCTGGTCGAGCCGCTGGTGCTGGACGACAACGGCGTGCGGCCGCCGGTCATCGCCGCGGGCATCAACCTGTTCGGAGGCCCGCTCGGGCTGATCCACCGCCACGTGACCGGCGCCATCCCGATTCGCCGCAACACCAAGGACCCGGCGTATCTGGTCACGCTCAAGGCCTACGTCGCGGAGATCCTCGGACGCCACGACCTCCTTTTCTATATCGAGGGCGGACGAAGCTACTCGGGCGAGCTCAAGGCAGCGAAGACCGGCCTGCTGCACGCCGCCCTCACCGCGGATCGCACGGCCTCGGTCATCGTGCCGATGGCGGTCGCCTACGATTTGGTGCTCGAGGATCGGATACTCGCGCATCAGGGCACCAAGCGCGGGTCGCGACCGTTCGGCCGAGAGGTCGCGGAGATGGTGCGCTACGCGGTCGGCTACCAGTCGCGGGCGTTCGTCACGTTCGGCGAGCCCATCGCCCTGAAGGACTACGATCCGGACTCGCGGCGAGACGTCATGGCGCTCGCGCACCTCACTCGCGACACCATCGGCCGGCTCTACAAGGTCCTCCCGACCGCCATCGTCGCGGCCGCGATGCGGCCCGGCATCACGCGGCGCGAGCTCGAGTCACGCGCGCAGGGCGTGATCGATACAGTGGCCGCCGCGGGCGGCAATCTCGCGGTCACATCTGGCCGCGAGGCGGTCGAGCGCGCGGCCGAGCCGCTCGAGACCCGCAACGTCGTCCACGTCGAGCGCGGAGGCCGCTTCCGCGTCCGCGAACGTACCGTCCTTCGCTATTACGCCCGCACGCTGCACCACTTGCTCTCCGGATCGCGCCGCCCGCCCCGTATGCACTGATGCTTTCCGTTTCGAAAGCAGTGTTCCAGGCTCTTGCCGCGAGCAAGGGCATGAAGAGCCTTGCGTCCCGCTACGGCCTGCGCGGCGACGACAGCTTCGCGAGGCGGTTCGTGGCCGGCGAAACCGTGGCCGACGCCATCGCCGCGGCCCGGCGGCTCGAAGCGGCCGGCCTGCAGCAGACGCTCGATTTCCTCGGCGAGAGCGTCGCCACGATGGCCGAGGCGGACCGGGCCACCCGTGTCTGCCTCGCGATGCTCGCGGAGATCGCCGCCGCGGAGATCGGACGGAACGTCTCGCTGAAGCTCACCCACCTTGGTCTGACCGTCGATCGAGCCACCTGCGTCGACAACCTGCGGCGCATCCTCGATGCCGCGGCGCCGCACGAGTTCTTCGTGCGGATCGACATGGAAGACTCGCGCTACACGCAGGTCACGTTCGACATCTTCGAGACCCTCTGGCAGCAGGGCTATCGCAATGCCGGCATCGTGGTGCAGTCCTACCTGCCGCGGAGTGTCGACGACGTGAAGCGGATGAACGCGCTGGGGGCGCGGGTGCGGCTCGTCAAAGGCGCGTACCGCGAACCGAGAAAGATCGCGTATCAGAAGAAGGCCCAGGTCGATGCCGCGTTCGTCGAGATCATGCGGCTGCTGTTGACCGGCGGCGTCTACCCGGCGATCGCCACCCACGATCCGGCGATGATCGGGGCCACCGAAGCCTTCGCCGCTGAACGCGCGATCGCGTCCGACCGCTACGAGTACCAGATGCTGTACGGCATCCGTCGGGATCTGCAGGCCAGGCTGTTGCGCGAGGGCCACACGGTCCGGATCTACGTGCCGTTCGGCCGGGAGTGGTTTCCGTACTTCATGCGCCGGCTGGGCGAGCGCCCCGCCAACGTCGGCTTTGTGGTGCGCAGTCTGCTGCGGGAGAAAGGATAGATGTCCCCTATGTCGCCGGCCGCCCACGGTACGTAAACCGGAGGGGGGTGAAAGGTCTGCCTGTTGCTGCGCACCGCGCTGACCCGGCCCTCTCACCGTTTTTGTTTTTTCCACACAACTGTCACAAGCTGAACGAGTTAACGATATTGCTGACCCATGGCACATCTCTTGATATTCGAGCTCAGCATGAGACGGGATCGTCCCGAGCTAGGCGGGCGTCCTAATCGTCGCGGGAGTTTGAAAGGTAGACGGGGGATTCGGCCATGGTTACCAACTATCCGCACGCGCTGACGGCGGTCATGCACCCCGCGGTGGGGGCCGCCTTCGTCGTGCGGGCGGTCACGCGACTGGGCCAGCTGCTGTGCGGCGTACGCGGCCACGAGTCGCTGAAGCACTTCGAGGGCAAGCGGGTGATGATGCGGTGCACGTACTGCGGCTACGACACACCCGGGTTCGAGATCAGCGAGCGGGGTCCGCGGCGGCGGTTCGACGGCGATGCCCGCCGGCTTCATCTTGCGGCGCCGGCGCCGCGCCTGGTGCTGCGCAAGACTGCCTGAACGGCGCTGGCCTGTCGCTCGTCGCCCTGATCAGGGCAGCGACACGGCCAGCCGCGCGAGCACGTCGCGGCACGTCACGACGTCCGCGACGTTGACGTACTCCTCGAGACCGTGCAGTCCCGCCCCGCCGGGGCCGAACAGCACGGTCGGAATGCCGGCCGCCCCGAGGATCGCGGCGTCGGTCCAGAAGCTCATGCCGACGGTTTCCGCGCTCAGTCCGTACGACGACAGCCCCGCGCCGAGTAAACCCGGAAGCGGGTGAGAGGGCGCGAGCTCGTAGGCCGGACGCGCGAACGTCAGCCGCGACTCGGCCTCGAGCTCCGAGTCCTCCCGCTGCAGCGCCTCGAGGATCGCGGCAACCTCGCGCGCGGCATCCTCGCCCGACTCGCCAGCGATCGTCCTCCGCTCCATCTGCAGCTCGCAGCGATCCGGGTAGCTGCTCAGCTCGCGTCCACCCGTGATGATCGACGCGTGCAGCGACGCCGTGCCCATCAGCGGGTGCGGCGGCCGCGCCTGCAGCTCGCGGTCGAGCGCCTCGAGCCGCTGCAGCACCCGCCCCATTCTGAGAATCGCATCACGCCCGTCGCGCGGGCGGCTCCCGTGCGCCGCGCGCCCTCGCGTCACCACCTCGATCCAGGCAAATCCTTTGTGAGCGACGCCGATCTTCAGATCGGTGGGCTCGGTGACGACGGCAAGGTCGGCCTTCCAACGCCGCACCAGATCGTCCGCGCCAAGGCTCGCGTACTCCTCGTCGATGACGGCAGCAACGACCATGCGGCCGCGCGTGAAGCCATGCGCCACCGCGACTCGAACCGCGTCGATCATCGCGGCGACGCCCGCCTTCATGTCCTGCGCCCCGCGGCCGTAGAGCCGCCCGTCGCGATCGACCGGGGCGAAAGGCGCCGCCATCCCCTCGACCCCCACGGTATCGAGGTGGCCGCACAACAACAGCGTCGGTCCGGGCTGCAGCCCCTCGAGCACCCCGATCACGTTGGGCCGGCCGCGCTCGACTTCCTCGACGTGCACGTCGAGGCCCATCGCGCGCATGTGCTCGGCCACCGCCGTGGCGATCGCGCCTTCCCCGCGCGCGCCCGGCACCAGCGAGGGATTCACCGAGTCGATCGACACGAGCTCGCGCAGCAGAGAGATGCAGGGATCGTCCGACATGACAGGCTTGTATTATGCCTTGATGGATCTGAAGGGACGGGCCGCCGCGATCACCGGCGCGTCGTCCGGAATCGGCCTGGCCATCGCGCACGCGCTCGCGCGCGAAGGGGTGACGGTCGTGCTGGGTGCCCGCCGCGCCGATCGGCTGCAGCAGGCGGTGGACACCATCCGCGCGGCCGGCGGCGCCGCCGAGGCAGTGGTCATGGACGTGACCGTCGAAGACGATGTGCAACGGCTGGTGGATCGTGCGCAGTCCACCGCCGGGCGGCTGGACATCATGGTGTGCAACGCCGGCTTCGGCTACTACGGCACGGTCGAGGAGACGCCTCCCGACGTGATGCGTCGGATGATGGACGTGAACTTCATGGGCACCTATCTCGGCGCCCGCGCCGCGGTGCCGATCTTCCGGAAGCAGGGGTCCGGCCATCTCGTCGTGATCTCGTCAATCGTCGGACGGCGCGGCATCGCCCAGATGAGTGGTTATAGCGCGACGAAGGCGGCCCAGGTCGGGTTCGTCGAGTCATTGCGCACTGAGTTCGTGGGTACCGACATTCACGCGAGCGTCGTCCTGCCAGTGTCGACGGAAACCGAGTTCCGCGATGCCATGAGTCGCGATTACGGGCACTCAGTCCGCGGTCTCGGCCCGAAGCAGAGCGCGGACACGGTGGCTGCGGCGGTCGTGCGGTGCCTTCGCCGTCCTGCCGCGGAGGTCTATCCCCACGGCCCGTCGCGGGGCCTCACGATCATCAACGCGCTGGCGCCCGGGTTTGCCGACGGGCTGGTGCGGAAGTACGGAAGGCGCCGGGAGCAGTGACCGAGCCGGTCACGCCGCTGGCGGAAGCCATCGCCCGCGAAGCCGCGGCGCGAGGTGGACGGGCGCTGATCGTCGGCGGCTGGGTCCGCGATCGTCTGCTGGAGCGCCCATCGAAGGACATCGATCTCGAGGTGTACGGCGTAGCGCCGGAACGGCTGCGCGAGATGCTGATCCGCTTCGGGCCCGTGAACGCCGTCGGCGAGAGTTTCACGGTCTACAAGGTCGGCGGCATCGACGTGTCGCTGCCACGCCGCGATTCCAAGACCGGACATGGGCACCGCGGGTTCACCGTCGACGGCGATCCGTCGATGACCGTGACCGAGGCGGCCCGCCGGCGCGACTTCACCATCAACGCGATCGCGCTCGATCCGCTCACCGGGGAGTACATCGATCCGTTCGACGGCCGACGCGATCTCGCGACACGGATCCTGCGCGCGGTGGACCCGGAGACATTCGGCGACGACAGTCTGCGCGTCCTGCGCGCCGTCCAGTTCGCTGCCCGCTTCGAGTGCGAGCTGGAGCCGGGCACCCGCGGGTTGTGCGAGCGCATTCCGCTCGACGATCTCCCCGCCGAGCGGGTCTGGGGCGAGATCGAAAAGCTGCTGCTCCAGGCCCCGCGGCCATCCGTCGGCCTTCGGCTCGCCCTCGAGCTCGGGGTCATCCATCGCCTGTTCCCGGAAATCGAGGCGCTGGTCGGCTGTCCTCAGGAACCCGAGTGGCATCCCGAAGGGGATGTCTGGGTGCACACGCTGATGGTGGTGGATCAGGCGCGCGCACGAATCGACGATCTCGAGCACCCGCAGAAGGTCACGATGATGCTCGGGGCGGTCTGCCACGATCTCGGCAAGCCGCCGACCACCGCGTTCATCGACGGCCGGATCCGATCGATGGAACACGAGCAGGCCGGGATCGAACCGGCGACCCGTCTGCTCGATCGCCTCAACATCCACACCATCGGCGGCTACGACGTCCGCGCCCAGATCCTCGGCATCGTCGCCCACCATCTGAAGCCGCTGGCGTTCTACAAGGCGGTGCCGCGCGCGGGCGACGGCGCCTTCCGGCGGCTCGCGCTCAAGGTCGATCTCGAGCTGCTGGCCCGATCCGCGGAGTCCGATTGCCTCGGGCGCGAGGGGAACTTCGACTGCGCCGGCATCCAGTGGTTCCGGGAACGTGCGCGCGCGCTCGGCGTGGAGCACGAGGCGCCGGCGCCGCTCCTGATGGGGCGGCACCTGCTGGGTCTCGGCATGAGTCCGGGTCCCCGGCTCGGCGCGATTCTTCGCCAGGTCTACGAACAGCAGCTCGACGGCCGTGTCACGTCCGTCGATGACGGAATCCAGGCGGCGCGGGAGATCCTCGCTGCGGCGCCTGAACAGGAGTGAAGCGCGTGCAGTATTCGAGAGTCCTCTGGATGATCGCCATCCTGGCCATCGGCCTTGCCGCCGATGCGGGAGCACAACCAACGGCTGGTCCCATCAGCCGGTTCGTGCTCGACGCGCGGGGATCGTGGGCGCGCTTCAAGCAGACGCCGGCCCTCGCCGAAGCGCTCGCGGTCGAGGCGACGAGCCTGCCGACACGCGGTCTCGGCTTCACGGTCGGCGCGCACTGGTATCCGCTGCGGACGCGCCACATCACGTTCGGCATCGGCGCCGAGCTGGCGCGCGCCGGCGACAGCCGCACGATCAAGGTGACCGATGCGGCGGGCGTCCAGACCACGGGGCCGACGATCACGACGACGTTCACGTCGTTCGCGCCGCAGTTGTCCTTCAACTTCGGCCGCGACGAGGGATGGAGCTACGTCAGCGGCGGCCTCGGTTCCGCGCGCATCACCACCGAACGCGAGGACAAGGCCGCACCCGACACCGCCGCGCGCACGCGCGCGCTCAACTACGGCGGTGGCGCCCGCTGGTTCAACAGCCCGCGCCTGGCCTTCACCTTCGACGTGCGCTTCTATGCGATCAGCCCGCGTGAGGAGACCGCAACCGTGCCCGCGTATCCGCGAGCGAAGTTCATGGTCCTGAGCGCGGGCGTCGCCTTTCGGTGACATGTGTCGGGGCTCGGGGGCTCGGGGCTCGGGGAAGCCGTGGTACTCAGAGGCAACGGTGGCAAATCCGAGCGGCTTGTTGCGTCTGAATACCACCGGCTTCCCGAGCCCCGAGCCCCGAGCCCCGAGTCAAATGTCCCAGATCCGTTCCATGTGGTCGTAGAACGTGATCAGCCCGTCTTCGCTCACCTTGAGGACGGCGCCGAGACGACCGGCGGTCATCGCGGCCGTGGTGCGGGCGCCTTCGACGGCGAGGCTCGAGTGAGGCTCCACGGGTTCGCTGTGCAGCAGGATGGCGCCGACTGCGAGCAGGCGGCCGTCGGGGTCGAGGACGGTGGCGCCGTCGGTGCGCGCCAGGCCGGCGAGGACGGCCGGATCGATGCCGGTGGCGGTGCGCCCTTGCAGCATCTGCAGCAGCTGACCGCGGGTCGGCGCGTCCGGATTGCCGGCGTGACGGGGCGCGTCGAGCTGATCGCCGGGCGCGACCAGCACCGGCAGCGACGCCGCGGGGTCGCGCAGCACGACGAACAAGGCCCCTTCGCGCGCGTCGGCCAGGTCGACGGCGGCCTGGAACAATCGCTCCGCGAGCGCGGCGTTGCCGACCGACGCGGCCCACAACGCATACTTCGCCTGCAGGTCGAGCAGGTGCCAGCGCGCGTTGCGGAAGCTGAAGACCTGCAACCCCTCGGCGAACAGCTTGATCTCGTGCGTCGGGCTCAGCACCACGCACACGTTGCGATTCCCCGCCGTCGCGAGCGCGTGCGATCGGTACGGCGTCGGGCAGGGCACGTCGAGCTGCTGGCCCGGCGGATAGCACCGTCCAATCTCGGCGACGTCGAGCACGAACCCGCCGCGATTGAGGAGATAGACCGTCTCGAGCCCGTCGGACAACCGGTAGAACGTCTTGATGCCGGTCAGGGTCTGGTTGTACCGAAACGCCTGATCGTCGGCCATCATCGCGGACGGCCCGCCCTCCTCATCGAGGATCAGCACCCCGGACGAGATCGACCGGTTCTCGTAGCTCGACATCGCGGCGACACGGAGCACCTCGATCGCGGTGGCGACAAGGTCGGGTCGGGCCTGCGCGGGATTCGAGTACGCGCTCTCGTCCACGAACGCGCCGACGTAGCGATCTTCAATCGCGCCGCGGAAGAGCTCGCCCCGTTCGAGCATCTGGCGAGGATCGAAGATGGCGCGATATCTCATCGAGAGCACGGCGCCGATCGCGCGCGCCAGGCGCACCTCGTGCTCGGTAAACGGGCGCCGCTCCGGGACGTGCAGGACGTGCCGCGACCCGAACCATCGGATCGTCAGCTCCGACGGATCGCCGGTGGGCTCGATCGCCAGACGGCCGTCCGACGACAGCGAGGGAATGGCTTCGGTCTCGAACGTCGCGCGGCTGTAGAACTGCCGGAGTGCCGCCTGCAGCAG
>Ga0075423_10002218_pt1 | contig 17534 bp, 18 predicted proteins | sample SoiMethybrSBSTD2_FD_80114 | JGI IMG/M metagenome (GOLD analysis project Ga0075423, IMG submission 80114) | Bulk soil microbial communities from a Populus tree surrounding site in Tennessee, USA - Soil MetaG P. TD hybrid SBSTD2 | ecosystem: Environmental > Terrestrial > Soil > Tree plantation...
ACGACGGCTAGTGACTCGAGCAGAACAAGCAACATCTGTCCTGCCTCCAAAGGGCTCGATCCTTGCCCTTCATGCGAGGGTGCGCCCAACCACGGGCGGATTAGCTTCTTACATACCCATCACGGCGCCGAGATATGCAAAAAACCGCGGCGCCGGCGCCTGACGGCCCTATCCAGGCTCCTGATACGCCCGCTTGGCGTCAACGAGCAGCGTCACGCTGAAAACGAGCACGAAAACGACGAACAGCAGTGGCGCGATTGCGTCCAGCGCGGTGAACCCGAGCGGGTCGCCCACCCCGCGCAGCACGTTCGCCGCGGCGACCACATAGGCGCCTATCCGCAGCCAGATTGGCTGGCACAGGCTCGCCGCCGCGACGAACGCGGCGATGGTGATCGAGAACACCGCGTCGGCGTCGTCCTCGACTCGCGTCCACGTGAGCGCCGTGTCCGGAGATGATCCAGCGGCGAGGATCGCCAGGGGAATGACGTTTGTGATCAGCTCGACCAGGACAAAGGCCCACAGGGTGGGCAGCAGCCAACGATTGCGCGGCAGAGACAGCGCAAACGCGACGAAGGCGCCCAGCGCGACCACCCCGACGACCTGCTGGATGACGATCAGCGAGGCGTGGTCCTTGTAGAACGCAACGATCCTGTCGCCGCTCATCGAGGCAGTCGGCAAGCTCAACAGCGCGGCGCTCCCGAACAGAAGCACCACGAAAACGATTCCCCATGCTCCCGCCGCTCGTGGGTGACCGAACAGGCGCGTCAACCGACGGGTTGCGGTTCGCGGCCGAGGCTGAGGCCCATCGCGACCATGTCGGCGGCGCGCTGCAGCCGCTCTCGTTCCTGCGCCGTGTAGGGCGCGCCGTGCCGCCGGGCGGTCAGTGCGATTCGGCCGAGCTCCCGATCGCCAGTGCGCAGCGGCACCTCGAGTTCCGCGTCGCCGGTCCAATCGCCGGCGGTGTAGGAGGGTTCGCCGTTCGCCGAGCTGTTGAGGAAAAGCGCCGCACCTTTCGCATCCGCCCCGTCGCGAGCCGTGCGGACGAGCCGCTCGGCCAGCCTCGGGCCGTAGATCACGTCGACCACCGCCCCGACCTCGCTCTCGAGCGAGGACAGCACGCGAACAAGGTCGCGCGTGTCCTTGAAACGACTGTCGACAAGCCGCTGGAGAGCGTTGCGGACCGGCGTGAAGAGCGTGGCGATCAGCGCCACCGTGATGATGATCGCGGCGTCCGACGATTGGCCTGTGAGGGCGATGAAAAGCTTCTGCAGCGTGGCCGTGAACCCCGCGTAGACGCCCGCGAGGATCGCGGTCAGAACGACATAAACGATCGCCCGATTGATGATGAGGTCGATCTCGTACAGGCCATACCTCAGGATCGATGCGCCTGCGGCGACCGGTATCACGATGTAGGAAACGATGAAGACCAGGAATTCGAGATCGTGGATGAGCGCGCGGTTCCAGAGGTTGGCGACGATGTCACCACCGAACGCAATCACCACCACTGCCGCGGCCGCCGTCATCCACTTGAGTTGCTGCCGCAGGATGCTGCCTGCCCGTTGCCACCGAACGGCGAGCGACGCCAGCCCCGCGGCCGCGGACGCAACGGTCAACAGGACGCCCGCACTGTCGAGCCCGTCCGCGAATGGATCCTGGCCCGTCGGGTCCATGGTGTCGCCGACAAGCCGCAGCACGAGGCCCAGGACGGCGGCGATGGCCGCAGGCCACCACCGACGCGACAGCAGGGCGCCGTCGGGAAACAGCAGCAGCCCGAGGGTGAGCGGGGCGAACACACCGGTCTGGAGGAGCACGTACGCCACCTGGCTCACGGGCTGCGCGAACGGCAACGAGTACGTGTCCGCGACCTCGCCGTAGCCGGCGCAGACGACCGCCAGGCATGTCGCCAGGCCCGAGAAGGAGAAGGTCCAGCCGATGGCATGGCGGGGATGGCGGCCGAGTATGAGTGCGCCCACGAGCGAGAACGCGACCGACCCGATGAACGCGCCCACGACGCTCCACACGTCCTGAGTCGTCAGCGGCTGTTTGAGCGGCTGCGCCAGCAGGAAGACGGCGACGGCGATGCACAGGACGGTCAGGCCAAAGCAGGCCCACGCGATGTTGCGAGCGCGGCGCTGGGTCATGGCGTCGAGTCAGCCGCCACGCTCCCGATGAGCGGGTGGCGGCGGAGGAGCGCGGTCACGGTGGCGAGATTGTGGGCGCCTAGGAGGCGACCCGCAAGCCCACCCTGGGGAAGACCTCCTCCGCAAAACGGGTGATCACGCCGCCCTCGAAGGCGTTCGGGAGGCAGACGATGAAGTAGTCGATGCCGGCGTCGGCGTAGGAGCGGATCGTGGCCGCGACCTGATCGGCGTCCCCACTGTGCTCATGCCACTCGCTGCGCACGAAGTCCTCGTCCCGGCCGATGCGCCGCGCCGTGTCCTTGACCACACGGTCGACTTCCCGCTGGTCGCCGACGACCGTGTAGAACTCGAGCGTCTTCAGGACCGAGTCGTAATCCCGACCGACGGTCTCGCAGTGCCCGCGGAGGACATCGAGCTTGTGGCGCACCGTGTCGAGGTCGGCGCGCAGGTTGCACGCGTCGCCGTACTGGGCGACGAGCTTCAACGTCACCTTCTCTCCCCCGCCTCCGATCCAGATCGGTGGGTGCGGCTTCTGCACCGGCTTGGGCTCGTTGATCGCACCCCGCACGCGGTAATAGCGGCCGTCGAACTGCGCCTCCTCCTGGGTCCACATCGCCTTGAAGACCTGCAGCGCGTCGCGGAGCATGCGCAGGCGCTCCGGCGTCTCCGGGTACTCGTAGCCGTAGGCGAGGTACTCGTGGTCGTACCAGCCGGCGCCGATGCCGAGGATCAGCCGGCCGTTGCTCATCACATCGACGCAGCTCGCGATCTTGGCCAGAAGCGAGGGCGGCCGGTAGCTGTTGCACGTCACCATCTGGCCGAGCCGGATGGTTCTCGTGTCGCGGGCAAGCCCGGCCATCGATGTCCAGGCCTCGAACGTCGTCTCCAGGTGCGGGTCGGGAACCGTATGGAAGTGGTCGTAGACGAAGACCGCGTCAAAGCCGGCTCGCTCCGCCTCCTGGGCGCAGCGCGTCATGGTCTCGTACTTCTCGACCGGGTCGCTGATGTCGACCAGGTCCATGCGCCAGCCCTGGGGCACGAAGACTCCGAACTTCAGCTGTCGGGTGGGCACGCGCTTATTCTCCGTCGTTCCTTAATCTGAGTGCCGTGGCCGCCGCCCTGCCCGAGCCGACCTTCGCAGACGTGCTCGACGCGGCCCGCCAGATCCGGCCTCACCTCGCGCCCACGCCGCTGCGCCGCTATCCCTCGCTGGATCGCCTGCTTGGCGCCGAGGTTTACGTCAAGCACGAGAACCACAACCCGACCGGCGCCTTCAAGGTGCGCGGCGGCATCAACCTGGTGAGCCGCCTCTCAGAGGACGAACGCGCTCGCGGAGTGATCGCGGCGTCGACCGGCAACCACGGCCAGTCCGTCGCGTTCGCGGCCCGCCTGTTCGGGGTCAGCGCCATCATCTGCGCTCCCGCCATCGCCAACCCGGTGAAGGTCGAGGCCATGCAGGACCTCGGCGCCGAGGTGATCCTCGAAGGCGAGCGCTACGACGATTCGCGGGCAGTGGCAGAGCGTCTGGCCAATGAACACCGCTACCGCTACATCCACTCCGGCGATGAGCCGCTCCTCATCTCCGGCGTCGGCACGCACACGCTGGAGATCCTCCAGGAGCGGCCCGACATCGACACCATCTTCGTGCCCATCGGAGGCGGCTCGGGGGCGGCCGGTGCCGCGACTGTCGCCAAGGCGGTGAATCCGTCCATCCGCGTCGTCGGTGTGCAGTCCGAGAGCGCGCCGGCCGCCTACCTGAGCTGGAAGAGCGGCACGCTGCAGGATTCTCCCAACACGACGCGCGCCGAGGGTCTGTCGACAGCGGCGCCTTTCGAGCTGCCACAGCGGATCATGCGCCGCCTTCTCGACGATTTCGTGCTGGTGTCTGACGACGAGATCGACGCGGCGACCGCGTTGATGATCGAGAAGACGCGAACGCTGGTCGAGGCTGCCGGCGCGGCCGCCCTTGCGGGCGCGATCAAGCAGAAGGCGCAGGTCCGCGGCCACAGGGTGGCGCTCATCTGCAGCGGCGGGAACATAAGCCCGGCCCAGCTGAAAGCGCTGCTGAGCTGATGGCGTCGGAGTTCGCGACGCTGCCGCGGCCCCAGGACGACGGGGCGGCGCAAGGCATCGAAGGACGGCGCCTGCCCGAACTCTGGCTGCCCTCGACGCAAGGCACGCCGGTGATGCTCGCGCGAGCCGCCGAGCGCCTCGTCCTTTATGTGTACCCGAGCGCGACGGGCACCGCGGATCTCCCGGCGCCAGGCTGGAAGGAGATTCCGGGCGCGTTCGGCTGCACCGCCGAGAGCTGCGCTTTCCGCGATCGAAAGGAGTCTTTCGAGTCGCTTGGCGTGACGGTGATGGGACTCTCTGCCCAGACCACTGAGGCGCAGCGCGGGTTCGCGGACCGCAAGGGAATCACGTTCCCGCTGCTCAGCGACTCCCAGCTGCAGCTCGCCGACGAGCTTGGCCTGCCGACCTTTACGGCTGGTGACCTGAGGCTCTACAAGCGCCTGACTCTCGTCGCCGAGTCAGGCGTGATCGCGAAGGTCTTCTACCCGGTGTTTCCACCGGACACTCATCCCGCCGAGGTCCTCGCCTGGGCGCAGGCTCACTTCGAGGTCGGTCAGTGAGGAGATCACGGCGTGCGCGTCCCGAAGCTCTGACGGTTCGTGCGTGTTCGTGACCGCCAGCGTGAACATTCCTGCTCCGCGCGCCGCCCTGACGCCGCCTGGGCTGTCCTCGATCGCGATGCATTCGCGAGCTTCGACGCCAAGGCGCTCCGCGGCGAGCCGGTAGCCGGCTGGATCGGGCTTACCTCGGGGCGTGTGCTCGGCCGTCACCAGCACGTGCGGGACCGGCAAGCCGGCCATGGTCAGGTGGCGCACCGCCGGCTCCTGGCGCGCCGAGGTGACGATCGCCCAGCGTCCGGGCGGCAGGATTTCGAGCAGCTCGAGGCTGCCGTCAAACCGCGCCAGCGCCGTCTCCGTGCTGGCCTGCCCGGCTGAGATGCGGCGGACCTCGGCGAGCGGGTCGACCTCCGGCGCAAACCGGCGGACGAGCTCGACGCCGGTCATGTGGATCGACGCCAGGACGTCGGCCGGCGCCAGGTTGCGGTCGATCGCCCATTGCGTCCAGGCGGCGCGGATCGAGGGCATGGTGTCCACGAGGACTCCGTCCAGGTCGAACACCATGGCCTTCGCGTCGAAATGAAAGGCTCCCATCTGCGAGGTGTGATTTTCGACCTCGACGGCGTGCTTGCGATATCCGAACCGCTTCTCGCCGAGGCGGCGGCCGCCCTGTTTGCGGAGAAAGGCCATCGGTTGACGGCTGAAGACTTCCGGCCGTACATCGGCATGGGCGAGGACCGCTACATCGGCGCGCCGGCCGAGGCGCGAGGCATCGCCATGGACCTGCCCCGTGACAAGGCCCGGCTCTACGAGATCTACGACGAGGTCATCCGGGACCGGCTCCAGGCGCTGCCGGGGGCGCGGGAGTTCGTCGCCGAATGCCGGCGCCGCCGCCTGGCGATCGCGGTGGCGTCCGGCGCCGACCGCACGAAGGTCGTCGCCAACCTGCGCGAGATCGGGATGCCCGAGGACATGTTTGACGCCGTGGTCGACGGCACCGAGGTCATCCACAAGAAGCCGGCCCCGGACATCTTCCTCGAGGCGGCGCGCCGGCTGGCCCTGGCCCCAGGCGAATGCCTGGTCGTCGAGGATGCGGTCAGCGGCGTCGCGGCCGCCAGGGCAGCCGGGATGCGGTGCCTGGCGCTGACGACGACTTTCAGCGCCGAGGAGCTGGCGGGTTTCGACTGGATCGCGTCCGACCTCGCCCACGCGCCGCAAGAAGTCCTTGCCTGGTGAGCGGCAGGCGGTCAAACTCCGCGTGATGGCTGTCGCCCAGAAAGAGAAGAAGAAGGACAGAAAGCACAAGAAGAAGAACGGCGAGTGGCCGTCCGAGGGCAAGCGCGTAACCCTGTCGAGAAAGGACTACGACAAAAAGCTCCGCCAGCTCCAGGCCGAGCTCGTCGAGCTCGAGGAGTGGGTCAAATACAAAGGGCTCCGCGTGGTCGCCCTGTTCGAAGGCCGTGACACGGCGGGCAAAGGGGGCGTCATCAAGCGCATCACTGCGATGCTCAACCCGCGCAACGTCCGCGTGGTCGCCCTTCCGGCTCCCACGGAGCGCGAGCGGACGCAGTGGTATTTCCAGCGCTACGTCGCGCACCTGCCTTCGGCGGGCGAGATGGTGCTGTTCGATCGCAGCTGGTACAACCGCGCGGGCGTCGAGCACGTCATGGGCTTCTGCAGCGACGAGGAATACGACGACTTCATGCGCACGTGCCCGCAGTTCGAGCGCATGCTCGTGCGCTCGGGGATCATCCTCGTCAAGTACTGGCTGTCCGTGAGCGACGCGGAGCAGGAGCGGCGGTTCCTCGGCCGCATCAACGATCCGACCAAGCGATGGAAGCTGAGCCCGATGGACCTCCAGGCCCGCGCGCGGTGGGTCGACTACTCTGAGGCGAAAGACCAGATGTTTGCGTACACCGACATCGCCGAGGCGCCGTGGTACGTGGTCGAGACGGACAACAAGCGTTCCGCGCACCTGAACCTCATCACGCACTTCCTCTCCTTGATCCCGCACGATGACGTGCCACACGAGGAGATCAAGCTGCCGCCGCGCCAGAAGCGCAACTACAACCGGCCGCCCAAGAGCTCGCAGCGCATGGTGCCCATCACGTACGAGGTCGAGTAGGCGTGAAGGTCAGCGAGCTTCCTCCCGGGAGGCTGGTCGAAGTGAAGCCGAGCAGCAAGCTCGCCGACGTTGCTCGCGAGATGCGCCTGAAGGATTCCGACTCGGTCGCGGTGATGGACGGCGGCCGGCTGGTCGGCATCATCACCGAGCGCGACCTCGTGCGCGCGATCGCCGACGGAGTCGATCCCCGGCAGGCGACCGCGAGCGTCGTCATGACGCCCAACCCGGCCACGGTGGGCACGGAGGAGGACGTCAGCGTCGTGGCGCTGAAGATGATGCGGCTGGGCATCCGCCACCTGCCGGTCGTCGATGCCATTGGCAAGCCGATAGGGCTCGTGTCGGCGCGCAACCTGGTGGCGGCCCTGGACAGGGCAACTCCCTGACGGCACCGGGCGATGGCGGCGTCGACATCAGGACGCGCCAGGTTCGGGAGGCGGCGGTCCGGGAGCACATGGAGGCCGAGAACGCCCACGAGTTCGACCGGTGCATCGCGGCATTCGCGCACCCGCGCTACGAGATCGTTCCGACCGGCGAGGTGTGGGATGGGCACTCCGGAGTCAACGCCCTGCTCCACGAGAACAAGAAGGGATTTCCTGACTTCCAGTTTCATCCGCAGAGCTGGCATCACGCCACCGACGCCGTCATCGTCGAAGGCCGCTTCAGGGGCACGCATCTCGGCAGCTGGCGCGGCCTGCCCGCGACCCGACGCAAGGTCGACTTTCCGCTGATCATCGTGTTCCTGTTCGAGGGTGAGCAGATGGTTTGCGAGCGGACGTACTTCGACCTCGGTACGCCTCTGCGACAGCTCGGGGTGGCGCGCGATCCGAACTCCCGCGGCGGCAAGATCGGCGCGGCCCTCAGCCATCCTGTGACGATCGGCACGGCGCTGATCCGGTCACTGGGCCGGCGCTAGCCTGTGCTCCAGGTGGGCACCGTTCTGGAGAGTCCGCAGACGCGGGAACGGCTTGTCATTCGGTCGACAGCGGAAACGTCGGGCGGGAAGCTGTTCCAGGCGGAGCTGACCGCACAACCGGGCAGCTACGTCGTGCGTTCGCATTTTCATCCGAGCCAGGAAGAGAGCTTCGTCGTCCTCGAGGGGACGTACGGCTACAAGATCGGCGACCGTACCGGAGTTGCGCGTGCGGGCGAGACAGTGGTCTGCCCTGTCGGCGTCGCCCACAGCCAGTGGAACGCGGGGCCTGGAGTGATGCGGATTTACTACGAGCACCGGCCGGCGCTGGAGTCGGCGGAGCTGTTCTTCGATACGTATTTCCGCCTGAGCCGCGAGGGCAGGCTCCTTCCTTCCGGCGACATGCGGATCCTCCAGGCCGCCGTCCTCCTGACGGCGGTGAAGGACTTCGTCCGGATCACCAGTCCGCCGCCGTGGCTCCAGGCCCTTGCGTTCCCGCCGCTCGCAGCGATCGGACGCGCACGAGGCTATCGAGCGCGTTATGCAGGTCACGACGCGGTCACAGGGACGGCCGGATGATCGACGATCCGGTACTCGTCGAAGACTGGCATCCGGTCGCGCAGATCGAAGATCTGCAACACGGCCGGCCCATCGGGACACGAGTGCTTGGCGAAGACATCGTCGTGTGGCGCGCGGGTGACCAGGTCTACGCGTGGCAGGACCTTTGCGTCCACCGCGGCACCCGGCTCTCACTCGGCAGGGTGGTCGACGGCGTCCGCCTCGAATGCCCGTACCACGGCTGGACCTACGCGACCGACGGCTGCTGCGTGCTCATGCCCGCCCATCCCGAGCAGAAGCCACCAGCCAAGGCGCGCGTGAAGACCTACCTCGCCCGTGAGGCACACGGGATCGTGTGGGCGACGCTCGGCAGCGGCAGGCCGGAGATCCCGACCTTCGACCTGATGGGCGCTCCCGGACACCAGGTCCTGCGGTCGGGCCCCTATCGCGTGCGGGCGAGCGGACCCCGGGTGGTCGAGAACTTCCTCGACGTCGGGCACTTTCCTTTCGTGCACGAGGGGGTGCTGGGCGACCGCGCGCGGCCCGAGATCGCCGAGTACAACGCCGAGGTCAACGACGACGGCGTGCTTGCGACGGGTGTCAAGGTGTACCAGCCTGATCCGTACGCGACTGGACAGGGTGCGACCGTCGAATACACGTATCGCGTGCACCGTCCCCTCGCCGCGTCATTCATCAAGCACGGTGAGCACTCGTTCGGGATGCTGCTCGCGGTCACGCCGCATGACGCGGTCGACAGCAGCGCGTGGATGTGGATGGCGATGGACTACGAGCCGACCGAGGAGATGATCGAGTTCCAGGACAGGATCTTCGCCCAGGACGCGCCGATCCTCGAGTCGCAGCGCCCCGAGCTCCTTCCGCTCGACCTGCAGGCGGAGCTGCACCTCAGGAGCGATCGGACCGCGATCGCGTACCGGAAGTGGCTGAAGCAGCTCGGCATTCGGACCGGGGCCGTCTGAACCCTCTCGATCGTGCGCTGGGAGCTCTTTACGGCCTTGCCATAGGCGATGCGCTGGGCATGCCGGCGCAGGAGCTGGGGCGCGACCGCGCGCAGGAGATCCTCGGCGAGCCACCGGATTTCCGCGACGGCCCGGAGGACAACCCGATCTCACGCGGTCTGCCGGCGGGGACGGTCACCGACGACACGATGCAGTGCATGCTGCTTGCCGAGCAGCTGATCCGGGGCAACGGGCAGCTGGATCCGGTCGCCTTCGCGGAGGCGCTGATCGAGTGGCAGGAAGACATGGCCGACCGTGGTCGCGGCGACCTGCTGGGACCGTCGACGCGACGCGCGCTCGCCGCCCTGGTCGCCGGCGAGGATCCGGCGAAGACTGGGCGCGGCGGCACGACCAACGGCGCTGCCATGCGCATCACTCCTGTCGGCATCGCAAACCCGCTCGACCGGCTGCACAACGCCGTGGTCGCCGCCGACCGCCTGACCCATGACACCGCCGTCGCGCACGCCGGCGCCGCGGTCGTGGCCACCATCGTCTCGGCCGGGGTCGACGGCGCGACATTCGAAGAGGCCGCGCCGTTTGCCATCAGGGCAGCCCGTCAGTTCGGTTTCGCCGATCTCTACGAGCGGCCTGGCGCTTTCGCCACCGGCGCCGAGACGGCCGAGTCGGTGCCAACCGCGTTCACGATCGCGCGAATCGCGGGCGGCGACGTGTGGCGCGCTTGCACCGGCGCCGTCGCGCTCGGGGGCGATACCGACACCATCGCGGCGATGGCGGGCGCGATGGTCGGGGCTTGCACGGGGCTGTCGCGGCTGCCCTCGAACGCCGTGCACAAGGTGCGCGAGGTCAACCAGATCGATCTCGAACCGCTCGCGCGCGGGCTGCTCGACCTCCGAGAGCGGTGATCGCGCGACTGGTCTCGCTCGGCAGCGTGATCGTCGACATGGTGCTCGAGATCCCGCGCCTGCCAGACCGCGGCGGCGACGTGCTGGCGGCGCAGCGCGCCATCGCCGTCGGCGGCGCGTTCAACGTGCTTTCGGCGGCGTCGCGGCTTGGGCTCCCCGGCGCATACGCCGGACCGCACGGCACCGGTCCCTTCGGCGACCAGGTGCGCGCCGCTCTGGCGAGCGAGGGAATCGCCGTCGCGCGCGGACCGAATCCCGATCTGGACACCGGGTGGACGATCGCCCTCATCGAGCCCGACGCCGAGCGCACGTTCGTCACGGTGACGGGCGCCGACGGAATCGTGGATCCGGCTGATCTGGACGGCATCGAGTACCGCACGGGCGATGCGGTTTACGTCTCCGGTTACGACCTCGCCTATCCGGGATCCGGCCCCGCGATCGCGGAGCACGTCGCCGGAATTCGGCGAGATCTGTTCGTCGCTTTCGATCCCGGGCCCCTGGTCGGCGACATCGACCGCACTCTGCTCAGGCGTGTGCTCGATCGCGCGGACCTGGTGAGCCTGAACGAGCGGGAGAGAGAAATGCTAGGCGAGGTGGACGTCGAGACGGTCGTCGTGCGCCAGGGCGCGGCGGGTGCGACCGTCCACCGCCGCGGCACCTCGCCGGTCCACGTCGATGCGCTTCACGTCGATGCAGTCGCCGACACCAGCGGCGCCGGGGACGTGCACGTGGGTGCGAACCTCGCCGGTCTGGCGCGTGGCCTGGAGTGGCCCGACGCCGTGCTCCTGGCCAACCGGGCCGCGGCCTTTGCGGTCTCTCGACGCGGCCCGGCGGCCGGCCCGACCTGGGAACAACTCGAGGAGTAGGATTCGCCGCGTCGGCCCGGTCATTGGGAGGGGTAGCAATGGCGACTGACGTCATGGAACGGAGCCGGGAAGGGCTCCAGGTCGAGCTCAACGGCATCAACGTCATCTCGACGGAGGAGCGCAAGGGCAAGCCGCGCGACCTGTTCTGGCCATGGTGCGCGGCCAACATCGCCGTCCTCGGCATCAGCTACGGCTCTTTCTTCCTCGGCTTCGGCGTGTCGTTCTGGCAGGCCACCTTCGCAGGCGTGCTGGGCACTGTTCTCTCCTTCCTGCTCGTGGGCGTCGTCTCGCTGGCAGGCAAGCGCGGATCGGCTCCGACAATGGTCCTCAGCCGCGCGGCGTACGGGGTGCAGGGCGGCAAGCTTCCCGCGGCGCTCTCCTACATCCTTCTCGTGGGCTGGGAGACGGTTCTCGTCTCGCTGGCAACACTTGCCACGGCGACCGTGTTCGACCGGCTGGGGTGGGGTGGCGGCGACGTGACCAAGATCATTGCGTTCATCGTCGTCGCGGGAGTCGTCGTGTTCTCTGGCGTGTTCGGGTTCAACGTGATCATGCGCGTGCAGACGATCCTCACCGTCGCGCTCGCGGTGTTGACGGTTGGCTACGTAGCGTTGACGTTGGGCCACATCAACTCCGCCGCCATCACCTCGATCCCCGACGGGTCGGGCCAGGCCTTCATAGGCACCTTGATCTTTGCGGCGACCGGTTTCGGCCTCGGCTGGGTCAACAGCGGCGCCGACTACTCGAGGTACCTGCCTCGCAACGCATCGAGCACCGGCGTCGTGGCGTGGACGACGGTCGGCGCAGCCATCGCGCCGGTGCTGCTCGTCGTCTACGGGCTGCTGCTTGCCGCGTCCGACAAGAACCTGAACACCGCCATCGCGTCAGACCCGGTGGGCGCGCTCACGACGCTGCTGCCGACCTGGTATCTCATCCCCTTCGCGCTCGTCGCGATCGGAGGTCTCATCGGCGGCGCGATCCTCGACATCTACTCGTCGGGCCTGGCGCTGCTGACGCTGGGACTCAAGATTCCGCGCTGGACCGCGGCCGGAATCGACGGCGTGATCATGATCCTGGGCACCATCTACGTGGTCTGGATAGCCAGCAACTTCTTCTTTCCATTCGAAGGTTTCCTGATCACGCTCGGTGTGCCCATCGCGGCCTGGTGTGGCGCCTTCATCGCCGACATGCTGCTGCGCAAGCGCGACTACTCCGAGGCGGATCTCTACAACTCGCGCGGCCGCTACGGCGCGTTCAACTGGGTCGCGATCGGGTCGACGGTGCTCGCCACGTTCCTCGGCTGGGGCCTGGTCACCAACGGCTTTGCCGACTGGCTGCACTGGCAGGGCTATCTCCTTAACCCGTTGGGTCTCGGTCCCAAGGACAACGGCCCCTGGACGTACGCCAACCTCGGCGTCTTCGTGGCACTCGCGGTCGGATTCCTCGGCCCGTTCATCTTCAGCCGCGGCACCGTCGCGCGACAGGAGTCGACCTAGCCGCTGCGGAGCGTCATCCTCGGGCTGGTCCTACTGGTGGCGGTCAGCGTGAGCGTGCTATCCATGCGGCCAGGCGGCCTGCGCCGCCAGCTTCGTTACGCCGCGCGGCGCCTGCGCATCGTCCTCGTGCTTGGTGGCGTCTACGTCGTGGGCTCGACGGTGGCGCGGCTGGTGGCGCCCCCTGACAGCGCGTTCGGAGAGTGGGCGCCGCCGCTCCTGGCGATCGCGCTCGCCGTTGCCTTTGTGTTCATCGCGCGGGATCCTGAAGAACCGGCCTAGGCTCGTAGCCCGGCTTCCACTGATCGACGAAGCTGGGGAAGCGCGCCTTGATCTGCTCCCACGACGCATCGGGCATGAGCTGCTGGAGCAGATGACGCGCCTGGCAGTTGCGGCAGATCCCGAATCGCCTGCTCGCCCACGCACCGCAGCCGGTGACGCACGGCTGCAGGCGATGGTGGCAGGCACAGCAAAGGACCTGAAGGTTCTCTTCGCGATCGTCGCCTCCGCGCAGCACGGGCAGCCGGTGATGAACTTCGAGGTCGCGCTCCGCGCCTGAGATGCCGCAGAGCTCGCAGGCGCCACCGCGCCTGGCGATGAGCGACCGGCGTTTCGCGTCGGTCATCGGCGTCGCGCTGCTGCGCTTGTTGTTGGCGAACAGGATCCGCTCGCGAGTGCCGCGCGTACCCACCAGAGGCGCAAAGTCTCCGTCGCGGTTCGCCGAGCACGCGCCGCACAGCACGATCAGGTTCGGCCGCGTGCACCTCTCGCTGTCGACGAGCTTGAAGACATACAGAGCCCAGCGCCAGTCGAGGCCGCACGACTCGCATCGCCCACCGCAGCGCCGGTCGAGCGCGATGCGCACGCTCGGAGCGAGCCTGAGCCCCACCCCTCACCCCTCCCCATGAATGGGGAGGGAACGTGCCAACTCACCCGCTACAGCAAACATGCGTTTGCCCCTCGAGCATCGTAGCCCTCACTCTTAGGATTCGCAACGTGCCCGCGTCGGTGTGGACCGGTTCGCTTTCGTTCGGCCTCGTCGTGGTGCCGGTGCGCCTGTACCCGGCCGTCAAGAAGAAGGTCGTGAGGTTCCACGAGCTGGACCGGACCGGCCGCCGCGTTCGGCACGTCCGTGTCTCCGAACCCGCTGTCGAGTGGGAGGCGCCGCCGTCGCTGCCGCGCCACGAGCCGGTGTTCCCGCCGAGCCGCGAACTGCTCTCGAACGACTACGACCTCACCACCCCGGCGCCGCAGATCGCCTACGAGGAAATCCGCAAGGGCTACGAGGTCGCGCCCGGCGAGTACGTAAGCATGACCCGCGAGGAGGTCGCCGCTCTCGCACCGGAGAAAAGCCGCGCGATCGACGTCGAACAGTTCGTCGACGCCGGCGCGGTCGACCCCATCTACTTCGAGTCGCGCTACTACGTCGTGCCGGATCGCGACTCGACCGCGGCCTTTTGCATTCTTCGCGACTCGATGGCGTCCTCGGGCCGGATGGCCATCGCCTGGTTCACGCTTCGTTCGCGCCGCCACCTGTGCGCGATCCGGCCATACCAGGAGGTGATGCTCCTGACGACGATGGTGCACGCAGACGAGGTCCTGCCCGCGGACTTCTGGGTCACGGACGGCGGCGCCAAACCGAGCGACAAGGAGTTGAAGATGGCCCGGCTCCTGATCGACACCCTGACAGGGCCGTTCGAGCCCGAGCGCTACCCGGACGAGCACCGCAGTCGACTGCTCGCCGCGATCGAGGCGAAGGCGCCGGAGCGCGCGCCCGAAGCACCGCCGTCGCCGACGCGAGTCATGGACCTCATGGCGGCGCTCGAGGCAAGCGTGAAGGCCGCCAAAGCTGCGCGGGCAACCCAACAAGCTCCGCCACGCAAGAGGTCCAAGCGCAAAGCCGGCTGAATCGGGCGCGGCGGTGCCTATATTGGCCGCTGACTTGTCCCGGATAACCCGGCTTTCCCTCCACCTCGGCGTCGTCGTCGGCCTGGGGGTCGCCCTCCTGTTCGGCGCCGGGATCTACGCCGCCACGCAGGTCCAGCAGGACCTCCTCCCCGACATCTCGATCCCCGCCGTGATCGTCATCACACCAGATCCGGGCGCCTCCCCGGAGATCGTGGACACCCAGGTCACAGTGCCGATGGTCAACGCGCTCGAGGGAGTCGCCGGCGTCGACACCGTCCAGTCGACCTCGAGCCAGGGCGCCTCCCTCGTGATCGTCCTCTTCAAGGACGGGACGGACCTCAAGTCCGCGCAGCAGGACGTGAACACCGCGATCGGCCGGGCGCGGCCGTTCCTGCCGGCCCAGGTGCCCGCTTCCACCGTGCAGACCTTCTCGACCAACAGCATCCCGATCCTGACCTACGCGATCTCGTCCAATGAGGACCTCGGCGCGCTGGCCGGCCAGCTACGCGCTGAGGCGCTCCCCAAGCTGAAGGGACTGGCGGGCGTGTCGTCGGTCGTGATCACCGGTGCGCCGACCGACGAGGTCGACGTCACCCTCGACCCGCAGAAGCTCGCACTGGCCGGCGTGACGCCTGGCCAGGTCGCGTCCGCGCTGCAGCAGGCGACAGTCGTCCAGTCGGTGGGTTCGCTGCGCAACGGCAACGCAACCATCCCGCTCCAGGTCACCGGGTCGTTGACGAGCGTCGCACAGATCTCGAGCGTCACCGTCGTCCCCATCGGCCGGTCTGGCGCGAAGCCGATCTCGGTCGGCGAGCTGGGCACGGTGACGGTCGTGTCGGTCGCGGCGGACACGATCACCCGGACCGACGGCAAGCTGACGATCGGGCTCCAGGTCACCAAAGGGCCGAACGCGAACACCGTCGTCGTGGCCAAAGAGGTGAAGGACGCGCTGCCGGGGATCGAGGACGCGATCGGCAATGGAATTCACGTCCAACCGATCTCCGACCAGGCGACGCCGATCACCGACGCGATCGGCGACATCTTGAAGGAGGGCCTCCTGGGCGCGGTGTTCGCGGTGTTCGTCATCTTTGCCTTCCTGCGCAGCGGCCGCGCCACCATCGTCGCCGCGGTGTCGATCCCGCTCTCCCTTCTGGTGGCGCTGATCGTCTTGTGGTGGCAGGGGATCACCCTGAACATCCTCACCCTCGGCGGCATGATGGTCGCGATCGGCCGCGTCGTCGACGACTCGATCGTCGTCCTCGAGAACATCAGCCGTCACGTGAGCGAAGGAGAACGGCCGATCGTCGCCGCGTACACCGGCGCGCGAGAGATCACGACCGCGGTCGCTTCCTCGACGCTCACCACGGTCGCCGTCTTCCTCCCCATCGCGTTCCTCTCGGGGATCGCGGGCAGCTTCTTCAGACCCTTCGCGCTGACAGTGGTGGTCGCGCTGCTCGCCTCGCTTGTCGTCGCCGTGACCGTGGTGCCGTTGCTCGCCGGCCACCTCCTGCCGGCGATCAAGGCCGAGGGCGCCGAGCGCCGGCTCCAGTACAACTGGATGCAGCGAATCTATGTGCCGGCGATCCGCTGGGCGACCGGACACCGCCTCATTTCGTTGGGCATCGCCGCCGCGATGTTCATCGGCTCGATGGCCCTGATCCCGTTCCTTCGCGTCAACCTGCTGGACCAGTCGTCGAGCCCCCAGTTCCCGATCGCGATCACGATGCCGGAGAACTCGACGCTTGCCGACACCGACGCCGAGACGCTGAAGGTCGAAGGGTTCCTGAACGGCGTGCCGGGCGTGCGCGCGTACCAGGCCACGGTGGGTGGCATTACCGATCCGTTCGCGCCGCCAGGCACTGTGCCCGCAGACCCGACGCGGGCGCAGGTCCTGGTCCTGGTCGTCAATGGCGAGTACGACACGGCGTTCAGCGGCACCAAGCGCGCTCTCCATGGTTACAGCGGCCCGGCCAAGGTCGAGGTCGGGCAGGCGGAGAACAGCTCGAACGCCAGCAGCAGCCAGATGCAGGTCGACGTCCACGCAAGCGACCCCAGCACGCTGCAGCAGGCGAACGACGCGGTTCTCGCGGCGCTGTCGAATGTGCGCAACGTCGTCAACCTGCACTCGAACCTCGTCGCGTCGAAACCGCAGTACCAGCTGGTCCCCACCGACAAGCTCGCGGCTTCCGGGCTGACGATCCAGCAGCTGGGGTTGATCGTCGCGCAGGCGGTCAACGGCATCGTCGCCACCCAGGCATTGCTGCCTCAGGGTCCCGTCTTGGTGCGCGTGCAGCTCCCGCCAGGCACCGCCGATACGGCGGATTCGCTGGCCAGGCTGCCGGTGCCGACGGCCACCGGCGTCGTGCCTCTCTCCACGCTCGCCACGATCCGCGAGGTCAACGGGCCGCAGGCGGTGAACCGCGTCAACGGAGATCGCGACGCGACGATCACCGGGACCATCACCGGCAACAACACGACTGCGGTTAAGTCAGACGTCGACAAGGCACTCAAGGGCGTCGTCTTGCCGGCCGGGGCGACCATCTCCACCGGCGGCGTATTCCAGCAGCTGTCGACGGTGCTTACCCAGTTCGCGCTGGCGTTGCTGGCGGCGATCGCGCTCGTCTACCTGATCATGGTCGCGACCTTCCGCTCGCTGCTCAAGCCGCTCGTGCTGCTCGTCTCGATCCCGTTTGCGGCTACCGGTGCGATCGTCGCCCTGGTCGTGACGAACACCTCTCTGTCGCTGCCGGGCCTGATCGGCATCCTCATGCTGACCGGGATCGTGGTGACCAACGCGATCGTGCTTCTCGACCTCGTGGAGCAGTACCGCGACCGCGGGCTCAACGTCCACGACGCGTTGATCGAGGGCGGCAGGCACCGGTTGCGACCGATCCTCATGACCGCCTTCGCAACGATGCTCGCCCTGGTGCCGCTCGCTGTGACCGGTGGCGGCGGCGGAGTAGGAGGCGCCTTCATCAGCGGTCCGCTCGCGATCGTCGTCATCGGCGGGCTGTTCACGAGCAC
>Ga0075423_10002219_pt1 | contig 17532 bp, 17 predicted proteins | sample SoiMethybrSBSTD2_FD_80114 | JGI IMG/M metagenome (GOLD analysis project Ga0075423, IMG submission 80114) | Bulk soil microbial communities from a Populus tree surrounding site in Tennessee, USA - Soil MetaG P. TD hybrid SBSTD2 | ecosystem: Environmental > Terrestrial > Soil > Tree plantation...
AATCACTCCACCAGACTGGAGACAGCACATGATCAGAAAACCGTTTCTCGCGTTCGCAATCCTTTCGGTGATCACCGCGGCGGGCGGCTGCGCGCAAACGCCCCCGACTCAGGCGACCGGCGCCGATGAAACCAAGCTGAAATCCGATGCGCTAAGTTGGTTCGAGTACTACGCGAAAGCCGACGCCGACGGGATGGCTAACCTGTATGCAGAGAATGCCGTGCTCATGCCGCCCGGTGCACCAGCGGTTACAGGCCGGCCCGGAATCAAGATGTTCCTTGGCGACGACGCGACCAAGTCCAAGGCGGCCGGCATCTCAGTGAAGAACAACTCCGTCACGGGCTCAGGTGTGAATGGCGACACAGGCTGGATCAGCGGAACATATGCGGTCGTCGATGGATCCGGCAAGACGATCGACAGCGGCAGCTACCTGTCCGTTCATCGGCACACGAACGGCACGTGGTTGTACATCCGCGACATCTGGAACTCGGACCGAGCACCGAGTCCGCCGGCGTCGGCCGCGGAGATCAAGAAGTAACACGCGCCTTTACATCTTTTAACACTGCCGAGAGTATCGCTATCGTCCAAAACAGGGACGACACGGCATGGTGCCGGACTCGTAACTTGCGGGGATGCGGGAAATGAAAGCGGGCAAGCCGAACGTGGTACACCCGAGCAAGGAAATCCAGACATCCCCGCGCCAAGAATTGCCTGTCCACCCGCGCGATATGCCAACCTTCCATTTCCTTCTCTTCTCTCGCCGCCGGCGGGTGACACGACGTGCGATGTGCGGGAAAAATTCGTCCTGTCGATTAACAAACATTCTGCCGGCCTCGCCTGACGTGGGCTGAGGGTTGGTTGAAGGTAGAGGTCGAAAATACTAAAGCGGTTGGTCCCATTCATATTCATGGTCCTGCTTGCGTTTATGCCGGCTGCCGCGCAGAGCCTGACCGTGGGCGTCAAGTTGGGAGTTCCTATGACGGATGCTTTCATTTTGAATAACGGCGCATCTTCCCTCAACAATTACACGTTCGATACGCTACGGTACACTGTGGGACCAACGGTCGAGCTCGGTTTGCCCCTGGGCCTGACACTTGAAACCGACGCGCTGTACAAGCGGTTGCGTTACGATTCTTATCCGTTCGGTTTCGATACATTTCGGGCAGAAACCACGGCGGATTCGTGGGAGTTCCCGTTCCTGTTGAAACGGCGTCTGCCCAGAGTCCCGCTTCATCCGCACGGCAGTCTGGGTGTATCGCTCCGCCATGTTAGTGGCAGCACCTATTACACGAATGGTGAGTTTCAAAGCACCCAGGAAATACAGGAGCTGGTCAATACTTGGAGTACCGGCTTTGCGGTGGGTGGCGGAACCGAAATCACTGCCGGCATGATTCATGTGACGCCGGAAATTCGCTACACGCGGTGGGCAACGGAAAATTTCAGGTCGCCAAATGCCGTACTCGCCTCGAACCGCGACGCCGTTGATTTTCTTATCGGTGTGACTTTCCATAAAAAGCCGTAGCCACGGCCTTTTAAATTGCGAGGTGTGATGCAAACCAAGCGAGCCATTTTCATAAAGTCTGCGGCCGCGATCGCAACCCTGGCAGTTCTGATACTGGCATCTCCGCGAGTCTCGATAACGCAGACAAGTCTAAACGAACGAATCACCGGTGCGATTGACGAACGGTCGCGATCTATCATTCAAGGGCACCTTCATCCACTGGCTCGTCCGCAACTTGATCAGGGCAGACTTAGTCCTGTGCGAACGCTCCATCGAATAACGATGATGTTCAAACGAACCGCCGCGCAACAACGCAACCTCGCTGCCTTGCTTGTGGAACAGCAAAATCCAGCTTCGCCCAACTATCACCGATGGTTATCGCCCGAGGAATTCGCTGATCGTTTTGGCTTGAGCTCGGCAGATCTGGATAAGATCGCCAGGTGGCTTCAGAATCAGGGATTCACAATAGACGATACAGCGCGCAGCCGCTCTTGGATCACATTCAGCGGAACCGTGCAGCAGATGCAGTCGGCATTCAATACCGAAATGCATGAATACCTGGTCGATGCGACGAGGCATTATGCTGCCGCGACGGAACCTTCAGTTCCGACTGCAATGGGTGATGTAGTGTTAGGTTTCGGGTCGCTCAATGATTTCCGGTTGAAACCTCGCGTCAAAAGCCGAAAGGTCAATTTCACATCGAACATATCCGGAAATCATTTTCTGACACCGGATGATCTTGCCACGATCTACAACGTGCGGCCTCTCTACTCTGCAGGTCTCGATGGCACAGGACAAAAGATTGCCGTGATGGGACAAACGAACATCATCGTTTCCGATATCCTCGCTTTCCGTACCGCGTCAGGACTACCCGTGACTCCGCCGACAACGGTGCTCGTTCCGGGGTCAGCCGATCCTGGCATCAATCCAGACGATCTGGGCGAAGCGGACCTTGACCTCGAGTGGGCTGGAGCATTGGCGCCTAACGCGGAAATCATTTATGTCAATTCGAGCAATGGGGTTTTTGATTCTTTCCAGTACAGCATAGGACAAAACCTGGCTTCAGCCATCAGCATCAGTTACGGAGATTGCGAAGGGAACTTCAGCCGCTCCGATTTAAATTTGCTTGGAGCCCTTGCTCAACAAGCCAACGCGCAAGGGATCACCATTTCAGCCGCAGCCGGAGACTCGGGCGCAACGGATTGTGACGGAGATTTCACGGATCGCCAGGTAGCGCGCCTCGGGTTGACGGTCGACGCTCCAGCCAGTTTTCCATACGTCACAGCGGTTGGAGGGACGACTCTTTACGACGTCGGAAATTACTGGAGTACTGCCAACAATGGAAACAACGGCTCAGCACTATCGTATATTCCGGAAGTTCCTTGGAACGATACGCTTGTTTTCAGAGAGAGTGGACTCTCAGCCGCGGGCGGCGGAAGCAGTATTTACTTCTCGAAGCCCGATTGGCAGTCGGGGCCCGGCGTCCTCAACAATGGCGCGCGAGATATACCGGACATTTCGGTGTCCGCATCCCTTCATGATGCGTACCTGATATGCAGTATGGGAAGCTGCGTCGACGGATATCGTGCCAGCGATAACACTCTGTTTGCGGTGCATGGTACATCTGCCGGTCCGCCGGTGGTATCGGGCATCGTGGCATTACTTAATCAAAGAATGACAGCGCCGCAGGGAAACGTGAATCCCGGACTCTATCGTCTGGCGCAAATCAGCCCAAGCGCATTTCACGATATTTCAACCGGCGGTAATTGGATGCCATGCCAGGCCGGAACCAGAGACTGTCCTCGCGGCGGTCTTATCGGCTACGGTGCCGGACAAGGCTACGATCTCGTCACAGGTCTGGGCTCGCTGGATGTGGCAAATCTCATCACGAGCTGGCCGCTGCTTACCTCAACCCCTTAACGGGCTTCTCCTCAGGAAGGCCGAATCGACCCGCCGATGCATCTCGGGTGCTATCATGACGGCACATGTATGCGGCGAACGCATGAAATCCCCAATCCCATGATCCGCGAGATCTTCGACAAGCAACAGGTTGTCGATGAGGCCGGCAATACTCACCGCCTTCATAGTGCGATCGTGCTCGAATATGCCCAGGCATTGTACGGTGCGGTGCTCGCCCACAGGCCTCGGGTGGTCGTCGAGATCGGGATGGCCTACGGCATCTCGACTCTCGCGATCCTCACAGGCCTCCGTGAGATCGGGACTCATGGAAGACTGATTTCGATCGATCCCTGTCAGACGTCGGTTTTCAAGGGCATCGGCGTCAGGAATGTCAGGTGCTCCGGCATGAGCGATCGCCACGAACTCATCGAGTCGTTCGATTACGTCGCGCTACCCAGACTCCTCGAACGAGGCGAAACGATCCAGTTCGCGTACATCGATGGCTGGCACACCTTCGATTACTGCCTCCTGGATTTCTTCTACGTTGACAAGCTCCTCGAGCCTGGCGGAGTCGTCGGTTTCAACGACGCAGGGTGGCGATCCGTTTACAAGGTGCTCGGATTCGTGCAGACGCACAGGAAATACATGGAGATCGACGTCGGCCTCGGGAAGGACTACCGTAGGCTCAACCCAGTCAGGATCCTCGCGAGGCAGATCACAGGACGGTCCCATGCGGACCGCTACTTTCAGAAACTCGAATCCTGGGAACCTCGCTGGGACTTCTTCGCTCCGTTCTGAATGCGTTCCCCGGGAACACAATGAAGCGCTTGGATTCCATCATTCTGGCCGTAGCACTCGTTCTTCCCGCGGTTACCGGCGGCGAACCAAAGCTGGCCGCCCAGATTCCACATCCGGTAGTTGAGGTCTATTCGGGGCCGGCTGGCAACGACAATTATTTATCGAAGCTCTACACCGTCGAAGTTTTCGACGGGACCTCGTGGCTCTCCAGCTACACGTATTCCTACAGTCGCAAGAGCAAGGTGCCGTGGCACGAGAACGAATATCCGAGCGTGAATTTCACGACGTTTGGAACCAACGGTCCGCTGAAGGTTCGAATCACACGGCTCGCCGGTGCGATTTCATCGATCGAAATCAGCCCGAAGAGTAAGAAGATCACTGCAGCAATTCGGAAGAACGTCGCGACATTTACGCTGAAACCAAATCACAAAGTGTGGATCACGGTGAATCACGATGACGCGAATCCGCTCTTTGTTTTTGCTGATGAGCCCAAACCTCCTGTGCCCGAAACCGGCCCTGGAGTCGTTTACTTCGGTCCCGGAGTCACGACGATCAATCGCTTCAAAGCCGAGAATAACCAGGTGATTTATCTCGATGGAGGCGCGTGGATCCGCGGAAGTATCGACCTCACCGGGACGAAGAACGTTCAAATCATGGGTCCGGGTGTGCTCTCCGGAGAATTGTGGAATTCAGAGGACATTCAGAAGCTGACGTTCGAGGAACGCCTTCCCTACACGATGCTTCGAGCGGATTGGAACGGGCGAAACATGGCCAGAGTGAAAAGTATCACTATCGTCGCCGCCCCTTTCTACAATTTCTGGAGTATCTCCGATGTCTATAGCGTGAAAGAGCTCTCTCCGTGGCACTACGAAGTGGGCGGGTTTGAGTCGGTGAACCACGTGGATCAATCCTTTTCCTTCGTTGGGGACAACGTGTTCGTCACGGCCTATGCAGGGCTCAATCAGGACAACATCACCATCACCAATTCGTTTGCTGGAAACACCAACAACTCCGTGATCTGCGGTGGATTTTGGGGAAACCCGGCGACCAATACTTACACGGCCGTGATCGATAATGTGGATATCAAGACCTATGGTAATCCCAGCAACTGGGGCCAGCCGACTCCAGCGATTTTCCAAATCTGGGTCGACAATACAGACAGTTCCAAAGGGTATGCGAATCAGACCTACCAGAACATTCGGATCGAAGGAAATCTCCGCGCGCCCATGGCACAGTTGAAAAACATGGTCTATCCGTGGGGAGGACCGAACGTGTTCGATCCGCCGCTGGGCAACAGTTATAACCTGACGTTCAGAAATATCAGCCTGCCGGGAAGTCAGCGGGCGCGCAGCGAGATCAAAGGACTCGATTCACAGAATGGCTTTCACAACGTTACGTTTCAAAATCTCACGATCAGCGGAAAATTAGTGACATCACGAAATTTTCGGAGTTACTTCGATGTAAACAGCCACGTGTCCGAACTATCTTTCATTCCGTAAAATCCCAGATATGAATGCTGTCATGCGACTGTCTTTTGAAAGCCCAGATCACTGCTAACGTATGCCTTGCCACTAAGAACCTGTTCGATAGCGAGCAGCAGTTCGTTGCGCGCGCTCTGCTTATGAACGTAGCCCTGTGCACCCAGCCGTAACGTCTCTCGCACCAACTCATGAGAGGTTTCCAAGCTGACGAATAGAATTTTTATATTGGAATCCAAGGTAAGGATTTGCTTGGCCGCGTCTATTCCGCTCAGTTTCGGTAACCCTATATCCATCAGAATGACATCTGCTGCAGTCGTCGCGCCAGCTCGACAGCTTCGGTTCCATCGGATGCTTGGCCGACCACCCGGAACTCCGCTCTTTGTTGAACTAAGGAACGGATATATTGCCGGACATACGGGTGGTCCTCGACGACAAGAATGCTGAAATACGACATACTGAAATGGTCGTTCATTTGCTCCTGGACACAAGCCACGTTACTCCTACAATGACCGCCAGAATATTCCCGACACGTTGTAGACACGTAACAATCAGGCGAGCTTGCGGTCTTCGTTAGATTCGTCGGTCTTTTTATTGTCCTGCCTAGGTATGACGCTCGTGTGCCCGCTCCCCTCGATATATGCGGCTTTTACGTCGGAAAGGGCTTCAATTCCATGTTGCCGAAGAATGCTCATCAGTTGATTTTGAGTAACGAACTGACGACGCATGTTGTCGGGAATCATGGAACCCTCTCGAGCTAGAGCAATAGGGGCAGGATGCGCGAGTTTTTCGATAAGGCTCGATCGGACCGTTAGCCAGTCGATCGCATAATTCCAAAATACAATGGTGAGAATGAGCACAAGGCCATCCAGGACGGAATGATAGTCTTTGGACATCGCATTCTGGGAAGCATCAGCAATTAGAACCACCATCAGCAAGTCCGCAATCCCAACAGTCCCAGGCTCCCTTCGAAACAGCCGCATGAGAAGAAACACCAACAGATAAACAATGGTTCCGCGAATGAACAACTCAAATGGAGAGACTGTGAATACAAATAGTCGGTCCCATTCAATTGGCGGCATGAGAATAGCGCTGCAATTTCCGCTCCGAAACTCACATGCGCTTACGGGTTGGCGGTTACCCGCCAATCGTCTGCAGCGCCGACCAGTTCATCGAGGCCGCGCGTAGTAGCCTTCCCGCGACTGACTCAGATGAAGGCTGTCGTCGTGGGTCTTGACCTGAATCCGGCGGAACGAACCGTCGGTCGAGCTATTCGAAGGCACGTATCCGAGGCTGTAAGCCGTGCCGAGTCTGCGCCCGAGTTGTTCATAAAGCCGGACCACGTCATCCAGATCTTTGGAAAACAGGATTTCGCCGCCAGAATTGTCCACTATGTGCTGCATATTCAAACGCACCGACTCGAGATATGCCTGTGTGTTTGGGAAGACAACTTGAGAGGCCAGTGGTCCAGGCAATGCGACGATGAATACCGGTATGCGCTGCTCCCGCGCGGACTGGAGTACTTTCTTGAGATCACCGTTGGAACCGCCGATCATTCGTGTGTCTTGGCCGTCCGTTAGAACGACGATGGCGCGGCGGCCAATGACCCCCTTGAACTCTTTTCTTAGTGTCTCGTCCAGCGCCGAATAGAAGCGAGTTTCGTAGCTTTCATGCGGCTGGGTGATCTCCCGCAGCGCCGCGGCCGCCAGGTTTCTATCTGACGTCCAGCTCAAGTGTCTTCTGAATCGATCATCGAAAGATCCGAACGCGAGGCGATCCTGAGGCTTCAGATTGTCGAGTAGCGCCAGTGCGGCCCTTACCATGAATTGATGGTCGGCCCGCGTGCTGTCACTCGAGTCGAACAACAGGAAAATGTTGTAAGGAGCAGATAAAGGACTGAAGAACGCTATTGATTGAGGAATCCCGTTCTCGGAGAGAAGAAAATCATCTTTTGCCAGCTGATTAACCAGGTTCCCTTTCGAATCAACGACGGTCACGTCGACGGAGACCACCTGAACGTCGAGCTTCAGCGTTGAAAGATCCTGCGCCAGCAACATTGCCGTCCACAGAAGTCTGGCCCAACTCATATTCCGAAAGCCTCGTGATTAGAGTAAACCCGCCGGCGTCAGCCGCATCACCGGAGTTGCTAATAACTTGCCCCTACCCGAACGATGGAGTACAACCGCAGCGTGGCAAAATCCAAAAAGCCCCCGGTTGGAAGACGTGGCTTCATCAAGGGTGTTGCTGCTGGCGCGGCGGCAGTGGCGGCTAACTCGCCATTAACGGCAGCACAAGAGTCGACTGCTCATGATCATGAGCATCAGGCTGTTCCTTCCGATGTGGCGCTGCGCGTAAAAGCCTTGGAGTCCTTGCTGGTGGAAAAAGGGCTCGTTGATGCGGCAGCGCTTGATGCTCTAGTCGACACCTTTGAACACAAGGTCGGTCCACGTAACGGCGCCCGCGTTGTTGCACGCGCTTGGGTGGACCCGGCGTATAAAAAAAGGTTGTTGCAAAATGCGCCGGCCGCCATCGCCGAATTGGGTTATACGAGCGGCCAGGGCGAGCACATGGTGGTTCTGGAAAACGCGACCAAAGTACACAACATGGTCGTGTGTACGTTGTGTTCTTGCTATCCATGGCCGGTTCTAGGATTGCCGCCCGTCTGGTACAAGTCGGCTCCGTACCGGTCGCGGGCGGTCATCGACCCCCGTGGCGTCCTAAAGGAATTTGGGGTGGAAGTGCAGGACGATGTGGAAGTCCGTGTCTGGGATAGCACCGCAGAATTGAGGTACCTTGTGCTTCCCGAACGACCGGCCGGTACTGAAAAGATGACGGAGGAGCAGCTTGCGGAACTCGTTACGCGCGACTCAATGATCGGAGTTGCAAAAGCGACGCGGCCAGGCGGCGGAGGCAGCAAATGAACGGGGTACATGATCTCGGCGGCATTCAGAATATGGGGCCGATCCAATACGAAAAGAATGAGCCTGTGTTTCATGCACCGTGGGAGGGCCGAATTTACGCTCTGAATAGAGCCGTACGTGCTTTGCGCAAATGGAGTCTCGACACAGACCGCTACGGACTCGAGGTGCTGCCTCCTGCGGATTACCTTCGGATGAGCTATTACGAACGGTGGGTCGTGAGGATGTTTGCGCAGGTCGTCCAGTTCGGCCTGGTGTCACAGCACGAGATAGAAACCGGAAAGCCTGATGCTGGTTCTGCAAAAGCCACGCCGGCGTTAACGGCATCGATGTCTTCGCGGTTTCTCAATCGCGGAATCCCGCCAGGCAATGATCCCAATGTACGGCCGCTATTCAAAGTGGGCCAACGCGTCCGGGCGCGCAATATAAACCCGACGCACCATACGCGCTTGCCGCGCTATGCGCGGGGGAAAACCGGTACGATTTTACGCGACCACGGAGTTTACATCTTCCCGGACACCAATGCTCATTTTCTAGGCGAAAAGCGCCAGCATGTTTACTCCGTGCGTTTTGCCGCGCGTGAACTATGGGGCGAGAGCGCCTCGCCGCGTGATTTCGTTCATCTCGACATGTGGGACGACTACCTTGAGCGAGTCTGAAGAGAGATTGAATTTAGAGGACCCAGCGTCATTCGCGCGTATTCCTCGCGACCATGAAGGGCCCGTGTTCGCCGAGCCATGGCAAGCGCAAGCGTTCGCAATTGCCGTGAGACTATCCGAAAAAGGCTATTTCACGTGGAAGGAATGGGCAGCTGCACTGGCCGACGAGTTGAAAGCTGCAGCGGAACGTGGCGAACCGGATGATGGTTCACATTATTACGAACATTGGCTCGCAGCGCTGGAACGGATGGTTGCTTCGAAAGGTCTAAGTGACCCCAGCGCACTGCTTGAACGCAAGAAAGCCTGGGCGGACGCCTACCGGCATACTCCGCACGGTAAGCCGGTCGAGCTTCGGCGTGACGAATGAAATTCGTCGCTCTGCCGGGCGCTAGCCTTAGGTTTGCGCACGGAACCCCGCTGAGGCAAATTACGACAACTTTGCCATCCTTCGGACGTCGTCCATTCTCCTCAGGATGTCCTCGACTGTTTCGATACCGGGAGAGAATTGCACGTCGCAGACGAGTTCGCTGGCTCCGAGATTCTTCACTGCCTCGAAATCCGTAGCAATCTGGTCGGGTGTGCCCGTGAAGTCTGGGCGTTCTTTAGAAGTGGCAGAGGGCATGAATTCGAGATTTCCACGAACCACGAGTTGCAGAGATTTGGGATCCCGGCCAACCTGCTGTGCCATTCCCTTCAGTTGTTCAAACATTGGTCCAACGGCAGTAAGGGGAATTCCTACAGGAAACCAGCCGTTGGCTTCACGTGCGACACGTTTCATAGCCCCCGGTGTGTATGCGGCCATGTAAATTGGCGGATGAGGCTTCTGAATTGGTTTCAAACTGATGAAGGACTTCGCCAGCTTATAATCGGTGCCTTCGAACTCTACAGGGTCTTTTGTCCAGATCGCTTTTAACGCGCTCACGCGCTCGTCCGCACTCTTGCCTCGAGTGCCCCATGATGCGCCTGCGGCCTCGTACTCGTCAGGTGACCAGCCGATTCCGAAACCTAGCCGCAGTCGGCCGCCAGAGAGGACATCAAGCGTTGCGAGTCTTCGTGCGAGTAGAACAGGGTTATACCAGGGAATGTTCAACACACTCGTTCCAAGGGCGACCCGCTCAGTCTTGGCAGCGGCGAACGTCAACATTTCAATAGGGTCGAGCACCCTTTTATATGCGATTGGAAGGCTACCATCCCCGATTGGATACGGCACTCGGGGATTTACCGGGTAAAGGAGTCGATCGAGTACCCAGAGACTGTCGAAGCCAAGTTCCTCCGCATGACGAGCGACTCTAGTAATGGAATCCGGCCCTCCAATTGGTCCAATCTGTGGCAAGGCAAAGCCAATTCGCACGAGAACCTCCCTATTTGACTAAACGATCACGATCGCAGCATTTTATACACTGTACCGCACGATTCAAGATGGCCCTCGAAATCGAAGAACGCATTGTGCAATTCATCAACTCTCATCGCGTTGCCCGTTTGGCGACTGCAGATGCGGCAGGCCGTCCAGCCGTTGTCCCCATATGTTATGTGTTTAATGGCGAGTCGTTCTATTCCGCGATCGACAAAAAGCCCAAGCGCGTTGACTTAATGCAACTTCAACGAGTTCGAAATATTCGGGTCAATTCACACGTGGCACTTGTGATCGATGATTACTCTGAAAAATGGTCGGAACTGATCTACGTCGTAATCCGTGGAGTCGCCGAGATCATCGATCCGGACGAATCGATTTCAACTGAGCACGAGAGTGCTGTGGCGGCACTGCGATTGAAATATGAGCAATACCGTTCGATGGTGATCGACCGGAATCCCATCATCAAGATCGTACCGAAACAGGTGCGCCTCTGGTCGGCAATAACCTAGTGTTCGGGGCTTTAAAGCACCGCGGAAGCCAGTTCCCGCCACTCGGCGAGAGGGAGCGCGTGGCGGTCGGCGGTGAGCACTTGAATGCTGACGTGGTCGGCGCCGGCGGACTGGTGCTCGCGAATCCGATTTCGGATTGCGTTGAGATCACCCCAGGCGATGATCGCGTCGATCAACCGGTCACTGCCGCCATTCCGGAAATCGTTTTCATCGAATCCGAGCCATAAGAAGTTGTTCGTGTAGTTCGGCAGCTTGAGGTAGAGCTCCAGGAACTGGCGCCCGATCTTCCGCGCCTTCGCCGGGTCCGTTTCAAGCACGACCGCTTGCTCCGGACACAGGTATCGACCTGCACCAAGAATCTTGCGAGCCCGCGCCGTGTGTTCCGGATTCACATTGTAGGGATGAGCTCCATCGGCTCGTTCGGCAGCAAGTTCCAGCATCTTCGGTCTTAGTGCCGCCAGCACTCGTATCGGTTTGGATGCAGGCGCCGCGGAATTATACGGGGCCTGATGCATCGCGTCGAGATAGGTACGCATGCGTGATACCGGTTTTTCGTATTGGTGGCCGCGCAATTGCTCGACCAAGGGCACGTGGCTCACACCAAGCCCGAGAACAAACCGGTCTGGATAAGCTTCGGCGAGCGTCTTCTGTCCCGAAGCCATGGCCATGGGATCGCGGGCGTAAATATTTGCTATTCCTGTCGCCACAACGATCCGACGGGTTGCCGCAAGCAATAAACCCGCATGCGTAAGTGCTTCGCGTCCCGCGGCCTCGCCGAACCAAATCGCCCCATACCCGAGTTCTTCCAACTCGCTTGCCGCTTCCCGCACTTTCGCAGCAGGATGATCTTCAAATTGCCTCGTCCAGATTCCAACCGATCCAAGCTTTAATGAAGATTGCGCCATGACTAATCAGCCTAATGTGAAACGCGGCGAAACGCCAGGTACAGCATCAGCAGACATTACTAACCTTATTGCGGGAGCGGCAATTGCAGCGAACTCATTAAGTCCCGATACCTAGCGTCGCAGCCAAGACATGCGTTTGCATCGAGTTCAAGCGCGTCGCGACAATAGCGTCGTATTTTTGAATAGCGTCGTGCGTAACAGCTAAAGCCGGTAGGTCGCGCCGATATCCTGCGCGACATCCGCTAATGGTCGATCCGCGGTCCAGATGCTGGAACTTGCGACAATCGCGGAGGCAAGAAGATGCGCGTCAATCCACCCAATTCCGCGGCCGTTGATCTTGTGATGCCTGACGAACTCAACGACTTCAGAGTTTGCGACCAAGGCCGCCTGGCGCATCACTTTGTACTCGGTAAGAAACTTTGTGCGCGCACCGCGGTCACCGATCAGCAACTCCCCATAAACGAAATCGTGACCGAGCACTTCATGGCTGGGTTGGCTCAAGGGAGACCGCATCTTCGACCCGTTGCGATCCGATCCGCGCTTTGTCGCGCTGATGAAGAAACTTCATTTCGAGAAATAACCACCTGTCAGGTGGAACGGACCGTGAGCGACGTGCTATCGCTTGGACGACTCTGAAGCTCGCCGAAGGATGTAGGCTTCGATCGAACGAACCTGGTCGGGTTTGAGAATCTCCTTGAACGATGGCATGCCGAGGGGCTCCTTTTCTCCCTCAAGCACAATGTTTTCAAAATTCTCGTGAGTGGATTTCGAGGCGTACCGCAAGTCCGGCAGGGGGCCCGCGACGGCATTCAGGCCGTGACAAGGGGCACAGTTGGCATTGAAAAGTACTCCTCCTTCCTTGATCTCCTGAGGCGATGCCTTGCGGGTGATCGCTGGAGTTGGAGGTTCCGTGTGCCCGAACGGTGTCACCTTGAGTGCGGCGTTTCCGTTTAGCGCGAATGTCAGAATTCGCCCATAGCCGGGTTTAACCTTCCCCCGATTGGGTGCATTGAAAAGCGCGTCAGCTCCGCCCCAGCCAGCCATGACGGAAATATATTGAACGCCGTTGACCTGGTATGTCACCGGAGGCGCCATGATTCCCGTCCCGGCATCGAATTCCCATAGTTGCTTTCCATCGGTCGCGCGATACGCGGCCAGGCCGCCATCCGCCCGGCCTTGCACCACAAGATTTCCTGCTGTGGTGAGAACGCCTCCCCCCTCGACGACAGGATAACCGGCGTGCCATGCGGCTCGCTGTTCGACGGGATTCCATGCCAGAAGCTCTCCCGAAGGAGCAGGCATGGACTCGAGCTTGCGGAGCAGCGGACCGGCGTAGTGATCGTCGGCGCCTAGGTTATATCGCTTGGCATCGTATTTCCATTTCGGGTCCGGCGCATGCACAAATTGGGTGGCGATTTTCGCCGGCAGGTAGACCAATCCCGTCGCGGGATTGAAGGCCATGGGATTCCAGTTATGGGCGCCGCCCGGATCCGGCGATACCATCACAGGTTGAGCGCTCGCATAAGCAGAAGGCGTTTCGATGGGCCGGCCCGTTTTCGCATCGAGTCCGGAAGCCCATGTGATGCCACTCACAAAAGGCGCGCCGGAGATGAATTCGCCGGTTTGCCGATCCAGAACATAGAAAAACCCGTTTTTATTCGCCTGCATGATGACTTTGCGTTGCTGGCTGCCGATCATGAGATCGGCCTGCAAGAGCGGCTGCGTTGCATCGTAGTCCCAGTTGTCGCCGGGAGCAGTTTGAAAGTACCAGGCGAGTTCTCCTGTTGTTGGACGCACTGCGAGTATGGAAGCTGCATAGAGATTCGTGTCATCGGTTTTTCCGCGCAATGTCCGATACCATGCGGTCGGGTTGCCGGTGCCGAAGTACGCCAGATCGAGCTGCGGATCATACGTGATGCCTTCCCACGCAGTGGCGCCGCCGCCGACCGTCCACCATTGACCACTCCAGCTCTTGGCGGCATCCTCCATGGCCTTGGATTCGAAGCCGAGGGAAGGGTCGCCGGGGACGGTGTACGTGCGCCAGGCGGGTTTGCCAGTCTCCGCGTCATAGGCAGAAATGTAGCCGCGAACGCCGAGTTCAGCTCCCGCGTTGCCGATGAGCACAAGACCTCTCGCGATTCGCGGATATCCCGTGATGGAGTACGGTTTCGCGGGATCGATGGTGGTCGCACTCCAGACCGGCATTCCCGTTTTCGCATCGAGCGCAATCAGACGGCCGTCGAGCGTTCCCACATAGACCTTGCCTCTGTACAACGCGACACCGCGATTCACGATGTCGCAGCAGATGTAGTAGGCACGGGAACGCTGCACTTTAGGATCGTAAGTCCACAGCAATTCTCCGGTTTTTGCATTAAAGGCGTCTACGACGCTCCAGGCCTCCGTCGTAAAAAGAACGCCGTTTTCGACAAGCGGCGTGGCTTCCAGACCACGTGTCGTGGTGAATTCGCGGCTCCACACCAGACCTAATTGTGAAATCGAGTTTTCGTTTATTTCGTTCAACGGACTGAAGCGATGGTCATCGTAGGTACGTCCATACATGAGCCAATTGGCAGTATCGTGGTCCGCTTCTCGTAGCGTCGCATCCGTCGTTTCGGCAGGGCGCTCGACTGCGCGGCTGCAGTTTGCGATTCCAAGGAATGCGACTAGAGGTGCGACAGCTAAGAAACTCTTCATGGTTTTCCCCCAGCAAGCGGCGGTCATCGTAATCCGAAAAAGTCGGGGAACCTATGAAATTTCCGGCGAGTCACAGTTTTCGACAAATTGCTGACTGTGCCTGTTTTAGCAAAGTGTGGTATTGTCGTTAGTTTCCATGCATGACGGGATTTACGACAACATTTGCCAGGTTGTTGGAAGAACACCGGTCGTGCGATTGAATCGGATTGCGAAAGATGGCTGGGCGGAGATGCTGGTGAAGCTCGAATCGTTCAATCCTGGCGGAAGCGTCAAAGATCGGATTGGCCTGAGCATGATCGAGGCTGCCGAGCTGGAAGGAAAGCTGAAACCTGGGGGAACGATTGTGGAGCCGACCAGTGGCAATACCGGGATCGGTCTTGCTATGGTCGCGGCAGCCAAGGGATACAAAGTCATACTGACAATGCCGGAAGAATACAGCGTGGAGCGGATCACTCTATTGCGTGCGTACGGCGCGCAGGTGGTGCTGACTCCGCGGGAGCGAGCGATGCAAGGGGCCATTGATAAGGCCGAGGAGTTGGTGCGCCAAAATCCGACCTACTTCATGCCTCAGCAGTTCAAGAATCCGGCAAACCCTGAGGTTCACCGTAAAACAACCGCCAAGGAAATCATCGACATCTGCGGTGAACGGCTTGATGCCCTGGTTGTGGGTGTCGGGACAGGTGGCACCGCCACGGGCACCGGCGAAGTTGTAAAGGAAAAGATCAAATCCCTGAAACTCTTTGCCGTCGAGCCCGCCGAATCTCCTATTTTTTCCGGTGGTAAGGCCGGCCCTCACAAAATTCAAGGTATCGGCGCCGGATTCGTTCCCGCGATCTTCAATAAAGACGTTGTGGATCGATTTATCCCGGTTTCGTATGACGATGCGCGCCACGCCGCGCGCCGGCTTGCGGAGCAAGAGGGGGTTCTTTGCGGAATCTCTTCGGGAGCGATTCTTCACGCCAGTTGCCTCGTCGCCTCGGAGCTTGGGCGCGGTAAACGCCTGCTCGCCATCCTCCCGGACACTGGCGAGCGATATCTCAGCACGGAGCTGTGGTCTTAAGGTCAACGCGCCCACGGACAGGTTGCGCGGTTCCAGGGACGGGATATTAACCATGTTGGCTCCAGGCGCTCTTTGCGTTGCCCTTACGCCGCGATCGGTCGACGAAGTCTTTTCCGCAGACTTATCGGGAGCCGACTGCATTGAAGTCCGTCTCGATTACCTAAACAATCCCGGCGAGTCCGTTCTCGCCAGATGGGACAAGCTTCCGGTTCCTGTCATCGCAACTTGTCGAGGTAAGGAGAGGGGCGGCCGATTCGAGGGTTCTATCGACGAGGAAGTCCGGCTGCTTCAGTACGCCGTTGAAAACGGAGCACGTTTTGTCGACATCGATTATCGATTCGCTCGGCCTTTCGTTGGAGCACAAGTCATAGCATCCTTTCATGATTTCGACGGAACTCCTGAAAACCTTGCCTCACTGATGGACAGAGTGTGCGCCGCGCCGGCGCAAATCGCAAAGATCGCCACATTAGTTAAGTCATGGACCGATAACCGCAGGCTTCTCGAATTGCTATCGCGTTCGTGGGCCAAACCGGTAATCGTGGCCGGCATGGGAGATATCGGTCAGATCACCCGAGTTATCGGGCCATCGCGAGGAAGCGTCCTCTCCTATGCAGGCCTTGCGGCAAATGCAACCGCTCCGGGACAGCTCTCGGTTGCCGACATGAATAAGGTTTATCGATTTCGTCGTGTGAGGCGCTCCACAAAGATTGTCGGGATTGTCGGGTATCCGGTGGGCCATTCCCTGTCACCGAATATTCACAATCGCGCGTTCGATGCCTTGAACCTGGATTTCGTTTATTTGAAATTGCCGACACCTGACGTGGCGGATTTCTGTTCGAACGCTCGAGCCATTGGCTTTCAGGGTTTTTCAGTGACTATCCCGCACAAGACCGCCATATTCCCGTTCCTCGACGAGTTCACCGCTGAGGCACGCGACGTGGGTGCGGTGAACACCGTATCTACAGCCGACGGCAAATGGATCGGCGACAATACAGACGTTCATGGCGTCCGGAAGGCGCTGGAAACCGCCTCCTTTGATCCAATCGGCAAAACAGTCGTGATTCTCGGTGCCGGCGGCGCGGCAAAAGCTGCCGTATCAGCGCTAAAAAGCGCTAAGGACGTGAGAGTTGTGCCTCGCAAAGAGGTTCCGGAAGCGGGCCGTTACCCGTGCGATCTTTTGGTCAACGCAACGCCTGTCGGAATGTTTCCTGCGATGGAAGCATCGCCTCTGGATGGCCCGATTCAGGCCGAGTTCGTGTTCGATATGGTTTATAATCCGCCAGTAACGCGCCTGCTGAGATCCGCTAGGGACCAGGGAAAGACGGTCATCCCGGGCACGACGATGTTTCTGGCACAGGCGGCCCGGCAATTCGAAACGTGGACGGGTCATCGCGCTCCCCCAGAAATTTTCGAAGAGAAGCAACTACTACTGTCATGAGCCGAAACTATTCATTTCGAGTTCCGGCGGGCACCTCCAACTTGGGCGCCGGTTTTGATACTTTGGGTCTGGCCCTTGAGATTTATCTACGCGTCAGGATCGAACCCGCATCGAAAACCGAGATTGTCGCGCTCGGTGTAGACTCCGCCGAGATACCAACAACATCCGATAATCTGATTCTCCGTGTTGCCAATCGCGTCGCCGCGCTGCGCAATCGTGAACTGCCTCCGTTCCGCATCACGATTGCGAATGAGATCCCACTCATGCGTGGCCTGGGTTCCAGTGCTGCTGCGATCATTGCCGGAATCACCTGCTATGA
>Ga0075423_10002221_pt1 | contig 17526 bp, 6 predicted proteins | sample SoiMethybrSBSTD2_FD_80114 | JGI IMG/M metagenome (GOLD analysis project Ga0075423, IMG submission 80114) | Bulk soil microbial communities from a Populus tree surrounding site in Tennessee, USA - Soil MetaG P. TD hybrid SBSTD2 | ecosystem: Environmental > Terrestrial > Soil > Tree plantation...
AACCGCCAGCATGGGGTCGACGCGGGAGGCGCGCCGGGCGGGGATGTAGCTCGCCGCCAGCGTGACGAGCGCCAGCAGGCCGGCTGCGCCCACAAATACCACCGGGTCCGCCGCGCCGGAGCCGACCAGGAAGCCCGAGACGAGCTTCGCCACCACCACCGCGAGCGGTATTCCAACCACGAGTCCGATACCGGCGAGCGTCATCCCCTGCCGCAGCATGAGCCTCAGCACTTCCCTGTTCTGCGCGCCGAGTGCGAGGCGAATGCCGATCTCGCGCGTGCGCTGCGCGACGGCGAACGCGACCACGCCGTAGAGGCCAACCGCCGCGAGCAGCAGCGCCACGACGCCGAACGCGCCGAGCAAACCGGCAGCGATCCTTTGCGGAAGGAACGACGCGCCAATGTGCTCCTCGAGCGTCCGCGGTCGTTCGATCATCCAGGTCGGCGCCGTCGTCGCCACCTCGCGTCGCACCGCCGACAGGAGCCGCCGCGGATCCCCAGCAGTCCGCACGTGCAGCGTTATGCCATCGGGGCCTTGCAGCTGCGGATAGTACACGAATGGCCGAGGCGACTCCGTGATCGAGACGTACTTGCCGTCGCGCGCGAGCCCCACGACCTCCATCCACGGTCCGTTCTCACCATTTCTCGAGATCCGCTTGCCGATCGGATCCGCATCGCCCCAGAAGCGTTTCGCGAACGCCTCGTTCACGATCACGACCAACGGTGCACCCGGTCGGTCGGCGTCCGTGAAGCCTCGACCGCGCACGAGCGGGACCTCCATCGTCTCGAAGTACCGCGGACCGACGACGCTATAGTAGAACTCCATATCTTCACCTTCGCGCCGGCGATACCCTTCCACCTGAAGCCCGCGTCGCCCCATGTCGAGGCCTAACGGAACGTTGCTCGCCCACGTCACCGTGGTGACGCCCGGTATGGCGGCGATTCGATCACGCGCGGCCAGGGCGACCTGCTCGGGGTCGACTTTTCCTTCCTCACCCGGTCGCGGGGAGATGTCGAGCAACAGCATGTGATCGGTGCGGAATCCCGGATCGATCGTTGCGGCGGCGCGCAGCGTTCGGAGGAACAGCAGCGCGCCGACCAGCAGCAGCGTCGACAGTGCCACTTGTCCGATGACGAGCGCGCCGTGGAGCGAGAAGCGACGGCCGCCCAGTCGCAGCGCCGGCGTGTCGGTCTTGAGCGCGGTGACGACATCCGCTCGGCTCGCGCGCAACGCGGGCGCGAGGCCGAAGACAAGACCGGTGAGGAGCGTGATCGCGAGCGTGAACCAGAGCACGCGATAGTCCGGCGTCAGGTTCAGCGAGACGGGCACCGGGATCTGCGATGGCGTGCCGACCGCCATCAGCGCGCGCCCCGCCCAGACGGACGCCGCCGTGCCCACGACGCCGCCTAACGCCGCAAGTAGCAGGCTCTCGATGAGCATCTGGCGGACGATCTGCCCGCGACTCGCTCCGATCGAAATCCGGATGCCGACTTCCTTGAGTCGGCTGGCGGCGCGCGCCAGCAGGAGGCCGGCGACGTTGGCGCAGCAGACGAGCAGCACGAGGATGACCGTGCCCATCAGGATGGCCGCGAAGCCTAACGCGGGACCACGAACCTGCGGCGGGATGCGCGTCTCCTGCTCGGCGAGGACCGAGATGCGTCGGCCCTGTCGCGTCACGTCGATCCAGGCTTCCGGGTACGCGGCAGCGAGCTGGCGGGCGACGACCGCCATCCGCGAGCGCGCCTGCTCGATCGTGACACCGGGCTTGAGTCGTGCGTACACGAGCGCGCTGCGGTCGCCGCGCGACGTGAAGTCGTCGGACATGCCGAGATACGCGCCGAGCGCCGCAGGGACCCACACGTCCGAGACGAGGGGGCGGACCGAGCCGGAAAAACCGACCGGCGTGACACCGATGATGATGAACTCGCGCGCGTTCATGCGAAGCGGCTTCCCGATAACTGCCGGATCGCTCGCGAATCGGCGCTGCCAGAGTCCGTGAGAGATCACGGCGACGGGCTCACCGCCCTTCACGCGCTGCTCGGGTCCGAAGCCGCGGCCGAGCATCATCTGAGTGCCAAGCACCTGGAAGTAGTTGTCGGTGACGACTTCCGCGGCGATGCGCTCGAGGTTGTCGTCGGAGCCGACCGCCGCGGGTCGCGGCGAGAACCCCGTGACGCCGGTGAAGACGTCCGCGCCCTGCTTGCCGAAGTCGTCCAGGTCGGCGAACGATGAGGTTCCGTACGGCGGTCCGCTGTAATCGCTCGTGAAAAGGCCAACGAGCCGCTGCGGCTCGGCTACTCCCACCGGTGGCCTCAGCAGGATGGCGTTGATCACGCTGAAGATCGCCGAGTTCGCGCCGACGCCGAGGGCGATGGTGAGCGATGCGGCCAGCGTGAAGCCTCGGGCCCGGATGAGACGTCTCAGCGCGTAACGAAAGTCGAAGCTCACGTTGGGCCTCCGGGGTGTTAAGTGGCTACCGTGTCCCAGCCCCTACGTACATGACCTTCCAAATTCTTCCCTTACGTGGTCCGTGATGCAAAGAGACCGATCAGGGAACCACCGGCTGCCCCCCCGGCGCCGTCAACACCTGCAACTCGATCCCCGACGCCTGCGCTCCGGACCGATACACGCGCTGCGTCGCCTTTATGAAGTCCGTCGGTTTCGCATGATAGATATCCACAAACGTCTGCGGATTCCGATCCACCAAGGGGAACCAGCTGCTCTGCACCTGGATCATGATCCGGTGCCCCTTCTTGAACGTGTGCAGAACGTCATCCATGCCGAACGTGACGCGCGTCGTCTTCCCCGGCACCAGCGGCTCAGGACGCGCATAGCTGTTCCTGAACTTCGCCCGCATCACATCACCACGCACGAGCTCCTGCAGTCCGCCGACGTCTCCCGCCCCGGCGCTGTCGGGATGCACGTCAATCACCTTCACAATCCAGTCGCCATCCGTCCCCGTCGTCGAGACGAACAGGTTCGGCTTGATCGATCCGGCAATCGTTAGGTCCTCCGCCAACGGCTCGGTCTGGTACACGAGCACGTCGGGCCGCTTGGACGCGAACCGCTGGTCCAACGCCATGTAGTCCGGCTTCATGCCGGTGTTCTTGTCTCGAAGAAACGGCACCGGGTTCGCTGGATCACTCACGTACTCCTCATACCCGGCCACACCCTCATCGCCCGACGGCCGCGTGAACGACAGCTTGCCACCGGCGTGCAAATACAGCGTCCGCCCTGCGGTGTGCTTCGGCGGCCACGCATCGAACGTCCGCCATCGGTTGGTTCCCGTCTCGAAGATCGTCGCCTCTGCCAGCGCCGGCTCACCCGCGCCCATGCCCTTCAAATAGTGCTCGAAGAACGGATACTCGAGGCTGTCACGGAAGAACTGGCTCGTCGCCGAACCGAAGCGCAGGTCGCCGAGCGCGTCGCCGGTACCGCGGCTCCACTGTCCGTGCGACCACGGGCCCAACACGATGCGGCTCGATGTCTTGGGACTCTGCTTCTCGATGCTCTCATGTACGATCAGCGCGCCGCGGAGATTGTTCGCGTCGTACCACCCGCTTACGGCGAGGACGGCCGGCTTGACGTCCCGCAGGTGCGGACCCACACGCCGCGCCGCCCAGAACGCATCGTCAGTTCCGTGATTCATCATGTCGTTCCAGAAGGGCGCAGCACCCTTGAGGTACAGACGGTCCGCGTTCGCCAGCGGTCCCATATTCATGAAGAATGCGTAGCCGTCGTCGGTACCGAAGTCGAATCTTGGCGGACGCTCCGTCGTCGGCTTTGGCCGCGCGCGGCCGCTCGTCATGAAGAAGTCGAACGCGCTCGCCAGCAGGAACGCGCCGTGATGGTGGACGTCATCGCCGAGGAACCAGTCCGCCTGCGGCGCCTGGGGCGAGACGGCCTTGAGGGCGGGATGCGCATTCACGAGCGACGCCGCAGCGAAGAAGCCCGGGTACGAGATCCCCCAGATGCCTACGCGCCCGTTGTTTTGCGGTACGTGCTTAACGAGCCAGTCGATGCTGTCGTAGGTGTCCGTGCTCTCGTCCGTTTTGGCAGCGCCGGCCATCCCCTTCCAGGGCGTCATGTGCTTGAAGTCGCCGTCGGACATGAAGCGCCCGCGCACATCCTGGTAGACGAAAATGAACCCCTCGTCGGCAAAACGCTGTGAGGGGCCCACGGCGCGAGGATACGCATTCGGTCCGTACGGCCCCACGCTGTATGGCGTGCGCGTCATCATGATCGGATAGCGCCGGCTCGTATCACGAGGCGCATATACCACGGTGAAGAGCTGCGTGCCGTCACGCATAGGCACGCGAAGCTCGGTCTTCGCGTACCGAGCGTCGACCTGCGCCTCACCGCTGGTGGCAGCCGCGATCGAGAGAACAGCCAGCAATCCGATCGAGCGAATGGTTCTCATGGAATCCACGGGTTGAGGTGGCGGCGCGTTTTTCGTATGTCTGGAGGTCGCAAACGTACCGCGCGGAACGAGGCGACACGACCACGCACTCTTGCAACGCCCTGTTTGGTGTACCATATCGGTATCCACGACGATCCCGGTCGTCCAGGCCCTTCGGGCTCCGGTGTTGTTTCCCTCTGATCCATAGGCCGAGTCATGCTCAGAGACCACCCCCCGCGTGCGATGACGACCCTCGCCTCCGCACTCCTCGCGCTCAGCACGCTTGGCTCCGCCGCCCTCGCCCAGCGCGACGGTGGACAACCGGACTCACTCTACACCCGCGAGCATTACAACAAAGCCGAGTACATGGTGCCGATGCGCGATGGGGTGAAGCTGTACACCATCGTTTACACTCCGAAGGACACGTCGGTCGCGGTTCCCATCATGTTGCTCCGCACGCCGTATGGCATCCCGCCCTACGCACTCACCGACTACAAGCGCGTGCTCGGCCCGTCACCGGAGTTCGATCGCGACGGATACATCTTCGTGTTCCAGGACGCGCGCGGGAAGTTCCGCTCCGAAGGCACGTTCCAGGTGATGAATCCCTACAAGCCCGTGAAGCGGAGCGCGAAGGACGTCGACGAGAGCAGCGATAATTACGACACGATCGATTGGCTGCTCAAGAACATCCCGCACAACACCGGACGCGTCGGGCAGTGGGGGATCTCGTATCCCGGCTGGCAGACCGTCATGGGCATGATCGACGCGCACCCCGCACTCAAGGCATCGTCACCGCAGTCGTCGCCCTCGGACATGTTCGTCGGCGACGACTTTCACCATAACGGCGCGTTCCGCTTCCAGTACACGTTCAACTGGCTCTCCGGGAATGCGCGCCCGCGCGGCGCGGCACCGACCACCGAACGCCCGAAGCCATTCGATTACGGCACGAACAGTGGCTACGACTTCTTCATGAAAGCCGGTACGGTCGCGCGCATTAACGAGGTCTATTTCCACGATCAGGTTCCGACGTGGAACGACTTCCTGAATCACCCGAACTACGACTCGTACTGGCAGGATCAGAACGTCCTGAAGGACCTCAAGAAGATCACGCCCGCGGTGCTCAACGTGACCGGCTGGTTCGACCAGGAAGACTTCTACGGTCCGATGAGCATCTACTACACGATGGAGAAGACCAGTCCACAGACGCAGAGCATGCTGGTCGTGGGCCCGTGGAATCACGGCGGCTGGTCGGGCGGTGGCGATTCACTTGGCCCCGTGAAGTTCGGCTCCTCCACCGGCGACTATTTCCGCAAGGAGGTGCAGCTCCCATTCTTCCAGCACTACCTCAAGGACAAGCCTAACAAGCTGCCCGAGGCGGTCGTGTTCGAGAGTGGCACGAACGTGTGGAAGACGTATGACAGCTGGCCGCCGAAGCAGGCCACGTCGAAGAGTCTGTACATGCATGCCGGTGGCAAGCTCGACTGGGCGCCGCCGCGCGAGACTGGTGACGCATTCGACTCCTACGTGGACGATCCCGCGCATCCGGTTCCGTACACGAACGAGAAGCGTCCGACGCAGGGCTTCCTGTGGATGGTCGAGGACCAGTGGTTCGCGTCGACACGGCCTGACGTCCTCACGTATCAGACCGAGCCGCTGACGGAGAACGTGACGATCTCCGGGCCGATTCTCGCGAAGATGCGCATCGCGACGTCGGGCACGGACTCGGATTTCATCGTCAAGCTCATCGACGTCTTCCCGGACGCGCTACCTAACGACAGCGCCACCACCGGTCCCGGCGCCGCCCGCGACCAGCGCATGCGCAACTACCAGATGCTCGTTGGAGCCGAGGTGATCCGGGCCAAATACCGGAAGAGCCTAACGAATCCCGAGCCAATGGTGCCCAATCAGGTGACGCCGCTCGAGTGGGACCTCCGCGACAAGAACCACACGTTCCAGAAAGGTCACCGCATCATGGTGCAGGTGCAGAGCAGCTGGTTCCCGCTCATCGACCGCAACCCGCATCAGTTCATGGACATCTACAAGGCGAAGCCGAGCGACTTCCGCAAGGCGACGCAGCGCGTATACCGCTCGGCGTCACAGGCATCGCACCTCGAGCTCAAGGTGATGCCGCAGCCGCCGCTGCCATGAACCCGGCTTCCTCCCCTGCTCTCCCACTCTCTGGAGCGCCACACCATGATCGCGGAGGCTTGCACATGATCGGGACACGGCCACTCAGTTCGAAGATCTGCACTGGGGCCGCGCGAACCGGCGCACTGCTCTTGCTCCTCGCGGCGCCATCGCTGCTGCGCGCGCAGGAGGGCACCGTTGCCGGCACAGTCGTCTCGCAAGGCAACCAGCGTCCTCTCGCCGGCGTGGAAGTCGGCGTCGTCGGCACCACCCCGAGAGGTACAATCACGGACGCCTCGGGCCGGTTCAGATTGACAGGCCTTACGGGACCGAGCGTCGTGCTCAGCATTCGGGTCCTCGGCTTCCGTCCCGTGACGGACACCGTGCAGGTGGGCACGACGGACCTGCGCTTCGAGATGTCGGAGCGCGTCATCGAGCTGAACTCGGTGGTGGTCACCGGCACTGCTGGTGGCGCACAGGTTCGTGAGCTCGGCACATCGGTCGCCGTCGTCAACGCCGCCGACGTCACGACACAGACCGCGGTTCCAACCGTGCAGGGATTGATCACGGGCCGAGCGCCGGGCGTGGACGTCATCTCGGCGACGGGGCAGGTGGGGGCGGGCTCCCAGATCCGCGTGCGCGGTGTGGGCTCGTTCTCGCTCGCGGGGACGCCGCTCGTTTACATCGACGGCGTGCGCACCAATAACGGCCAGACCGGCATCGTGTCGCGCTTCAATGACATTGCGCCCGAGGAGATCGCCAGCATCGAGGTCCTGAAGGGGCCGGCGGCGGCAACGCTCTACGGCACCGAGGCCGCCCGCGGCGTGGTCAACATCATCACCAAGCGCGGGACGCCAGGATCGTCGGCGTTCAACTTCAGCGCGCAGACGGGCAACATGTGGTTCGACGACGCTGAAGGCCGCATGCGCACGAACTACTGGCTCAACCCCGTCACGAAGGACGTCTGGTCGCTCAACATGGTGAAGAGCGAGAAGGCACGCGGCACACCGCTGTTCCACACCGGTGATACGCACAACTTCACCGCAAGCGCCAGCGGCGGTGGGGGGATCTACCGTCACTTCATCGGTGGCGAGTACAGCAGTGCCGAGGGCATCACGCCGTCGAACGAACGCACGCAGAAGAATGCGCGCGCCAATCTGTCGATCGTGCCGCACCGAACGGTCAGTATCGAGACGAGCGCCGGATACCTAACGAGCAATACGACCACAGCTGGTGAGGGCGGTACAGCTGGAGCGATCTGGGGTCAGTTCGCGTTGCCTCAGCGCACGGTGGAAGCGTGTCCGTACCTGTTTCCCACGACGATACCGCGCGGTTGCGGATGGTCGCGCGGGAGCATCGTGTCGCCGCCGGAAGTCTATCAGCAGACGACGAACTGGCAGGACGTGCGGCGATTCACCGGCAGCGCGTCGATCAAGTACGATCCGGTCTCCTGGCTGTCGAACCGATTCCTGATCGGGACCGACTACACGCTGGAGGACGTCAACTCGCTGCTGCCGTACCAGACGGACTCGGTCATCGTCTTCTTCCTGGGCTCGCGGTTCGATGGACAGCGCTCGGAGACGACGCAGCAGACGACATACAACACGTACGACTTCGCGTCGACGGCGAAGTACAACATGTGGAAGAACGTAGAGGCGAAGTCCACACTGGGCGTTCAGTATTACACGAACACGCAGTCGACGCTCACCGCGAGTGGCCAGCACTTCCCCTCGCCCGGTGTCTCGACCATCACGGCGACGGGATTGAAGGCCGCACCGACGTCGGGGCTCCTCGAAAACAACACGTTAGGCAGCTACTTCCAGCAGGAATTCGCGCTGAACAACCGGCTCTTCCTCACCGGCGCGGTCCGCGTGGACAACAACAGCGCGTTCGGCAGTGATGCCGATTTCTCGACCTATCCGAAGGTCAGTGCCTCGTGGGTGGCGAGTGACGAGCCATCGGTCAAGTCCGTTCTCCCGGGCTTCATCAGCGAGCTGCGCCTCCGTGGCGCCTACGGCGGCTCGGGACAGCAGCCGCTCACCAACTCGGCGCTCCGTACGCTCGCTCCCGTCGCCGGCCCGAACGGGCAAACGACACTGACGAACAGCACCATCGGCAATCCGGACCTGAAGCCGGAGCGTGTGCTCGGCGCGGAGCTCGGGTTCGAGACCGCAATGTTCGGCGACCGCTTCGGCATCGACCTCACGCTGTACCGTGACGTTTCGCACGACGCGATCCTCGCGAGCACGGTCGCGCCCTCGACGGCGTTCGGCGCAAGCACGCAGTACATCAACGCGGGGCAGATCAACAAGCAGGGCTTCGAGCTGGCGCTCAAAGGTCAGGTCTTCAACGCGCGCAGCTACGGTTGGGACATGCAGTTCAACTTCGCCGGCACCAAGGCGAAGATCATCAAGCTGGGCTCCGGCGCGGACACGTCGATCAACGTCACCGGCGGCAATACGTCGGTGGGGACGGTCGGCGTTGTGTTCCACCGCGTGGGATACTCACCGTTCGACATCTTCACGTATCGCGTCCTGAGCGCGACGTATGATCCAGCGACGAAGAAAGCCACCAACCTGATGTGCGACAACGGCAAGGGTGGGACGGTCGCGTGCTTCTTCCCCGGGTCGTCATCGCTGCAGGCGCCACTGGTGCGCGTCGGCCACTCGCTGCCGACGACGAGCGGGTCGTGGATCAATACGTTCCGGTACAGCCGCTTCCGCCTGTACGCGATGATCGATTTCCAGCGCGGCTTCCGGAAGACCGACACGAACTACGAGCAGGTGTGCCAGGTGTTCGCCGGGTGCCTCGAGAACATCCATCCGGATCAGTACGATCCGGTTCAGGTGGCGCACGCGCAGAATGGCAGCGGCCAGTTGCAGGATTTCTACATTAAGTCGGCGAACTTCGCGAAGCTGCGTGAAGTGTCGCTCACATTCGATGCGCCGACGCGCGCGGTGCGTTACGTCGGCGCGAAGTCGATCTCTGTCACGCTCACCGGTCGGAATCTGCACATGTGGACGAGCTACACCGGGCTCGATCCGGAGAACAGCGTCAATGCCGACGGCGGCGCGAGTCGCAACCTCGCTACGGATCAAACCGAGTACCCACAGCTCGCCACCGTCCTCCTCGGCATCCGGCTCGGGTATTGACGCGGGACTCTACGACAATGGCGCGCTCCCGACCTTCTGCCTAACCCTGGTACTCTGACTTCCATGCCATATACAAGCACCCGAGACAAGACGTCCACGTGGCATCGACGCATCTGTGCCGCGGGACGAACACTCGTCGCCACGCTGGCAGCTGGCCTGTCCGTCACGGCATGCGACACGTCGGGCCTGCTGGATGTGCAGGCACCGAACTCCGTGCCGGTGGACGTCTACGAGGACCCGGCGTTCGCCACGCTGATGGTCAACAGCGTGATCGGCGACTTCGAGTGTGCGTTCGGCTCGTTCGTGGTGGCGGAAGGATTGCTTACCGACGAGCTGCACGACGCCTCGCTGAACAACGGCAACTGGAACATGGACCGGCGTGACAACGCGTTCACGTCCGGCTTCTACGGCGTGAACTCGTGCACGACCGTGACCGGCGTCTACACACCGCTCTCGACGGCCCGTGGTGAGGCCGATGCGGCGATCGAGCGCCTGAAGGGATGGACGTCGGCGCAGGTGCCGAACATCAACACGCTCACAGCGCAGGCGAACCTGTACGCGGGCTTCAGCTACGCCGCGCTTGGCATGGCGATGTGCCAGGCCGCGTTCGACAAGGGCCCGCTGGTGAATCAGTTGGGGATATTCGCGCTGGCGGAGCAGCGTTTCACCGCGGCGATCGCGGCTGCGCAAGCGGCATCGCTGACGAACGTGTTGAACGCCGCCTATGCGGGCCGAGCGCGGGTGAGACTGTACCAGCATAACGCGACGGGGGCGATTGCCGACGCGCAGCTCGTGCCGTCGGGCTTCGTGTTCAACGCGGCCATGGACGCGACGAACGCGCGGCGCTTCAACCATGTCTACACGCCGATCTCGACGTCGGGCACGCTCACCGTCGAGCCCACGGCGCGCGCACTGGCGACGGAGACCGGCCAGGTCGACCCTCGCTCAGCCACGATCAGGCTGAACACGGCGCCGGCGGATGGGCTCAACCAGATCTACATCCCGGTGAAGTACAATGCCGCTTCGCTGGCCGCCGGCCAGGCGATCCCGCAGCCGATCGCGCGTTATGCGGAAGCACAGTTGATCCTCGCCGAAGCGCAGGGCGGGTCGAACGCCGTGACCATCATCAACACGATGCGAGCGGCAGCGAGCCTGAATCCGTACACCGGGCCGACGGACGCCGCCGCGATCAAGGCGCTCATCGCCAGCGAGCGGCAGCGGGTGCTGTTCGTGGAAGGCTTCCGCGCGTACGACATCGAGCGGCTGAACCTCGCGATGGTGCCTGCTGTCGGGTCGCCTTACCTGCAGGGTGGCGTGTACGGTGGGACGGTATGCTTTCCGCTGCCGGATATCGAGAAGAACAACAATCCGAACATTGTGCCGGGGGAGATCATTACTGGAGTGCGGGGGGAATTCACGCCTCCGTGACGGGCGGCTGGCGGCTGGCGGCTGGCGGCTGGCGACGGGGAGAACGTGTCATCCTGAGCCGGCAGGTGAAGGATCTTCATCGTCCCGATAGAGCCCTCTATCAGGAGAATGAGGATCCTTCGCTGCGCTCAGGATGACAAAGGGGTGAACTACCGTGTCCCAGCCCCTACGTACATGACCTTCCAGATTCTTCCCTTCACGTCATCCGAGATGTAGAGCGACCCGTCCGCGCCCTGGGCGAGACCCGTTGGACGGTAGATGGCGCCACGCGGCTGCTTGGTGGCGCCCGCAAAGCCATCTGCGAAGATCTCGAAGTCCTTCGTCGGACGACCATTCACCATCCGATTGAACACGACGTTGTAGCCGGCCTGCGGCTCCGGTTCGCGATTCCAGGATCCATGGAACGCGATGAACACGCCGCCGCGGTACTTCTCGGGGAACTGCGTGCCGGTGTAGAACATGAGGTCGTTCGGCGCCCAGTGTCCCGGATACGATCCGATTGGCGGCGTCACGTTCGCGCATCGGCCCTGCGCGTTCTTGTCGCCTCCGTATTCCGGCGCGAGCAGTTCCTTGTCCTTCTCGCGGTCGTGGTAGCAGAACGGCCAGCCGTAGTCGTTCCCCTTCTTCACGAGGAGGAGCTCTTCCGACGGACCCTCGGCGCTCTCCTCCGCGTTGTACAGCTTCGGCCAGTTCTGGAAAAACTGGTCGCGGCCGTGCTGCATGGCGTAGAGCTCACCGGTCGTGGGGTGTTTCGTGAATCCGACGGCGTTGCGAATGCCGGTCGCGAAGCGAGGCGCCTGGGCCTGTGTCTGATTGAGCCGGTTCACGTCGAACTGCCAGATGCCGGCGCGAGTCTCTCGCTCGGGACAATCGGGAATTCCGGGCGACTCGGTCTGGCGATCGGCGACCTGGCAGGCGTTCGTTCGCGAGCCGACGTCCACGAGCAGTGCGTTGCCGTCGATGACGAACGTCCTGGCGCCATGGCCGCCTGTCGGGAGGCCGGTCACGAGTGTGTCCGGTGGACCGGAGGGCTCGAGCTGGCCAGCCGCGAGCGGGTAGCGGACGATCGCCGGCGCCGCGTCGAGGTAGACGTAGCCGTTCGCCAGCGCGATGCCGGTGCCGCCGCCGGTGCCGAATCGACGCTGAACGTCCGCTCGTCCGTCTCGATCGCTGTCGCGGAGCGCGATCACGCCGCCGCGGGTCTGTTGGCGGTTGTTGACCGCGAGAAAGACGTCGCCGTTAGGCGCGACGGCCATGTGTCGCGCCGGGCCGAGGCTGTCGGCGAAGACCGTGGCGCAGAACCCCTGTGGGAGCGTGATCCCAACGAGGTCGGTCGCGCAGGCGACCCTGGCGCCGCCAGCGGGCGTGGTCGCAGCGCCAACACCTACGCTGGTCGAAGTGGTCGAGGAGGTCGACGTGCTCGCACACGCCAACGTCGCGAGCATGAGGCCGAGTGCGGCGGATCGAAGGAGCAGTTTCATGGTAACGAGCTCTGGGTCGGGGCCTTGTTGAGCCTAGTCAACGGCGGCTCCCACGTCGATAGCCGAATCTTGTGGAGGCCGTCAGGATTCGAGTCCCCGCCCACGCCGCTTCCGGGTCAGGGGATCGCCTACAGAACGAGCCAGGAAGACCTAACGCGGATTCGAACATCGATTGCGCGAATGTTCGAAATCCGGGATAGGTGTTGCCGTTACGGGACTCGAGTCTGCACGGAGGCAGGGAGCTCGGGACGCGCCTCCCGCAGCTCGGGGAACTCATCCTCCCGGAACTCGAGCTGTCCGCGCTCGCCCGCCGCGTGGCGACGCTGCTCGAGGGCGCGCAGCTCCACCCGGCGGATCTTGCCCGAGATTGTCTTCGGCAGCTCGGCGAACTCGATGCGCCTAACGCGCTTGTAGGCGGGGAGGCGCTCGCGCACGAAGCGGAAGATCTCGAGCGCCACCTCGCGCGACGGCTTTGCGTCGCCACGGAGGACACAGAACGCCTTCGGTACCGAGAGCCGCATCGCGTCCGGACTCGGCACCACCGCGGCCTCGGCCACGAGTGGATGTTCGATCAGCGCACTTTCGACCTCGAACGGGCTGATGCGATAGTCCGAGCTCTTGAAGACGTCGTCGGCGCGACCCACGTAGGTGATGTAACCATCCGCGTCGCGCTGGGCGACGTCCCCGGTTCGGTAATAGCCACCCGACATGGCGCCGCCGCTCCTCGACTCGTCGTCGAGGTAGCCGACCATGAGGCCGAGCGGCCTGTGCCCGCCGGCCTCCGGTGTGAGCGGCAGGGCAATCTCACCCTCGTTGGCCGGCTTTCCGTCGGCGTCGAGGAGGATCACACGATAGCCCGGCAGCGGACGCCCCATCGACCCTGCGCGCACCGGCTGACCGGGCGAGTTCCCGACCTGCGCCGTCGTCTCGGTCTGACCATAGCCATCGCGAATCGTTAGGCCCCAGGCGTGTTGCACACGCTCGATCACTTCCGGATTGAGCGGCTCACCGGCACTCGCGACCTCGCGCAGCGCCACGCGGTAGTTCGCGAGGTTCTCGCCGATCAGCATCCGCCAGACGGTGGGCGGCGCGCACAGCGTCGTCACACCACACCGCACGATCGTGTCGAGCACACGCTTCGCGTCGAAGCGCTGGTAGTCGTAGACGAAGATCGTCGCGCCCGCGTTCCACGGCGCGAACACGCTGCTCCACGCGTGCTTGGCCCAGCCCGGCGAGCTGATGTTCCAGTGTACGTCACCCGCACGAAGGCCAATCCAGTACATGGTGGACAGATGACCGACCGGGTAGCTCGCGTGGGTATGCAGGACAAGCTTCGGCTTCGCCGTCGTGCCGGACGTGAAGTAGAGGAGCATCGGATCGCTGGCGTCGGTGGTGCCGTCGGGCTCGAGCTCGTCAGGCAGCTCGCGCGCCTGCTCGAATCGGGTCCATCCGGGCAGATCCGACGACACGATGAGCCGCGTGTAGTCACCGGGAAGCGTCGCGAACTTCAGTGCCCCGTCGCCGTCCGTGACGACGTGCCGAACGCGTCCGCGCTCGAACCGGTCCTCCAGGTCACGCGGGGTCAGCTGAGGCGTCGCCGGAACGACGACGACGCCGAGCTTCATGCATGCGAGAATGGTCTCCCACGTCTCCACGACGTTTGGCAGCATGAGCAGGAGCCGATCGCCACGTCGGGCACCGAGCGATCGAAGCGCGTTCGCGACCCGGTTGCTGCGGCGCGAAAGCTCGGCGAACGAGAAGGCGCGGTCGCTGCCATCGTCGCGGACAATGCGAAGCGCGGGCTGTTCGTTCCCCGCTGCCATGGCGTCGAAGTAGTCGAGAGCCCAGTTGAACCGCTCGAGCTTCGGCCACTGGAATTCCGCGTACGCGGTGGTGTAGTCGGTGCGATGCGTGAGGAGAAAGTCACGGGCCGCGAGAAACGCGGCGGCGTTAGTGGAGCGAGCAGGCATTGAACCCCCAGGTCGAAGCACGTCGATCGACCCAATACGGTCCAACCGCGCGGCGCCAATCGCAAGACATGCGGCGGCCCTGAGAGGGCCCGCCGTCCGCCGGCGGCATGGCCAGTTCCAAGCCGTCAGTGAGATCAGTGATCAGGCATCAGGCATCAGGTTCCGTTTCCTCCAGTGGTTACCTGAAAGAGGCCCGGCTGGGGCATCGCGCGGCCCTCTCGCGCTCCCAAGCGTAGGGAAAGGGACCCGATGCCTGATGACTGAACACTGAGGACTGCCCACTTGGAACTGGTAGTTGGACTGAAGACCGCTGTGCCGCGAGATCGGGGTCATAGTCGTTTGAATTTGGGATCTCGCATGCCGACGTTTTACTCGCGACGGAGGGCGACGAGTGGCGTTACTCGCGTGGCTCGCACTGCCGGGACGATGGTGGCAGCCACAGCGACCGCCGTCAGAAGGATGGTGACGCCTGCCAAGGTCGTCGGATCGCTCGGCTTCATCTGGAACACGAGGCTCGTGAGCGCTCGTCCCATCGCGACCGCCCCGGCAAGCCCCACGGCCGCGCCGATCACGACTAGCCTGATCGTCTGCCGCACCACCAGGCTCAGCACATCCCCGCCCGCGGCGCCGAGCGCCATGCGGATCCCGATCTCGTGCGTGCGCTCGTTCACCATGTACGACATGAGCCCGTAGATCCCGATTGCGGCGAGCAGGAGGGCGACGCCGGCGAAGATCGTGATCAGCAGCATCGCCGCGCGTCGCTGTGCGACCGCCTCACCGAACGCGTCGTCGAGCGTGCGGATCAGATAGACGGGCTGCTGCGGATCGAGCGTCGCGATGACGCGCCTCACCGCCGGCAGCATCGCGAGCGGGTCGGACTTCGTGCGAATCGTCAGGAAGAGCTGATTGTTCCAGCCGGCAACCTGCTGGCGAACCGGCACGAAGACCTCCGGCGCCGGCGATTCGGTGAGGCCATGGTTGTGCACATCGCCAACGACGCCGACGATCTCGACCCACCGCGGCGGTGATCCCTCGCCTAACGCGATGCGCCGCCCCAGGGCGCTGCCACCGCTGAAGAAGCGTCGCGCGGCTGCCTCGTTGATCACAGCGGCAAGCGGGGCTTTGTCGTCATCCGTCGTGGCGAGGAACCGTCCGGCCTTGAGCGTAAGCCCAAGCGTTGCGAAGTAGTCTCCGGCAACGTTGGTGACATCCACCGTCGGAAGCTGATCGGAGTTCTGCGTCTGGGACTCGATCCCGATCCGCGCGGTGAACACGTTCCCCGGCGGGAATTGCGTGATCGCTCCGGCGGCACGAACGCCCGGCTCGGCGGCCAGCCGTCGCGACACCTCCTCGAAAAACACGCCCACGGCGTCGTTCTTGTACTGCTCACGCGGGAGAGACAGTCGCATCGTGAGCACGTTCCGCGTGTCGAACCCGGGATCCACGCGCTGGAGTCGCGCGAAGCTGCGAAGGAGTACGCCGGCTCCCACCAGCAGCATGAGCGACAGGGCGATTTCCGCCACGACGAATGCGTTGTGCATGCGGCGCCCTGCGGCGCTGGTCGTTAGGCGCCCGGCCGCTCCTTCGCCGGTGAGCCACTCGCGGCTCCCGCCTCGCCAGCCCTGCAATGCCGGCGCGACTCCGAACAGAAGCCCTGCCCCGATCGACGCTCCGAGCGTGTAGAGCAGCACCCGTCCATTGATCGTGGCCGCGATCCCCGCACTCCGAAGCTGTTCCGGGAAGAGCGACGACGTCGGTCCGAGCAGGGCATACGCCAGCCCGAGCCCGGCAAGTCCACCAATGATCGCGAGCAGAACACTTTCCGTGAGCAACTGTCGCGCGATGCGCGCACGGCCTGCCCCGAGTGCCCGCCGCACCGCGAGCTCGCGCTGCCGCGCCGTCGCGCGAGCCAGGAGGAGGCTCGCCACGTTCGCGCACGCAATGAGGAGCACGAGTGCAACCGCGCCAAGCAGGATCGTCGCCGCGGGCCTGTACTCGCCGACGAGCGCGTTGGTCCACGTGTCGACCTCCATTTTCCACCCGACGTATTCCCTGCGCTCACGACCGTACTCACGCTCCGTACGCCCCGCGAGCACCCTCGCCTCGGCGTTCGCCTGAGCGAGCGTCGCGCCATCGCGCAGGCGCGCGACCACGGTCCATTGCCGTGTCTGACGAGGAATCACCGAGGGTTCCACGGCCATCGGGAGCCAGAGGTCGGTGCCGATCAGGAGGAACCCCGGCGGCATGACCCCGACCACCTCCGTCGGCGTGCCGTTCACGCGAATCGATCGGCCGACGATGGACGTGTCGCCGCCGAAGCGCGATTGCCAGATGCGATGACTGATGACCGCGATCGCTGGGCCCGCCGTTGTCGTTTCTTCCGGACGGAAGCTGCGACCGAGGAGCGGCCGCACGCCGACGGACGCCATGGGGTCGCCCCAGATGAACCCCGTGAACACACGCTCGGGCTGATCGCCGCCCGAGATGTTGCGGTTGCCCAGGTCGAACGCGAACGCTTTCTCGAGCGACTTCATGCCCGTACGGATGTCGCTGTATTCGGGCGGGGAGATGGCCTCGATGAACCGGCGTTCGCCGCTGAGCGCGGGGAACGTCACGCCGATGGAAACGAGACGGCCGGCGGCGGGGTACGGGAACGGTCGCAGGATGATGCCGTCGACCACACTGTAGATGAGCGTGTTGGCGCCAATCCCGAGCGCGAGCGACACGACAACCACGAGCGCGACGCCTGGGCTTTTTCGTATCGTCCGCCAGGCGTAGCGAACGTCCTGGACAAGCGTGCTCATGGCGTCTCCCTGCGTTGAGGGCTCGTACGTGAAGCCGTGGGTGTGAGCGAGCGCGATGCGCTTCCGCTCTCGCCGCCAGTTGCGGAACGACTCGGCGCGCTCGCGCGCCGCCCCGACCACGATGTCGGCAACCACGGCGACCCAGAATCCGATAGCAAAGGCATC
>Ga0075423_10002222_pt1 | contig 17526 bp, 14 predicted proteins | sample SoiMethybrSBSTD2_FD_80114 | JGI IMG/M metagenome (GOLD analysis project Ga0075423, IMG submission 80114) | Bulk soil microbial communities from a Populus tree surrounding site in Tennessee, USA - Soil MetaG P. TD hybrid SBSTD2 | ecosystem: Environmental > Terrestrial > Soil > Tree plantation...
ACTTCTCGCAGGGAATATCGGTCGGCGGCTCCACCGTATCCTTGGGGCCAGGAATCGTCTTCGCCTTTTCAAGATCCGTTGTGAAGGTCCCATAAAACCCCCGCACCGCCGTCACCCACGGCTTGATGCCTTCTTCAACTTCATCCAGCTCCTCCTCCATATGCGAGGTGAAGTCGACGTTGATCAGATCCGGGAATCCCTTCAGCAAAAAATCGTTCACCGTTCGCCCTGTTTCGGTGGGAGCGAACCGTCCCTCCACCTTCTCGGCATATTTGCGATCTTGAATCGTAGAAATGATACTCGCATAGGTGGATGGTCTGCCGATGCCTTTTTCTTCCAACTCCTTGATCAGCAAGGCCTCGTTATACCGAGGTGGCGGCTGGGTGAAGTGTTGCTTCGAGAGCACGCCGGGGACTGTCTCTCCCTCTTGGGAGACGAGCCGCAGCCGCTCTCCCTCGCTGAGGAGGGGCAGCTGGCGCTCCGCGTCGTCCTCGACTTCCTGTTCGCCCTTTTGTTTCTGCGCAAAAAGCTCCTTGTCGATCCCCTCCATATAGACAATCGTATGGCCGGGGAACTTCACCACGGTGCCGGTTGACCGGAATAGAAATTTCCCCTTCGTCATGACGGGACTCGACTCTACGCGGGTCACGTCGAGAATCGCAGGGACCATCTGCGACGCAATAAATCGATTCCAGATCAACTGATACAGCTTATGGACATCCGGCTCTAGGTACTGCCTGATCGACTCAGGATCGCGGGCCGCTGACGTGGGACGAATCGCTTCATGTGCTTCTTGCGCCGCCTTCTGCGTCTTGTACACGTTCGGCGTGGTCGGTAAATACTCCGCGCCGAACCGGTCCTGGATCACCTGTCGCGCTTCCGCCATCGCCTCGTTCGAAATGCGCGGAGAATCCGTCCTCATGTAGGTAATCAGACCGGTCGGACCTTCCGCTCCGATCTCGATCCCTTCGTACAGCTTCTGCGCCAGAGTCATCGTTTTTTTCGATGAGAAATGCAGTTTGCGCGCCGCTTCCTGTTGGAGCCGGCTGGTAATGAAAGGTGCGACAGGATTCCGTTTCTTTTCTTTCCGTTCAATCGAGTCGACGACAAACTCTTTCCCTTGAATGGCCTCGACGATGCGCCTCGCCTCGGTCTCTGTCGCAATCGAGGCGTCCTGTCCGTTGATACTGTGGAGCTTGGCTTCGAACGGAGGCGGATTGGTTCCCGATAGCAGCACCGCAATAGACCAGTACTCTTCCGCGCGAAATGCTTCCCGTTCTTGTTCACGTTCGCAAATTAATCGCATCGCGACCGATTGGACACGGCCCATGCTGAGTCCTCGGCGCACCTTGGTCCAGAGCAATTGGCTACCCTGATATCCGACAATCCGGTCAAGCACGCGGCGGGCCTGTTGCGCATTCACCAGCTTCATGTCGACCTGCCCAGGCGACTGCAGCGCGCGCTTGATGGCCGATTCCGTAATTTCATTGAACAGCACCCGGAAGACCTTGCCCTCTGCTTTTTTCTTGGACTTGGATTTTGATTTTCCGAGCAACTCCTGCTCGAGGTGCCACGCGATCGCTTCGCCTTCCCGGTCGGGGTCCGGCGCAAGGAAGACCTTATCGACCTCTTCCGCCTTTTTCTTGATCTCCGCCAATACCTTCGCTTTTCCCTTGATCGTCACATACTGCGGCTCGAAATCATGTTCCAGATCCACGCCCAGCTTGCTCGTGGGGAGGTCCTTGATATGGCCGACCGAAGCCATAACGGTATAACCCCGCCCAAGATACTTGCTGATGGTGCGTGCTTTCGTCGGTGACTCGACAATTATGAGTGCTTTGGCCATGAAGACTCCGGTTCGCTACGAGGCTGCCCTCTCATCCGTATCAAATAATCCTCGTCTGTGCAACTGTTCGACGATTACGCTCGAAGGTAGCGCTGCCCCGGCAGCAGTCTGATTCGCTCTTGAAGCTCCAGGGACAAGAGCGAAGCCGTCACTGTGGATACCGATAGCCCTGTGCTGACGACCACGTCGTCTACTGTGCGGGGGTCATACGACAAAACATCATACACCCGCTGCTCTTCTTTGCCCAGTTGACCGCCGGGCACGTTCTTCTCTCGAGAAGACTGCAGGCGAAGACGCAACGCCGGTTCCAGTTGTACCATTACCACATCGATGACATCCTGCGCCCGTTCGATCAACGCCGCACCGTCTTTGAGCAATGCGTTCGTTCCGCGACTGGTATCTTCCTTCACAAATCCTGGCACCGCAAAGACCTCTCGGCCCTGCTCGGCCGCCAGTCTCGCCGTAATCAATGATCCGCTGCTGATGGCCGCCTCCGTCACAATGACGCCCAGAGACAACCCGCTGATGATACGATTACGCCGGGGAAAATGATGGCTGTGAGGTGGTGAACCCACCGGCACCTCGGACAGGATCGCCCCCCGCTCCTCGATCTGTCCGCGCAACCGCGCATGGTCCGGAGGATAGGTCCGATCGATCCCGCAACCCAGCACCGCGATCGTACGTCCCTGCGCGGCAAGCGCGCCTCGATGGGCCGCCGCATCAACTCCGCGCGCAAGCCCACTCACCACCGTCATGCCGGCCTCTGCCAAGTCGTGGCTCAGCTCTTCGGTCAGGGCACGTCCGGCCGCTGTCGCACGCCGTGCACCCACGATGGCCACTGCCAGGTCATCCTGCTCAGTCAAGGTGCCCCTGATGTACAAGAGCGGTGGAGGGTCCGCAATCATCTTCAGGCGTGTGGGATAGGTGGGATCCAACACACTCCGGACTTCAATGCACCGACGCTCGATTGCATTGAGTTCCGTTTCAATCCTCCGATGGGCTGAACGATCAGGCCCGCGGCGTATCGCATCTGCCAGTTGCAGGCTGCATCCACGCTGAATCAACTCATCATGGGAGGCCCGCAGGACCGCCCCGGGAGAACACCAGGCGCGAACTAATCGAAGCACAGTCAGGTCCCCCACTCCATCGATTGCCCGCAGGCAGAACCAAGACTCCAGTTCCGCCCTTGTCATGCGATGGCCGGAAGAAGGACCTGCGACCTCAGCTGAGGAGTCCGCACCTACAGACTGGCTGGAAAGCTGCATAGATCTTGTCGCACGGAAGCCACAATCCTTAGAGCACTGCTAGATCATACTGTTCCAAATGTAAGTGTTCATCCGGCATGACGATAATTTTCGCGGCGCACTCACGCTCCACAGCCTCAAGGCCTTGCCGCTCTTCATCTTGCAGCAGCCCGACGACCGACGGGTGGGCGCCGATGACGATCCGCTGCGGTTCGGGACTGCTGCCGATCCGACGGACATCGCGGAATATTTCATAGGCCACCGTGGTCGGCGATTTCGTATAGCCCCGCCCTTCGCAGTAGAGACAGGGTTCGGAGAGCGACCGCAGGAGGTCCTCTCTGACCCGTTCACGAGAAATCTCGATCAGCCCCAGGTCGGAGATTCTGGACACTCTGGTGCGGGCCTTATCGGTCGACATCGCATCGAGCAATGCATGGTAGACCTTGTCACGGTTCTTCTCCCGCTCCATGTCGATAAAATCGACGATGATGATGCCGCCGATCCCGCGCAACTTGATCTGGTAGGCCACTTCTTTCGCGGCCTCCAGATTGTTCCGGAGGATGGTCTCTTCCTGATCGCGCTTCCCCACAAACCGTCCGGTGTTGACGTCGATAACGGTCATCGCCTCCGTATGGTCGATTACGAGATGGCCACCGGACTTAAGCCAGACTTTGCGGCTGAGGGCCCGCGCCATTTCCTGCTCCACGCCCAGATGATCGAAGAGGCTTTCATCTTTGTCGTACAAATGAATGCGCGACGTTTGCTCCGGAGAGAATCGCTGCACAAAATCCCTGACCGCCTGGTACTCCTCACGCGAATCGATCCATAACCGATCAACCTTCTTCCCAAAGAGATCGCGCACGACGCGGAAACTCAAGCTCAAGTCGGCATGGAGCAATGCCGGCGACCCCTTCTGCTCACGTTTGGCCAGGATGTCCTGCCACAGCACGTGCAAAAAATCGACGTCGGATCGCAACTCGTCTTCTTTGACCCCTTCGCTCACGGTGCGGACAATATATCCGCAGCCTGGATGCCGCACGCGCTTCATGATGTCCTTGAGCCGTGCCCGCTCCTCGTCACGGGCAATGCGGCGGGAGACACCGATATGTTCCACATTGGGCATGAACACGAGGTATCGCCCGGGGAGCGACACATACGTCGTGACCCGCGAGCCTTTCGTGCCGATGGGCCCTTTGGAAATCTGCACCATCAGCTCTTGCCCCTCGCTCAGCAACTGCTCAATCGGCTTGGAGCTTTGGCGCCGGGGGCCCAGCATATCCCCATCCTTATCGGCATCCTTGTCGTCCTCATCTGCATCGACGAGCGTGTCTCCCGGCTCGGCGTCCAACGATAAATCCGACACGTGCATGAACGCCGCCTTCGCAAGGCCGATGTCGACAAATGCCGCCTGCATCCCAGGCAACACTTTTGCCACTTTTCCCTTATAAATGTTCCCGACAAAGTCTTTGTGCTTCGCACGATCCCCGAAGAGATCCGTCACGACTCCCCCGTCCAACACCGCGACGCGAGTCTCCTCGCGTGCGACTGTAATCGCAATTTCGATTCCCATACCAACTCCTTCCATTCAGCAGAACCGTCGCACCGATGCGCAGGACGAACGCGGGGAATCCCCAGGTTCCGGCCTCCACTCGACTGCTCGTCGGCCCGACGGTTTGCACCATAAATAAAACCGCGTGCATCGGTCCCGATTCATGCGAGACCGTGCGATCATCCTCTCACTAAAAGAAACTCAATCGACGACGTTTAACATTCAAGAGCAGGCCGAGCGACGCCATGGTCATCACCGTCGCGCTCCCGCCGTAACTCATGAGCGGAAGGGGAATTCCCACGATGGGGAACATGCCTACCGTCATGCCGATATTGATCACCACGCAAAAACACACCATGCAGAGGATGCCGACCGCCAGCAGCGCCCCGAGCTGGTCCTTCGCACGCGCCACAATTTCCAGCGACAGCCAGATCAAGGCGACAAATAATATCAAGAGCGCCAGCACTCCGAGAAATCCCCATTCCTCTGCAAACACCGAAAAGACAAAGTCTGTATGCCCCTCGGGCAAAAACTTCAATTGACTCTGCGTCCCTCCATAGAGCCCCTTTCCCGTCAACTCTCCAGCTCCGATGGCAATCTGCGATTGAAGCGCATGGTATCCCTTGCCTCCGGGATCGGAGACCGGATCGACAAACGTCATAATGCGCTGCCGCTGATAATCATGCAATGACCCCCACATCACCTCCCAGGCGAAGGGGAACAGCATCAGCGAAAACAGAAGGATAATACCCAACGCCTTCGACCTCATGCCCACCATCAGCAACATCGCGGCATAGACTGCCACAAAACTCAACCCGCTTCCGAGATCCGGCTGCTTCAGGATGAGGAGCAGCCCCGGCAGTACCAACAGCCCCGGAAGCACCACTCGCTGGAGCCAACCGATCCGCGGCCTCTCCGAATAGTAGTACGCCAAGGTCAGTATCAGGATCAGCTTTGCGAATTCCGAAGGCTGAAACGCAAATGGCCCCATCGGAATCCATCGTTGAGCCCCTCGGCTGCTCTTTCCTTCAAACAACACGACCACGAGCAAGATTAAGATAATCGCGTAGGCAGGATACGCTAAGCGTGCGATTCGATGATAGTCCGAAAGCCACATGACGAGAAACGCGACTGTGCCGAGCAGGATCCACACAAGTTGTTTGGCATAGAACGGGAATGCCACCCCCTGGTCATGCGTCACGCTATAAATCGACAGAACGCCCAGCCCCAGGATGGCAAAGATCAGTCCGATAAAACGGAAATCGAAGTTATCGACGCCTCGGCTCGTGAGCACCCGGTCGATCATCTCGTCCCCTGCCCTCCGGCATCTCGTTCCCGCGCACCCGCACCATCGGTCATACCGGAAGAAGCGGGAAGATCCAACTTTATATAGGTCTCAATCAGCTCCTTGGCAAGGGGCGCGGAGGCAGACCCCCCATGGCCCAAGTGTTCACCCAGCACCGCAACGGCGATGGTGGGCGCCTCGACCGGAGCGAATGCGACAAACCAGGCATGATCGCGGAACTTCTTCGGAATATCCTTCTCTGGACCGGTGCGCAAGGCCGCCACTTGAGCCGTTCCGGTCTTCCCGCCGATCGTCACCAGCGCCGACTGCGCTCGCGTGCCCGTCCCCTCTTTCACCACCCCAGCCAGCGCCTCTCTGATCCGCGAGAGAATCCCGGGCTTCAACGTCACCGTGCGCTTGGGAACTGCAGGCCTTCGCTGGAGTTCTCCGGTCGCTCGATCCAACACGGCCTGAACCAATCGAGGACGGAACGTGACGCCATCGTTTGCGACAGTACCGATCAAACTCGCCATCTGCAGCGGGGTCACATTAACATAGCCCTGTCCGATTGATGCCGAGATCGTTTCGCCCGGCAGCCACGGCTCATTCTTGGCCTTCCGTTTCCACGCTTCAGAAGGCACGATCCCAACCCGTTCCGACGGCAGCTCAATCCCCGTCTCCTCTCCTAACCCAAATTGATGGGCGAAGGACGCCATCGTCTCGATCCCCATCCGCTGACCGATGGTGTAGAAATAGACGTCGCACGATTGTACGAGCGCGCGCCTGAGATCCACTGCGCCATGTCCCCCGGCTTTCCAGTCATGATATAGGCGGCGACCGAATTGATACCCGCCATTGCAAAAGATGGATGTCTCCGGCGTCACAGTCTTGGTCTCTAATGCCGCAGCGGCCATCATCACCTTGAACACCGAACCGGGAGGATACTGCCCTTGCGAGGCTCGATTGTTCAAGGGACGCCCCTCGTCTTGCACGATATCAGCCCATTGTTTCGGTGTGAGCTCCCGCGAAAGCACGTTCGGATCGAAACCAGGGCGGCTGGCCATGGCCAGCACATCGCCTGTCCTCGGATCAAGCGCGACAATCGCGCCTGATTCCTCTCCCAACAGGTGTTCGGCCGCTTTTTGCAGCCGCGCATCGATCGTCAGATACAAGTTGTCCCCCGCATGGGGCTGTTCCACGACCACGGTTCGTTTCTCGTGACCAACCGCATCGACTTCTATGCTTTTTTGTCCGGCCTGACCGCGCATCAGCTGATCGAAGAATTTCTCCACACCATATTGTCCAACAATGCTGCCCTGGTGCAGGTCGGCAAATTCAGGCTTCTCTAACTGCTCGGGCGACACTTCCCCCACATAGCCCAACAGATGCGAAGCCATCACTCCGCCGGGATAATTCCGTTGCGATTCGACCTGGACCATGACTCCGGGCAAGTCCAGGCGGTGAGACTCGATCAACGTCGCTTCCCGAAGGGTTAAGCGACCCTTGACCTTGCGCGGCAATTGTTTGCTGCCCCGAGCCGTGAGCTTGGTCCTGACGAGCGCAGCATCGAGCCCTAAGAGAGTGCTGAGCTGATCGATGAGCAGGTCCCGATCTTTGACGTCCTCAAGCGAAACGTAGAGCGTGAAGCTTGGAACATTATTCGCCAGCAGCACCCCGTGGCGATCATAGATGAGTCCTCGAGCCGGCTCCACAACGACAGAACGCGTCCGATTGTTCTCGGAGAGATCGCGGTAGTAGGGCCCCTCTCGAATCTGCAAGTGCCAAAGCCGTAACCCCAGCAATGCCACGACCAGCAGCAAGCCGACGCGGAGAATGACCAATCGGCGTTGAAGCTCTCCAAGTTCAGAATCGTGGAGTCCCGCTGTATCCATGCGTCACAACCAATATTTCGCCACACCCATTACAGACCTGCTATTCGGTCCTCAGGCGGGCGACGTCAAACCGTTGAGAGACCAACCAATAGAGCCCGGCCGTCACTACTCCATCAAAACACGCTTGTGGAAAGACGATCGACTCGATCATCCACCACATCTGAGACGTGTCGAGATGTGGGAAATTCATCGCGGCAAATATCCCGCTCACCAAAGACACCAGGAGCAGCCCCACACCCACGGTGATCGGCGTCATCTGCGATACCTGACGCCCCAGGAAACCCGCTAAGACCCCCACCCCCCCGTTCGTGAGGAGACTGATCCAGAGCTCGCCGGCTGAGAACATATTCAGGACCCATCCGATCGCAAGCCCCACGAGAAGGCCTTCCAGTTCACCGGCAAATATTCCGACGAACGCGGCGGCTACAAGCCCCAAATCCGGTTTAATGTTCCACACACTCAGATGTGGCAGTAGCGTCGTCTGTAGGGGGACAAGCAGCAGCACGAGCATCAGATAGACAAGGAATTTCATGGTGCCGACTTCCCCAGTAGATCCGCTCCTGCCCCCGCCTTCGTCGACTGTCCATACGACGTCTGAATGACCAACACCTCCTCCACACGGCTGACATCGACTTCCGGATTGAGTTCCGCAGACTGGAAGAGGGCACCTTCTTCTTTATCGATGCGCGTAATCGTACCGATCACAAGCCCTCGGGGGAACCCTCCGACAAGGCCCGAGGTCACAACCCGATCACCGTCTCGAAGCGTCGATAGCAACGGAATATACTTGAGCCGAGCCAGCCCCTGTTGAGTCCCTTCCACAACGCCTTCGTCTCTCGTCCGCTGAATGAGACCAGCGATGGCATTGTTCGGATCGGTCACCAAGAGCACCACCGAAGACGCGCCCGTCGTTTTCACGACGCGCCCGACAACCCCGGCGGGCGTGACCACTCCCATATCCGGCTTGATCCCATCACTCTCACCCTTATTGAGAATGATGGCACGATAGCGGTTCGTCGCATCACGTCCGATGACTTGAGCGGCGACCATTGCAGGAAGCGCCTGTTCTTTAAAGCTCAGCAAACCCGTCAATCGCTCTGTCGCAGCGGCAGCCTCACGCAATTGGTTATGTTGTCCGCGCAACCACTCTATTTCTTTCCGGAGTTGTTGATTCTCCTCCCGTACCCCTTGCAACGCCACATACTGTGCCCAACGATCAGCAACGCCGGCATCGATGGAGGCAATGGCTTCGAGCGGAACACGCACGACGTGTCCAACCGGCCCATCCAGATACTGCAGGAGTCCTTGGATTTGATTGGGAAGCAGAAAAAGAGCCACCACCAGGAGGGCGAAACAGGCAAGTGCCAGCCGTCTGGCACCATAGGGAGTACGAGAGTGAGCCATCCACATAAAGGAGTTAGGGATGGAACCTTATCGGTAGGTATTGGCCTGGGACATCACCGACACTTTGGCGAGCAGATCCAACTCATCGAGGATTTTCCCGACCCCCAGGACGACGGACGTCAGGGGATCATCCACGGTGATGATCGGCAGATTTGTCTCCTCCCGAAAGCGCGTATCCATGCCCTTCAGCAAAGACCCCCCGCCCGTGAGTACGACGCCACGATCGATAATATCACCCGCCAATTCAGGCGGGGTATTTTCCAGTGCCACTTTAATTGCGTTGACGATTGTCCCGATCGGTTCCTGCAGCGCTTCACGGATTTCTGCGTCATCCACCACCAACGTGCGGGGAATGCCGGAAATCAAGTCACGCCCCTTGATCATCATGGTCTTGCGTTCCTCAAAGGGGTAGGCGGACCCGATTTCGAATTTGATCCGTTCCGCCATATGTTCACCGATGAGAAGGTTATACTTCTTCTTAATATAGTTCATGATCGCATCATCCATACGATCTCCCGCGACCTTGACGGACTCGCTATAGACAATTCCGCCAAGTGAGATGACCGCGATATCGGTCGTGCCGCCGCCGATATCGACCACCATGTTGCCGGAGGGCTCGGTGATCGGAAGACCGGCGCCAATGGCTGCGGCCACTGGCTCTTCGATCAGATACACTTCGCGGGCACCGGCCAATTCGGCCGAGTCTCGGACGGCCCGCTGCTCCACCTGCGTAATGCGGGACGGCACACCGATGATGATACGCGGACGCACGAACGCGCTACGGTTGTGCGCTTTCTGAATGAACCGCTTCAACATCTGCTCTGCCATTTCGAAGTCGGCGATGACGCCTTCTTTCATGGGCCGCACCGCAATGATGTTGCCCGGCGTGCGTCCCAACATTTTCTTCGCTTCCGTGCCGACCGCGAGCACCCGTCCGGACCTTTTCTCAACCGCCACAACCGAGGGTTCGTTGAGTACGATCCCTTTCCCATGGACATACACAAGGGTCGACGCTGTCCCTAGGTCAATGGCCAGGTCGTTTGAGAACCATCCGAAGATATCGCTCCCAAAGCCCACGGTTGCTCTCCCTTCTCCTTAGACGCTGATGGCGCCTCAGTCGGGCAACGCTAGTCGACCCGCATCCAATACCTGGGTACCGGCCACCTCATCACCGAGACGCCGGCCCTGTTCGTTCCCAATAATCAATACCGCTTCGAACACAATGATTACGACCGACACCAGCCATCCCACATAGGGAACAGCGAAGGCTAACTGAGCGACCGCAAAGGGCAGATTGCGGATAATGGATTCCCGAAACCCTGCTGCCGTGCGTCGGTCCGGAAGCACCGTCTGGAGACCGATCAACCGCTTCCCGATACTGCGTCCACCGGCGAATCCATCAGCAATCAGTATATACGCCAATCCTCCAAGAAAACCTACCGGCACAATCACTTGACCTGCTGCCGCGACGATGAACAGATCGATCAGTTTGGCAATACCACGGTTCAGGATCTGCGCTTTGGGGTAGATCCCGGCACCGATGGAACGAACACCGCCGACCTCCTCCGCCAAGGGCTCTCCTTACAATTAGTGGCAAAGTATAACAAATCAGACTACCTAGCACAAACAAAGACCATTCTCCGGCAGATCATGTTTTTGCATAATATTTTTCATCTGCACGATACAGACAACTCGACTCGGCCATGAGGTCGCAGCTTGGAGATACAGGTGTCTCTTGCCTTTGCAGACATCCCTGAGTAGAATCGGCCCATACGAATTTCCCGAGGAGTGGTCATGCTCAAATTGATGCGCGAAGCCTCGCACAGCTATCCGTGGCTCCTCAAGTCCGTCATGGGGGTCATCGCCCTCACCTTCGTCATCACCATGGGCTGGTGGGGATTCGGCGAACAGACCGGCACCGTCGTCGCCTCAGTCGGAGATCTCACCGTGTCCCATGATGAATTCAGACGCGCCTATGAGAATACCTATCGGTTCTATAAGGACAAAGTTCCTGGAGAATTCAAAGACGAAACGATCAAGCAACTTGTGGTGGATCAACTCATCGACAATCGAACCTGGCTCATTGCGGCAAAGAACATGGGCCTCACGGTGTCGAACGACGACCTGCGTGAAGTCATCATGCAGATCCCTGACTTCCAAAAAAACGGCACGTTCGATCCGGAGGTCTACAAACGGCTCTTGGCTGCGAATCATCTGACGCCCGCGATCTTCGAAGCGATGGAAGCGAAGGAAGTTCTGAGCAACAAAGCCAGAATGATCATCCGAGACTCCGTGGCCCTTACCCCTGACGAGCTTGCTGAGGCACAAGCCCTCACACTCCGGCAAACGGAATCAGATCCCGCAAAGGCAGCAGCAGCAAAGGACCGTGCCATACAGGACGTCCTCTTTCAAAAGCAGCAACGGGCGCTGATGGCATACACCCAATCGCTCAAAACAAGCATCCCCATCAAAATCCACCGCGAATTGTTGTAACCCCATTCGTCGAATATCCTCCGGTTGTGAGATCTGACAGGCCTCGGTGAGGAACTTTGGGGCACGCCGGAATTTCATTTACCTGTACAGCTGGGACAACGGGATCATCCTGCTAGAGAATCAACATCGCATCACCGTAACTGTAAAAGCGGTAACGTTCGCGAACCGCTTCCGCGTAGGCTCGTCGAAGAAATTCGGTCCCAGCCAATGCGGCAACCAGCATCAACAACGTGGTACGTGGCATGTGAAAATTCGTGAGGAGGGCGTCGACCACCTTGAACCGGAACCCTGGAGTCATGAACATCTCTGTCTCTCCCCGATAGGATCGGATCCGGCCCTCCGCACGAGCCGCAGTTTCGAGCGCGCGCACAACAGTGGTCCCGACAGCGACAATGCGTCCTCCCTTCCCCCGCACCTGCTCAATGGCATGAACCGCCTCTGCTCCGACTTCGATCCACTCCGCACCCATCTGATGGTCTTCGATGTGATCGACGGTCACCGGCTTGAAGGTCCCGACACCGACATGAAGCGTCACGGTCGCGAGACCGACCCCTCGCTGTTGGAGTCGCGTCACCAGTTCCGGTGTAAAATGGAGCCCTGCGGTCGGCGCCGCAATGGCACCCTCATGTTCTGCAAACAGGGTTTGGTACCATTGCCGATCTTGGTCGGTCGGTGCCCGTTTCACATAGGGAGGAAGCGGCATTCGGCCATGTTGTCGCAACCATTCGGACCACGGAATTGGACTCTCAATCCGAACCGTCGTGCGTCGTGCGCCACGCTCGATTATCAGAGCAAATACGCCTGCCCCCATCTCAATCTTCTGTCCGAGCCGAAACGTTCCCTTGATCAGCACTTCCCAGACCGCATCGCCAAGGTCTTTTACAAAAAGAATCTCGACCTCCGTACCAGAAGGACTCTTCCGTCCAACCACGCGCGCCGCCAACACTTTCGTATTGTTGACCACGAGGAGATCGCCGGGCTGAAGAAGGTCAGGCAACTCGTCGACGCAACGATGGGTCAACGAACCATCAAGAGGCTGTAGCACGAGCAGTCTGGCGTGATCGCGCGGGAGGCAGGGGTGAGTGGCAATCAGCAAGGGGTCGAACGGAAAATCGAATTCGGAAAGCTGCATCAGGAAGACGGCGGAGTCGGAGGTTTGGTCAGCGTCAAGTTTTGCAGTTCGGTACCAGGATAATAATACTGAAGAATCGTCGAGAAGGGGTAGCCCAACTCAGCCAGTTCTTTCGCCCCCCACTGGCACATGCCGACGGCGTGACCCGCGCCGAAGCCGGATAGCACCACATCTCGGCCGATCGATTCGATGGCGAACTGCGTGCTGGGGATGATGGTATAGCCGACCGCTTTCCGTAAGTCTTCTCCACGAAGAACCAATTCTCCGCCAGAGTGGAGCACACGCAGCTTCGCGACTCGCCCCCCGCGGCTGAATGCCAGGGGCGTGATCGTCGCGATCGTACCCACGGGAAATCCCTGTTGCCGCAAATTCTGTTCGAGCGTGTCGATTTTGAAGGAGGATTTCCATTGATAGTAGGGCGACGCAAGGTCGAAAGGACATTCCACGCCCTTGAGATACGGATACTCTTTCGACCACACATTCATGGCATCTTCCGTCAGCCCAGCGGCTGTCGATGAAAAGGCTGCGTAGATCGGCGCACCCAGATAGGTTACGACCAACCCGCGGGTCTCTTCGACCGCACGCAGGATCCCCACATCAATCCCCTGCTTTCCGCGATAGACTTGGTCTTGCACCGTTGCCGCCACGTCATACTCCCGCGTGGCGCTCAACATCTGCTGGTAGAGCGCATACGTCCGTGCAGCGACCGCCTGCGCTTTCAGCATTTCCGGGTGCCAGGTCGAACTGACCTCCGAGGGAACGACCCCTTTGACGTACTCTTCAAGATCCACCCGATTAATGACCGAAAACCCCTTGCCTCTGCGCACGAATTGAACCAGGCCGCTCACTGAGACCTCCATGCCGGAGTCGGCCGATGACACCGCCGTCCCGTTGGACTTCCGAACGGGCCGTGGAATTGTCAGCGTGAGGCCTTGTTCCCCACCATGCAGCGTCAACTGCTCGGTCTGTATGCGGACACCATTCAGCAAAAACCCTGTTTCAGACGCCGAAATCTGGGCCGGAGTCCGCAGAGCTTGATCACGGCCTTTGGCATCCGTCAGCCACAACGGACCGCCTGTACGGATATCGAGGCGTGGTACGTCGGCCGACAGCAGAACTCGGAGCGACTCTGCCGCCTCGGCTCCCGAGGACAGGCTGAAGAGGCACACTCCCGCCACAACGGCTCGATACATGTTAGCTCTCAATTGCTTCACCGGCGAAATATCCACGTGATGAAATAGAGTATCAAGCTCAGGATCACACTGAGAAGCAAGCTGGTTACAAGAGGAAACGAGAAGCTGAAGTTATCTCGTCGAATAGAAATGTCGCCAGGGAGCTTGCCGAACCATCCAAGAAGATTCCCAATTCCCGGAACGCGGTCTGCGATCAGCATCAACACACCGACCAGCGCCACGCATACCCCGACTCCGATGAAGACCTTCCCAAGATTTCCCCATTCAGCCATTATCCTTGAGCCAAATGTTCTGCGATTTGCACCGCGTTGAGCGCGGCCCCTTTGCGGAGATTATCGGACACCACCCAGAGATTCAGACCGTTCGTGATCGATTCATCCTCCCTGATACGGCCGATATAGACCTCGTCCTTTCCGGTCGCATCCAACGGCATTGGGTAGAGCTTCTTGCCTGGATCATCATACACAATGACCCCCGGCATAGCCGCCAGCGCCGCACGGGCTTCATTGGGCTTGAGCGGCCCTCCCAACTCCACGTTGATGGCTTCGGAATGGCAGCGCAACACCGGAACACGCACGGTCGTCGCCGTCACGCGAAGCGCCGGAGCTTCAAGAATTTTTCTTGTCTCCTTGGCAATTTTCACTTCCTCAGAACAGTCCCCTTCATGATTAAAGGAACCGATGTGCGGCAAGAGATTAAAGGCGATCTGATAGGGGTAGACTTCGACCTTCGCATCACGAAATGCCAACAGATCTTTTGTTTGCGTCATGAGTTCATCCATGGCTGCAGCGCCGGTCCCGGACACCGATTGAAACGTCGTCACGACAACGCGCTTTACCCCCACCGCATCCTGCAGCGGCTTGAGCGCCATGACAAGCGGCGTCGTCGTACAGTTTGGAATCGACACAATGCCCCGAGGCATCGTCATGAGAGCATGGGCATTGACTTCCGGCACGACCAACGGAACATCGGCTTCCATCCGAAAGACGCCGCTGTCGTCGATGACCACAACCCCGGCCGCTCCAAGCCGTTGACCATACTCGCGGCTGATGGCGTCGGTCGCTGAAATGAATGCAAAGTCGACACCGGCAAACGACGACTCCGGTGTCAGTTCCTCAACCTTCCACTCTTTGCCCTGACACGGCATCACCTCACCGGCCGAACGCTTTGAGGCAAACAGACGCAGCGAAGCCAACGGAAACTTTCGCTCCTCAAGTATCTCGAGCGTTTCTTTCCCAACCGCCCCCGTGGCACCGAGGATGGCCACCACATACCCTGATTTCTTTTTCAACATGAGTGTCGATCCTGCCTACAGTACAATTTCACGAACGCGATGATTGAATGTATCGGCCACGAGTACATGCCCCGCACGGTCCACCACAATGCCAAACGGGTAGCTCAACCCTGCGTCGAGGGCCGATTCCTCGTCGCCTCCATAGCGTGCGACACCAACCCCGGCAACACGCTCAATACGCCCGGTCATTCGATCCCATCGCCGCACTAGATGGTTGTCCGAATCCGTAACGTATAGATTCCCCTCTTCATCCAACGCGATTCCCGATGGCCGCGAGAGGCTGATACTGGGTAGCTCATCCGGCCCTTGGTACCGATACTCACCGCCGTCGCCCACTACGGTGCGTATGATACCAGTGACGGGATCAACAGCACGAACCCTTCCATTAAAACTATCGGCGATAAATAATGTGCCGTCTGAAGCAAGCGCCAATCCGCTTGGACCGGCCAGACCGGTTTCCGTTGCAGCCAGGCCATCTCCATTATACGCAGCTGTTCCTGTCCCTGCGACTGTAGAAATCACTCCGGTGGACACAACCACCGCCCTCACGCGGTTGTTGTTCTGATCGGCAATATAGAGGACGCCCTCGTCACTCATCGCCAAGGCAGCCGGTTCATTTAACCCGGCTTCGATGGCCAACCCCCCATCACCTGAGCACCGAGGTTGGCCCAGACCTGCGACTGTCGTGATGATCCCCGTCACCGCATCCACACGCCGCACCCGATGGTTCAGCGTGTCCGCAATGTAGACATGCCCTACCCGATCGACCACAACCGCAGTCGGAAAATTCAGCAGCGCTTGATCTGCCGGACCACCGTCGCCGCTGAAGCGTTTGGCCGGTGCCGTACCGGTCACAACATAACGCACGGTTCCACTCAGGTCAGTCTGTTGGCTAAAGGCATGAGGATGGCCCGTGCCGCTTTCGGCGAAAGGATCGTCATCCCCTCGCTGAGCCACCGGAACGGGCGAGGCGGGTGTCGCCCCTGATTCAGCCCTCTGAATGCGGCCGGCTACCGTTCTGATCCTTCGGTTCTTCTTGTCAATCTTCCGGACGATATGGTTCTCAGAGTCGGCAATGAACAGGTTCCCCTCTATATCAAGAGTGAGACCCTTCGGCTCATTCAGACAAGCAGCGAGGGCTGCAGCCCCGTCACCGGTCCACCCGGATTCTCCGGTACCGGCAGCGGTCTTGATCAATCCAGATTTGAGATCTGTCCTCATCTGTTCGACAATCCTGGCTAGTTCAGATTTCTGAGGATGGCCTCACCCATTTCTGTCGTCGTGACAAGGCGAGTACCAGAACTATGAATGTCTTTCGTGCGAAAGCCGAGATCGAGGGTTTTCACAATCGCCTGCTCGATAGCGGCTGCCTCCTTATCCAACTTGAACGCATAGGACAGCATCATGGCCGCCGAGGCAATCGTCGCAATAGGATTCGCCACATTCTTCCCGGCAATGTCCGGCGCGCTGCCGTGAATCGGTTCGAACAGTCCGACCTGCGCGCCAATACTGGCCGAGGGTAACATGCCGATGGATCCGGTCAACATGGCCGCTTCGTCGCTCAGAATGTCACCGAAAATATTGTTGCAGAGCATCACATCGAACTGTCGTGGGTTGCGCACCAGTTGCATTGCCGCATTGTCGACATAGATATGGCTCAACTCCACATCCCGATAACCCTTGTGAACCTGGGTGACGACACGACGCCAGAGTTCGGATGACTCCAACACGTTCGCTTTGTCGACGGACATCACTTTTTTCCGGCGTTTTCTCGCCGCTTCGAATGCCACTTTCGCAATGCGCTGGATTTCTTCCGTGGTATAGACCTCGGTGTTGACACCTCGTTCACTCCCATTCGGCAGTTTCTCAATACCTTTGGGCTTTCCGAAATAGATCCCGCCCGTCAGTTCTCGAATGACGAGGATGTCGATCCCCTCGATCACTTCTTGTTTCAGGGTTGAGGCATCGGCCAGCATCGGATACAACTTCGCCGGCCGTAAATTCGCATAGAGACCCAGGTGCTCGCGCAATCCCAACAGCGCGCGTTCCGGACGTAGACTATACTCCAGCCCCTCCCACTTAGGACCTCCTACTGCGCCAAGCAACACGGCATGGCTCTGTTTGGCCAGGGCCAGCGTCTCCAGAGGGAGCGGCACACCCACTTTATCAATGGCCTGTCCCCCAACGTCACCGG
>Ga0075423_10002223_pt1 | contig 17524 bp, 14 predicted proteins | sample SoiMethybrSBSTD2_FD_80114 | JGI IMG/M metagenome (GOLD analysis project Ga0075423, IMG submission 80114) | Bulk soil microbial communities from a Populus tree surrounding site in Tennessee, USA - Soil MetaG P. TD hybrid SBSTD2 | ecosystem: Environmental > Terrestrial > Soil > Tree plantation...
CTTGTCGGCCGCCACTTTCGTCAGCGCCGCCGTCAGCGTCGTCTTTCCGTGGTCGATGTGCCCGATCGTCCCCACGTTCACGTGCGGCTTCGATCGATCGAATTTTTCTTTCGCCATCGCGATACGTCTCCGTTATTTGCCCTGGATCCGGGCCACCACTTCATCACTGATATCGGGCGGCGCCTGCTCGTATCGATCGAAGTGCATCGAATAGGTCGCGCGCCCCTGCGTGCGCGACCGCAGATCGGTGGCGTAGCCAAACATCTCCGACAGCGGCACGCGCGCATTGATGATCTGCGTGCCGCCGCGATCTTCCTGTGACTGAATGCGGCCACGCCGGCTCGCGAGGTCACCCATCACGTCGCCCATGTAGTCCTTGGGTACGACCACTTCCACCCGCATCACCGGCTCGAGCAGCACCGGCTTGGCTTTCTTCGCCGCATCCTGAAACGCCATCGAGCCGGCAATCTTGAACGCCATTTCCGATGAGTCGACCTCGTGGTGCTTGCCGTCGTACAACTCGATCCGGACGTCGTCGATCGGATAGCCGGCGAGGATCCCGCGCGTGAGCGCTTCCTTGATGCCCTCGTCCACGGGCTTGATGTATTCCTTCGGAATCGCGCCGCCCTTGATCCCGTTCTCGAAGACGTAACCCGTGCCCGGCTCGGCTGGGAACAAGTGGATCTTCACTTCGGCGAACTGGCCACGGCCACCGGTCTGCTTCGCGTACCGCATTTCACCGTCGGCCGGACGCGTGAGCGTTTCCTTGTAGGCGACCTGCGGCTTGCCGACGCTGGCGTCGACGCTGAACTCGCGCTTCAAGCGATCGACGATGATCTCCAGGTGCAGTTCGCCCATGCCCGCGATCACGACCTGGCCGGTCTGCTCGTCGGTATTGACACGGAACGTCGGATCCTCGGCCATCAACTTCTGAAGGCCGTTACCCAGCTTCTCCTGATCGCCCTTGGTCTTCGGCTCGATGGCCAGCGAGATCACCGGCTCGGGGAAGTCCATCGATTCGAGGACGACCGGCTTCTTCTCGTCGCACAGCGTGTCGCCGGTGCTTACCTGCTTGAGGCCGACGGCCGCCGCTATGTCGCCGGCGTAGACCTCTTTGATCTCCTCACGCTTGTTCGCGTGCATCTTCAGGAGCCGGCCGACGCGCTCGGTCTTACCCTTCGTCGCGTTGTACACCGCCGACCCTGACGTCAGGATGCCCGAGTACACACGGATGAACGTGAGCTGACCGACGAACGGATCGGTCATCAGCTTGAACGCCAGCGCCGAGAACGGCGCATCGTCGGAGGCGGGGCGCTCGATGAGGGTTTCCTCTTTCGCGTTGGGGTCGAGCCCGGTGATCGGCGGAACGTCGAGCGGAGACGGCAAGTAGTCGACGACTGCGTCGAGCAGCGGCTGGACGCCTTTGTTCTTGAAGGCCGTGCCGCAGATGACAACCACGAAGGCGGTGCCTTCGTTGCGCACCGACTTGATCACGCGATCGCGAAGCGCCTTCTTGATCTCGTCTTCGGTGATCTCCTGACCGTGGAGGTATTTCTCGAGCAGCGCGTCGTCGTGCTCGCTGACCTTCTCGATCAGCTTCTCGCGGTACTCCTGGGCCTCCGCCATCAGCTCGGTTGGAATCTCGGTTACGTCGTAGTCGGCGCCCATCGTCTCGTCGCGATAGGTGATCGCCTTCATCTTCACGAGATCGATGACGCCGACGAACTTGTCTTCGGAGCCGATCGGAAGCTGAATAGCGACCGGGTTGGCGCCAAGCTTGGATTCGATCTGCGCGAGCGTCATCTTGAAGTCCGCGCCGATGCGGTCCATCTTGTTGACGAAGCAGATCCGCGGCACGCGGTACTTGTCGGCCTGACGCCACACCGTTTCCGATTGCGGCTCGACGCCGGAGACGGCGTCGAACACGGCACAGGCGCCGTCGAGCACGCGCAGCGAGCGCTCGACTTCAGCGGTGAAGTCGACGTGCCCGGGCGTGTCGATGATGTTGATGCGGATGTCTCGCCAGAAGCAGGTCGTCGCCGCCGACGTGATCGTGATGCCGCGCTCCTGCTCCTGTTCCATCCAGTCCATGACAGCCGTGCCTTCATGGACTTCGCCGATCTTGTACGTGATCCCGGTGTAGAAGAGGATCCGTTCGGTCGTGGTCGTCTTCCCGGCATCGATGTGCGCCATGATGCCGATGTTCCGGGTACGTGCGAGCGGTGTTTGACGCCCCATTGCGCTCTTATTCGACGGTTTGCGATCTACGGACTGAGATTCTGTTACCACCGGTAGTGTGCAAATGCTTTGTTGGCTTCCGCCATGCGATGCGTGTCTTCGCGCTTCTTCACCGCGCCGCCACGCAGGTTCGACGCATCGAGCAGCTCGTTCGCGAGCTTCTCCTGCATCGTCTTGCCGTCGCCGCGGTCGCGCGCATAGCCAACCAGCCAGCGAATACTGAGTGAGAGGCGGCGGTTGGGGTTCACTTCGACCGGCACCTGATAGTTCGAGCCGCCGACGCGCCGCGACTTGACCTCGAGACTCGGCTTCACGTTGTCGAGCGCCTTCTTGAACACCTTGAGCGGGTCGTCGCCGGTGCGCTCTTTGATGATGTCGAAGCTCTTATAGAGGATGCGCTCCGCGGTGCTGCGCTTGCCGTCGTGCATCACGGTGTTGATGAACTTGCTCACCAGCACGCTGTTGTACAGCGGGTCGGCAGCCAGTTCGCGCTTTGGGATCTCTCGTCTACGCGGCATATCAAGAATCCTTGAACCGGCGGGTCTGAAGACCCGCCTCTACTGCTTTGGCCTCTTTGCTCCGTATTTCGAGCGACCTTGTTTGCGACCTTGCACGCCAACGGCATCGAGCGTGCCGCGCACGACGTGATAACGCACGCCGGGCAGATCCTTCACGCGGCCGCCGCGAATCAGCACCAGCGAGTGCTCCTGCAGGTTGTGGCCGACGCCAGGGATGTAGGTCGTGACCTCGATACCGTTGGTCAACCGCACGCGCGCCACTTTGCGCAGCGCCGAGTTCGGCTTCTTCGGCGTTTGCGTGAACACGCGCACGCATACGCCGCGCTTCTGCGGGCTGACCTGGAGCGCGGGGCTCTTGGTCTTGGTCACGATCTTCTTGCGTCCCTGTCGGACGAGCTGACTGATCGTCGGCATAGACTCCACAATTCATCACGCGCGCGATCGCGCGTGCTTAGTCGTCCAGGCCTGAAGAACCGACATCGATCGATGCCGTGTCTGGCGCCTGAAACTAATCCCCTAGTTTGTTGAATGCACGGAGGGACGGTGATACCGCCCGCGTCCTCTCCAGGAAAACAGGCCCGCCCTTCCGGGGGTTGCGAGACCTCTTTCCAGCGTGGTTGGAACTAGATAGGGTGTCCTAGCTCCAAGAGAACCTGACGAATATAGCATGCCGACTGATCTGGGCGCAACCAACTGACAGGCAGTCCCTTAACCGGCCGCGCCGCCGCCTGTCCTGCGGGCTGGAACGCGCGCTCGCCGAACATCCACAGAGCACCACCAGTCGGAAAGGGGACAAGCGTCTGCCATTTCAACAACTTACCTGCGGTTGGCCAGATACGAGACGATCGCGGTCATGTCCGCATCGTTGAGCACCTCACCGAACGCAGGCATGTTCGCCGCCGGGTCCACCGCATCGGGCTGCGTGATCCACGGACGGAGCCAGGCCGCGTCGTGCCTCGATCCCACGCGGGTGAGATCGGGGCCGACCGCCCCGCCCTCTCCATCGATCATGTGACAGCTCGCGCAGGAGCGGCCGAACACAATCGAGGCGCGCCGCACGTTGTCCGAGACGCTCGCTGCCGGTGCACCGATCCGCACCTTGCGCAAGTAGCTGGCGATCGAACGCGCTTGCCCTTCGTTCATCCCTCCCGGCGGCGGCTCGCGCAAGCCCGGCCCGATCATCTCGGGATCGCGCACGTGCGCGATCAGCCACGCGGGCTCACGCGTCAGTCGCGTGTTGACGAGCGGGTTCGCCGCACCGCCGACGACGTGACAGCGTTCGCAGCGTTTGTCCTTGGCGAATTCGGCGCCGGCAATCGGCAGCGGCCCCCAGACTGCGGGGTTCGCATGCGCCGGCGTGTCCTTGTAGCCCAAATACGTCAGCACGATGATGCTCAAGCCGATGATGGCGAATCCGCCGGTGACGAGCGGCCGCTTGTAGAAATGTCGATCGGGACCATGATCGAGAAACGGCAAGAGCACCAGCACGCCCAACACGAGCCCCGGAATCACGATCGTCGCGACGGGCTCGAGTGGACCGGGAAAGTACTTGAGCAACTGAAAGAGACTGAGGAAATACCACTCGGGCCGGGGCACGTAGTTCGCGTCCGACGGATCGGCAATCGAGTCGAGCGGCGCGCGAAAAACGCTGGCGAACGTGATCAGCAGGGCGAACACGAACGCACCCGCGATCGTGTCTTTCAGCGCGTGGTACGGATAGAACGGCTTCGGCGCACCCGGTACCGGACGCAGCGCACCGGAGATACCGTGGCGCCGCATCAGAAACAGATGCGCGAGCACGAATCCGACGAGCGCTGCCGGCAACAGGAACACGTGGGCCGCGTACCAGCGCAGGAGCGTGAGCGATCCGAGCGTGCTCCCACCCTTTAGGATGCCGGCGATGAACTCGCCCAGCGGACCGCTGCGCGCGATATTGATCGTCACCGTCGTCGCCCAGTACGCCTTCTGATCCCACGGCAGGAGGTAGCCGCTCAACGCGAAGCCGAGGATCACGAGCAGCAGCAGCACGCCTGAAATCCAGGTGACCTCGCGCGGCTTCTTGTACGAGCCGAGCGCGACCACGCGCACCATGTGAATCACCGCCGCGACGACGATGAAGCTGGCGCCGAAGAAGTGAAGTCCGCGCAGGATGCGCCCGAACGTGAGGCGCTCCATGATGTAGCGGATGCTGTCGTAGGCATGCTCCGGCGACGGCACGTAGTACATCGCGAGCACGACGCCGGTGATCAGTTGCACGGCGAGCAGCAGAAGCAGCACGCTGCCGGTCACGAACCACCATCCCACTCCGGCGGGGATCGGTTCTTCCAGCAGGTGTCGGCGCCCCGTGCGCCAGCCGGTGCGCGAATCGAGCCAGTCGAGCAGCGCGTCGACTCGTGAGAGCGCCATCAGACTTGAACCAGGATCTGATCGTTCTCGATCTTCGTCGCCAGCCTTGGAAGGGGCGCCGGCGGCGGCCCCGACTTCACCATGCCGAGATGGTCGTACACACCGCCGTGACACGGACAGTGCAGCTCGTGCGCCTCGGCTTCCCATCGCACGCGACATCCGAGGTGGGTGCACGTGGGGTCGAGCGCGATGACGTGCTCGCCGGTCTTGACGAGGAAGACGGTGCGGTGATCGACGATCTGACTGTAGCCGTCCTCGCGCACGAGGCGCAGCGTGATCGACGTGGGTGCGTTCTCTGGCAGGCCGCTCAAGCTCGCCGCCGGCAGCCAATGCTCGTCTCGGCGCAAAAAACTCGGCGACAGAATCGAGCCGCCGAGCACGACGCCGAGTGTGCCAGCGATGGCCGTTTGAATGGTCTTGACGACGCGCGCGAAGAACTGCCGTCGATCGGGCTCTGTGGTCATGTCAACTCGGTCTGGACCGCTATGCGGCTCGTTGTGTGAATCGTCCCGTTGTGATTCGCATAGCGGTCCAGGCGCGCGTCAGCGCGCCAAGAGAAACTGGAAAACAGCAAGGGGCGCTCGAGGGCAGAGCCCCTGGCTGTTTTCTGGATACGTATCTGATTACGGCGTCCGTTTACTCAGCAGCCGTATTCACACACGTATGCGCGCGGCAACAGCCGCGCGCGAGGCGATGAAGCAAGTTCAGGTCCGTCATCCGCCGGCGCGCGGCGAGATCTCTTGCGTGGGATCTATTTCGGTGGGACGACAGGGACCGCGCCCGGGAACACGTAGGCAACGATCATCGAGATTATTCCCATCACAATCATCAGCAGGACGCTGTGCTTGATCGTGAAGCGGAAGAGTCGACCCTCGTCGGCGCGTGTCATTCCCGTTGCAGCGACCGCGACGGCGATGCTCTGCACCGAGATCATCTTGCCCATGACGCCGGCGGCCGAGTTTACCGAGGCGGTGAGGATCGGATTCAGCCCGAGCGCATTCGCCGTCACCACCTGCAGGTTGCCGAAGAGCGCGTTGGCCGACGTGTCACTTCCCGTAAGGAACACGCCGAGCCAGCCGACTGTTGCACTGAAGAACGGAAACGCCGGGCCCGAAGCGGCGAGCGCCAAGCCCAGCGTCGAGGTCATGCCCGAGTAATTCATCAAGTAGGCGAGGCCAAGCATCGATGCGATCGTGAGCAGCGCAAACTTCAACTGCTTGAACGTGGCCACGTAGACGCTCCCGAGCTTGCCGGGCACACCCAGCACGAACGCCGCGAGGACTGTTGCGAGCAGACACGCGGTGCCAGACGCACTCAACCAATTGAGCTCGAACAACGCCGCATACGGCGTCGGCTTCGCGACCACGGGCGGCACTTGCGTGATCAGATTGTGGAGGCCGGGCACCATGAGTCGCAGCGCGTTGCGCGGCGTCTCGGGCACGGTGGGCAGCGACGCCGGGATCAACCCGTCGGCGAAGTGGTTGATGCGGAACTTGATGCTCGCCTCGCCCCACAGCAGCACGACGACGACCAGCAGCAGATACGGCACCCAGGCCATGAAGATCTGACCCGGCGTGTGATGCGCCATCGTCAGCGACGCAGGTTGATCTCCCTCGAGCCGCATGATCGTCTTCGGCTTCCACAGCTTCAGCACGATCACCATGACGATGATGCACGTCAGCGAGCTCATGATGTCGGTGAGCCCCGGCCCGAGATAGTTGGACACATAGAACTGCATGCCGGCGAACGACAAGCCGCACGCGATGATGGCGGGAAGGACTTCGAGCGCGCGCTTCGGCCCTGCCATCACGACGATCAGATAGCCCGGAATGAGCACGGAGATCATCGCGCACAGTCGACCGACCATCGCGCTCAGCGCCAATTCGGGAAGGCCGGTGACGTTCGCCAGAGTGGTGACCGGAATGCCGATCGATCCGAACGCCACCGGTGCGGTGTTGGCGAGCAGACAGATCCCTGCGGCATAGAACGGATTGAACCCCAGCCCGGCGAGCATCGCGCCCGATACCGCGACCGGCGCACCGAAGCCGGCGGCGCCCTCGATGAACGCGCCGAACGAGAACGCAATGAACATCGCCTGCAGCCGGCGATCGTCGGTGAGCCCGCCAACCGAGTCTTTGATGATCTCGAACTTGCCGGTGTCGACCGCGAGTCGATACAGCATGATCGACGTGAAGACGATCCACGCGATCGGGAAGAGTCCGTAGGCAGCGCCGTAGATCGTCGAGATGAACGCGAGGTTGACCGGCATACCGTAGGCGGTCAACGACACGATGAACGCCGAGGCAAGGGCGGTGAGCGCCGACACCCACGCTGGCTTGCGCAGCACGCCCAGCATCACGAACAGCACGACGATCGGAATCGCCGCTATGAGCGCTGATGCTCCCAGGCTGCCGGCGATCGGTTCATAGTTGTGCTGCCACATAGCGCCTCATGTCGGTTCGAGGTTCGAGGTTCGACGTTCGATGTTCGGAAACGCCGAACCTCGAACCCTGAACACGCGAACCTCGAACCTCGAACGTCGAACCGCGAACTACTGCCTTGGGTCGCTGCCATGGATCGAGGCATCGACCAATTCAATGGGATGAAAAATCGGCCAGTTGTATCCCAGACTCCGCGCGGCTGCGGCGATCTGCAGCGTGCACCCGGGATTGGCCGTGGCAATCATATCCGGCGACAGGGCCGCGATGTGCCGGACTTTTCGTGCCCCGAGTTGTGCCGCCGGTTCGGGCTGCACCAGGTTGTAAATCCCCGCGCTTCCACAGCAGATCTCCGATTCTTCGGGGACCAGCAGTTCGACGCCAGGAATACCACGCAGCAGCGCGCGGGGCTGGCTTCGCACGCCCTGCCCGTGCGCCAGATGACACGCGTCGTGATACACGACGCGCGCAGTCAGCGGCCGCCGCGGTGCACGCACGTCGCCCAGGTCCACGAGCACCTCAGACACATCGCGGACCTTTGCACTGACCGCACGTGCGCGTTCGGCCCACGCCGGATCGCCGGCGAAGAGCTGCCCGTACTCTTTCATTGCCGAACCGCAGCCGGCCGCGTTGACGACGATGCGATCGACGTCGGCGCGCTCGAACACCTCGATGTTGTGGCGTGCCAGTGCACGCGCGCGATCGATGTCGCCGGCGTGGAGCGGCAGCGCGCCACAGCATCCTTGCTGCGCGGGCACATCGACGCGACACCCCTCTGCCGCGAGAACGCGCACTGTTGCATCGTTGACCTTGGCGAACGAGAGACGCTGCACGCACCCGGCCAGCAACGCGACGCGTTGACGTTCGACGTCGACGGCCGGCGTCCGCGCCGGCAGCCGGGCGACGATCGATCGCCAGCTCGCCGGCGGAGCAAGCGCCAGCGCCGCACGCGCTCGAGCCACGAAACCCCCATCGGTATCGCGAGGCCGACCCGTCGGCGGCGTCGTCGCGGGATGCGCCGCCTTCACACCGAGCCGTCGCACGAGCGGGCCGAGAACCAGCAGCGGCAGCATCGCCAGCCGCATCCGCCACGGATACGGAACGATGGTCATGAGTAGACGACGGAACAGCGCGTCTCCTGCAGACCGCTCGTAGTTGCGCTCGATCTGGGCGCGCGTCGCCTCGATCAGCGGCGCGTACTGCACTCCAGAGGGGCACGCGGTGACGCACGATAGACATCCCAGACACGCATCGAAATGCTGCACGTAGGGACGCGCGATCGCGGCGCGATGCTCGATCGCCGCCTTCATCAGATAGATGCGCCCGCGCGGCGAGTCCATCTCCTCGCCCCAGAGCAGATAGGTCGGGCACGTCGGCAGACAGAAGCCGCAGTGCACGCATTTGTCGATCAGCTCGGATGATGGAGATTCGGTCAACTCAACCCGCAATTCAGATTGGGCCTCGTCCAGCATTCAGGATTCCGGCCGGATCGAACGATTGCTTCAGCGCGTGCAGCGTCTTCACCGCACTGCCCGGCAAACTCCAGACATCGATCTGCGATTTCAACTCTCGGCTCGCCCGAAGCACGTTGACGTTGCCGACGAACACGCTCGAGCGCAGACGACGCACCACGCTGGCTTGGGTGAGTGCATCGCCGTCGATCGTCATGAACCCGGCGCCCGCGCCGACGCGCCCCCACAGGCTCACGCGTCCCGCGGCCATCTTCTGGACCTCGCGCACGAGATCGACGACCTCCGCCAGCTTCGCGGGCAGCCACGCCACGCGTGCAACGACGCCGCTCTCGGCCCACGGTCCGCGCACCTGCTGCTCCCACAACGCGGGCTCTGCCTCGTCGCGCACCAGACGCGCGCCGCCCGACAGCAGCCGCTGTGCCGATTCGATCTGCGCGTCGACCGCCGACGGGCTCGACGCGATGCACATGAGCAACTGATACGGCGTCGTATCCGTGCCAGCCTGGGCCACGCGGACGTCGAACGCGATCGGCTCCACCTGCGAGCCCAACAGCGTCTGCGCGTCTCGACCCAGCCGCTCCGCATCGTCGTACGACGCCACGAGCGTCGCCGACGCCTTCGGGATTGGAAGCAGCTTGAACGTCGCATCCGTGATCGCCGCCAGGCTGCCGAACGACCCGGTGATCAATTTTCCGAGATCGTAGCCGGCCACGTTCTTCACGACGTGCCCGCCGGCTTTCACGAGGCGTCCATCGGTCAGCGCGAGATTGACGCCAATCAGCAGATCGCGAGGCGTGCCGTATCGATGCCGAAACGGTCCGGAGTCGGCGCTGGCGAGAATGCCGCCGATCGTCGCCCCGTCGAACGCGCTGTCGATGGGCAGCCACTGACCGTGCCGCGCCAATTCCTGATTGAGATGCTCGAGCGTGACGCCGGCATGCGCCGTCACAGTGAGGTCGCCGTGTCGATGAACGATGAGCGTGTTCAGCCGCGCGGTGGAGATCACGAGATCGATCGCCAATGGCTGCCGGCCCCACTCGAGCTTCGTGCCTCCGCCGCGGATCACCGTCGCGAGTCGATCGCGCGATGCCGCGGCCATCGCGGCGGCCAGATCGGCGCTGGTCTCGGGCTCGACGACCTGACGCGGCACGACGCCATCAACCGCATCGCTCGCGCCGCCCGGACGCATGGCGGTCGAGATCATCAGAAGCGTTCTGCGACGCCGGCGCGTTCCGCCGGATGCTCGCGATACGGACCGGGCACCTCACCGCACAGTCGAGGCGTTGGCAGAACCTTACCGGGATTACACAGACGGCTCGGATCGATCGCGTCGCGCATCTGTTGCATGACGTCGAGATCGTCCTGAGAAAACATGCGCGGCATGTAGTCGCGCTTGTCGGCGCCGACGCCGTGTTCACCGGTGATCGATCCGCCGGCTTCGATGCAGTACGTGAGGATCTCGCGCGCCACTTCTTCGGCCAGCGCTGATTGTCCCGGTATGCGTTCGTCGTAGCAGATCAACGGATGCAGGTTGCCGTCGCCGGCGTGGAACACGTTGCCGATGCGAAGGCCCGATCGCTCGTCGAGATCGCGGATGCGGCCGAGCACTTCCGGCAGCTTCGTTCGCGGCACCACGCCATCCTGCACGTAGTAGTTGGGCGATACTCGCCCCATCGCGGCAAACGCCGCCTTGCGTCCCTTCCAGATCCGCGCCCGCTGCTCATCGTCCTGTGCGATCTCGATCGTGGTCGCGCCCGCGCGACGGCACGTCTCTTCGACGGTCGCGAACAGTTCGCGCACCTCGGCGCGAGGACCATCGAGCTCGACGATCAGAATCGTGTCGGCCGGAGGAAAGTCGGGATGCACGGCGGCTTCCGCCGCGCGAATCGCGAGACGATCCATCATCTCGACGGCGGCCGGCACGATCCCGGCACCGATGATGTCCGACACCGCTTCGCCGGCAGCGCTGATCGTGTCGAATGCCGCCAACAGGGTCTGCACATTCTCAGGGCGCCGCAGAATCCGCAATACGGCTTTCGTGACGACTGCCAGCGTGCCTTCGCTGCCGATGAGCAATCCGAGGAGATCCGGGCCAGCCGCATCCGCGAGCGTGCTGCCGATCTCGACCAGCTCGCCATCGGGCAGCACGGCTTCCACCGCCAGGACGTGATGCACGGTGAAGCCGTACTTCAAGCAGTGCGCGCCGCCGGAGTTCTCGGCGATGTTGCCCCCGATCGAGCACACCTGCTGACTCGATGGATCGGGAGCGTAGTAATAGCCGAACGGCGCGACGCGACGCGTGATCTCGAGGTTGGTGACGCCGGGTTCAACAGTGACGCGCTTGTTCGCGATGTCGACGTCGAGCACGCGATTCAAACGCGCCAGGCTGATCACCACTCCACCAGGCACCGGCAAGGCCCCGCCCGACAGCCCGGTGCCGTGACCGCGCGCGACGAATGGGACATTCTCGCGCGCACACAGCTGGACGACCGCTTGCACTTCGGCGGCCGAAGCAGGCAACACCACGAGCGCCGGCTTCTCCCGCAGGTGCGGCAGCGCATCGCATTCATACGTCAGCAGCTGAAGCGGCTCGCGCAGCACCGCGTCGGGGCCGCAGATGCGCCTGAACTCGTCGGCGAGTCGTTCATCCATTGATGCGCCAATGGTACACTGCCCCGGCGGGTCTGAAGACCCGCCTCTAAGTACAGACACGTGCGACTACAACTGGATTACGGAAGCGACGGACTCGACGTCGATCTTCCAGACGAGCGCGTCACGGTCATCGAGCCGGTGGCGCGTCCGCCAGTGCGCGACGCTCACGCAACGCTCCTCGAGGCGATGCGTTCACCGTTCGACCGACCTCCTCTGCGCGAGCTGATCAGACCCGGCCAGCGTGTCGCGATCTCAGTGTGTGACATCACGCGAGCGCAGCCGAGAGTCGAGATGCTGCGCGCGATCTTCGAAGAGATGCCGCAAGTGTCGCCCCAGGACGTCACCATCCTCATCGCCACCGGCACGCACCGAACGAATACGCCGGCCGAGCTCGAGCGAATGCTCGGGCGCGACCTCGTGAGTCGCTACCGCGTTGTCAATCACGACAGCCGCAATCCATCGACGCTGGGCAAGGCGGGAACGACATCAAGCGGCGTGCCCGTGCTCCTCAATCGCGAGTTCCTCGACGCCGACATCCGCATCACGACCGGCTTCGTCGAGCCGCATTTCTTCGCCGGCTTCAGCGGCGGGCCGAAGATGGTGGCGCCCGGCCTCGCCGGTCTCGAAACGGTGATGATTCTGCACGATGTTCATCACATCGGCCATCCGCTCGCGACGTGGGGCGTCACCGAGGGCAACCCGGTGCACGACGACGTGCGCGAGATCGCGCGGATGGTGCCCGTTCACTTTGCGATCGACGTCACGCTGAATCGCGAGCAGAAGATCACCGCCGCCTTCGCGGGCGACGTATTCGCCGAGCACGCGGCCGCCTGCGCCTACGCCAAAACCACGGCCATGCGCCAGGTGCCGTCGCCGTTCGACGTCGTCTTGACGACGAACTCCGGCTACCCGCTCGATCAGAATCTGTATCAGGCCGTGAAGGGTATGTCGGCGGCGGCGAAGATCGTCAAACGCGGCGGGGCTATCGTCTGCGCCGCGGAATGCCGCGACGGCCTTCCCTCGCATGGCGCCTACGGAAAAGTCCTCAGCTCGGCGTCGACACCGGCCGCCCTGCTCGAGATGATCTCGTCGCCCGGATATTCGGTGCCCGATCAGTGGCAAGTGCAGGTACAGGCCCAGATTCAGACCAAGGCCGATGTGTTCGTAAAGACCGATGGTCTTCGACCCGAAGAAGTACGTGCCGCGCACTTCGCGCCGATTGATGACATCGAGCAGACCGTTCGTGAACGCCTTCTGCGAGCCGGACCGGCATCGACACTCTGCGTGCTGCCTCAGGGCCCGCAGACGATCCCGTACCTTCCCGACTAATCCGCATGGCTACTGCCGTCCAGCTCGACACTGAATTCAAGCGCGGCCTCGGCCTCTACGCCTCGACGATGGTCGTCGTCGGGTCGATGATCGGGTCGGGCATCTTTCTGGTATCGGCCGAGATGGGACGCCAGACCGGCAGTCCCGGTCTGTTGCTAACAGCGTGGATCATCACCGGCGTCCTCACGCTCGCGGCCGCCCTCTCGTATGGCGAGTTGGCGGCGATGATGCCGCGCGCCGGCGGCCAGTATGTCTACCTGCGCGAAGCGTTCGGACCATTGTGGGGATTTCTCTACGGGTGGACGCTGTTCACGGTCATCCAGACTGGGACGATCGCCGCCGTCGCTGTCGGCTTCGCGCGCTACACCGGCTATCTCATTCCGTGGTTCGCCGAAGACCACTATCTGGTTGCGCCGCTGCATCTCTCGCCCGGCTACGCAGTGTCGCTGTCTACCGCACAGCTCCTCGGCATCTCGATGGTGGCTCTCCTCACGTGGACCAACACGCGGGGTCTCGACTGGGGCAAAGTCATTCAGAACGTCTTCACCACCACCAAGACCGGCGCGCTGTTCGCGCTCATTGCCGTTGGTCTGCTCTTTGGCTGGAATCCCAACGCCCTCGGCGCGAACTTCGGCGACATGTGGACAGCGCGAGGCACGACGCCGCTCGCGCCGGGCCTCGATGCCACCACTGGCTTTGGCGTCTTCGTCGCGCTGTGCGTGGCGCAAGTCGGCTCGCTCTTCTCGGCCGACGCCTGGAACAACATCACGTTCACTGCCGGAGAAGTCAAAGAGCCGCGCCGCAACATCCCGCTCGCACTCGCCTTCGGCACCGGCATCGTCATTGCGCTCTATCTGCTTGCGAACGTCGCGTACCTCGTCACCCTGCCGTTCGATGCGATCCAGCATGCGCCCGCCGATCGCGTGGCAACGGCGACGCTCGAAGCGATCTTTCCCGGCTTCGGCGCGTTCATCATGGCCATCGCCATCATGATCTCGACCTTTGGCTGCAACAACGGGCTGATCCTCGCGGGCGCGCGCGCCTACTACGCGATGGGGCGAGACCGGGTGTTCTTCAAGCGCACGGGCACGCTCAACTCGCATAACGTGCCGGCGTGGGGACTCGTGCTGCAGGGCGTATGGACGGCGGTGCTGATTCTGCCCCGCACCTACAACACGTCGACCGGTGTATATGGCAACCTGTACGGCGAGCTGCTCGACTATGTCATCTCGGCTGCGCTGATCTTCTACATCCTGACGATTGCCGCACTGTTTCGACTGCGACAGACCAGGCCGAACGCCGAGCGACCGTATCGCGCGTTCGGGTACCCGCTGATTCCCGCCCTGTACATTGTCGGCGCGACGACGGTGCTGGCCGTGCTGTTCGCGTACAAAACGTCGATGACGCTGCGCGGCCTCGTCATCATTCTGTTGGGCGTTCCCGCGTACCTTCTCTGGACTCGGAACTCCCCGCGCGCGTAGCTCTCGCCTTCTCCGCCATCGAGTGATAGGTGGAGCGAATCTTGTCCAGGTCCTCTTCTTCGAGCTCTTCGAGATCCAGCAGCTCGTTCTGCGCATTGCCGATCGCGCGAATGATCTCGTCGAGCTTCACCTGCACCGCTTCCGCGTCGCGGTTCTGCGTCGCCTGAATGAGGAACACCATCAGGAACGTGACGATCGTCGTCGCGGTGTTGATGATCAGCTGCCACGTGTCACTGAACTGAAAGATCGGACCGGTGACGACCCAGACGACGATGACGAGCGCAGCGAGGAAGAAGGTGATCGGCCGCCCTGTGGTATGGGCGGTCCACTTGGCAAATCGAGTGAATCCCCCTCGCGCTTTGGTTGGACGCATGGATCAGTGCGTCATGGCATGTAGCAACACATCGATGCCGAGCGCGTAGCCGGCTGGCGAGAACTGATAAAAGAACGCCGGATCCTCACCCTCGCGCTCCCACGAGTCGGCGACGTCGGTGTTGTGCGTCATGATGACCATGATGCGGCGATGACTGTCGCGGATGGCGCGGAAGTGGACGACCGCGCTGTCTTCACCGCGCTCCGAGGTTGTGGTGCCACCGAAACGCCGCCAGAACTGAATGTTCGTGATCTGCGGAATCTGCTTCACCTCGAACAGGCTGCTCAGCATCGGATCGCCGATCTGCACGTCCTCGATCTGATACTCCGGCGGCGGGAACACCCGAGCGATCTGGCTGGCCCAATGTTCCCACGCGAGCGTGCCCCAGAAGTCGTCGACCCAGAGGAAGCCACCCTTGAGCAGGTAGGTGCGCATGTGCTCGGCTTCGTCTTCGCGAAATCCGATCGTGCCGGCGTCGGATGCGACCACCATCGGACAGTTGAACAGCGTGTCGTCCAACGGACGGACGACGTAGAAGTTCGGCGTGTGATTGGTGTCGCGACTCACCCGTGTCTTGGTGAGCTCGGAAAAGCGGGTCGTGAGATTGATCTCGGCGTACGGATAGTCCGTCATCCAGCCGATGCCGCTCGGCTCCGATCGCACTTGCCTGTAGGCGAGACGGCAGATGACGAAATTGCCGTCGGGCATTTCGTTGGGCGCGTAGCGCGGCGCGTAGCTGCCCTCACGAAAGTAGCGTTGGGCTTGCACGACACCAGCGGCCACGACGATGACGGCAATCGCCGCGACGACGGTAACCCGGCGGACGCGCCCTCCCATGCAGTCGGAGGTTATCGCTATTTGAATAGCCCGGCAACCTGCGGCTTGACCACTTTGCCCATGGCATTGCGCGGCAGAGCGGCCACCTCCTGAAGGGCGCGCGGGATTTTGTACGGAGCGAGCTGGCTTTTCGCCCAGGCCTGCAACTCGCCGAGCGACAACTCCGCGCCCTCGCGAAGCTCCACCGCGGCCGACACCCGCTCGCCCCAGTCATCGTCCGCCACGCCGACGACGGCACACTCGGCAATGGCAGGATGGAGGCGGAGCACCTCTTCGATCTCGAGCGCAGACACTTTGTAGCCGCCGGTCTTGATGATGTCGACGCTCGTACGGCCGAGCAGTCGATACGATCCGTGCTCGAGCACGGCAACATCGCCGGTTCTGAACCAGCCGTCACGAAACGCCGTGCGCGTCTCCTCCTCGCGCTGCCAATACTCGGTGAAGACCGTGGGTCCTCGCACCTCCAGCTCGCCGGGCGTTCCGTCGGGCACTGGAGTGCCGTGCTCGTCGACCACTTGCACCTCGACCTCAGGGAGCGGCTGCCCGACGTGGCCAGGCAGCCGTTCTCCATCGATCGGGTTCGATAGCGCCATGCCGATCTCGGTCATGCCGTATCGCTCGAGCAGCGTATGCCCGGTGATCTCACGCCATCGTGCGAGCGTCGTCACCGGAAGCGCGGCCGATCCCGACATCATCAACCTGAGTCGGCTCGCAGCCTCGGAGCGTGCGCGCTTCACGTCCGGTGGCGCAGCGTCCCACGACGCAATCAGCCGGTGATACATCGTCGGTACTGCGGTGAAGACGGTGATCTCGCCGGAGGCGAGCCGCGACCACACGACCTCGGCATCGAACTCGGGGAGGATCTCGCACGTCGCGCGCACGGCCAGCGCGCACCCAAGTCCGTTGATGACGCCGTGGACGTGATGGAGCGGCAGCGCGAGCAGCAGGCGATCGGCCGGCGTCCAGCGCCACGCGTCGACGAGCGAGGCAATCTGCGCGCCGATGTTCTGGTGCGAGGTGACGGCGCCCTTCGGGCGTCCCGTCGTTCCGCTCGTGTAGATGATCATCGCGCGGCGCGTTGACCCCAGGTGCGGCAGGCCTTGCGCGGGGCTCGCCTTCAGCGCGTCGGAGGCGGTCACGAAACGTGCCCGCGCGGCACGAGCGATCGCGAACACGCGCGGCGCACAGGCCGCATCGGCGACGACGACCGATGCACCCGAATCGCGGATGACGTATTCGAGTTCAGGCGGCGGGTGCGAGACCGCGAGCGGTACCGCGACGCCTCCGGCGCGCCAGATGCCGCGCTGCACGGCGGCATAAGCGAAGCTCGGGGACACCAGAAACGCGACCCGCGTCTGGTTCAGATCTTCGTTGTCGCCGAGCAACGCTCCGGCGACGCGCTGCGACGCCTCGTCGAGATCGGAGTACGTGAACGTGCCGTCGGCGGCGATGATCGCGGTGCGCGACTCGGTCATGCGAACAACGTATTATTACGTCTCATATGGCGCTGATCGATCCCGGCAAGAAGGCACCCGCGTTCACCCTCACAGATCAGAGCGGCAACACGCACAAGCTCTCGGACTACGAGGGCCGGCCGCTCATCCTTTACTTCTACCCGAAGGACGACACGCCCGGCTGCACCAAGGAGACGTGCGAGTTTCAGGCGCAACTGCCGTCGCTGAAGAAGAGCAAGGTTGCGGTGCTCGGCGTCAGCATTCTCGACGAGAAGAGCAAGGCGAAGTTCGCGAACAAGTACGGGATCACGTTTCCGCTGCTGGCC
>Ga0075423_10002224_pt1 | contig 17509 bp, 17 predicted proteins | sample SoiMethybrSBSTD2_FD_80114 | JGI IMG/M metagenome (GOLD analysis project Ga0075423, IMG submission 80114) | Bulk soil microbial communities from a Populus tree surrounding site in Tennessee, USA - Soil MetaG P. TD hybrid SBSTD2 | ecosystem: Environmental > Terrestrial > Soil > Tree plantation...
CGAGCCCTGCATCAACGGCCGCGTCGTCGCGCTCGGCGCGTACTTCGGCGAGCGCAGCGATCGGCTCGTCGATCGCCTGCTCGGCGAGCGGCTCGCGGACGGCGGCTGGAACTGCGAGGCGGAGCGCGGCTCCGTGCGCTCGTCGTTCCACACGACGATCTGCGTGCTCGAGGGATTGCTCGCCTGGGAGGAGGCGTTCGGCGCGACGCCGGCGGTGACCGATGCGCGCCGGAGCGGACAGGAGTACCTCCTCGAGCGCCGTCTGCTCCGAAGGGCGTCGACCGGCGAAGTGATCGACCCGAAGTGGACGGAGCTCGCCTTTCCGCCGGTCTGGCACTACGACCTGCTCCGCGCGCTCGACTATCTGCGCGCGGCGGGCTTGCGGCCGGATGCCCGGGTGGAAGAGGCCGTCGGGATCGTGCGCGCGCGGAGCCAGGCCGACGGGCGCTGGCTGCTCGACCTGCGGCACAAGGACACGCTCCACGAAGAAATGGCCGGAGCCGTCGGGCAACCGAACCGCTGGATCACGCTGCGCGCCCGCCGAGTGCTGGACTGGCATGCACGACGGCGTTGAGCCGGGCCCGATCGTGCGGATCTCGTAGCGCCGACGCATGCGGGTCACCGTCTGCGAGCTGCCGCACGAGACGACCGTCCTCGCCAGTGCCTGGGCAGCGTTGTGCGAGCACGCCCGGGCGCAGGCGTCGGAGCTCGTGCTGCTCCCCGAATTCGCGATGGTGGAACCGGTCTGGGAGTCCGAGGGCTTCACTGCCGATCGCTGGCGCGCCATCGAAGTCCGGGCCGAGGAGCTGCTCCGCCGCCTTCCCGAGCTCGACGCAAAGTTCGTCGTCGGCACGCGGCCCGCGCGCGCGAACGGGCACCGCCTGAATCAGGGATATCTCTGGTCGTCCGCCGCTGGCTTGCAGCCGCTGCGGAGCAAGTACTACCTGCCCGAGGAGCCGGGGACCTGGGAGGCGACCTGGTTTCAGAGAGGCGATCCGGATTTTTCCGTGTTTCACGCCGGTCCGGCGTCGTTCGGCCTCAACATCTGCACCGAGCTGTGGGCGCTCGAAACGTTTGCGGCCTACGCCGCGCTCGGCGTCGAGCTCCTGCTTTCGCCGCGGGCGACCGCATCGGCGACGACGACGAAGTGGCTGGCGGTGGGCGTCGTGGCGGCCGTGCGCTCGGGCGCGTTCAGCCTTTCTTCCAATCGTGTCGACGCGACCGGTGCCGCCGGCGGCGGCGGCTGGATCATCGATCCGGCCGGCGAGGTCCTGGCAGTCACCTCGGCCGCCGAGCCTTTCGCGACGCGAGAGATCGACCTCGCGAAGGCGGCGAAGGCCCGGAACACCTACCCGCGCTACGTGTTCGCGGAGCCGGGGCTCAGGGCGTGAGATTCACGAGAGCCCGACCCTGCTCCAGGTCCGCCGGCACGGACACGTGGTCGTGCACGATCCGCCAGACACCGTCGATTCGCCGGAAGCACGCCGTCCATCGCACCCACATGTCGGTGACATGACCGTTCGCGAGCGGGCCCTTGACGTGGTTCACGCCGTGAACGAAAGCCAGCGAGCCGTCCGTCGTGACGTTCAATTCGCCGATCTCGTAGCTCAGCGTGCCGGTATAGGTCGCGAACACGTCCTGCCAGGCTCGTCGTTTGTCGTCGGTCCCGGCGTATCGCAAGGGCGGCCCGATATCGAAAGAAACAATGTTCGGCGCATAGAAGGGCATGACGCCGTCGAGGTCCTTCTCGCCAACCGCCTTCGCCAGGCCCTCGACGCGGCGCCGAATGACGGCTTCCGCCACGACATCCCCCTTCCGGGCCCGGGACGATTCCTGCGGGCGCGGCGACCCTCGGCCGTCCGCGTTGGCACGCGGCGCGCACAGAGCGCACAGAACGAGCGCCGAGATCCGAAATGCAGACACCCCGCCACGTCTCCCGCCGTCGGCCTCGATCCGCAGGTCGACGAAGCGGCGGCAAGTTCGAAGCCACTCTCTCGAGGAACTCCGCGAGGAAGGAACGAGACTCCGTGACTGATCGACGCTCTTAGTCGAACTCCTTCTTCGCCGCCGCCTGTTCCGCGCCGACGCGGCCGGCGGTGATGTCGGCCACGTAATAGTTCTCGCCGCGCACGGGATCTCCGGCGATGCGGCGGAGCAGCGCGATCTGGCCGACGTGCCAGAGCGCATCGGCGATCGGACCCTGGAAGAGCTTCTCTTCCGGGCAGGCGATCGGCTCGGTCGACGCCAGACGCTCGTCGAGGCTTTCGAGCGCGGCATGGAAGCGCGCCACCTCCGCTTTCCACGGGAGCGGCTTCGAGTTCTTCCAGACCTGCTTGCCGCGCGCATGCGACAGGGCCCAGTCGAGGAGATCGCCGACGTGCGCCAGGATCTCGCCGGGCGAACGCGATCCGGGCGCCGCGCGGAACTCCGAGAATCCGTCCGGCGCGCCGCGCACGGCCTTCCCCCCGCGATAGGCGAGCGTCGCGACGGTGTGCCGAAGAAGCGGGCTCGCGGGACCGGGTCCGGCGCTCATGAAATCTCCTTCTCTTCGCAGATGAAGTAGGCCACGCGGGCGTGGTCGATGAAGTTCTTCTCGTCGGCCGTCGACGCCGCCCACTCGCGCGAGCGCCGCGCGCGTGTGAGCGCCTTCATGTCGTCGAACCAGAGCTCGGCCATGCCGTCGAAACCGGGGCGCGTGTCGTCGTCCGGCGGGAGGGAGTAGCTCTGAACGAGGCGCCGCAGCCCCGGAATGCGGCGGCCGATCGGACCATGGACTTTCTCGAAATAGTCGGAGAAATCGGCCTGCGACATGCCGGGACGTCGCGTGATGCAGTACACGAGCTTGATCATCGGATCGACCTCGAGGCCGCGGGCGCCTCTCTCTCGCGATCCGCGATTCAGGAGGAGGCCCGGCTCCAGGCGACCTTCTGGCGGATCGCCCCCAGATGATAGGCCGCATGGGCGAGGGCTCCGACGGCTCCGCCGAAAGCCTCGAGGTTTTCACGGGAGTGCGACTCGATCGCATCACGCAGCGACCCATAGCGCCCGCGCAGTTCCTCGCGGAGGCGGCGCCAGGCGGGCTCGTCCACCGCCGACACGCTCCAGCTCTCCGGCCAGTCGTATGTCGAGCGGTCCCCGCGGATCCACGCGGCCGAAGCGTCGAGGGCGAAGGAAGCGTGATAGGCGTGCGCGGCGATCGACGTGTCGCCGGTGACCCGGGAGGCCTCGTCTGCGGAGAGCCGATCGAGGGTGCCGAGGAGACCGGACTCGGGTGCGGAGTCGGTGAAGTAGCTCCAGTCCCGCTTCGGACCTTCCAGGGCTTCGCCGAGGACGGCCTGGAGCTCCGAAACGGCGTCTTGCGTGGTGATGTCGGACATGGTTGTCATCCTCCTCGCGCGGCAATCGCGCCGGCGCTCAGTCATAAACCCCGTCTGCGAACCAAGAGTTGCTCGATCGGTCGCGATAGATGCGATAGAGGCCGCCTTCGGAAAGCTCGACGTCCCAGTAGTCCCGCGCGGCGGGGGCGTCGGACCACCACCCCTCCTCCATGGACCACGGCCCCGCGGCGACGCGGACCGCGCCGGCGATGCGCGGGTTGGTACCGTCGGCGGATTTGATCGAGAGGAGGCGAAGGCGGGAATCTGAGCGGTCATCCCGTGCGATAGCGAGGGATCCCGAGCTCGGCGGAGCCTGAGCGGGAAGGCGAAGAAGCCCGGGATCCCTCGTCGAGGACTCCTCGGGATGACCGGCAGATGCCGAGACCCCCGACGTCATCACCTCGATCTCGATCGGCGGGCGCAGGACGCGCACCGCGAGCAATCCCCTTCCGGCGCGCGGCGGGCGGGCGATCTCGGGAGGCGGAGGCGGCTCGAAACCGGTCGAAGCGAATCGCTCGGGCCGATGCCCGTCCGCGGTGCGCGGAGAGATGACGCGGTCGGCGCCGAGCATCGCGGCGAGGCGCGCGATCGTGGTCGCGAGGCGATCAGGCGAAAGCGCGGGCGGCCCGAAGAGGGAGAGCTGCGCGCGGCGCGGCTTGTCGGGATGGGCGGCGAAAGCGAAGCCGACGACGGGCGCGCCGGGGAGACGCGCCTCGAGCTCCAGACGCACGAGCGTCAGGAGCGTCTTGACGTCGCGCGTCGGAGCGGACAGATCGATGCCGCGGGCATCGCACCCTTCGGGATCGAGCTTGAGCGTGAGCTCCAGGCGCCGGCAGGCGAGCCCCTGGGAATCGAGGCGGCGCACGAGCCTCTCGAGCGCGGCGTTGCCGATGAAGAGAAAAGGCTCGAGCGTGACGAGCGGCCACTCGAGCTCCATTCCTTCGGAAAGAGAGAGCGGAGGCAGACGCGGCTCGAGCGGAGTCGGGTCGAGACCGCGCGCCGAGGAGTGGAAGCGGCGGCCGAGCTCTCCCAACCGGCTCTCGACTTCTCCCGCGGGCAGCCGCGCGAAGTCGCCGATCGATCGAATACCCCATCGCTCGAGCGTCTCCGCGATCTCGATCGCGGGAGAGAGACGCGTGAGAGGGAGCGGCGCGAGGAACTGCGCCTCTTCGCCGGGCGGCACGACCCACGGCGAGTCGGGAAGACCCGCCGCGACGCGCGCCGCGAGCTTGGAGGAAGCGACGCCGGCGCGGGCCGGAAGCCCCGCCTTCTCGACGGCGGCGATCAGGTCGCAGCCGAGGACGCGTTCGGGGTGGGAGGCGGAGCGGGCGCCTGAAACGCTGTCATCCCGAGCGATAGCGAGGGACCCCGAGCTCGGCAGGCTCTGAGCCGGGCGGCGAACAACCTCGGGATCCCTCGTCGCAGACTCCTCGGGATGACCGGCGGAAGGGGGGAGAGGGTCGGGGTGAGGGGGTTCCCTGTGGCGCGTCAGCGCCGGGATCCCGTCGATGTCCAGATACACGATTCCGTCCCCTCCGTCTTCCACGCGCGGGGAGAAAGAGTCGGCGGTCTCGAGCAGCGCTTCCTGCGCCGCGCGCTCGCTCTCGCGGTCGCGCGGCCGTGCGGTCAACCGCGGGAGGATCGCTCGAGCCTGCGGCAGCGTCATGCCGGTCTCGATCCCCGCGCGCCGCGCGCGGCGCGAGGCGGAGACCACGCGCGCCGCGTTGCCGTTGCCTTCGACGATCAGGACGGCTTCGCCTTTCAAGTCCGGCTCGCTTCGCAGCCGGGCGGCGAGCGGAAAGAGAGGAACGAGGACGCAGGCGAGACGGGACATTCAGAACGTACGGGAGCGAATCATCGAAAACGATCCGGGGCAGGCGCCGTGATCGGCGTTCGGGTAGGGGCGAATGCGGGCGGTCGCATGTGGGTCATCCCGAGCGATAGCGAGGGACCCCGAGCTCGGCATGTCCTGAGCGAGGTCGTGAAGAAGCCCGGGATCCCTCGTCGCGGACTCCTCGGGATGACCGACGGATGAGACGCGCGCCGGAACGAGCCCCGCCCCGACATCCGCGCTCCCGATCGCCTCCCCGGATGCGAGCGACAGTCTTCCGCTCACGCACGGCGTCGAGCGGCCGTACTTCTCGAGTGTCAGCCGAGACGAGAGCCCGGCGAGAAGGCGCGGAGTCCGCCCGCTCCCCTGCCAGATCGCGCACGCGCCGGCGGTGGAAACGACCGCGTCGGCCGCGATCCCGCTCGCGCGCCAGGGAGTCGAGAGAAGAAGCGTCGCGTCCTGCGCCGCTGCCGATCGCGCGAGCCGCACCCAGGCGGCGTCGGGCACCCATCGCGTCCGGGGAGAGAGCCCGAGATCCGCGACGACCAGAGGAAAGCCGGCGGCGAGCAGCATCTCCGCCGCCGCGAGCGCCTCCTTCGCGCGGCGCGGGCGCGCCCAGAGAAGCCGGCGCAGATCCACGCCTGCGCGCTCGGCCGTCTGGGGATCGAGGTGGTCGCCCAGATCCACGAGCGCGGCGGCCAGTCCGCTCGAGGTCGCCGCCGCCAGCGCCGCGAGGCCGAGCGAGAAGCGTCCGCTCGAGCGGCGGCCCGAGAGCTCGATGAGGCGTCCCTTCGGCAGCCCGCCGGGAAGCAGACGATCGAGAACTGCGATCGCCGTCGGCATCGCGCTCGACGCCGCGGGCGGGGCGAGCTCCGAGGCGCGTCGCAGGAGGGCGCCCGGCCTGCCGAGCAGGGCGCTCTTCTTCGAGGCCATGCCCTGCGCGAGCAGCCGCTCGATGGCGAGAGCCTGAGCGCCCATGCCGCCCTCCCCTTTCCAACAGGTGGAGGACTTTAGGCGTAAGAAAGGCGTAAGTCAATGATCGCCCAAAACAACAAATCCCTGGCTACGTATGACAAGATAACATTACATTTTGACAAGTATGCACGACCTATTAATGATCCAGAAAGCGAGGAAACCGATGTCTCATGTCGAATTGGGCATTTGCGGCCCCTCCGGAGTGAGGCCCATGAAGGAGTCGGGACCGGACCTGATCTTGATGGGGATCGGCGCCGCCGTCTTCATCCTCGCGTTCGCGGCCACCGGGCGCGCGTTGCGGGCGCCGGGTCCGAGCTACGCGCTTCCGTTCGTTGCCGGTTCCGTGGCCGGGCTCGCGCTGGCGGCGTGGGCCGTCCTCCGCATGTGGCGGCGCCAGGACGATGCGGCTCTGATGCAAGCCGGCATGCTGGGCTTCATCTTCTTTCTCGGCCTCTACGAGAAAGCGCCGAAGGGATCGCCTCTCGCGCTCTTCGCCGCGCTGCTGCCGCTCGCTCCCGCCGCCCTCTTCGCCTGGAGCACGATCCGCATCGCGCGCCGCGCCGACGAACTGCAGCGCCGCATCGCCCAGGAGGCGCTCGCATTCGGATTCGTCGTCTCGCTGTTCGTCGCTCTGGCTGGCGCCGCGCTCGAAGCCGCCGGTCTGCCGAGATTGAACTGGGTCTGGATGGCGGGAGTTCTCGTTCTCGCATGCGGCGTCGGAATCGTTCTCGCGAACCGACGCTACCGATGAAGAACCGGCTGCGCGTACTGCGCGCCGAGCGCGACTGGTCGCAGGCGGATCTGGCGGAGCGGCTCGGCGTCTCGCGTCAGACGGTCAACGCGATCGAGACGGGTCGCTACGACCCGAGCCTCCCTCTCGCCTTCGGGATCGCGAAAGTCTTCGAAAAGCTGATCGAGGAGATCTTCGAGCCGACCGATCTGCACCGGCTGGAGAAGTGAGCCAGCGCTCTAACGAGCAACAAGCGATCCCGGACTGCCGGCGGCCGCCTTTCGGAGCCTCTCCTCCATCTTCGTGACCCACGAGTCCCCGTCGCCGCCGAATCCGAGCTGCTCCTCGACGATCGTTCCGGTCGGATCCACGACGTAGCTCTGCGGAATTCCGCTCGGCGCCCACTTCGTGAAGGAGCCCGCGCCCGCGACGAGCACCGGGAAGGTGTACTTCTCCTCCTTCAACATCGGCTCGATCAGGCCGGGATTCTCGTCCACGCTGACGGTCACGACGGCGACGTCCTTTCGATCCTTCGAGCGCTCGTGCAATTTCTGCACGTGCGGCAGCTCACGGCGGCACGGCCCGCACCACGTCGCCCAGAAGTTCAGGAAGACAGCCTTCCCGCGCAGCTCGGCCGCTGTCCACCTCTTTCCGGCGACGTCGGTGAGCCCAAAGTCCGGCAGAGGGCGGCGCACGGCGCGCGTGACTTCCGGCGACGCCGCGTCCGCCGCCCGCTGCGCGCTCTTGAACCAGGCGTCGAAGTCTTCCGCGCCGTGCCGGCGGGAATACAGCTCTTCCGCCGCCTTCAGGATCTTCTTGTCGTCCGGATTCTTCTCGATCGCTCGCGCGTACTTCGCGAGCGCGTCCTCTTCGCGGCCCGCGAGGACGTCCGCCTCGGCGCGAAGCTTCCAGAGCTGAGCCTGCCGGCCGGCGATCATGGATTTTTCGCCGGAGGTGCGCGCCACGTTCTCGAGTTCTTTCATTGAGGACTCGAGGCCCGCGAGCGCAGCAGTCGTCGCGGCGGCGTCCCGGCGGGCCAGCCCGAGGCGAACCCGCAGCGCCCGATTGTAGGTCTTGGCATAGAGTTGGTAGAAGCTCTCCTGTCGCAGGTCCTCCTCGTCGAGACCGGCAGCCTGCACCAGCTTTCGATCTCTGTCCGCCTGCCGGTCGGCGGCTTCGATGAGCGCGGCGACGCGGTCGAGAGCGATTCCCTTGTCGAGCCAGACGTCGGCCACCGGACCTCCGCCGGCGTCCCCCAGGATCGCTCGGACGCGCTCGCCAGTCTCGAGGAGCGATTTCGGCGAAACGCCGTCCCGCATCCCGAGCGCCTGCAGCTGCAGCTGCCAGAGAAAGCCTTCGTGCGGACACTGCGCGAGGCGAGGTTTCATGGCCGCGAGCTGATCGGCCAGCCATTTCTGCTGCGCATCCCCCTCGACCTCGGGAAATTTTCCGTGCTCCTTTTCGAAGCGGCCCAGCCAGATCCGCGTCGAAGACCACTCGCACGGAAACTTCGCCAGAGTCGTCTCCTCGACCCAGCTCTTTCCGGCGTCGTCGCCGGTCAGCTTGTAGCCCTCCTCGAGCGCCGAGAGCCAGCGTCGGTCGGCTGCGCGATCCTCACGGCGCAAAGCCTCGAGCTGCACTTTCACGTTCTCGCGCAGGAACGCGAATCGCGTGGGTTCGGCGAACTTGAACTCGAGCTCCCAGAGCGTCTTCAGCTCTTCCGGGCGATCCCCGTCCGGTCTCGTGGCGGCTCGAAGCGCCGGCGCGTGCGCCTCCCAGGCGGCCCGGTCTTCGAGGCCCGACAGGAGCGAAAGGAGCACGCCCGTTCTCGCGGGGCACGCTCGGGCGAAGGCCTCGAGGTGTTCGTGCGACAGCCGGCGCTCCTCCTCCGTCGGCTTCCAGGAGAGCGCGCGAACGAGGGCCTCGCGCGCCCAGGGGAAGCCCGGGTCGAGCGCGACAGACCGCTCGAGGAGCTCCCGATTCTTCTTTCGGTTCCGCTCCAGCCTGGCCAGCAGATACGGAAAGGCGGGGTTCCGCGGATAGCGCCGCGAAAGATCGGCGTACTGCTTTCGCAGATCGCTGCGCAGCGCGTCCGACGTCGGGAAGTCCCGGGGAACCATGAGCGCGTGGGAGACGAGAACGCGATGCGCCAGAAGCTCTTTCGGAAACCGGTCCCGCAGGGAACGTGCAGACGCGATCTTCTCGTCCCAGCAGGAAGTCTTGCGCCCGCAGAGCTCCTGGACGTCGTCCACTGCCCGCCACGCCGCTTCTACCTCGGGCGACGCCGAGCAGCCGAGATTCGTGACCTCCGTCGAGCGCCGGCAGGCCGAGAGCGCGACGACTGCCGCGGCCGCCGAGAGGAGCCGGAGCCGGCGCGACCGTTTCGTACTCTTACCCCTCGAACCCCATCGTCTTGTGCGTCCCGTCGCAGAAGGGCTTGTTGCCGGAGCCGCCGCATCGGCACAGAGCGAATCGCGGTCCGGTCTCGAAGGCTTCGCCGCTGCCGTCAGTCACGCGCGCGCGGCCTCGCACGTAGAGCGGGCCGTTCTTCGACAGCGTCACGGTGACATCGGCGTCGGGTTGCTCGGCCGGCCCGCCCGGCAGATCGTAGAGAAGAGCGCCTGTCGGACATCGCCGCACGACGTCCGCGATCGTGGCGGCTTCCGCGTTCTCCGGCCGGATCCAGGGCCTCGCCTTCGGGTCGAAGACTTCCGGCGCTCCCGCGACACATCGCGCCGCGTGGATGCAGATCGCCGGATCGAACGAGACGGCGATTCCGGGAGCCGTATACGTCTTGCGCATCGCGGCGAGCCGATCCTACTCTCCCGTTTGCCGCACGGCTCCTATCGTCCGGTCGGCACGCGATCTGGACGTGAACGGCGACTTCGACTAGCCGTCCGGCGCCGGGGCCGGTGTAGGCTGCCCGCCGGATGGAGAATCTCTTCGTCAAGGGGCTGATCGTCGGATTCTGCCTCGCCGCCCCGGTCGGCCCGATCGCCCTCCTCTGCGTCCAGCGCACGATCTCGCACGGCAAGCTCGCCGGACTCCTCTCCGGGCTCGGCGCCGCCGTGGCCGACGCGCTCTACGGCACCCTCGCCGCCTTCGGCGTGACGGTGATTTCCTCGTTTCTCATGGGCCACCGCCTCCTCTTTCAACGCGCGGGCGGGGCGATTCTCCTCGTCCTCGGCGCGCGGCTGCTTCTGATCCGCCCACCGAAGCCGGAGGAGAGCGACCCCGACCGGGGACTCGCGTCCGACTTCTTCTCGACGTTCGTCCTGACGCTGACGAACCCGATGACCTTCATCGCCTTCGTCGCGATCTTCGCCACGCTCGGAATCGGCGCGGTGCGCGGGCATTCGGTGCTGACGGCGGAGCTCGTCGCCGGAGTTCTCGTGGGATCGGGAGCCTGGTTCGCGTTTCTCGTGACCCTCGCGAACCTGTTCCGAAGTCGCTTCCGGTATCAGACTCTCGTCGCGATCAACCGGGCGACGGGCGTCTTCGTGATCGGAGTCGGGATCTTCTACCTCTTTATCCTCCGAAAGGAGCCGAAGGTCGATCCGGAGATCCTGCGCCATCCGATCCGGGCGCTCGAAAACCGCGTCGGCGCACCGACGCCGACACCCGCGGGACCCTGACGCTCCCGCGGCAGCGCCCGCTCGCTATCCTCCGACGATCTCGGCGCGGGCCTTGCGGAGCGCCCGCTCGAGCGAAGCGTCGACGCCTTCGACGAGCGCGTCTTCCAGTGTGAACCAGGCGGCGCGGCGCACCTCCGCCGCCTGAACCTCGAAGGTCTCCTGCGAGGTCGTCAGGAGGTGGCGCAGGTCGAAGTGCACGTGGGCCGGACGATCGCCGCTCGCGGGAATCGGGTGGACGTCGACGTCGAGGATGCGCTCGCCGATCGGCGCCTCGAAGCGCCGGGTCCCGGTTTCCTCGAGCGCCTCGCGGCGCGCGGCCTCGAAGACCGAGCGATCGTCCGCCTCGACGTGCCCGCCCGGTTGCAGCCAGCGGTCGAGCCGCCGGTGGTGGACGAGGAGGAACGCTCTTCCATCCGGCCGCGCGATCACAGCGCTCGCCGTGACGTGGTCCCGCTCGCGGCGCGTGAAGGGGTCCGCCGCCGACCGGACGAGAGCGCGGAGCCGCTCGAGCGACCGGCGCTCCGCGTCGTCCTGGGGCCGATGGGCCGCGAGAAGCTCGAGGACCGCGTTCGCCTCGATCATCGGAGGACCTGGAAGAGGTTGCTGTAGTCGTCGGTCCAGAGGCGGACGCGAGGCGAGTCGGGCAGGTCCTCGGAAGCCTTGTCGATCGCCGGCGCGTCGATCGACTTCGAGTCGCGCGAGAGCAGGACCCAGGTTGCCCCCCAGACCGCGTCTCCGCGGTCGTGCGTGTCCACGACGACCGCATCGACTCCGAGCGAATCGGCCGCCGCTTTGGCGACAGGGAGCAGATCGAGCTGCCGGTTGGAGAGATGCAGCGCGACGACGCCGTCGGGCTTCACGTGCGCGAGATAGAGCGCGATCGCCTCGCGGGTCAACAGATGAACGGGAATCGCGTCGCTCGAAAAGGCGTTCACCGCGAGCACGTCGAAGTTCTGCGACCCCGAGCGCGCGAGCTCCCGCTCGAGGCTCAACCGCGCGTCTCCGGTCACGATCTCGGTCCGGGCCGGGCTGTCGGCGAGAAAAGTGAAGCGGGGTGCCGGGCCGATCGAGAGCCGCACGACGTCCGGGTTGATGTCGTAGAAGCGATAGACGTCGCCGCGCCGGCCGTACGCGGCGAGCGTGCCGGTGCCGAGGCCCACGACGCCGACGCGCAGCGAACCCATGGCGCGCCGGGGGTGATTTTCGAGAAGGAGAGCGATACCGGTCCCTTCGCCGTAATACGTCGTCGGGATGCCTCGTTTTCTCGGCGGCTGATACTGGAAGCCGTGGATGATCCGCCCGTGTCGCAGGGAAAGACGCGAGAAGAACGGATCGGGCGAATCGAGCGCCTCGACCGTCAGCGCGCCGTAGAAGCTGCGCGAAAGCAGGAGAGCCGAGTGGTAGTAGGAGCGGATGTCGTAGCCGAGCGAGAAGCCGAGCAGACCGAGAGCGCCGGCGAGACAGGTCCCGGCGAGGTAGGGGCGCGCGACGTCCGACGGGCGGCGACGGGCGCGCCAGGCGAGCAGCGCCACCGTCGCCAGGGCTGCCGACAGGAGCAGCATGCCCCGGCGCGAGGCGAACGCGGAGCGCACGCGCGAGGGGAGCGTCGCGAAGACGTCGGGATCCTCGACGAGCCAGGCGACCGCCGACATCGCGAGAAGGGTTGCCAGGGCCGGCCAGGCTCGCCCGCGATGGAGCCACGACTCGCGATCTCGAAGCAACGACGCGACGGCCGCCGCCCCGGACAGCCACAGGAGCAGATGGAACTCCCAGAAGGCGTCGAAGAGGAGCGGAGCGGCGATCGCGACGAAGACCGCGCCGGCGGCTCCCCCGGACGCCACCGCGAGATAGAAGCGCGTCGCCTGGGCGGGCGCCGGCCGGCTGCGCGCGAGCTCGCCGTGACAGAGCATGCAGACGGCGAAGAGCGCGAGCCCGTACGCCGCGACCTGGATCCGGATCGGAACCCCGTAGCCGCGAGCCAGCGTGATGGCCGCCCACCCGAGCGCGACGACGAGCAACGGCCCGGTGGCCCATCGCGGAACCACGCGGTCGCTCTGAAAGCAGAGGATGAAGGAGAGAAGGTAGAGCGCCAGCGGCAGGACCCAAAGAAACGGGATCGCCGCGACCTCCTGGCACATCTGATTCGTCGCGGCGAGGAGCATCGCGGACCCGCACGCGGCCATCGCGAACCAGAAGAGGAAGGAGCTCCGCGCGCTCTGCGGAGGAGGAACGGCGATCGCCCCGAGCGTCGGCAGGCTCTCCGGCGGCGGAGGCTCCTCGGAGGGCGCCGGCATTCCCACCCGAGCTTCGACGGGGGACGCTGGCGCGCGGACGGCGCGCGACGCGCACCAGGCGACTCCCGCGGCGAAGAGGACGTAGCCGGCCGACCAGAGCCGGGCCTGAGCGGTCAGCGAGAGGTTCGGCTCGATCAGAAAGGGATAGGCGACGAGCGCGAGGAGAGATGCGAGGTTCGAGAGCGCGTAGAGGCGGAAGATCCGGGCGTCCGGACGGCGGCGCGCAATCCAGGCCTGGAGCAGCGGTCCCGTCGTCGAGAGGAGGAAGAAGGGGAGGCCGACGCCCGCGGCGAGGGCCGCAAGAACCCGCGGGATCGGAGCCGTGGCGTCCGGCGGCCGAAAGGCGGGGCCCGGCAGGATCGGCGCTCTCCAGGCCGCGCCCACGACGGCGAGCGCCGCGAGCGACAGAGCGACGAGCGAGACGTGGACCGCGCGCTGTTCTCGCAGGCCGAGCCGCCTCGTGAGGCGGTCGGCGTAGAAGTAGCCGGCGAGAAGAACCGTTTGAAAGAAGAGGAGGCAGGTCGTCCAGACCGCGGGCGCCCCACCGAACCAGGGAAGGACGTCCTTTCCGATGATCGGCTCGACAGAGAAGAGCAGGAACGCGGAGAGAAAGATCGTGAGCGCTTCCGCGACCATGAGGGGCGCGATTATGCGTCAGCCGGTCGAGACGCGGCGCGCGCCGATATAGTTGCGACCGCCATGGCGTTTCTTCCGCGATGACGGCCCGGCTCGATCCCGGCGCGACCGATCCCGACACGGAGACCATCGACGGCGTCCTCGCCGCGCTCTACGAATCGATCTCGGGACCGGCCGGACCGCGCGACTGGGAGCGCGACCGCAAGCTGTACGCGCCCGGCGCCGTTCTGATGCCGACCGGTCCGATCCCGACCGAGCTGCCGCCTCACCCTCCCGGAGCTCCGGTCGATCGGGTCGAGCGGGTCCCCATGAGCTTCGAGCAGTGGCTCGCTTCCCGTTCCGCCTTCTTCGCGGCGAACGACTTCTACGAATGGGAGACCGCGCGAGAGACTTTCCAGTTCGGGAACATCGCGCACGTCCTCTCGGCCTACGCGGCGGGGCGGCGGAGAGACGACCCCGAGATCCTCTTCCGCGGGATCAACAGCCTTCAGCTCCATCACGACGGACGGCGCTGGTGGATCGTCTCCATCGTCTGGGACAACGAGCGGCCCGGGAATCCCCTGCCCGATTGGGCTCGCATCCGACCCTGAGCCTTCGGCCGCCGCAGCGGAGGCGGTGCGGCGGGCGCCGCGGGGCGAGCGACGCGGCCGCCCGGTGAACCTCGTCCGCCTTCTCGGCCGGGTGCCGCGCCGGCTCCTCACGACCGGCGCCTTTCTCTTCGTGTGCCTGCTCTGGTGGGCCGACTACGCCACGGGGCCGGACCTCTCTCCGCTCATCTTCTACGCCGTGCCGGTCGTCGTCATCGTCTGGTTCGCCGGCCGCGCGGCCGCGATCGCGCTCTCGATCTTCGCCGCCGCGGCGTGGTTCCTCGCCGACTACTTGACTGGACGGTCGTACGCGCATCCCGCGATCCCCTACTGGAACGGGATGGAGAAGCTCTTCTTCTTCCTCCTCTTGACGGGTCTCGTGTCGACGCTGAAAACCGCGCTCGAGCGCGAGAAGCTCGCGCGTCAGGAGTTTCTCGAAAAGGAGCTCCGGGTCGCGGAGGAGGTCCAGCGGCGCCTCCTCCCGCAGAACCCTCCCGCACTCGCGACGCTCGAGTGCGTGGGGATTTGCCAGCCGGCGCGAGGCGTCGGCGGCGACTACTTCGACTTCCTCCCGCTCGCGGCGGACCGCATCGGACTCGCCGTCGGCGACGTCTCCGGAAAGGGTCTCTCGGCGGCCCTTCTCATGGCGAGCCTGCAGGGCATCCTCCGGAGCTTCGCCTCGCTCCGCGGCGAGGACGCCGGCCGGATCGTGGCGGAAACGAACCGCCAGTTGTGCACGCTCGTCGAGATGAACCGATTCGTGACGCTCTTTTTCGGGATCTACGACGACGCGCGCCGCGAGCTCACGTGCGTCAACGCCGGACACAATCCCCCGCTTCTGCTGCGGGCCGGGGCCGACGGCGAGCGCCCCGACCGCCTCTCCTCCGACGGCACGGTTCTCGGGCTCTTTCCGCAGGCGGAGTGGTCGCAGCAGACGCTCCGGCTCGAAACGGGCGACCTCCTCCTCGCCTTCACCGACGGCATCCCCGAGGCGGCGAACCTGCGCGACGAGGAGTTCGGAGAGGAGCGGCTGCAGGCGGCCCTTCGTCGGAATCGCAGCCGTCCATTGCCGGAGCTCTGCGCCGCGATCCTTTCCGAGGTCTCGGACTTCCTGGAAGGAGCTCCCGCTTCCGACGACCTGACGGTCGTCGCGCTTCGAGGCCGGTCCGCCGCGCCACAACGGAATACACCGTCTGGGTAGGGGCGGCGCACGCGGTGTGCTGCTTCTCCGATCAACGCGGGCGGGGACACACCGAGCGCCCGAAGGGCGCGACGCCGAGCGGCTTCTGAGCCGCGACAAGCGACGGGTTCGCCCGGCGCTAACCCCCGCCCCTAAATCAGGATTTTTTCGCGCTCAGTCGGCGTCTGTGGACGTTTCCGCGACCTCGTTGCGGACGGCGCGAACGAGAGCCTCGACCGCCGTGTCCTCGAGACCCTGCGGTCCGAAGGCGCGCCGCGCGAACTCGGCCCACTCGCCGTTCGCCTCGACCTCGAGCGCCAGGACCCGCGACTTCTCGTTCCATCGGACGCGGACCGACATGTCCTGAGAGGAGTAGGAGGCGACTCGAAATCCGGGCGAAGGCGTTTCTTCCTTCATCGGGGAGTAGCCCCGCTGCTGGAGGGCCGATCCGATCCGGTCAAACGCGGCGTCCACGCTCATCATGCCGGGCCTCGCTTCGATTGAGCCGTATTCTATGGCGCGACCCGCGCGCGTTTCGAGGGGCGTCGCCCGATCAGTTGCTGCGCGCCCGGTCGAGGGTCGCCAGGAACAGAACCCGCCCTTCCTCTTCCCGCTCGCGCTTGGCCGCTTCGAGCGCCTTGCCGCCTCGCCCATGCCACCACTCGCGCGCGTCCCGGAGGCTCCAGGGCGCCTCCTTCTCGCAACTCTCGAGGAGGACATCGAGCGCGTCGGCCGATTGCGGCCGGTCCTCCTTCCGGAGGGCGAGGCACCGCTGGATGGTCTCCTCGAGAGCCGCCGGGACCCGATGGGGACTCTGTTTCGCGAGCGGCGCCGGCGGTCCCTGCCGCTCGCGCTGAAACACCTCGATCGCCGTCCGTCCCGGAAACGGAGAAGCTCCGGTCAGCAGGAAGTAGCCGACGGCGCCGAGCGCGAAGAGGTCCGCCCGCGAGTCCACTTTGGACGGATCGCTCATCCCCTCGGGCGCCATGTAGAGCGGAGTGCCGAGGAGAGAGCCGTCCTGCGAGAGCGCAGCGTCGTCTCCTTCGGCGCCGGCGGTCTCGCCATCGGGCAACGCCTCGACGACGCCGATGTCCTTGACGAGCCCGAAATCCAGGATTTTCAGGAAGTCGGGAACTCCGCCGTGAAGGCAGATCATCAGGTTGGCGGGCTTGATGTCCCGGTGGATCAAACCCGCGGCGTGCGCCTCGGCCAGGGCGCCGCAGGCCTGCCGGAGCAGGTGCACGACGCGGCCGGGCGGGAGCGGCCCGTCGAGGTCCACGAGCTGCAGGAGATTGATTCCGCGCAGGAGCTCCATCGCGTAATAGAAGACGCCGTCGGCCGTCCGGCCGTAGTCGTAGATCGCAATCGTGCTCGGGTGCGTCAGGCCGGCGGTCAGCTGCACCTCCCGTTCGAATCGCGCGAGCGCGCGCTCCCCTTCGGTTCCCGGCGCGAGGAGCTTGACCGCCGTGGGGCGCCGCAGGAGCGCGTGCCGCGCTTCCCAGACGACGCCCATCGCACCGTGTCCGAGGCGCGCGATCAGTCGGTACGGTCCGACCTTCTCCGCCTGGTGGCGCAGCCGCGAGATCGTCCGGAGCGCCGTCACGACGACGAGTCCGAGAAGCGACGCGAGCACTCCGGCGAGCGCCACGGTCACCGCCCCGCGGCGAGCCGGCAGAAAAGCGCCGGGAAGAGCGAAGACGTTCAAGGACCAGCGACGATCGGCGAAGAGGACCGAGAAGCCGATCGAAAAGTCGGGCCGCGTCGGAAGCTTCGACGCGTTGGGCGGGCGCTCCGCCAGAAGGGGCGAATCCGCCTCCTTTCCGTCGCGCATCACCAGGCCGAGTCCCGAGGAGTTGGCCATGGCGACGGCGTTGTCCACGAGGGGCGCCCCGCGAAAGATCACGATCGTCCATCCGGCGATCGCGGCGCGACGCGCCTCCTCGGATCCGGGATCCCCTTCCTTGTAGACGGGCGCGTACACCGCCACGGCCGAAGAGGCGTCCTTGCGGTTCTTGTCCTGGACGAGCTGGAACGGGAGCGTCGCGGACGCCATCCCCGAATCGCGCGCCCTCTCGGCGACGTGCCAGCGGACCGGCTCGGACGCCACGTCGAAACCGAGCGCTCCCGCGTTGGGAGGCTCCATGTACTGGATCGGGACGTAGAACGGGCGGCGGTTCGCCGTGACGGGAGAGCCGTCGTGCCCGAGCTCCCAGAATCGGAAACCCGCGAGACCCGCCGCGCGCGCCTCGGCCTCGTAGGCGGCG
>Ga0075423_10002228_pt1 | contig 17491 bp, 14 predicted proteins | sample SoiMethybrSBSTD2_FD_80114 | JGI IMG/M metagenome (GOLD analysis project Ga0075423, IMG submission 80114) | Bulk soil microbial communities from a Populus tree surrounding site in Tennessee, USA - Soil MetaG P. TD hybrid SBSTD2 | ecosystem: Environmental > Terrestrial > Soil > Tree plantation...
CGATCAGCGCCACCGTCTCCTCGTCGTTCATGGCCATGCGAGCGAAGGTCTCGCGGATATCGCGGGCGGCGGCCTTCGGGTCCGGTTTCCCGCCGGGCCCTTCCGGGTTGACGTAGATCAGGCCCATCTGCACGGCGCCGAACGGTTTGCCGAGCTCGCGGTCCCCGCTGTAGCGCTCATCTCCCAGCCAGGTGTCCTCAGGACCCCAGAAGATGTCCTCGGGCTCCCAGACGTCGGGCCGGCCGAAGCCGAAGCCGAACGTCTTGAACCCCATCGATTCCATGGCCACGTTGCCGGCCAGGACGAGGAGATCGGCCCAGGAGATCTTCTGGCCGTACTTTTTCTTGAGCGGCCAGAGCAGCCGCCGCGCCTTGTCGAGGTTCGCGTTGTCGGGCCAGCTGTTGAGCGGCGCGAAGCGCTGCTGGCCTTCGCCGCCGCCGCCGCGCCCGTCGGCGATGCGGTACGTGCCGGCGGCGTGCCAAGTCATGCGGATGAAGAGCGGGCCGTAGTGGCCGTAGTCCGCCGGCCACCAGTCCTGGGACTTCGTCATCAGCTCGACGAGATCGCGCTTCAGGGCCTCGACGTCGAGCTCTTCGAACTTCGCGGCGTAGTCGAAGTCCTCTTCCATCGGATTGGAAAGGTGCGAGTGCTGGTGCAGGACCGAAAGGTCCAGCTGATTCGGCCACCAGTCCTTGTTGGTCCGGGGCCGGCCCCGCTTGGGAGTCGGGGCCGGGATGGCCGGGCTCTCGCTTTCGCTGACGCTTTTCGTGTGTTCTTTGTCGGGCATACGACGGTTCTCCTCTCTCTTCCTTCGTCGAACCCCGATTCTTTCCGAAGCGCCTTGACCGGTCCAATGACTTATCTCGATTAGAATGATCGAGTATCTCGATCACACAGTCAGGAGGGAAGATCGATGCCTGCGCTTCCCACACTTCGCCAGCTTTCCTACCTCGTGGAGCTCGCCCAGCGCCTGAACTTCCACGCCGCAGCCGAGGCCCAGTTCGTCACCCAGTCCACGCTGTCCTCCGGGATCAAGGAGCTCGAGACGCTGCTCGGCGTTCAGCTCGTCGAGCGGGACAAGCGCCACGTGCGGCTCACCGCCGTCGGCGAGGACGTGGCCGCGCGCGGGCGCGAGCTGCTGGCCGCCGCAACGGATCTGGCGGAAGCGGCCCGCTCCGCGACCCGTCCGTTGTCCGGGCCGCTGCGTCTCGGCGCGATTCCCACGATCGCACCCTTCTTGCTGCCGGCCGTTCTTCCGGCGCTGCGGCGCGCGTACCCGGAGCTGAAGCTTTACCTGAGGGAGGACCTCACGGGGCGCCTGCTCGAGCGGCTGCGCACGAGCCGCCTCGACGTCGCCCTGATCGCGCTGCCCTTCGATACCGGCGACCTGTACGTGCGTGAGCTGTTCGAAGACACGTTTTCGTTCGTAGCGCGCGAAACCGACCCCGCGGTCCGAACGAAGGACGTCGCGCTCCGGAGGATCGACACCGGCGACGTGTTGCTGCTGGAAGAAGGGCATTGCCTTCGGGACCATGCGATCGCGGCATGCGGACCGCGCCGCGGCACCTGGGAATCCCGCATCGAGGCCACCAGCCTGACCACGCTGATCCAGATGGTCGAGGGAGGGCTGGGCGTGACGCTGCTTCCGAGAATCACGTTGGACGCGGGCATCCTGAAGGGGACACGGCTCGTGTCGCGCCCCTTCTCGTCACCCGCGCCGTCGCGCATGCTGGCGCTGGTCGCTCGGCGCACTTCCCCGCGCCGCCGCGACGCGGACCTCCTCGCAGAGTTCCTCATCGCGCAGCACCGCCGCTCGCCGCGCGCGGGCCTCCCCCCACACCGGCATCATTCGACTCCGACTTGAGGCCCCACGACGCGACATAGGATTGGTATTTCCCGATCGGGGACCAGACATGGCGGATCAGGACGAGAGACGCAAGCAGGACGAAGCGGCGGAAAAGGCCGTCCCGGCCGGGCCGGTCACGTCCAACGCCGCCCTCGCGTCACGGTTCACTCAAATGTTCCCGGTCCTTTCGCCGGCCGAGATCAACCGGGTCCGACGTTTCGGTGAGATCCGGCGGTTTTCTTCGGGCGAGTTCCTTTTCCGGGCCGGAGGAGCGATCCCCGCGACGTACTTCATCCTCTCCGGCCGCGTTGCGATCGAGGCACGCGATGCGTTAGGGCAACCTGTGCCGGTGGCGGCGTTCGCGCAGCTGATCGGGGCCCCCGTCGAGGAAATGATGGAAGTCGTCCCGGGCGAGGTCATGGCCGACCTCGGTCAGGTCTCCGGAAGGCAGGACCCGAGCCCGATCGACGCCCGGGCGGTCGGTGACGTGGAGGCGATCGTCGTCCGGCCCGAGGCGCTCCGGGCGCTGCTCGTCGAGGAGGCCGAGCTCGGCGAGCGCATTCTGCGCGCGCTGATCCTCCGACGCGTGGCGTTGATTGATCTCGGCTTTGGCGGCCCGGTGCTCATCGGGCCTCTCAGATCCCCGGACGTGACGCGGTTGTCGGGCTTCCTCGAGCGCAACGCGATTCCCTTCCGACTCGTCGATTCCGATCAGGACCCGGATGCCGCGTCACTGCTCGAGCGCTTCGCCCCCAAACCGGGGGAGCTCCCGATCATGGTCATGTCCGACGGCACGGTGCTCAAGAACCCGACCAAGCAGGACGTGGCGCGGGCCCTGGGCCTGATGGCGGCGAGTTTCCGGCCGGAGCCATATGACGTGGCCGTCGTCGGCGCTGGTCCCGCAGGGCTTGCGACCGCCGTCTACGCCGCGTCCGAAGGACTCTCGATCGTGGTGCTCGATCGGTTCGCGTTCGGCGGACAGGCCGGAGCGAGCGCGCGCATCGAAAACTATCTGGGCTTCCCCACCGGAGTTTCGGGTCAGGCGCTGATGGGCCGTGCGTTCACGCAGGCGCAGAAGTTCGGCGCCGAGTTCAGCCTGTCAACCGAAGTCACGCGCCTGGATTGCGCGACGAGGATCCCGGGCCTCGATCCGGTGCACGTTCTCGAGCTCGCCGATGGCCGGCGGGTCCGGGCGCGCGCGGTCGTAGTGGCCACCGGCGCCCGCTATCGCCGTCCGGAGATTCCGAGCCTCGCCGAGTTCGAGGGCCGCGGCGTCTCCTACTGGGCTTCGCCCGTCGAGGCCCGACTCTGCCGCAACGAGGATGTGGCCCTGGTGGGTGGAGGGAACTCGGCGGGCCAGGCCGCCGTGTTTCTGGCGAGCCACGCGCGGCACGTGCGCATGCTGGTTCGCGGGCCCGGCCTCTCGAGCACCATGTCGCGCTACCTGGTCGATCGGATCGCGGCTTCCCCGAACATCGCGGTGCTCTGCGATACCGACGTCGTGGAGCTCCTCGGCACGCCCGACCAGGGTCTCCAGGGCGTCCGGTGGCGTAACCGGCGGACAGGCGCTGAGGAACAACACGCCGTAGCCCATCTGTTCCTCTTCACCGGCGCCGACCCGGCCGCGAGCTGGCTCACCGGCTGCGGCGTCCCTCTGGACGAGAAGGGCTTCATCCGGACGGGCGCCGACGTGGCTTCGACGGATCATGCGCTGCTGCCGTTCGAGACCGGGATCGAGGGCGTCTTCGCCGTGGGCGACGTCCGCTGCGGCTCCGTGAAGAGGGTCGGGGCGGCCATCGGCGAAGGGGCCGCGGTCGTCGCGCAGCTGCATACGTTTCTCGAACGGCGTGGCTCGGCGTCGTCCGGGGCCGCGAGCGAGAACGCGCGGCGAGCGACGGCCCCCCTCGCTTAGCGGCCGGCTACTCTCGCCACCACGGCCGATCCACGTCGCGGGGCGCCGTGACGGCGACATAGCCGGCCATCATCTTCAACCGCTCTTCGAGAGGTAACGGTCCCGCCCAGCAATGCGGCTCGCGAGGTCCGTAGGCGATCGATCCGCCCCAGGGAGGCGAGGTCGTCGTCTTCAGGGAGTCCTCGAGAAGATGAACCGCATTGTTCAGGTAATAGGTGTCCATGTCCCCCGTCCAGATATGAATCTTGCCCGCAAGCTTCGGCCCGATCTCCTTCCAGTTTCGCTGGAGATAGGCGTTCAAGTCCGTGTGCTCCTTCCAATACGCGGCGACTCCGTGGTCGATGGCTCCCGTCGCCGGATCGAAGAGCGGCTGGAAATAGCCATTGGCCCCGATGGGCCCGTAGACGGCCTGCCAACAGTCCCAGTCTTCTCCGGACCGCCCGCCCGGACCCATGGCCTGTTCGTATTTCAGCTGTTCGCGCATCGTCGAGAGGACCAGTCCGTCCGGCTGGCGCTCGCCGGAGATCGGCGTCTTGCGCCAGTCGTCCTTTCGGTACCAGGCACTGTCCCACTCGTAGATGTTTACCAGCTCGAAATAGTGGAAGTCGACGGGATCCGGGCAATACGAGAACGTGCCGCCGAAATAGTCCGGGTAGAAAATCTGGAGCGCGAGCGACTCCCATCCTCCCGTCGAGCCGCCGGAGAGTATCCGCGCCCAGGGCTCCCGAATCGCGCGGAAATGTTTCTCGATGTAGGGAATGAGCTCCTGGGTGATGGCCTGGCCGTAGGGACCCATGTTCGGGGAATCGATCGCGTACGAATCGTCGTAGTACGGCGTCGGATGCTGGAAAGTCACGAACAGCATCCTTGGAAACGAGCCCGACTGCCAGGCCTTCGAGAATTCCTCCTGCCGGCGAGCCCGCGCCTTCTCCCGCTCGGTGGCGTCCGGTTTGGGGGGCTCGGCCTTCTCGCCAAATCCCCCCGGCGCCTGCATGGAAAAGTGCCCCTGCTCGTAATTGACGGGGTAATACACCCCGGAGTCGCGCTCGTAGTCTTTCGGCAGCAGGATCGTCGCCCCGATGAGGATAGGTTGTCCCCAGAACTTCGAAAGCCGCGGGCTCTCGAAGCGCACGTGCCTGACCCAGGGTGTGTCTTTCGGCATCTCGATCGGAGGAATCTTCCGATCGAGAACGATCTGTATCGGCCTGCCGTCCGCCGGATCGACGTGGATCTTGCGCGGCTCGCTGTAGAGATTGCCGGGCGAGAGGGGAAAATTCTGGCCCTCCCACTGGTCCATGTGCATCTTCACGACGTGGCCGTCGGCGCGGTGGAAGGTGGTGTACACGTTCAGCATTCCCTGGACGTAGTAGTCGCCCGCGGGCAGGTCGGCGAGGCGCTCGACGGGATAGCCGATGGACCCAGCTCCGATGACGGCTCGCTGGCCGGGCTTCAACCCGTCCACGTCCTCGCCAAAGAAGGGCGTGGACTTGTACTGCCCGCCGGACTTGCCGAACTGGAGACGCGGCTCGGGCTCGGCCTTGCGCGTCAGGATGACGAAGACCCGACCGTCGGCCGCTTCGGTCCGAACGCTCGATGGGAAGGAGAGCTCGAAGCGCAGTTTCGCCGCGTGCTCCTCAGCCGCGAGGGGGCGGGCGAGTACGAGCGCAAGCGGAAGAAGCCGGATTCGTCGGAACATCTCAGACCATCTACCCATTTCTTGCCTCACTCCTCCTCATCGAGATGCCGTGAGCGTCACGCGCCTGAAACGTCGGCCTCCGCCTCGACCTCGACCAAGTACTCGTCGCCCACCAGAGACGCGGCGACGAGCGTATTGGCAGGCTGAATGTGACCGAAGCGCTCGCCGTGCGCGCGGGCCACCGCCTCCCAGTCCTCGAGGCGCTTCACGAATACCCGTGTCCGGACCACGTCCTCGAGCCTCGCCCCGAGCGACTGGAGGGCGCCTTCGATCTTGTCGATCGCGAAGTGCGTTTGCGCGGCGGCATCCGTGCCGCCTATCGCGCGATCGCCGTGGGTCGCGGTCGTCCCCGACACGTGCACGCGCGTGCCCCGCCGCGTCGCCCGGGAGAAACCGGCGATGTCTTCCCACGGCGTGCCGCTCAGGCAGAGCACGCGGCCGTCGGCGCGGCGCTGCACCGCGTACGGCGCCGGAAACGAATCCACGTGGTGACTCAGATCGCCCGAGGCCGTGAGAAACGGCGGTTTGCGGTACTCGTCGCCGCACTCGCCGGGAATCGGGCGGAGAGTCGCGAGCGCCGCATGCAACTCCTCGCGATCCTCGCCGGTCAAAGAGAAGGAAAAGACGCGAAGGTTGTCGGCAATGTGCTCCCGCTCGCCGGGCCGGGCCCCGATGATGATGCCGGCCACGGCCGGCTGCTCCAGGACGTACCGACTGGCCACATTGGCGATCGACACGTCGTGTCGCCGTGCCACCGCATCCGCGGCGCGCAGCACTCGCTGCAGGGCATCCCACCCGCCGGCGACCCGCATGAACCGGCCGTACTTCATCTGCGACCAGGTGCCGTTGCGTTCCCAGTCGGGCTCGGGCTGTCCGAGCCACCGATTCGACAACCAGCCGCCGGCGAGCGTTCCGTATGCAAGGAGTTTCACGCCGCGCGCACGGCACACGTCCGACATCCGACCCGCCGCGCGCCGATCGAGCAGCGAGAAGCAGACCTGATTCGAAATCACCTCGATGCCGGTAGCGAGCACCATGTTCAGATGCGCCGCATCCACATTCGTCAGGCCGATGTGCGCGATCAGACCTTCGGCCTTGAGCGCCTGCAGATGCAGCAGGGCGTCGATCCAGCTCGGATCGGCATAGCTCCAGGCATGGAACTGCAGCAAGTCGAGCCGTCGGGTGCGCAGCCGCTGCCGCGATCGCTCGACCGCCGCGCGCGTGTCGCCGAGCGTCAGCGGTCCCGGCTTCGGCACCCACTTCGTGAACAGCTGCACCGGATGCGCATCGCTCGTTCCTTCGCGCAGATGGCTCGCCACGATCTCGGCCGACCCGTAGTGGTCCGCCATGTCGAACGAGGTGAAGCCGGCGTCGACGTAGGACCGAAGCGCGCGTGCGGTTGGCTCGGGGTCGAGCGCGCGGCCGTCGCGCTCCATGTCGGCGATCTGCCACAGACCCGTGAGCACGCGGGAGATGGAGAGATCGGGGGCCAGTGCGACCCGGTCCACGGTGAGCGTCACGAGTCTATCCGGGAGGCAGCGTCGCGAAGCGCGCGTCGAGGTCCACGCCCTGGCGGCGCAGCTTCCGCGTTTCGCGGCGATAGATGATCGAGCCGGCGGCCATCACGAGGAGCCACAGCGGCGTCGAGCGAAAATACCAGGCGGCACCGGGCGAGGTCACATCCCTCCACGTGTGAACGCCGAGAAACAGCGACAGGACGACGATGGCCGCCACGGCCAGCGGCACCTGCGCCTCGCGCGACGGGAGCACGGTGACCTCGCGCGCGAGCGCGGGGTTGCGCGCGGGGAGCGTCACCACCGAGATTGCCATCAGCAGAAAGTTGACCAGTATCGATGTCACGAGGATGTCGATGCCGAGGAAGAAGTCGCCGGCAACGTGGCAACCGATGATGCCGAGCGTGGCCATGGCGGCGCTTACCAGGATTGCCACGTGCGGCGTGTGGAACCGCGGGTGCACGGCCGCGATCTGCCGCGGAAAGATTCCATCCTCGGCCCACGCAAACATCAGGCGCGATACCGCGAGCAGCATCGCCGGCAAGTCCTTGATCAAGGCGACCGCCGCACCGGTCACGATCACCACCGTCCACGCCGGCGGCAACAGGTATCCAAGAAGACCCGGGGCCGTCAGGTCGCGATGCGGCGCTTCGGAGGCGATGAACTGCCACGGCACGGCGTGATACACCGCGCCGGTGAAGAGCATGTAGAAGAGGCCAACCGACACGACGGAGATGCCGATCGCGAGCGGCAGATTTCGTCCCGGATTCCTGGCCTCGCCACCCGCCTGCGCGATCGAATCGAAACCGATGAACGAGGCAAACAGCAGCGCCGACGCCGGAAGAAGTACCGACAGAGTCAGTGGCGCTTCCACGGCAGCCACCGCACCACCCCCGCGCGCCTGCAGCGCGGCGGCAAACGCGTCATGGTCGAAGGAGAACCCGGCGACGATCACCACAGCGCCGAGAATGAACGTCAGGAACATCAGCGGAACGATCAGGCGTTCGTAGGCCTTCACGCCGCGAAGGTTCACGAACACCGCGGTCCAGAGGAACGCGAGCGAGATCGTCAGCCGGATCGGTCCGGTCTCCAGGGTCGCCGCCACCGCTGTCGATCCCGCGGCCACGGCGATGTCGCGCAGGAACGGAACGATCAGGTAGGAGACCACCCCGATCGCCACGCACAGCGAGAACCACTGCGAGAACGAGGCAACGAAGCCGAGGTAGGGATCGAGCGCGCGGCTCGCGTACACGTAGCTGCCGCCGGCTCGCGGCATGGCCGAAGCCAGCACCGCATACGCCAGGCCCGCCAGCACGGCCGGAAGCGCCGCGAAGAGGAAGGCGGGCAGCACGTTCGGACCGATGCCGGGCGCGTGGCGCTGGATCATGAACGGGATGACGTTGATGCCCGCGCCGATCATCGAGCAGACTCCGGTGGCCACCAGTCCGAGCAGCCCCATCTCGCGAACGAGCCCGGATTTCATAGGCGCGACTGGGGCTTGAGCCTGCGGAATCGTCATGTCGTGGCGCTTCTGTATCACGTGACGGCAGAACCGCGGGAGACTGGAGCGGGCAACCGGGATCGAACCGGCGACATCCAGCTTGGGAAGCTGGCGTTCTACCGCTGAACTATGCCCGCATCCGATTCGAAGATATCACCGCGACCCTTGCGTTTGGATGCGGAAGGCGTAGGCTGCGACCAGACGGATCCGATCATGGAAGCTCGAGCCAGGCGGGCTGCGGCGTTGGCCGCCGCGTTTCTCATTTCGATCACGCCTCTCGGCGCCGACACCGTGCCGTTCTGGGGCGCGAAGGATTCCGAGCCCATCGGGACGGATCCGAAGAACCTCAAGCCGGGCCAGTTCATCTGGGACGCGGACGCGGCGCCGAAAGGCCCGCTCGTCGTCGTCGTGAGCCTGCCGGAGCAACGGGCCCGCGTGTACCGAAACGGTGTGTCGATCGGCGTCTCGACCGTCTCGACCGGCCGGCCGGGGCACGTGACGCCGACCGGCGTATTCACGATCCTCAACAAGGACAAGGACCATCGTTCGAAGACGTACGACAACGCCCCGATGCCCTACTCGGAGCGCCTGACCTGGGACGGGGTCGCACTCCACGCGGGAGGCCTGCCCGGTTATCCCGAGTCGCACGGTTGCGTGCACTTGCCGACGAGATTCGCGCAGCTCCTCTTCTCCGCGACCGACGTCGGAATGACCGTCGTGATCGCCAACGACAAAGTCGCTCCGGTCGACGTCACGCATCCGGCGTTCCTGGCGCCGGTGAGCGCGACCGGAACCGAAGACGAGCAAGCCCGCCTCTCAGCGGACGAGACGATGCGCTGGGAACCGGAGAAGTCGTCCGCCGGCCCCGTGACGGTCGTCGTCAGCGCTGCAGACCGGAGGATCATCGTTTTTCGCAACGGCATCGAGATCGGCCGGGCGCGAATCACGATTACAGATCCGCAGACGCCCATAGGCAACTCGGCGTTCGTGCTGCAGACCCGCTCCGACACGCAGCCCGCTCCCGATTCTCCGGCGGGGATGCGCTGGTCCGGCATCGCCCTTCCCGGCGCGACGGTGGGCGGCGGCGTCGGCATCTCCCCGAAGGCGGCCGCGCGCGTGACCGTCCCGCCGGCGTTCGTGACCGACGTCTTCGCCATCCTGACGCCCGGGGCGACGCTCTACTTGACGGACTCGCCGGTGCTTCCGGAGACGACCGGACCGACGCTCAACGTCCTGAACTCGGACCCGCCGGCGGCTCGTTAGGGCTGGAGCTCCCGCTCGAGGAACGACGACCGGCGCATCCAGTCGGCATCCGGATAGTACGCAACCAGCAGGGAACCGTCCCGGATTGCGGCGATGAGCGCTTTCGCGATGGCCGGGCGAACCGCGGGACATCCCCAGCTCCGGCCGAGCCGTCCCTGCGAGGCGATCAGCGCGTCGCTGACGTAATCGGCGCCGTGGAGGACGATGGCGCGCTCGCGCGCGCGGTCGTTGAAACCCGGCTCCAGGCCTTCCAGGCGCAGCGAAAGGCCGTGTGCGCCGGTGTACGCATCCCCGGCGCGGAAGACGCCCAGGCTCGTCATGTGGCTCTGCGGCAGGTTCGAGAACCGCTCCGTCGCGTTCTCGCCGCTGCCACGCCCATGGGCGACGCGCTCGCGAAACAGCACGCGGCTCGACGCGACGTCGACCACGAAAAGGCGGGGCTCGGTCGACGGTCGCGAATAGTCGATGACCGTGAGGACGTCCGCGCGCGAGACCGCGCTGGACGCGACGGCATGCCGCCAGGCCTCGATTCCCGCCTCGAGCGCGGCGTGGGAAGCAGGGGGAACCTGCCTCTCGAGCGCCGGAAGTGACGGCGAGGAGACGGCAAACGCGCCCGCGAGGATCAGGAGGTGGAGCATGACTGTCCGCAGGAAGAACAACGGCGGGCGCACCGCATTCCCGGATTCCGGCGGGCGAACGTCGCGAGGGCATCTTCCGTCGGGACCGGGGACGGGGTCGCCGTTGGTGTCATCGTGCGCGTGGGCGTCTCGATCCAGGTCCGGGTCCGCGTGGGCGTCCTCGTCGCCGTCCGCGTGCCATCCGGCGGCGTGTTGGTGACGCCTCCCCCGGCCGCCGGAGCCGGCACACGCACGCCGACCAGTGGAACCGGAGGCTTACCGGGACTGGCACCGCCGATGGCCGTGATGCAGCGCACCGCGATCGCGGCAGCGGCCACGGCGGCGGCGATCCCCCAGCGCCTCACAATTCAATTCTGCTTCAGGGATGCGCTCCGCAACTCCTCGATGTCTTTGAGGATCGCCTGGACCAGCGCCTCCGTGACGATTCTTCCTTTCTCCTTGGTGGCGAGGGTGGCATCGCCGAAAACGCCGGAGGCGGAATAGGTCATGCCGTCTTTCTTGGCGTCGCGCGTCAGGCCGCCCTTGCCGGGGTGGTAGTCCTTGACGGCCTTGCTCATGTCGCAGTCATCCGGCGACATGTACAGGATCATCGACGTCTCGAGCTCGTCGGCGTGCGTTCCTCCCTCCTGCTTGCAGATCTGCTTCTCGACGGCCTCGGTCGCCTTGAGCACGTCGGTGTACCGCATCAGGATGCCGTCGGCAGCGAGAATCTCGGCGGCGGGAGAGAGGGCGCGCACCGTCGAGACGCCGGTGTTCAAGACGTAGTACCGCTTCGGACCGAACCGGGCGAGACCCCGACAGATCTCGACGATCGTGTCGCGCGAGGTCTCGAGCGACAGCGAGGTCGAGCCCGGATACTCGACGAACGCCGGATAGAAGCTGTACGGGACCGTCGGCGCGATGACGACCTTCGACCGCCGCCGCACGCGGTCCTTCAGGTAGTTGGCCAGGATCAGATCGTTCTTCAGCTTCAGGTGCGGGCCGTGCTCTTTCGAAGCCGCGCCGAGCGGGATGACGACGACCGCGTCGGGAGTCAGGGCCTTGTCGGCTTCGACCCAGGTCAGGTCTCCGAGCTCGACCCCGGGCTCGGCCGCGGCCGACGGATCCGGCGCCGGGCCGAGCGCGAGTACCGCCCACATCAGGAGCGCCGTCACCGCGGCTCCGGTTCCCCCGCGGCCGCGCGCAGCAGCCTCAGGCGCGGCGCGAGCTTGGGGATGCGCGTCTTGGCGAAGAGGCGGCCGTTGACGAAGAGGACGGGAATCGCATCGGACCAGCGCCGCGCGATCTCGTCGTCCGAGTCCACGTCCACGATCTCCCACTCCCGCTCTTCCGTGGCGAGGAGGCGGTCCACCTCCGCCCGCATCTCTTCGCAGAGACGACAGCCCGCCCGCGAAAGCAGGCGGAGGCGGATCATGCCGTGGCCAACGGCTGCTCGCGCGCGACTCGGAAGAGGTAGTCGAAGCCGGAGAGAACGCTCATCGTCGCGGCGGCGCCGAAGGCCACGAGGACGACCGGCCGCGGCCAGTCCCACAGGTTCGCGCACAGGACGATCAGGACCGTCGCGATGAGGGTCACCGTCGTGACCTTTCCGCACCAGGTCGGGGGAAAGGCCTTCTTCCCGGTGGTCAGGATCAGGAGCAGGGCGACGAGCAACAGCAGAAAGTCCCGGGACAGGACGAGCACGGCCAGCCAGACGGGCACCTTCACCTGCGCGGGGTAAGAGGGAATGGCCAGGAACAGGTACGACGACATCAGCAGCAGCTTGTCGGCGATCGGATCGAGATAGGCGCCGAGCGCGGATTTCATCCCGAACCGGCGGGCGAGAAACCCGTCCACGCCGTCGGAGAGACCCGCCGCCACGAAGATCGCGAGGGCGATGTCGAAGCGGCCGTCGCCGATGGCGACCAAAAAGAACGGGAGGGCGGCGAGTCGGACGAGGGTAATGAAGTTGGGAAGCGTCCAGGGACCCTTCAACGCCTTCTCCACTCGTTCTCGCGCGCGCCCGGCGGGATCTCGGACGGCACCCAGACCGTCTGTCCCTTGACGCGGATGAGCTTGCGGTCCTCGAACTGCTTGAGCATTCGAGTCACCGTCTCCCGGGTCGCGCCGATCGAGTTGGCGATCTCCTGGTGGGTCGGGCGGTTGACGACGAAGAAGCCGTCCACCGGAGCCTTTCCGGATTCGTCGGCCAGCCGCAGCAGATACCGCGCGAGCCGGCCGCCGACGTCCTGGAGGGCGAGCGACTCGATGACCTCGTTCGCTTTGCGCAGGCGCGAGGAGAGCGTGGCGAGGATTTTTCTCGTCAGAGAGAAGTCGCGGGAAAGGACCGCCAGAAAATCGGGGCGGGCGAGGACCACGAGCTCCGTGTCGGTCAGAGACGAGACCGAGGCGCTTCGTGTCTCGCCTTCGAACAGGGCCATCTCTCCGAAGAACTCGCCGGTCTGCAAGTGGGTCAGAACGACCTCCCGCCCGTCGGGCGAGTCCACGAAGACCTTGACTTCTCCCCGGAGGAGCACGAAGAACTGGTCTCCGGGCTCGTCCTCTCGAAGGATCGTCGCACCCGCGGGGTACTGGCGGACGGTCGCGACGCGCGACAGCGCCTCGAGCTCTCCCGCTTCGAGCTCGGAAAAGAGCGAAACCCGGCGAAACACGGCGGCATCGATCACGGTTCGCGGCCCTCCCCCGTCGGAAACATCGAGCGGAGACGATCCAGACCCCGAGTGAATTCTTCCCCACTGATGACCGAGCCGCCCGATTCTGACAAAAGACCACACTTCACCGCCATGGCAATCGTGTCGGAACCGGCACGAACCGGGGTCCCCGAGGGGGCCGGGCAGCCCGGCTTGAGGGCCGTCCGGCCCAGGACCGCGGACAGCCGCAGGAGCCATCGGGCCGCCGCGGCGCGGGTCAGAACCGCATCGGGACGCGCCCGGTGCGTGTCGGGATCCACCTCCAGCAGCCCCAGGGAGATCGCGCGCATGACCGGCCGGCTATCAGACCTCTCCAGCACGTCCGTCGCCACGAGCCCCGCCGTGACCCGTGCCTCCCGGACCTCCGGGAACATCCACCACGTCAGGTTGGCCGCCCCCGAGCGGGTCAGGCGCCTTGCCCTCGCGGCCGCCCGCTCGGGCTCGGGCCAGTTCGCGATTCGGAAGGCCAGGCGGGCCTGCGCGGCGCGGTCCGCGTATTCCGGGTCCCGGGAGGCCAGAGTCGTGTAGAGAGAGACCGCGGTCTCGTAGTCTCCTTCCTCCAGCGCCAGTGCGGCTGCGGCGGCTTCGGCGTCGGACGGCAGATCGCCCAGCGCCAGCGCTTCCCGGTAATGATCCAGAGCCAGGCTCCGCTCGCCCATCTCGCATTCCACGGCGGCCGTCCGGGCCAGGATCTGCCCCGAGCGCGGGCTCCATGCCAGCGCGCGCGCGAGCGCCGCGTTGGCCTGCTCGCGCTCGCCGGCGGACGCATCGCGCGCCGCGCCGTCGAGAAGCTCTTCGGCCGCCGCGGTGCGGAGCTCGTTCGCGCGTTCCGCGAGGCCCGGGCGGTTCGGCGCCAGGGCGGCCGCCTCCTCGTAAAGGCCGACGGCGGCGGCGGGTTGGGCGGTCCTCGCGCTCGCCTCGCCGCATGCCGACAGCAACGCCGCGGTCGGCGCCGGGTCGGCCAGGGCTTGCGTGCACAGCGGGATCGCGTCGCTCGAGCGGCCCGACATCACGAGCGCTTCGATCTGTCCGATCGCTGCCGCTCGCCGCGAAGGCCCCGATTCCGCGCGCGCGAATTCTTTCTCCGCGCGGGCCGTATCGCGCGAGAGCAGAGCCTGCCATCCTTTCTCGACCGTCGGATCGAAGGGACCCGCCAGGCCTTCGCGGGGATCCAGCGGGAATCGGTCGCGCGGAACCGAGGTCGAGGGCCCGCTGGCGCAGGCCGCCGCCACGGCGGCGACGATCGCGCACGGCAAAAACCGCAGGAGTGTGAGCGCACGGGACATGGGAACCGACGGGAGCCGGGGACCCAAGGGCGCGAGAGGCTCCCGGCTCAACCTGTAGGCAGACTCTCGGGCCGGATCGACGCGATCGCGTGCTTGTAGATCATCTCCTCGCGGCCTTCGACCTCGAGGACGAGGGCGAACTTGTCAAAACGTCGCAGGCGGCCCATCCGCTCCTCTCCGGAGGTCAGGCGCACCGTCACCGGTACGTTGTCCTTCCGGAGATTGTAGAAGAACGAGTCCTGCACGTTGATGGGGGCTTTGTTCATTGCGTCTCCCTGCCCTTCGCCTCGTCGAGCACCGCGAGCGCCATATCCATGCCATCCTCCGGCGCTACCCAGTGCACGTTACGTTCCCGCGCGAACCAGGTCTTCTGGCGCTTGGCGAGGCCCCGCGTCGCCGCTGCGATCCTCTCCCTTGCCTCCAACTGCGAGATGCGTCCGAGAACCCACTCGGCCACCTCGCGATAACCGATCGCCTGAAAGGAGTTCGAATCCCAGGAAAGCCCTTGGTCGAGAAGCCGCCGCACTTCCACATCCCACCCTTCATCGAGCATGCGGCGGACTCGATCTTCAATCCTAGCATGGAGTTGCGCGGCAGTAGGCCGAAGTCCAACTTTCAGAACGCTAAATTGCCGGGACCAGAGGTCCCCTTCGGGCACTCTGCTCGACGCGGGCTGGCCGGTGGAGAGAAGGATCTCCAAGGCCCGCAGCGTGTACTTCAGGTTGGCAACGGGGATTCGGGCTGCGGAGAGCGGATCGTTGACGGCCAGGAAGCGGTGCGCCGCGGCCGGACCGCGCAGATCCGCCCACCGCGAAAGCGCGGACCGCGCTCGTTTGTCCTGCTCGGCGCCCGGAGGCAGGGCTCCCAGGAGCGCCGAGACGTAGAACCCGCTGCCGCCGCAGACGATCGGAAGTCTCCTTCGGGCAATGCAGTCCTCGACGGCGCGACGCGCCTCGCGCGCGTAGCGACCCGCCGAGAAGGCCTCCTCCGGCTCCGCCACGTCGAGCATGTGGTAGCGGACCTCGGCGCGTCGGCGGGCGTCGGGCTTGGCAGTCCCCACGTCGAGGCCGCGATAGACCGCAAACGCGTCCGCCGAGACGACCTCTCCCCCGCGGGCGAGAGCGAGAGCGTGCGCGACCTCGCTCTTTCCCGACGCGGTCGGACCGAGTACCACGAGGAGCGGCGGGCGCGCGGGATCCGTCAGGGCCGCTCCATCCCTCTCCAGGAGAGTCGCGTTGCCTCGGGAGCCAGATCCACGCGCACGTCCGAACGCAGGTCGGTGCGGAGCACGGGCACGCATGCGCTGGAGAGAGTCGCGAGCGTGTCGGCCGCGGGATGCCCGAAGCGGTTGCGGCGGCCGCAGGAGAGCACCGCCACGCGGGGAGAGAGCAAGCGGACGAAGGCGGGGCTCGTCGCCGTGCGGCTGCCGTGGTGTCCGATCTTCAGAACGTCGACGTGCGAGAGGGCTCCGTCGAAGCCGAGTTCCCGCTCCGTCGGGGCGCCCGCGTCTCCCGTCAAGAGCGCGGATCTCCCGTTGCGCTCGAAGAGAGCCACGAGCGACTGGTTGTTGATGCCATCCGCTTTGCGCTTCCGGCCTCCCGAGTGAAGCACCGAGAGCCTGGCCCCGTCGGCGAGGTCGACGACGTCCAGCGGCGAGAGGACCCGGACCGGCACGCCTCGCCGCGCGGCGACCGCGTGAAGACGCTCGCGGAGGGTACCTTCGTCGTCCCCGTCAGAGAGCCACAGCTCTCCGATCGGCAGCTCCTCGAGGACGGCGAAGAGTCCGAGCGCGTGGTCCGGATGCGGGTGCGTCATCGCCACGGCGTCCAGGCGGGTCACCCCGCGGTCGAGGAGCTTCGGAAGCACGTGCGCCCGACCGAAGTCGGTTTCTGTCGGATCGAAAGTCCCTCCCCCGTCGACGAGCATCGCATGCCGCTTCCAGCGCAGCAGTATCGCGTCTCCCTGGCCGACGTCGAGGGCCTCGATCGAGAAGCCGCGCGCGGGGCCCTCGGGGCCCCGGCGTACGGCGAGCACCAGGAAGAGCCCCGCTGCGCCGATCGCCGCCGGCGCACGTAGCGCCCGCGGCGCGCCGGCCGCGAGAACCAGGAGCGTTCCCACCGCGACGACGGCCCAGAGAGGAGGAGTCGGGCGCAGGAACGCGGCGCCCGCGGCACGATCGGCCAGGAGCTCCAGCGCCCGGCTGCCCCACGCAAACGCGGCCTCGAGCGGTCCGGCCGGCAGCCCGACGGCGTAGAGCAGCAGCAGGAGTCCGCCCCCGGCGATGAGGGCTCCCGACAACGGAACGGTCAGGGGCGCCGTCAGCCAAGCGCCGGCCGCGACGACGTTGAACCGCCAGAGCAGGATGGGAGCCGTCGCGCATTCCGCCGCCACGGCCGCGGCGAGCCCGGCGAAGAGCCACTCGGGCCGTTCGGGAAGGCGCGCGCGGATTGGCGCGGCGAACAGGGCGATTCCGCAGACCGCCGCGAACGTCAGAAGGGTGCCTACCGAAAAGATCTGGGCGGGAGCCGCCAGGAAGAGCATCAGAGCGGAAAGCCCGATCGCCTGCGCGTGGCCGATCGGCCGCTCGAAAAAGCGGGTGGCGATGAAGATCCCGACGACGAGTCCCGCCCGCACCGCCGGCGGATTGGCGCCTCCGACGAGGACGAACAGGAAAACGGAGAGAAGCAGGGCGATGTCGCGAGCCTTGCCCTCGATTCGCAGGAGCCGCAGGAAGGCGAGCACGAGTCCGGCGGCCAGAACGACGTGGAGGCCCGAAACGACCAGGAGATGGTAGAGCCCGCCGCGGCGATAGCGGGCCACCATTCCGCGATCGAGCTCAGCGGTGCGCCCGAGAAGGAGCGCCGCGAGCGGTCCCCGAACGTCCCGCTCGTACGCGGCGTCGCGAGTCCCGGGAGGCGGCATTCGCGAGTAGAGCCAGCCATTGGGGCTCGCCAGCACCGACAGAAGGGCGCCGCCGATGCGCTGGATCATCAGCGGGCTCTTGACCGACATCCGGAAGCGGGTCCACGGCATGGCGAGCTCGCGGTCCGAGACGGGAAGATCTTCCGGCTCCAGATGCCCGGTAACGCGGATCCGCTCGCCGCGGCCGGCGACGGCGGAGACATCCTCCTGTCCCGCGACGAAG
>Ga0075423_10002229_pt1 | contig 17490 bp, 17 predicted proteins | sample SoiMethybrSBSTD2_FD_80114 | JGI IMG/M metagenome (GOLD analysis project Ga0075423, IMG submission 80114) | Bulk soil microbial communities from a Populus tree surrounding site in Tennessee, USA - Soil MetaG P. TD hybrid SBSTD2 | ecosystem: Environmental > Terrestrial > Soil > Tree plantation...
GCATAGAGCCAGAGGTACTGCAGGCCGATGATGGCCAGGACCGCCGCATTGACCAGGGCGAACCGGTTGGCCCAGCGGAGCAGCCGTCGGCGCATGCTCACCGTGCGGCGGCCCGCTCGTCGGCGATGCGCGCGATCTCGCGAGCCCCGACCTCGACGCTGCATCCGAAATTGAACACCCACGTGGCTCGCAGCGTCGCCATGCGGTCCCGAAAGGCGCCCGCGCCGCGAATCAGATCGGCCACGTACGCCGGGGCCTCGGCCAGCCGATTCAACGGGAGCACCGTGCCGAGCTCGCGGCGGATCCGCATTTCCATCGGCTCCAGACCCAGCTCTGCGTACTTGGGATTGCGCACGCGGGGAGGGACATCGACGAACAAGACCGGCTTGCCGAGCCCGAGGCCGTACTCGATCGCCATCGCCGACCAGTCGCAGATCAGGACGTCGGAGTCCAGCAACGAGTCCATCTCGCCCATCCGGTCCACATGCCGGAAGCGCGGGTTCCCTCCGAATCGGGCATTCAGCCGCTGGATCACGTGCGGCGCGAGCCGGGCGGTCTGATAGTGCGGGCGGAGGATCACGCGCAGGCCGGCGCTCAGCAGCGCGTCGATCAATGGCTCCCCGCAGACATGCAGGATCGACTGCTCGCCCCAGGTAGGCGCGAGCAGCACGGTGGTCGGCGGGGATGGAGGGCGTGCCCCCGCCGCGGCCTCGACGAGCCGCTCGAGGCGCGTGTACCCGTGGGCGAAGAGATGCTTCGGCGGCAGGCGCTTCAGCTCCTCGCGCCGGCGTATCTCCGCCTCGTGGTGAGGGCCCACGCAGAAGAGGCTGTCGTAGTGATCGTACGAGTTCTCATGATCCACCATGTGCGTGCTGCCCATGCTGTGGAACACGTAGACATAGTGCACGGGGTGCCGGGATCGCTTGAGGTGGAAATTGTGGAGATCCAGCATGGTCAGGACGAGCACGTCGGTCTCGAGCATCTGGAAGAACCACGTCAGCACGGCGCCCGAGCCGATGCGGAACGCGTGGAGCCCGGGACGCGAGGCGGACGGGAGGGCCACGGTCTTCTCGGAGGTGACGTGGCACACGGTGCGGGACAGCCGCTCCACCAGGAAGTCGATGAGCGGCTGCAGATGGTGCCAGTCCTGATGGCTCTCCGAGTAGAAGATGATCCGGCGCGCGGCCGGTGGAAGCTTCTGCAACCGTCGGTAACTGCTCCAGTCCCGCCAGATCCCGAGCGTCACCGCGGTGGAGGCGTTACTCGTGGGCGGGGGAGCCGCCTTCTCCTCCCGGCCGTGCCCCCCGCCTCGGGCGCCTGAACCGGCCGGTGACCCGGTACCAGAACATCTTCACGGCGAGCCCGACCGCAGCGGCGATGCCGATCAGTGCGGAGACGAGCATGCTGCCGGTTCCGGGATCGAGGTACGCCTGAGCCGGCGAGGCCATCGCCAGCCCGATCACGACGACGAGACCGAGACGAAGCATCCACCGGACGGTCATGGGTCGATTCTCCTCGCTCCGACTCTAGCAGATTCGGGCCCCCGGTCCGTCAGGATGCGGGCCCGCGAGTGCCGACGAGCACGGGCTGAAAGAAGCGGTCGTCCAGGCGGTGCACCCGCTCGAAGCCGACCGCGCGCATCAGCTCGGCGACCTCGGCGACGGGGATCGCATGATAGCGACTCCGGACGATCGTAGGGGCGTCTTTCGAATCCCGGGGGACGATCTCCAGCGCGAAATCGTAGTGCCGTCCCTGCCAGGTCCAGACCTGGCGAACCCGGTAGCGCCGCCCCGCCCACACCCGCTCGCCGTACGGCTGCGCGTCGACCGTCCCCGCCGGCGGCGGGGGTCCGTAGTCCCGCATGGAGATCACGCAGCCGCCACCCGGCCGCGCACAGCGCAGGCATTCGGCGAGGGCGGTCCGGATCTCGCCCTCCGTCTCGAGGTGGGGCAGGGCGTTGTCGCACACGAGGACGACATCGACGCTCTGCGCCCGGACGGGCACGGCGCGGAAGTCGGCCACCACACAGGGAAGCGCCAGCCCCCGGCGCGCCGCCTCCCGCATGGCACGGGCCACCGCCCCGGGCGAAAGGTCCGCGCCCACGACGCGGAATCCGAGGCCCAGGAGCCCGAGCGCCTGGGTGCCGATGCCGACCGCGGCGTCGAGCACCGTGCGGGCGTCCGCGCCCCACTGCTCCTGGATGACCGACGCCAGGCGGCTCCCCTGGCGCCCGACGCTGGCGTCCCAGTTCTCGTAGATGAGGTGATACAGCGGCGCCAGATTGTCGTAGAAGGCTTGGACCGACATCGCTGGTAGGATAGCGCCGAAATGAACCCGCTCGAGATGGAGGAGCTGCAGGAGTGGCCCTGGTGGGCCGACCCGAGCTTTATCGTCGCCGTCGTGATCATCGCCCTGGCGGCGTGGTGGGTGTGGTCCGGGCGCGCCCCCCACTAGCGCGCGGCCGGCCGCGCCATGTCGTTCTACCGCCGACACATCCTCCCGCTCCTCACCCACCTCGCCATGAGTGACCGCGTCATCGCTGCCGAGCGGGCGCGCTGGATTCCCTTGGCGGCGGGCGTTGTGCTGGAGATCGGCGTCGGCTCGGGGCTGAACGTGCCGTTCTATGGCCCGGGCGTCGGCAGGCTGTACGCCCTCGAGCCTTCCGACCCGCTCCGACGCATGGCCGGACCGCGCGCATCGCGGGCGAGGTTTCCCGTGGAGTTTCTCGCCGCCTCCGCCGAGGCCATCCCGCTGCCGGCTGACTCGGTGGAGTGGGTCGTCACGACGTGGACCCTCTGCTCCATCGGGCAGCCGAGCCTTGCGCTGCGGGAGCTCCAGCGGGTGCTCCGCCCCGAGGGGCGCGTGCTTTTCGTGGAGCACGGGCGCGCGCCCGATCTCGGGGTGCTCAAGTGGCAGGATCGGCTGACGCCGATCTGGCGGCGCTGCGCGGGCGGCTGCCACCTGAATCGGCCGATCGATCGACTGCTCGAGGCGGGCGGCTTCGCGTTCGAGCGGCTGGAGCGCGGGTATATCCGCGGGCCACGCTTCGGCGCGTACCTCTATCGAGGCATCGCCCGAAAAGCCGCCTGACGGAGGCCGTTAGCGCGTGGGCGCGCCGTCGCCGCTGGCGCGCGCGGCCCGATCGGCAGCGAGCGTCTTCAGCGAGTCCTGCTCGAGCATCAGCACGTGCTTGGCGATGACCCGATAGGTCCACTGACCGGGCGCCGTCTCGGTGTTGAACTGCTCGTCGGTGAGGCCGACGAGGGAGCCGATGAAGCGCGCCCGCTCCTCCAGCCACTCCGCGATCAGCCGCTGCATGGGGGAGGCCGTGATTCGCGATTCGTAGCGGCCCTCGAGCACCTGGCCCGTGTGGATCTTCTCGTGGTCGATGTCGTTGGTGATCAGCGTCCAGAGGTCCTTGCCCTGGGCGCAGCCGTGGGACGAGGGCAGGGGCAGGTCGCGGTCCGACGCCTCGAGGAGCGCCTCCATCGTGGCCATGGTCTGCCGGAGCAATTCACGTACGGCCTCGCGCGGCGTCGCCGCCATGGCGTCCTCCTGGGGGGTTGCGTAGGGGGTCGTCCCGTCTACTGTAGCGCGTTCGCGCAGAAGCGGCTGAGCCAGCAGGCGGTGAAAGCCCAGCACGTCATGACCCGTGAACCCCGCGACGCCGAGCGCCATCGCGTCGTGTCCCTTCCTCGGCTGCGCACGATACGTCCCGAAGAGACGGTCCCACCAGGACAGGGTGAAGCCGAAGTTGCAGTCTCTCTCTGCCCGGTCGATCGAGTGGTGCACGCGGTGCATGTCCGGCGTGACGATGATCGTCCGGAGAGCACGGTCCGCCCGCGCGGGCACCCGCACGTTCGCATGGCTGAAGAGGGACCCAGCATTCAGGAGGATCTCGAACACGACCACCCCGGCGACAGGCGCGCCCAAAAGCCCGACGACCCCGACCCTGATCGCTGCAGACAGCAGGATCTCGACGGGATGAAACCGGACGCCGGTCGTCACGTCGACCTCGGGGTCGGTGTGGTGAACCCGATGCAATCGCCAGAGCGCGGGGAGAGCGTGGAACAGCACGTGCTGGAGATAGATCGCGAGATCGAGCAGCGCGACGGAGGCCGCGATGGCCACCCAGTCGGGCAGGGGGCCGATCGCCTGCAGCAGACCCCAGCCTCGTGCCTCGGCCAGCCCCGCCATCGCCACCGCGCTCAGGAAGGGAATGGCCCGCACCAGCGCAGTGTCCAGGATCACGAGCCCGACATTTCCTGCCCAGCGCGGCCGGCGCCGTATAGCGCGGCGCCGCCGGGGCGCGGCCGCCTCTGCGGCGGTGAGGAGCGCCAGGCAGATCACGAACGCGCCGAGCCTCAGCACCGGTTCGGGGAATGCGAGCTCCATGGGCCCGACCCTAGCGCCGCGTCTTGCATAACCGCCAATCCGATGTTCTTATCCGACCGATAAGTCGAAGCTTATGCCCCCCACCATGCGGCAGCTGGAGATCTTCCTCGCCGTGGCCCGCGCCGGCAGCTTTCGGCGAGCGGCCGAGCGCGTCCACCTGAGCCAGCCGGCGCTGTCCCAGCACGTGGGTGAGCTCGAGCGCGGGCTCGGCACGCGCCTCTTCGAGCGGCGCGGGCGGGCCGTCACGTTGACCGAGGCCGGGCGCATCCTGGAGGACCACGCCCTCCGCGTGCGGGCGACGCTCGACAGCGCGCAGCAGGCCATCGCCGATCTCGCCGGGGGTGCGCGAGGCTCGATCGTCGTCGGCGCGAGCACGACGCCGGGCCTCTATCTGCTGCCGGTGCTGATGGGCGCGTTCGAGCGCGAACAGCCGGGGATCTCGGTCGACCTCCGCATCGCCAACTCCCGCACGATCGAGGAGCAGGTGCGGGCCAACGAGCTGGATCTCGGCGTGGTGGGAGGACATGGGCTCGGCCCGGGCGAGGAGTGCCTGGCCGCCGGGATACTCGACGAGCTGGTGCTGATCGTGGCGCCGAGCCATGCGTGGGTGCGCCGTGCGCGACGGGAGCCGTCCGACCTCGGGCAAGAGCGATTGCTGATACGCGAGGAGGGATCGGCGAGCCGGCAGGTGACGGAGCGCGCGCTGCAGCGGGCGGGCGTGAAGGTCGGCCGGATGCTGGTCCTCGGCCACACCGAAGCGATCAAACAGGCGGTGATGGCGGGGCTCGGCGTCGCGTTCGTGTCGATCTACGCCGCCCGGGGAGAGCTCGAGACCGGCCGGCTCCAGCGCGCGCGCCTTCGGGGCCTTCGGATCCAGCGACACTTCCACGTCATCCACAATGAAGCGCGAACGCTCACCGTCCGCGCCACGGCGTTCATCGCGGCGCTGCAGCGCTTCGGTCAACCTGCGATTCCCCGGCCGGCGCGCCCCCACCTCCGCTGAGCGGCTCGCGAAGGCGTTATCGCGACCGAGCCTCAGCCTCGCGCGATGTTCTCCATGGCGCGCACGTCCACGGGGGACAGCTCGAAGTCGTAGGCGCCCAGGTCCTCGCGCATGTGGTCGGGATCGGTGGTGCCGGTGAGGGGCTGCATACCGACCCGGAGTGCGAAGTTGAACACCACTTGTGCCGGCGTGCGCCCGACCCGTCGCACCAGGCTCGCGAAGGTCGGGGTGCGGAGCGCGTCCAGGTTTGCGGTGAGGAGGGAGAAGCCCTGGTAGATGATGCCGCGCTCGCGGCAGAATGCCCGGATCTCACGGTCCCAGCCGGCGACGGCGAAGCAGCGATTCTGGACGAAGGCAGGCGGGGTCGTGGCGCGGGCGCAAAGCAGCTCGAGCTGATCGAGGGCGACATTGCTGACGCCGATCAGCCGCGTTTTGCCCGCGGCATGCAGCCCTTCCATGGCGCCCCATATCGCCAGGTCGGACGGCGCGAGCCCGACGCGGCGCGACGGCCCGTGGAGCACGTAGGAATCGAGGGTGTCGACGTGCAGATGCTCGAGGGACCGGGCGAACGACTGGCGCACCTGGGTAGCATCGTCGGCGTCGGGATCGTAGGGCAGGCGATGGTCTTGCCCGCCCCGCGACGTGAACTTCGTCTGGATGAAGAGCTCGGCGCGCGTGACCACTCCCGCGGCGATCGCCCCCGCGATCCCCGCGCCCACTCCCGCTTCGTGGTAGTGGCGCCGCTGATTCGCGGTGTCGATGCCGCGGAAGCCGGCTTCGAGCGCCAGACGCGTCAGCCGCTCGGTGGCGTCTTCCTTCCAGGCGGTGCCGTAGACGAAGCTTGGCACGCGGACGCCTCTGACCTCGAGCTGACGAGAGACCACGCTCGCATCATATCAAGCGCCAGGAGGCCGCGACCTCCTGGCGCCGACTTGTGTCGTGTCGCCTAGTCCTTCTTCTGCTCGCGTGCGCCCTGGCGGGCGTCCTGCTTGCTGTTCCGCTTGTCCTGCCGGCATTCGGCGCGCGACTTCTCGTCGCCCTTCTTGCACTCCACCTTCTCCTTGCGCGCATCCTCACGTCCGGTTTGCCGCATATCACGGGCGCCCTGCCGATCGTCCCGACGGTCCTGGCGATTCTCCGCTCCCGGCGTCTGGGCGTAGGCGGCCGGCGAGACCGTGAGCGGTGCGGCGACGGCCAGGACCAACGCCGACATCGAAACACACAGAGCCCTCTTGCAGTTCATCGCGCCCCCCTTGTCGTGGACCTTCATGTCGTTCGTCGCAGCCCGTAGTCCATCGAGTGTGTAATCCGGCCCGCCGGCGGTGCAATGGGACATTGGTCCTACCTCACCGCCATTCCATCTTGCCCGTTCGCTCGACGATACGCCATCAGAGCTTGCGGGGCGCAAGTGCTCGAAAAGCGAGTCGAGCCCGCTTCACCGCTCCACCGGGCCGCCACATCAGCTTGCAGACGTCGCCCCCAAGCCCGCGCAACTCGGCACGAGCCGGCGGGCATGCCCGTTGCACTCCGAGCGTCTCGTACGCGGCACCAGTTGTCGTGAACCAGCAGTCGACATGAAGGGGAGGATGGCCATGCGCCGAATCACTGTCGCGGTTCTCGCTCTTGCGCTCACCGTCGCGGTTCCGATGCTCGGGCTCACCTCGGACCACGAGCACACCATCGCCGTGCCCGACAGTCTGAAGTGGGTCGAACCTCCGGTGCTGCCGGGCGCCCGCCTCGCCGTCGTGCAAGGCGATCCCGGCAAGGAAGGTCCCTTCGTCTACCGGCTGAAGATGCCCGCCGGCTACAAGGTCCCGCCGCACTTCCACAAGGCCAGCGAGAACGTGACGGTGCTCGCCGGGACGTTCTCGGTCGGGATGGGAAAGGAATTCGATTCGAAGAAGGGACAGGAGCTGCCGATCGGCGGCTTCTTCTCGGTCCCGCCGCAGCATCCGCACTATGCCTGGGCCGGCGCTCAGGAGACCGTGGTGCAGGTGCATGGCGTGGGGCCGACCGACCTCACGTTCGTGAATCCGACCGACGATCCGCGGAAGAAGTAGTCCCGCGGGGGCCTTGGCCCCCATGCGCCGTCTCCCTCCGGCGCGTGGGGCCGGGCCCTGCTGGATTTGCTACCATCCGGATGGCGATGACGGAACGGTCCGCCAGAGGGAGCGTGTCAACGATGGCAATCCAGCACGAGGTGACGGAGCGGGTGGTATGGCCGCGCGGGCGGCGGACGGTACACGCGCGGCCCATCGCGCCGCGCCTTCCGAGCCTGGCGGGTCGGACGATCGGACAGCTCTGGGATGATCTCTTCCGCGGCGACGAGATCTTCCCCATCCTCGAGCGGGAGATCGCGCGCCGGTGGCCCGGCGTGACATTCGTCCCCTATTCCGTCTTTGGCTCGACGCATGGGTCGGACGAGCGCCGCGTGCTCGCCGAGCTACCTGGCCGCCTTCGCGCGCTCAAGGTCGACGCCATCATCTCGGGGATGGCCTGCTGAGGGAGCTGCACGCCCGCCGTGCTGCGGGCGAGCGCGGTCGCCGAGAACGCCGGCGTCCCCACCGTGTCGCTGACGTGCGAGGGGTTCGCCACCCAGGCGGCGACGACGTCGACCGGCCTGGGGTTGCCCGCCTTGCCCGTCGCCATCGTCCCCGGCCACGTCGACGTGCAGACGGCGGCGGAGCTGGAGGACAACGTCGTCGCGGTGACCGTCGACGGCGTCGTGCGCGGCCTGACGCGGGCGCCGGACGAGGTGGGGGAAAAGGAAGAGCCCGGGCTTGACGACGTCGTGTTCGAGGGCACCTTCGACGAGATCAACCGGTACTTCTACGACCAGGGCTGGAGCGACGGGCTCCCCATCGTGCCTCCCACGGAAGCGCGGGTCGCCGAATTCCTGCGTCAGACGCGCCGCTCCCCGCAGGAAGAGCTCGGCGTGCTGCTCCCCGACCGCCGCAGCGCGACCGTGCGGAGCGTCGCGGTCAATGGTGTGATGGCGGGCTGCCGGCCGGAGTACATGCCGGTGCTGATCGCCCTCGTCGAGGCGATGGCCGATCCCGGCTACGGCGTGGAGCATAGCGGGAACACGCCGGGCTCGGACACGCTCATCGTCGTCAACGGCCCCATCGTCAAGGCGCTGGGGTTCAACTACGAGCAGGGCGCCCTCCGCGACGGCTTCCAGGCCAATACCGCCATCGGCCGCTTCTGGCGGCTCTATCTCCGAAACGTCGCCGGATTCCTGCCTCACAAGACCGACAAGGCGACCTTCGGCAACACGTGGCGCGTGGTGCTGGCGGAGAACGAGGACGTGATCCGCCGCATCGGATGGACGACCCTCGCCGAAGACGCCGGGGCGCCGCGAGGACGGAGCGCGGTGACGATCTCCCGCTACACGGGCGGGGGCGTGCTGGCGTGCGTGTTCGGGAGCCGGCCCGAGCAGATGATTCCGTATCTGGCCGACGGGCTGGTGCGCCACGTGGGCTGGGAAGTGATCTTCACCGTGGGGATGGCGGTAGGCGCGCAGAAGCCGCTCCTCATCCTTTCGCCGATCCTCGCGGAGACGTTGGCGCGGGCCGGGCTCGCCAAGTCCGACGTCCAGGAGCTGCTGTGGCGGCAGGCGCGCATCCCCGCGCGGCAGTTCGAGCGGCTCATCGGGCCGTGGACGAATCTGGCCCCAGGCCATCCGAGCCTCGTCGACCTGGTGGCGCGTGGCCGCGCGGACGGGGTGTTCGCGGAGTCCGACGACCCAGGGCGCCTCGTGCCCATCGTGGCGCGGCCGGGGGACATCACGGTCGCGGTGAGCGGGGACCCTCTACGCACGAACGCCTACGTCTTCGGGCACAACGGGATCCTGGGCTACCCCACCACCAAGCTGGTGGACGATCCCGCCTAGCCTTCTCAACGATTGAACGCGGACGGCTCGTAGGCGCCGGCGCGCTCGTCGCGATCGGTCGGCGCGAGCTCCGTCGCGGGGTTGCCGGCCACGCGCGTGTGGCGCATCACGCGGGGCTCGCGGTAGTCGTACGGGCGCGCCCGATGCAGGACGCAGCGGTTGTCCCAGATGACGACGTCACCCGGCCGCCAGGCGTGGGCGTACGTGCGCGGGGGACGGCAGGCGAAGTCCACGAGATCGGTCAGGAGCCGCTCCGACTCAGCCTCCGGGAGGCCGGGGATGCCGTAGGCGTGGCGGCCGATGAAGAGCGCTGGCCGGCCGGTGACCGGGTGCACCTTCACGAGCGGGCGCAACGGCGCGCCCTTGACGTGAAAGCCATAGCCGGCGCCGGTCTCCACCACGTGGCCGATCTGGGCCTGGGAGTGATAGAGCGAGTGGTGCGCCGACAGCCCCGCGATGCGGCGGCGCGTCGCCTCGTCGAGCGCCTCGTAGGCCGCGCGCATGTCCGCCCACTCGGTCTCGCCGTCCGCCGACGGCACAACCTGCGCGGAGAGGCACGAGGCCTTGGCGGCGAGCGGCATGTAGGAGCTGTCGGTGTGCCAGCCCTCGTTGCCGCGCAGCGATTTGTAGCGATGCTCGGTGGCTTCCATGATGGCGCCGTCCGGCTTCACGTTGCTGATCGCCACCGCCTTCTGCTCGGGGTCCGCGGCGAGGAGCTCGATGTCGCCGAAGCGGCGGGCGAACGCCACTTGCTCCGCCTCCGTCAAATGCTGGCCGGGAAAGATCAAGACGGCGTGCTCGAGAAAGGCTCGCTCCACCGCGGTCCACGTGGGCTCGTCCATGTGGGCGAGCGCAAGACCGGTGACCTCCGCGCCCAGGGTGGCCTTGGTCGGCGTGACGATTGGCGCCATGACGTCCTCCTGGGTCGGGAGCATGCGTCCGCCCCCGCATTCAGTCAAGCCAGCGGAGCAGACCCCCCACACCCAAAGCCCGCCGCAATGGGGATTCCGCTGTGCTGATCTTACACGCCGTCTTACATCCGATTGAGCCCCAGATTACCCAGGCTTTCCAGCGTCGACTTTCGGAACTCGGCGCCGCGTCGTCATAAATCGGGCGTGGCACATGCGATGCAGCCCTCGAGATTGGGCCTTAGAACCGATGGAGGTGACGACCATGATCAACAATCGATGGAAAGGCCTCGGGTTGGGAACGATCGGGGCTGCGCTACTCATCGCGCCGGCGACGGCGCTTGCGCAGGCTCCCACCACGCCATTGCCGACCACGCCCACCGCCACGCCCGAAGGCGGTGGAATCGGTCTCGTCGGCGTGGTCGCGGCGCTGATCGTCCTCATCGTGGCCATCGGGATCGCCGTGAAGTTCTACGACCTCAAGCGTAAGCGCGAGGAAGAGGGCGTGGTGCTCCAGGCGCGGCTGTCCGACGCGCTGCTCCTACATCCCAGCCTGGTCGGGATGCCGGTCGTGGCGAGCGTTCACATGCCGTTGCGGCGCGGCTCGCCCCCGCTCGTCGAAGTGAAGGGCACGGTGGCAAACCAGGCCGCGCGTGAGATCGCGATGCAGCTGGTGCAGCGGGAGCTCGGCGGCGTTCCCGCAGAGGTCGAGGACGAGATCCTCGTGGACCCGCTGGCGATCAAGCGCGTGGCGGCGGCGTAGCGCGCATTCCCCGCCGGGGTGGCCCGGGCGCGTGGGCGGAAGCGGACGCTAAGTCAGCGTCAGCTCCCGGTAGCCGTCCGCGGCCACCCGGTCACACCAGTCGCGGTACTCGGGCGCCGTGCCACTGTAGCGGGCGACGATGCGCACGTGCTTTCCCTCGACATTCTGATTGACGCCCGTCATCCACGAGTCCACCTCGTTGGCGAGCAAACCCTCGCCCTTCTTCTTGACGAAGGCGGTCCACTCGTCGACCGCGTCCGGCCGCGCGTCGGCCACGCGCAGGCCGTGGCGGCCCATATGGCCGAGCAGGTCGCGGATCCACTCGACGTTGTACTCGATGCTGCGGGGGATGTTGCCGAGCGCGGTATGGGGGCCCATCACCATGAAGAGATTGGGGAAGCCGTCGACCATCACCCCCACGAAGGTCTCCAGCCCCGCGCGCCACCGCTCCTTGAGGCTCCGGCCGCCGACGCCGCGGATGTCGATGCGATCCAGGCTGCCGGTGATGGCGTCGAAGCCGGTGGCATAGACGATCATGTCGAGGTCGAAGTCACGCGCGGTGGTCCGGATCCCGGTGGGCGTGAGGCGGACGATGGGTGTCTCGACGATGCTGACCAGCTCGACGTTGGACCGGTTGTACACCTCGTAGTAGCCGCTTTCCTGCGGAACCCGGCGCGTGCCGAACCCGTGGTCCTTGGGGATCAGGAGCTCGGCGACCCGTGGATCCTCGACCCGCTGGCGGATCTTGCCCGCCACGAATTCGGAGAAGAGCGCGTTCGCCTCGCGATCGGTCAGGACGTCCTTGAAGTTGCCCATCCAGATCGCGAAGCCGGGAGCCGCATAGAGCATCACCCAGAACGCCTCGCGCTCCGCCGGAGTCACCTCGAAGGTGCCGCGCGGATCGGTGGTGTGAATGAAGCACGCGGCCGTCTCCCGGCAGCGCTCGAAAATGGCCGGATAGGTCCGGCGGATCTCCGCCATCTCCGGATCGCTGATGGGCCGGTTGTGCAGCGGGGTGCACCAGTTCGGCCTTCGCTGGAACACCGTCAAGTGGCCCGCGGTCTTCGCGATCTCGGTGATGGCCTGCACGCCCGTGGCCCCGGTGCCGATGACGGCCACGCGCTTCCCCTCGAAGGTCACGGGATGCTTGGGCCAGAGGCCGGTATGATAGGCCTCGCCACCAAACGCCTCCACGCCGGGAATCCGGGGCAGGGTGGGCGCGGACAGGGGACCGACTGCGGTGACGAGGTAGCGGGCGCGGCAGCGCGCTCCGTCCTCCAAGGTGATCTCCCACGTCCGATCGCCCTCGTCCCACGTCGCGGCCTTCACGCGGCTGCGGAGCTGGATGTCCCGGCGCAGATCGAACTTGTCGGCGACGTGGTTGAGATAGCGCTCGGTCTCCGGCTGAGGCGCGAAGTGCTCGGTCCAGCTCCACTCCTCGAGCAGCTCCTGGCTGAAGGAATACCCGTAGGAGTAGCTCTCGGAGTCGAAGCGGCAGCCGGGATAGCGGTTCCAGTACCACGTGCCGCCGACGCCGGTGCCCGCCTCGAACACGCGCACTCGCTGGCCGAGCTCGCGCAGACGGTGGAGCTGGTAGAGGCCGGAGATGCCGGCGCCGATGATGACGGTGTCGTAGATCAAGGCCTCTATTCTACGCGGACGGCACGCCCGGGGCCAAGGCGCGACGCGAACACTACGGCCGGCGCTTGCGCCACGTCTCGATGGCGCGCGCGTGGAGCAGGTAGTGGCCGTAGGTATCGAGCCGGAGCCGGCGGCGGCATCGGCTCGCCCCGCCGAGCTGGTCTGGGGGGACGCGCTCGATGAGCGCCAGGAGGCGCTCATGAACGCGCTGCTGCTGCTCGAGCACCTCGGCCACCGTCAGATGCTTCTTCTTCGCCATCATCTGGGCGTTGAACGCGTCGATCCCGCCGTAGGTCGTCGAATAGCGCGGCGGCCGGCCGCCCGCCAGGATGAGGGGAACGTGCTTGAGCGCCTCCTGTTCCCAGCTCGTCACGTGGGCCATGATGTCCTTCACGGACCAGGCTTCAGTCACCCCCGGCTCGAGCAGCTCCGCCTCGGACATTCCCGCATAGGAGTGGGTGAATCGGCGCCAGGCCGTATCGAGCCGGGGCAGGAGATCCCGCAATGCCTTCCGGCGCGCGTAATGCTCGGGAAGGCAGACGGCGCAGGGCCGGAAGCCGGCCGCGACGGCCGTCTCCTCGTCGGCGAAGAACACCCGGTCCTTGGCATACCCGCCGCGTGCGATGGCTCGCCGAGCCGCAGCGCAGTCGAGCCGCCCGTAGAGCCGCGTGCGCCGGTGGCCCCCGAGAACGCCGACAGTCGGGCTGGCATCGGGCCGGCGGTCGGCCCCGAGCAACGTGTACGTCCTGGCGCTCATGCCCGGTATACGTGTGGGTCCGCGCCGTCGGGTGGAGTCCCCGTCAGCCGAGCCGCAGTGAGTCTCGGAGCTCTTCCACGAGTCGCGTCACGTCCTCCGCCGTCACCGCGCGCTGGTCCGCCAGGGCGGCGATACGGCCGTGAAGAGTGCGTCGCGCGTAACTGCGATAGGGCGCGGGGAGGCCCATGAGGAGGTGGATGAAGAGATCCTGAAGATCATCCGGCCAGCGGCGCTCGTGCTCGCGCCGCGCCGCGCCGAAGTCGAAGGGCTCGGTCACCCGCTCGTGGGCGCGCGCGGTGCGCAGCGCCGCGGTGGCCGCCTCGTCGACGCCGTCACCGGCGAGGACCACGCCGTACGCCTCGCGCGCCCGCTCGGGAGAGACGAGGCCGGCGGCGACGTCGGCCAGGACCGCCGCGGGCGGGCGAGCGAAGCGATCCCCGTGGCCGCCCCCGCCGGGGGTGCGCACGCTCAGCGTGTCGCCCGGCTCGAGGGCCAGAAGATCGATCTTGCTGAGCCGCCGCTCCGCCGGCGTGCCGGGATTGAGCCACACGCTCCCGGTGGCGCCCGCAGAGCCCCCCGCCACGCCCCAGGGCGCGAAGCGCAGCCGCTCCATCCCGCGAGCGGTGACGAGCCCCTCGGGCCGGAACACCTGGAAGTCGAGCCGTACGCCGAAGCCGCCGCGATGGCGGCCTGGCCCCGCCGAGTCCGCGATCACGTGATAGCGACGCACGACGATGGGCACCTCGGCTTCCAGGGTCTCGGCAGGCGTCGTCTTCAAGAAGCCGATGGAGGAGTCGCAACCGTCCACCCCATCCCGCCCCGGCCGGGCGCCGCCGCCACCGATCATCGGCTCGATCACCGTGACGTGGCGACGGCCCGCTTCCGGGTCGGGGAGCGACAGCGCCACCATGCAGCCCTGGCCACCGCCGGCGGCGGGAATCTGCGCCGGCAGCGCGCGGCTCAGCGCCCCCAGCACCGCGTCGTAGATGCGCAGCACTGTTGCGTAGCGCACGCCGCATGCGGCGGGGAACTTCGGGTTCACTACCGAACCTTCCGGCAAGGTCATGCGCACGCGGCGCAGTACCCCGGCGTTGAGCGGGATGGTGCGGTCGTTGGTGACGAAGTAGTTCACCAGCGCGACGGACATGAAGGGGTGCACGCGCCCGGCCGTGGGCACGTTCATGGCCGAGCCCACCTGGACGTCGCTGCCCGTGAAGTCCATGTGGATCTCGCCATCGGCGATGCGAAGCGCGACCTTGAGGCGGATCGGGATGTCGGTGACCACGTCGTCCTCGATGTAGTCCGAGAACTCGTAGCGTCCTTCCGGCATGCGGCGGATGAGCGCCTCGACCTTACGGGCCGAGTAGTCGATCAAATCGTCCATCGCCTTGTCGACGGTGTCGGAGCCGAAGCGGCGGATGAGCTCGTGCATGCGCCGCTCGCCGGTGGTGAGTCCGGCCACGAGGGCCCGGAGATCGCCCCAGTTCTGCTCGGGGATGCGGCAGTTGGCGAGGATCACGTCGAGGAGATCGCGGTTGACCTGCCCGCGCACGAAGAGCTTCTTGGGCGGGATGCGGAGGCCTTCCTGGAAGATCTCGGACGCCCGCGGCGAGATCGACGCGGGCACCATCCCTCCCACGTCCGAGCTGTGGAGGAAGCCGGCGCCGTAGGCCACGAGCCGTCCCTCCGAGAAGATGGGGCGGACGAGGTGGATATCGGGCAGGTGAGTGGCTGCCGCCGCCGAGCCGTAGGGGTCGTTGGTGATGACGACATCGCCGGGCTCGAGCGGGCCCACGGCCTCGAGGGTGGTGGCGTAGTTGATCCCGCCGAAGCTCGCCACCCCCAGCTCGACCGGATAGGCAAAGAACTCGCCCGAGGGATTGAGGAGACCGCACGTGAAGTCGGCCGTCTCCTTCACGAACGTCGTGTACGCCGTGCGCTCCACCACATAGGCCATCTCTTCGACGGCGCCCTGAAGATAGTTCCGCAGCAGCTCGACGGTCAGAGGATCCAGGCGCATCAGCGCTCCCTCCGTAGCAGCAGATTGCCGAAGCCATCGACCTCGGCGACATGACCGTCGGGGATCAGCACGGTGGTGTCCGGCTGCTCCACGATCGCCGGCCCCGCGAGCCGCATGCCACGGCCGAGGCCGTCCCGCTCGTAGACGCGCGCGTGCGTGCGTCGGCCATCCAGCCACAGGAGGCGCGTGGTCCGCGGCGTCGATGCGGTGGTGGCGGGCGCTCCGGCGAGAGGCACGCGCGGGCGCGCCGCGCGAAGCTGTACCCGCAGATTGACGATCTCGGCCGGCGCCTCCGGGTCGGCGTGCCCGAACGCGCGCTCGTGGGCCTGATGGAAGGCGGCGAGGATGCGCGGAAGGCCGCCGGAGGCGAGCCAGCCGGGCTCGAGCGGCACGGCGATCTCGTAGGACTGGCCGATGTAGCGCATGTCCGCGGCGAGGCCGAAGCTCGACGATGCGGCGTCCGCGCCGTGGCGGGCCAGCCAGTCGCCGAGCTCCGCGCAGAGCGCGTCGTAGACCTCGCGCAGCGTCGCGGGCGACGCGGCCTCCGCCTTCGCGTGCACGGTCCGCACGGCGTCGCTGACCACATCCGCGCTGAGGGCGCCCAGGGCGCAGAGCGTCCCCGGCGACCGCGGGACGAACACGGTGGAGATGCTGACCTCGCGCGCCACCAGCGCGCCCACCACGGGGCCGGCGCCGCCGAAGGCCACGAGGGCGAAGTCGCGCGCATCGACGGCGGCGCGCGACAGGATCTTGGTGAACTCCGCGTACATGTTGGAGACGGCCACGCGGACGATGCTCTCCGCGGCCTCGTCCGGCGTGGCGCCGAGGGGCCCGGCGAAGCGCGCCACCGCCTCGTCGGCCAGCTCGCGGCGTAGCGGCATGCGGCCGCCCAGGAAGCGCTCGGGATCGAGGAAGCCGCACACGAGGAACGCGTCGGTGAGCGTGGCGTCCTTGCCGCCGCGGCCGTAACACGCCGGCCCCGGCTGGGCCCCCGTGCTCTGCGGTCCGACCTTGGGAATGCCGACCTCATCCACCCACGCGATGGAGCCGCCGCCCGCGCCGATGGCCGTCACCCCCACGACGGGCATCATCACCGGCACGCCCCCCACGTGCTCGGTCGTGCTCCAGCGAGGCCGGCCGCCCTCCACCACCGCCATGTCCGCGCTGGTGCCGCCGACGTCGAGCGTGATGACATGGCTGAGCCCCGCTTGGCCGGCCACGTAGGCGGCGCCGATGACCCCCGATGCGGGCCCGGACAGGAGCGTCGTCACCGTCTGCGTCCGCGCCGCGGCGACCGGCATGATGCCGCCATTCGACTTGGTGACATACGGCGCGGCGGGGACACCACGCGCGGTCAGCGCCTCCTCGAAGCCCTGCAGATACCGGCGTACCTTGGGCTGCACGTAGGCGTCGAGCACGGCCAGGGCCGTCCGCTCGTACTCGCGGGCCTGCGGCCACACCTCCGACGAGAGACTGACGGGCAGGCCGGGCACGACCTGCGCGGCGACGTCGCGCGTCCGCTGCTCGTGGGCGGGGTTGCGGTACGAGTGCAGGAGCGACACCACGAGCACCTCGATATCCAGGGCGGCGAGGCGGCGCGCGGCGTCACGGGCGGATGTCTCGTCGAGCGGCGTGTCCACGCGGCCGTCGGCGCGCAGCCGCTCCCGGACTTCGGCCACCCGCGCCCGCGGGATGAGGGGCAGCGGCCGGGCGCCGTCCAGATCGAACGGGTTGGGCAGCCGCAGCCGCTGGAGCTCGAGGACGTCGCGGAAGCCGTCGGTGACGAGGAGCCCGAGCCGCGCGCCCGTACGCTGAATGAGCGTGTTCACGGCGATGGTCGTGCCGTGTACGACCGTGCCGATCTCGGCGGGATCGATGCCGTGCTCGCGGGCGAGCTCGACCAACCCGGCGCGCACCGCCGCCGCGAACTCATGCGGCGTCGAGGGCACCTTGAGCCCCGTCAGCGTGCCGGTCTGCGTGTCGAAGACGCTGAAGTCGGTGAAGGTGCCGCCGATGTCGATGCCGAGCCAGTAGCGGAAAGCCACCGCGGCCCGGATGCCCGCCTCAGGCGGGCAGGCGCTCGTACATGTCGTGCACCTCAGGGCCGTGGA
>Ga0075423_10002230_pt1 | contig 17490 bp, 16 predicted proteins | sample SoiMethybrSBSTD2_FD_80114 | JGI IMG/M metagenome (GOLD analysis project Ga0075423, IMG submission 80114) | Bulk soil microbial communities from a Populus tree surrounding site in Tennessee, USA - Soil MetaG P. TD hybrid SBSTD2 | ecosystem: Environmental > Terrestrial > Soil > Tree plantation...
GATCAACACTTCGATCCTGATCTCCGCGATCCCGGTGTTCACGCTCGCGGCCGCCGTCCTCCTCGGCCGCGAGGAGACGTCGTCGCGGGCGATCGGAGGAATCATCCTCGCGGGCGCCGGCGCGCTCGTCCTGCTAAATGCCGAGCGCTTCGAGTGGAACAGCCGCTATTTCCGGGGCGATCTCCTGATCCTCGCCAACGGATTCTCGTACTCGATGTATCTCGTCCTCTCCCGGCCGATCCTCGCGCGCTATCGCCCCCTGACCTTCACGGCCGCGGTGTTCCGGTGGGGTGCAGTCCCGATCGTGCTCGCCGCGGTACCGGCGCTCGCGCGGTTCTCCCCGTCCGCCGTGTCGCCGGTCGCGTGGTGGAGCGTCACCGCGATCGTCGTCGTGTGCACGGTGATTCCCTACCTCCTGAACTCCTGGGCCCTGGCGCGCACGCACGCGTCCAACGTCGCGGCCTACGTCTTCCTGCAGCCGGTGATCGCCGCGACACTCGCCATCGTCGTGCTCGGAGAGAGGCCCGGGTGGCGGACGGCCGTCGCCGCCGCTCTCATCTTCGGGGGCCTCGCGGTCAGCCTTCGGCCGGCGCGCGCGCCGGTCCGCGCGGCGCCGTGACCCCCGAAGCGCGGCCGCCCCGGGTGGCCGTCATCATTCCGGTGTTCAACGAACGGGAGTCGCTGCCGCTCGTCGTCGCCGACATCCCGCGCGACCGAGTCGACGAGATCCTCGTCGTGGACAACGGCTCGACCGACGAGACCGGGAGCGTCGCCCGGGGACTCCCCGTTCGCCTCGTGCGGGAGGATCGCCGGGGCTACGGAAGCGCCTGCCTGGCGGGAATCGCGGCCCTCGAGGCGGCGCCTCCCGACATCGTCGTGTTCCTCGACGGCGACTATTCGGACCATCCCGAGGAGATGCCACTTCTGCTGGAGGCGATCGCGAAGGGCGGCGACCTCGCGATCGGATCGCGCATGCTCGGGTCGCGGGAGCCGGGCGCGCTTCTGCCCCAGGCGCGATTCGGGAACCTTCTGGCCTGTTCACTCATCCGCCTGCTCTACCGCCACCGATTCACGGACCTCGGGCCGTTCCGAGCCATTCGCTGGGACGCGCTCGAGCGCCTGCGCATGGAGGACCGGGACTTCGGCTGGACCGTCGAGATGCAGATCAAGGCGGTCCGGAACGGTCTCGCGATCGTCGAGGTTCCCGTTTCCTATCGCCGCCGCGTCGGCGTCTCGAAGATCACGGGAACCGTATCCGGGACGGTCCGGGCGGGCGCGAAGATCCTCTGGACGATCGCTCGCTACAGCCGGGTCAGGCCGTAGCGCGGAAACGGGCGAGGACGTCGACGACGTCCGCCGGAGCGCGGGTGGGCCGCCCGCCGGAGTCGGCGAACACGTGGCGCGTCGCGCCGTCCGCGAGCCGGCGCCCGTCCGCGTCGAACACTTCGTACGAGAACGCGAGCCCGCGGCTCGCGAGCTCCGAGAGCGACGTCGCGACCCGCACTTCGTCGTCGTATCGCGCCGACCGCCGGTAGCGGCACTCGACGGCGGTCACCAGGATCAAGAGGCCCGCGTCCTCGAGCCGTCGGTAGGGCACTCCGGCCGCGCGGCAGTACTCCGTTCGCCCGATCTCGAACCAGGAGATGTAGTGCGCGTGGTAGACGATTCCCATGCGGTCCGTCTCGGAGTACCGCACCCGCAGTCTTGTCTCGACGGTCCGCATCTCCGGCCCCTGAAGGTTGAACCTTGAACTGCGCGCCTACAGGCGCGCCTCGAGTCGCCGCCGCACCGGCTCCGGGACGAGACCGGAGACGTCCGCACCGAGCCGAGCGACCTCCTTGACGAGCCGGCTCGACACGTACGAGTACTCCTCCTTGGCCATGAGGAAGACCGTCTCGATGGACGGCGCGAGCCTCCGGTTCATCAGCGCCATCTGGAGCTCGTACTCGTAGTCGGATATCGCGCGCAATCCGCGGACGAGGAGCGTCGCGCCGATCTCGCGGGCGAAGTCCACGGTCAGGCCCGAAAATGACCGGACGGAGACGGCGGGATCGTTCCCGACGATCTCGCGAACCATCTCGACCCGCTCGTCCAGCGAGAAGAAGGCCCTCTTCTCGTCGTTCTCGAGGATCGCGACGACGACCCGGTCGGCGAGACGGCGCGCCCGGAAGAGCACGTCCAGGTGGCCGTTCGTGACCGGATCGAACGAGCCGGGGTAGACCGCTACGCGTTCCGGCATGAGCTCATTCGGGATTCGTCGTCGCCTGGCGGAGGCCTTCGGCGAGGAGATTATAGGCAGACACCGTCGCGAACAGCGCGAGGCCCGGGAAGAGAGCGATCCACCACGCCTCCTCGATGTAGGCCGGCGCGGCGGACAGAATCCCTCCCCAGGAGGCGGCGGGCGCCGGCAGCCCGACGCCGAGGAACGACAGCGCGGCCTCCGCGAGGATGGCCCACGACACTCCGAAGGCCGCGGAGACGAGCAGCGGCGGAAGCGCGTTCGGGAGCAGGTGCCGCAGGAGGATGCGCGCCGGCGTCGCGCCCGCCGCCTTCGCGGCTCGCGCGTAGTCGAGGCTCTTCGCCTTGAGGATCTCCGCGCGTGCGTACCGTGCGTCCGCCGGCCACGTCGTCAACCCGATCGCGAGCACGACGGTGGCCGGCGACGGCGGGAGAAATGCCGCGAGCGCGAGGAGGAGAAACAACACCGGAAAGCAGAGAACGACCTCGATGACCCGCGAGAGTACGACGTCCGCGGCGCCCCCCAGGTATCCGGCCGCGCCACCGACGCCGAAGCCGACCGCGAGCGACATTGCCGCCGCCACGAGGCCGATCGCGAGCGAGATCGGCGTCGCGACCACGACCCGGGCGGCGAGGTCCCGGCCGAGGTCGTCGGTGCCGAACGGGTGGACGAGCGACGGAGGCTGGAGGCGCTCGCCGAGGCGGATCTCTGCGGCCCGGCCGCGAAAGAAGGGCGAGACGGCCGCGACGATCCAGAGGAGCAGGACGACGGCGAGTGCGATCCGCCCGGAGCCGGGCAGCCGCCGGATCACGAACCCTCCCGCACGCGGGGATCGGCGAACGCGTAGGCGAGGTCCGCGGCGAGGGTCGCCGCGAGCGTGGCCACGGCGCCGATCAGCGAGAGGCCGAGCACGACCGGATAGTCGCGCGACAGGATCGAGTCGAAGTAGAGACGGCCGAGCCCCGGCCAGGCGAAGATCCGCTCCACGATGACGCTCCCCGACAGCAGCCCCGGAAGGAGCAGACCGAGGAGCGTGATCAGCGGCAGGAGCGCATTGCGAAACGCGTGGCGCCAGAGAGCCCCCCGGCGGGAGACCCCTCGGGCGAGCGCGGCCGTCACGTAGTCCTGCGACCGCGCTTCCACCACCCCGGCGCGCACGAGACGCGCGAAGAACGCGAGAGAGGCGTACGTCAGGCACGTCACCGGCAGAGCGAGGTGCGCGAGTCGGTCGGCGACGCCGGCGAGGCCCGTCGGCGGCGGATCGGAGGACACGCCGTACAGCGGGAGCCAGCCGAGCTTCACGGAGAGGAGCGTCTGAAGGAGCAGCGCGGCCCAGAAGACCGGCATGGAATACAGAGCGAAAAGGACGATCGCGGAGGTCCGGTCGAAGGGGCCTTCGGGACGTCCGCCCGCGGCGACCCCGATCGGAATCCCGATCGCCAGCGTGAAGAAGAGCGCGAGCCCATTGAGCGCCAGCGTGGCCGGAAGCGCCTCGCGGATCCGCGCGGACACCGGCCGCCGGTCGACGAACGAATCCCCCAGGTCGAGCCGCGCCACGCGTCCGATCCAGCGGGCAAAGCGCTCCGGCAAGGGCCGGTCGAGGCCGTAGAGCCGTCTCATCTCTTCGCGCGCGGCGGCGGAGACCCGCCGGCCGGACTCCCCGGACCCCACCGCGGACGCGGGACTCCCCGGGGCGAGGTGGAGCAGGAGGAACACGAGAACGACGATTCCAAAGAGAGTCGGGATCGCGAGGGCGAGCCGGCGGAGGACGTACGCGATCATTTCCGGGTCGCGGCGACGTCTTCGTCGGGCGTCCCCCACCAGGAGAGCGGGCCCGGCGAGAAGCCGAACAGTCCGAGCGGCGAGGTGACGAGGCCGTGGACTCGGCGCCGGAACGCGTACTTCTGGGTCGCGTTCGCGATGAACACGACCGGCGGGTCTTCGCGGAAGACGCGGTGCAGCCGGTGATAGATCTGGCGCCGTTTCTCCGGGTCGAGCTCGTGGCGCGCGTCCTCCATCAACCGGTCGGCCGCCGGGTCGGAGAAGTAGGAGCTGTTCAAGCCGCGCGGCGGGAATTGCGAGGAGTGCCAGTAGGGGAACGGGTCGGGGTTCGGATCCGCGGCCGCCCATCCGAGAGTCGCCGCCTCGTACGCGCCGGAGTCCACGCGCTCGATGAACGTCGCCCACTCGAGCGGGCGGATGCGGGCGCGGACGCCGGCACGAAGGAGCTCCGCCGCGAAGATCTCGTCGATCTGTCTGCCGGCGTTCGAGCCGGCCGATACGAGCAGCTCGAACTCGAACTCCTTCCCCGCGCGGTCTCGCGTTCCGTTCCCGTTGGAGTCGTGCCACCCGGCGCGGTCCAGGAGCTCTCCGGCCCCGTGCGGGTCGAACGGAAGAGGGGTGACCGAGGCGTCGTACGCGGGAGAGTCGGGCGCCCAGGGCCCGGAGATGATTCGCGCCGATCCCGCGTAGAGACTCTTCACGATGGCCGGCCGGTCGAGGAGCATCGTCATCGCGCGCCGCACGCGGGCATCGGAGAAGAGCGGCGACCGGTTGTTCAGGCCGATGTAGTTGTAGTCGAGGTTGTAGAACTCCACCACCCGGCAGCAGCTCTGGAAGCGAGGGTCGGAGGCGCTGCGCTCCTTCAGCGGCTCGTCGATCCACGTCTCGTCGAGGTCTCCTTCGACGAGCGCGCGATACGCGACCGAGTTCTCCGGAACGATCCGAAAGACGATCCGGTCGAAGTGTCCGGCCGCCCCCTTCCAGAGGGGGTTCCGCTCGAGCTCGATCGATTGCTGGGTCTTCCACTTCGCGACGCGGTACGGTCCGTTGGCGAGCGGCGCGCGGTTGTCCCGCGCCTTCAAAAACGGCTGACCTTCGAACCGATGCGCCGGAAGGAGAGGCAGTGCGAACGCGTACGCGTGGAACGCATCCCTGTCCCGGAACCGCGTGCGGAACGACGTGGGATCGATCGCCTCGATCACCTCGAGACTCTCGAAGAGCGGCTTGAACACGGGAGACGGCACTTTCGAGTCGACGATCCGGCGAATCGTGAAAACGGCGTCGGCGGAGGTCACCGGCGTTCCGTCCTCCCAGACCGCGTCGGGCTGGAGAAAGAATCGATACTCCAACCCGTCGTCGGACACGGTCCAGCGCTGAGCGAGATTGCCGACGAGCGCGAGAAGGGGGTTGAAGTCGACGAGCTGCCGCGAGACGTACTGCAGGACCTGCTGCTCCGGCAGCCCGGACTGGAGGACGGCGTTCAAGGTGGCGGGCTCCCCGATCAGCCGCCGGCGCAGGACCCCTCCCTCGACCGGCGTCCCCTCGCGGGACTCGTCGAGGAATCCGAGGGCGGGCGCCGGTGCCGCCGTCGGGTCGGGTCGGGCGCCGGCCGCGGGTCGCGGCGCGTCTTCCTTCGCGCGGCACGCGATGGCGAGAACGAGGATCGCGAGGAGGCGACGAATCTTCACCGCGTCAATTATGCGGTGACTTGAAACCGGGAACCTGGAGCTTCTATGGCGCGGTCAGCGACAGTGCGCCCACGTTCCGCGCCGCATCGGTCGCGCGAACGAGGAGGTAGCCGCCGCGCTCGCCCGGCGCGAGCTCGATCCGATAGGTCTCCTTGCGGGAGTCGGAGAGGCCGTCCTCGGGCTCGACCCGGACCCACTCGCGGGCGTTGACGCTGTATTCGAGCCCGGTGACCGGAGACGACGCGTCCGTCACCTCGATGCGGAGAGCTCCGCGGCCCGCGTCGACGCGGCGCAGGACGGGAGGTGTGTTGTCGATCCACACGGGACTCGTCTCGCGGGAAGACGACTTCGGGTCCTCGGGGTTCGACTCGGCATCGGAGGCGGTCAGCCGGAAAACGTACTCGCCGTCGGGCAACGCCGTCGTGTCGAACGAAAAGAACGACTCCCGCACGTCGGACTTCAGCGGTACCCATCGCGACGACGCGAGCGGCCGGAACTCCAGCGAGTGAACCACGTTGTCCCCGTCGGAGTCGTTCGTCTTCCACGTGAGCGTCCGGAACCCCTTGCGCATGAGCTTGCGCGGCGCAGACTCGGGCCGCGCCTCCTCGAGGGTGGTGAAGATGCCCTTCTCGTCCGGCGCCGTCGCCTCGAGGACGTTCGATCCGCTCCCTCCCGAGCGGGCGAACACCTCGTTCGGACCCATCGCGAAGAACGCCTCGATCACCGGAGCCGCGTTGCGATTGCGGTAGGCCGCCTCGATCCGCCGGATCGTGGGCGCTTGACCGTCGGCCGACGCCATGCGGAGCTTCCACTGGAGATACCTCCCCGGCGGAGCATCGACCTTTACCGCGCCGCCCGCGTCATGGAACGCCGACCAGCCGCTCCAGGTGGCGTCCGGGGCCCCCGACTCGCCCGACCGAAACGCGACTTCGACCTTCGAGCCGGCCGGGATCTCCCCTTCGTAACGAAATGCCCCGAACGCGCTCGTCCGCCCGGTGTCTTTGACCGCCGACACGTACTCGCCGGTCCGGGCGCCGTTCTTCAAGCGGTAGAAGGCGCTCGCGCCGTTCGTCGCGATCGCCTCGCCGGCGACGATCGAGACCTGCTTCTCGTCGAACGTCCGCTCGAGCGACCAGGTGTCGGCGGAGACCCGATAGAGGCGTCCCTTCGGGCCGGTCGCGACGAGGACCGACGTCGCATCGGCGTCGCCGAGGTCGAAGACGATCTCGTCGGATCCCGTCCACACGACGCGCGGCGGCTCCCCTTTCTCGAAGAGGATGACTTCCGACGTGTAGCCTGAACGGCTCGGCGGCCGGGCCGGGGCGAGGCGCGGCGTCGAAACCGTGACGGTGACCTCGGGCTTGTCCTTCTCGCGCGGCTGGTCCTCTGCGGGGGCGCCGGGGCGCGGGGCCGGTTTCGCCGGCTGGGGCAGCGGCGTGGAGATCGGCTCGCCTCCGCCGCCCCCGGCCTCGGAGGACGACGCGGCCGCCCAGACGCGTCCGTTCGGTCCGGACGCGATGGCAGTGACCTCGGTCTTGCCGGAATCGAAGACCGTCGTGACGTTGCCCGCCGGGTCCACCTTGAGGACCAGGCCGGACCCGGCGGTTCCCGCCCACACGTCGCCGCCCACGGCGTGAAGCGCGCGGACGTGCGCGTCCGCCGCCTGGTGAACCCGCCGTCCGCGGCCCGAGGCTTCGACCCGGTGGATTTCGCCGGGAAGCCCGGTCGCGACGTAGAGGGCGGGTCCCGAGAACTCGAGCGCCCAGACGTACTGCGCCTTCGTGTCGTAGTACACCGACGGTTTCCCGGCGTCGACGCGATAGACCTTTCCGCCGGGGGACGCTCCCGCGTACAGCGCGCCGTCGGGTCCGACCGCGAGCGCCGTCACCTGCTTCTCCGCGAGGGTTGCGTAGGTTTCGACCTTCCCGGCCGGGGACACTCGAAGGATTCTCCCGGCTTCACCGGTCCCGATGAACACGACGCCTCCCGCTCCGGTGACCGCGTCGTAGAGCACGGCCTCGTTGACGCCGTCGACGCGCGCGAGATTGCGCGAGAGAACGAGCTCCCCGTTGACCGTCACGGCGATCCCGCGCGCCTCCCCTGCGGAGAAGTCCGCCGACGAGTCCGAGGTCCAGATCTTCGCCGTGGCCGCGGACGCCGCGCCGGCGCTGACGAGGAGCGCCGCGCAGAGGGACGCCGCGGCGCGAACGATCGCGGGAGCTCTCACCAGTTGTTCGGCAGCACTTCCAGGTTGAGCTGCACCGACCCGGTGATCGGCACGGGCTGCTCGACGGAGCGCGACTGAATGCGAAGGTAGGAGAGGTTGGGCGTCCCATCGCCGGGCCCGCGGTCTCGCAGGAGCGCGGCGACCGTGGGAGGCAGGGCCGCGAGGGGTTCTCCGGCGACGACGGCGCCGGGGGCGCGACGGTACGCGATCAGGTTCAAGCTGTTGGGGGGACGCATGCGGCCGAGGAAGTCGAGGACCTGATCGAGCGACTGGGGATCCGCCGGATAGATCGAGAGGTCGTACGCGGTCGCGGAGTTGCCGTCGCCCACGAACACCGTCAGCGGTCCCGGGGGGGTGTCTTTCGGAACGTCGAGGTCGAGCGTCACGCGGCGCGACCCGCCGCGGAAATCGACGACGTCGATCCGCACGGGCACCCTCTCGCCCGCCCGGAACCGCTCCTTCGCCGGCTCGACGTTGACGATCCGGCCGTTCTGAAGCCGGTCCGAGTGGGCGATCTCGACGTCGACTCCGAGGATCGGAAGGTCGCGGAATTCGTTGGCCATCAGGTAGTTCGTGAGGAGCGCCAGCGACGTGACCGCGTCTTCGCGCGCGGCGAGCCCGGAGAAGACCGTGTCCCACCGGACGTTGCGGTCCGGGGTCCGGATGGAGGACTTCCACACAAGGGTCCGTTCGCCCGCCCGTTTCTCGAGCGTCGTCAGCACGCTGTCGATCGCGACCGCCGCCAGCACCGGCGTCAGCATCGAGTTGTGCACGGCCTCGAAGTGGTAAGTCTGGACGGGCAGCTCGTCCGAGGAAATCCGGACCGTGATCGGCACCATCTTCGCGCGTGAGCCGACGGTCCCGAGAATTCCGGTGGAACGATCCTGCGTGACCGATCCGAACACGGGGCCGGAATCGGCGAACTTGAACGAGCGGTACACCGAGGGAAGCACGGTGAGCACGTCGGCGCGCGCCATCGGCATATCGATCGGGCCCATCGAGAGAAACGGGTGACCGAACGCGAGGACGGAGTCTCCCTCGACCCAGGTCACCGTCCCCGTCGCGGCGAGCAGCATGTCGCCGGACAAAAGAACCGTCGAGAGAGATGACCCCGGCAAGACTGGCGCGGCCTTTTCGCCGTCTTTGGACTTTGGACTTCGGACCGTGGACTCTCCCGAGGCTCCCGCCGGCGCCGCGACCCATCCCGCGGCCGCCGCGAGGCGGCCGAAGAGCCATCCCGGCCCGGAACCGGCGCCGCCGGCGAACGAGACCGGAATCGGAAGACTCGCCATCGTCCCCCCCGCGTCGTCCCGCCGGAAAGGCGCGAGCAGCGCGTCGAGCGCGCCGCCGAAGTTCCGGGAGCCGAACATCGACACGAGCTCGCTCGCTTTCGCGGCCGGTCCGCCGATCGGGACGGGGGCGGCGGCGGGAGCGTGTCGGATGTCGAGCATGCTCTGGATCGGCGTGATGCCGCAGATCGGATCCTTCGAGAACGGCCACCCGTACGCGAGCGCTCCGACGAGGCGGCCGTCGACGTAGATCGGGCTGCCGCTCATTCCCGCGATGATCCCGGAGTGGTCGAGTCCCGCCCCGGAAACCCGGGCGAGGATCAGGTCCTGCTTCGGCGCATAGCGCTTCAGGGTGCCGATCATCTCGACGTCGAAGCGCTGGATCCCCTTGCCTCCACCGAGATCCGAGAAGCCGTATCCCTTCAGACCCGGGACGATTTTTTCGACCGGAAAAATCTCGGTCGGCCGATCGCCCGGGAGTGCGCCGGACGCGGGAGCGGCCGCGGGCGTCTGTCCCGAGACGCTCGAGGCAGCCAGGGCGAGCGAGAAAACGACCGCGATCCGCGCAGACTTCACGCCGGAAACAACGCCTCCTGCAAGCGAGTCCATTCCACTTCGCACGGTCGACTCGAGAGAGCAGACAATCGACAACCGAAAGCTTTCGTGGCTGACAGCTGACAGGCCACTATGTTACGTTCGATCCCGATGATCTCCGCCGGTTTTCAGGCCGTGTCGGTCGAAAACCTCGGCCAGGGACAGGGAATCCTCTCCTTCTTCAAAGAGACCGGGCCGACCGCGAAGGTCGTGCTCGGTATCCTCCTGTTCTTTTCGCTCGTCTCCTGGATCATCATCTTCGCCAAGTTCGTACGCCTCCGCCGGGTCTCCCGTCAGTCCGAGAAGTTCGTCGAGTTCTTCCGCAAGTCCCGGCGATTCTCGGAGGTGAACACCGTCGCGAACCAGCTGACGGACACCCCTCTCTCGACCCTCTTCAAGGCGGGATACGCCGAGCTGGACGCCCAGGTGAAGGCCAATCGCCCGGACGACCCCGGGGCCACGGCGAGCGGCGTCACCATGAGCCAGCGGTTCCTGATCCGCAACATTTCCGGGATCGAGCGCGCGCTCGAGAGGGCCATCGGCGTCGAGGTTTCCCGCCTGACGAAGTACATGACCTTCCTCGCGACGACCGCGGCGGCCTGTCCCTTCATCGGCCTCTTCGGCACCGTGTGGGGCATCATGCAGTCCTTCCGCGCGATCGGAACGACCGGGTCGACGTCGATCGTCGCCGTCGCGCCGGGGATCTCGGAGGCGCTCGTCAACACGGCCGCCGGGCTCGCCGCCGCCATTCCGGCGCTGATCTTCTACAACTACTTCATGGGAAAGGTCCGCCAGCAGCGCGCGGGAATGGAGGACTTCGCCCTGGAGTTCATCAACCTGGCCGAGCGGAACTTCACGTAGACATGAAGCAAAACGGGGTCAGGTCTCCACTTGCCACTTCGCTTCGCGAAGTGACAAGGCCATCGTGGTGAATCCGCAACTGTCGCAACTCGTGAATACCTGACCCCATGGCCTTCCAGCGCACGACCGGCGACCCCTTCGACCACCTGGCCGACATCAACGTGACGCCGCTCGTGGACGTCATGCTCGTCCTCCTCATCATCTTCATGGTCACCGCTCCGATGCTTCACCAGGGCGTGTCCGTCGCCCTTCCAAAGACCGCCACGACCAACCTCCCGGCCACGATGGAAGACCCGGTGATGCTCTCCATCACGAAGGACGGGCTGTACTACATCAACGAGACTCCCGTCGCGCGCGGCCTCCTGCGCGATCGCCTGGAGAGATTCCTGCGCGGGAAGAAGGACCGTTTCGTGCTTCTGAAAGCGGACCGTTCGCTCTCCTACGGTACCGTCGTCGAGACGCTCGACCTCCTGAACCGCATGGGCATCGAAGGTCTCGGGATGGTGACGGACACCTCCGGCGCGAAGGGCGCGTCCAAGAAGTAGACCCGTGGACGCCGTCGGCGAGATCATCGCGGAGCGCGAGCGGGAGCGTTTTCCCCTCGGTGTCGGGACGTTTCTCGCCGTTTTTCTCCACGTCTCGATCGCGGCGGCGTTCGTTTACTCCTCGATGATCCATCCCGTCCGTTTCGTCATGCCCCGCACGGTCGCCGTGCGGCTCCTTCCCGCCGGGTCGCTCAAGGGAGGCGAGGCGCCGGCGCCCGCGCCCGTTTCGCCACCGGACACGAAGAAGATCCTGAAGCCGGCGCCCGAAGACGTTCCGCCGCCGCCGACCGACAAAGCCGTGCTCCTGCCGGCGAAGGACGAGGACAAGAAGAAGCCCGCGGCCGCCGCGCGACCCGCGCCCGAGCGCGCGAAAGCTCCCGAGGTCAGCCTGCCGTCCTCCGGCGGAAGTCCCGGCGGAGGCGGAGGAGGCGCGATCGGCGCCGGAGGCAACGTCGGGGTCTCGGGCGCGGCGTTCGATTCGGACTTTCAGTTCTCCTACTACATCGAGCGGATGCTCGTGGCGATCGGCATGAACTGGTTCAAGCCCTCCCAGGCGGGCTCCGTCTCTCCCGTGATCCACTTCAAGATCGAGAAGGACGGGACGATCTCCGACGCCGTCGTCGAGCGATCGAGCGGACTTCCGTTCGTGGACCGGGCCGCGCTGCGCGCGGTGGTCTCGTCCTCTCCCCTTCCGCCGCTGCCGGCGGAGTACGGCGGCAGCCAGCTCGGCGTTCACCTGAAATTCGATTAGTCGACTATCCTCATTCCGATTGGAGACCCGGATGCGCCGATTCCTCGTCCGTCGGTTCGTGGCCGCCGCCCCACTCGCGGTCGCGACCTTTCTGTTCGCTCAGACCGGACAGACCCCGCCGAACCAGGACCTCTGGATTTCGATCAACAAGCCGACCGCGAGGAAGCTCGCGATCGCCGTTCCCGAGATCACGACCGCCGGAACGCTACGGTCGAGCGTTTCCGACCCCTTCACGGGCACGCTTCGATCGGATCTCGAGTACTCCGGCGCCTTCGTCATCGCCGATCCGGCTCACTACCCGACCGGGTACCGCGACCCGACGGCGCAGGACGCCGCCGATCGGTGGCGCGGAGGCGGCGCGGAGGTCCTCGTGGACACGCGCGCCGACGTCTCCGGAGACCGCGTCTCGGTCGAGGCCCGTGTGTGGGACCTCGTCTCCCGGAAGATGATCATGGGAAAGCGCTACGCCGGCGGCGTCTCCTACGTCGAGCGGATCGCGCACACTCTTGCCAACGACATCGTGAAGTACTTCACCGGCAAGGACGGCCTCTTCCTGTCCTCGGTCGCGTTCGTATCCGATCGCGACGGCTCCAAGGACATCTACGCGATGGATTTCGACGGGCGCAACGTCCGAAGGCTCACCTCGGTCCGATCGCTCGCAATGAGCCCCGCGGCCGGCCACTCGGCGAAGATCGCGTACACGAGCTATGCCCGCCTCTATCCCCAGCTGTGGGTTATGAGCACGGACGGGAGCGACAAGCACGAGGTGGCGACGGGTATCGAGCTGAACGCCTCGCCGACGTTCTCGCCCGACGACACCCAGATCGCGTTCGCGGGCTCAGCCAAGGGAAACGCCGACATCTACGTGGTGAGCGCGGGGGGAGGGGGTCTCCGCCGGCTGACGACCACTCGCGCGATCGAGGCGTCCCCGGCGTGGTCGCCGACGGGCCGCCAGATCCTGTACACGTCCGACCAGTCCGGCAACCCGCAGATCTACGTCGTCGACCCGGAGGGCACGGGTGCGCGGCGGGTCACGTTCGCGGGAAACTGGAACGACGAGGCCTCGTGGTCGCCGGACGGCGCCCGGATCGCGTTCGCCTGTCGAAACGAGGGTGACTTCAACATCTGCCTCATGGACCTCGCGACCGGGCAGACGGTGCAATTGACCTCGGAGGGTTCGAACGGACACCCCACGTGGTCTCCCGACGGACAGAAGATCGTCTACTCGTCGCGCCGCGGCGGGCGGTCGAACATCTACACGATGGACATCAACGGGCAGAACAAACGCCAGCTGACCGAGTCGGGCAACAACATCCAGCCGGCGTGGCTGCCGTGACGGTTCGAGGTTTGTTTGCTATATTGACGGGCTGGCGCTCCGATTCGTTTTCGGGTAACTGCTGACGGACAAGGAGAAGGTATGAAGAGGCACTCGACACCGCTCGTGGCGCTGGCACTCTTCGCCGCGGCGATCCTGCCCCTGGCTCAAGGGTGCAAGAAGAAGCCGCCGACGACGACGGCCGAAGCCCGACCCCCGGTGGAGCAGCCCGCTCCCGAGACTCGTGTCCCTCCGCCCGCCACGGGAGCTCCCCGGGAACCGGTCGAGACCGAGGTTCTCGCCACGGACATCTCGGAACTGAACAAGAAGGGCTATCTCAAGGACGCGTTCTACGACTACGACCAGTCCGACCTGCGAGACGACGCCCGAACGGCTCTCGCGTCGAACGCCGAGTGGCTGAAGCGTTATCCGTCGATCCAGGTCCTGATCGAGGGCCACTGTGACGAACGCGGGACTTCCGCATACAACCTGGCTCTCGGCGACCGGCGCGCCAACGCCGCGCGCGACTACCTCGACTCGCTCGGCGTGGCAGCCTCCCGGGTCCGGACGGTCTCCTACGGCAAGGAGCGCCCCTTCTGCACCGAGTCCACCGAGGACTGCTGGCAGCAGAACCGCCGCGGCCACTTCGTGATCACCGCGAAATAGCGTGACCGGGAAGCCTCGCCTCGCCTTTCTCGCCGCGCCGCTCCTCGCGGCGCTCGCCGGCGCCTCCGGCTGCGTCTCCTCGGACGACATCCAGGGGCTGCACCGGCAGATGAACGACATCGAATCTCAGATCCAGGCCCTCGAACGCAAGTCCTCCTCCAAGGAGGAAGTCGCAAAGTTGAACGAGAGCGTCGCCGGTCAGACGCAGCAGCTCCTGAAGTCCAACGCCGACACGGGAGTGAAGTTAGACGAGCTCTCCAACGAGATCGAGCGGCTGCAGGCCAAGCTCGAGGACACGAATCGCCGCCTTTCCCAGCTGTCACAGCAGATCGCGGAGACCCAGGGCGATCTCCTTCGGATGCGCGGCGGGAGCCCGGCTCCGTCGGGGATCGCCGTGCCGCCCGGTACGCCTCCGAACGCGCCGTCGGCGACCCCGTCCTCGCCGCGCGTCGGCGAGCCGACGACGAACCCGCGAAACCCGTCGGCTCCCGAGTCGGTGGTTCGACCGGCGGCCGCCGCGCCCGCGGAGCTCTACGACACGGCCTACTCGGACTACACGAAGGGGCGATATGCGCTGGCGATTCAGGGATTCCAGGAATACCTGGAGGCGTATCCCAACACGGACCTGTCCGACAACGCCCAGTACTGGATCGGTGAGTCCCACTACGCGCAGAAGAAGCATCGGGAGGCGATCGCCGACTTCGACCGGCTGTTGAAGGACTGGCCCGCGAGCGACAAGGCGCCGGCGGCCCTTCTCAAGAAGGGATACGCCCTGCTCGAGCTCGGGCAGAAGGCGGAAGCCGTCGTCTCCCTGCAGTACGTCATTCACGAGCATCCCGCGTCCGAAGAAGCGCGGCTCGCCCGCGCGCGCCTGAAGGCGATCGGGGTGGAAGCCCGTTAAGACGCGGTAATCGGAGATCGGTAATGGGTAATCGAAATGCCCGTTCCCTCGATTTCCGACTACCGATTACCCATTCCCGATAGGAGAAGCGGAGACCCATGGCAAACATCAAGTCGGCAAAGAAGCGCATTCGCCAGTCGGAGAACCGGCGCGCGCGAAACAAGAGTGTTCGTTCTCGCCTCCGGACTTCGGTCAAGAAATACCGATCGGCAGAGACCTCGAAGTCCGAGAGCCTTCCCGCGACCTATTCGGAGATCGACGTCGCCCGTAAGAAGGGCGCGATCCACCGCAATGCCGCGGCGCGATACAAGTCGCGGCTCGCGAAGGCGGCCGCAAAGGCCAAGTCCCAGGTCTGAGGCCCCCAAGTCGCCGAGCCTCGGTTCTCCCCTGGAAACGGGAAGCCCTAGAACCCCTCGAGCAGGCTCGACACCAGGCTGGCGGCGAACCGCTCCGCCACGCGGTCGATGGCCTCGTTCTCGCGGTCCGCGTAGGACGCCGCGCTCGTCGAGAGCGTGTAGTTCTCGCGGAACGTGTAGGCGGCGTTCTCCCACAGGACCTTCTCGTCGGGCTGCGTCTTCAGCACGATCCGGGCGGTGACCCCCACCTGGTACTCCTTGGCGCGGCCGAGCTCGTCGAAGGCGACGGCATACAGGTCGAACTGGGTGACGGCACCGGACAGCTCCGCGTCGGCGCGACCCGGATCGGCGGTCACCTCGAAGCGGCCGCGGGTGGCGAGCTCGCGCGCAACCTCCCGTGAGACGCGCTGCTCCACTCCGACGCGCGAGGTCTCGTTCGAGAGCGTCCGAAAGCGGATGACCCGAATGGTCGCGGGCAGCGTCGAGCCGCGGCCGACGAGCGAATAACCGCAACCGGCGCCGGCGGCGAGCGCCGCGGCGAGAGCCGCGATGGACGCGCGGCGGCCTGCACGCGGACGTTTCAATGGACGACGAGATTCAGCAGGCGGTCGGGGACGTAGACCGACCGCGCGATCTCCTTTCCCTCGACCCACGGCCGGATCTTCTCGTCCGCGCGGGCGAGCGCGACGGCGGAGGCCTCGTCCTCGCCGCGATCGACGTCGAGCCGGCCGCGGACCTTCCCGTTGACCTGGACGACGAGCGTCACCCGCGGCGTGGTCGCGAGCTCGGCGTCGAACTCGGGCCACTTCGTCTCGAGCAGGAATGTCGTCTCTCCGAGCCGTTCCCACGACTCTTCGGTCAGGTGCGGGGCGACGGGATGGAGGAGCTTCAGGAGCGTCTTCGTCGCCCGGGTCACCGTCTCCGGAGACTCCGAGCCGGCGTCGAGCGCCTCGGAGATCGCGCGCTGGAACTCCATCAAGGCCGCGACCGCGGTGTGAAAGTGAAACCGGCCCGCGTCCTCCGTCACCCGGCGGATCGTCCGGTGCTCGAACCGCGTGAGCGGTGTGTCCTCGACCGGGCGGTCTCCCCCGGAGAACGCTCCGAGCGCGAAGACGCGCGCCGAGAGCTCGTGCACCCGGGAGAGGAACCGGTACGCGCCGACGACCCCCTCCTCGGACCACTCGGACTCCTTTTCGGGAGGGCCGATGAAGAGCGTGTAGAGGCGAACCGTATCCGCGCCGAATCGTTCGATCAGCTCGTCGGGGGAGACCGTGTTGCCCCGCGACTTCGACATCTTCTCGACCCGGCCGGTCCCCGGGTTCAGCTTCGTGATCATTCCCTGGTTGAAGAGGCGTTCGAAGGGCTCCTCGAGGTCTACGAGGCCGAGGTCTTTCATCACGCGGCAGACGAATCGCGCGTAGAGCAGGTGCAGGATCGCGTGCTCGATCCCGCCGACGTACTGGTCGACCGGCATCCAGCGGGACGCGCGCCCGGAATCGACCATGCTCGCCTCGTCCCGGGGGTTCAGGAAGCGCAGGTAGTACCAGGACGAGTCGACGAACGTGTCCATGGTGTCGGTCTCGCGCCGCGCGGGCTCGCCGCACGAGGGACACGTGGTCTCGACGAATCTTTTCGACTTCTCGAGCGGATTCCCCTCCGCGCCGCGAAACTCGACGTCCTCGGGCAGGAGGACCGGAAGATCCTCGTCGGGAACGGGAACGACCCCGCAACGTGGACAGTGAACGGCCGGGATCGGCGTTCCCCAGTAGCGCTGTCGGGATATCAACCAGTCTCGGAGCCGGTAGCCGATCTTCCCCTTCCCGATCCCCTTCGTCTCGACCCACTCGACGGCGCGATGGATCGCCTCCGGGCCGGACGGCGTGCCGTTCCAGTCCCCCGAGTTGTAGAGAAAGCCCCCGTGCGGGGCCGCCTCCGTCATGGCGGCGGGGTCGAGTTCGGCCTCATCCGTCCGATACACCGGGCGGATCGGGAGCCCGAAGCGGCGGGCGAACTCGAAGTCCCTCTGGTCGTGCGCGGGGACTCCCATGATCGCCCCCGTCCCGTACTCCGGCAGGACGAACTTGGCGATCCAGCCCGGGATCGGCTCGCCGGTCGCCGTCTTCCGCGCGACGAACCCGGTATCGATGCCTTCCTTCACGCCTCCCTCGGACTCCCGATCGAGACGAGATTCGCGCCGCACTTTCTCGACGAAGTCCTGGATCGCCGCGCGGCGATCGGACCGCGCCGCGAGCTCGGGCACGGAGGGATGCTCGGGC
>Ga0075423_10002231_pt1 | contig 17477 bp, 17 predicted proteins | sample SoiMethybrSBSTD2_FD_80114 | JGI IMG/M metagenome (GOLD analysis project Ga0075423, IMG submission 80114) | Bulk soil microbial communities from a Populus tree surrounding site in Tennessee, USA - Soil MetaG P. TD hybrid SBSTD2 | ecosystem: Environmental > Terrestrial > Soil > Tree plantation...
ATGTCGGTGACGATCTCGAACCCCGACAAGGCGCTTTGGCCGGATGCGGGCGACGGACGGACGGTCACCAAGCTTGACCTTGCGCGTTACTTCGAGGCGGCCGGGCCGTGGATGCTCGAGCACGTACGCGCGCGTCCGTGCTCGGTCGTGCGCGCACCCGACGGCATCGGCGGCGAGCGGTTCTTCCAGCGGCATGCGATGCCGGGGACTTCGAACCTCATCGGCCTGGTGACGGTGGCTGACGACCGCAAACCCTACCTGAGCGTCGACAGCGTCGAGGGTCTCGTCGCCGTCGGGCAGTCGGGCGGCATCGAGCTTCATCCCTGGAACTGCGAGCCAGGAAAGCCGATGGTGCCGGGCCGGCTCGTATTCGACTTCGATCCGGCTCCCGGCGTGCCATTCGAGCGCGTGGTCGACGCGGCCCGAGAGGCGCGCGATCGGCTCGACGCGCTCGGCCTTGCGGCGTTCTGCAAGACCACGGGTGGGAAGGGCTTGCACGTCGTCACCCCGCTCGCGCAGGCGCGCGGCGCCCGCCTCGACTGGAAAGCCGCGAAGGAGTTTGCGCGCGCGTTCTGCGCGCAGATGGCCGCCGACAGTCCGGAGCGCTACGTCTTGAACATGTCCAAGAAGGCGCGGACCGGACGGATTTTTCTCGACTACCTGCGAAACGGCGAGAAGGCAACGGCCGTGGCGCCGCTATCGCCCCGGGCGCGTGAAGGCGCGACGGTTTCGATGCCGATCGGATGGAACCAGGTCAAGAAAGGGCTCGACTCCGCGAACTATACGATCCGAACGGCAACGCGGCTGCTCGCGCAGGCGAAGCCATGGGCCGATTACGGCCGCTCCGCGCGGCCATTGCCGCGTGAAATTTTGAGGAGACTACGGTGAAGAGGAAGACAAGGAAGTCACGCGGCGCAGCAACGCAGTCCGGACGCAAGGGTGGACGGCGGGCCGGATCTGGCTCGGGCCATCCGCGCGCCGCCTGGAAAGGCGCGATCTCGTTCGGGCTCGTCTACATCCCGGTGCACCTGCACACAGCTGCGCGCGACAGCACGCTCGACCTCGACCTTCTCGACAAGCGCGACTTCGCACCGATCGGCTACCAGCGCTACAACAAGCACACCGGCAAGGTCGTCGACTGGGGTGACATCGTGAAGGGGTACGAGTACCGGAAGGGCCAGTACGTCGCCCTGACGGACGAGGACTTCCGCCAGGCCAACATCGAGGCGTCCCAGACGATCGACATCGTCACGTTCGTCGAGCGCAGCGACATTCCGCCCGAATACTTCGAGATGCCGTACTATCTCGAACCGGCCGAGGGCGGCGAAAAGACTTATGTGCTGCTCCGCGAAGCCATGCGGGGCGGCTCGAAGGTCGCGATCGGCAGCTTCGTCATCCGGGGCAGGCAGCACTTCTGCGCGATCCTCGCGCACGAGAAAGCGCTGATGTTGAATACGCTGCGGTTTGCCGAAGAAATGGTGGAGGCGAAAGACCTGGACATTCCGGCCGGCAGCGCCCGCGGCGCGAAGCTGTCCACGCAGGAGCTCGCGACCGCGAAGCTGCTCGTGAAGGAGATGACCGGTCGCTGGAAGCCCCAGGCATTCAAGGACACCTACCGGCAGGACTTGCTGCGGCGGATCAATGAAAAGATCCGGAAGCGGCAGACGCACGAACTGACTCCCCCGGCGGCGGAGGAGGAAGAGCGCCCGAGCGCGGAAGTCATCGACCTCATGGCGGTGCTCCAGAAGAGCCTCAAGAGCCGCGGCGGTGCGCGGGGGCGTCGCAAGGCGGCGTGAAGCCGCGGACGTTGCGCACGCGCCCATGCCGGCCATGCGACGGGTCCTCGTTTGCGCGCTGATGCTGCTGTTGCAGGGATGCCGCGGCGGAAGCGGCGAGGGCGGCGGCTCGCCGCCGCCGGACGATCGCCCGAACATCGTCCTCATCGTCGCGGACGACCTCGGATACGCGGACCTCGGCGTGCAGGGAAGCTCTGACGTTCTCTCGCCCCGCCTCGATGCGCTGGCTGCGGAGGGCGTGCGCTTCACGAGCGGCTACGTTTCCGCGCCGGATTGCAGCCCGACGCGGGCCGGCATGCTGACCGGCCGTTACCAGCAGCGGTTCGGGCATGAGCGCAGTCCTCCGCGGCCTTCGCCTCCGGGCGTCGGTTTGCCTGTCGAGGAGACTACGCTGTCCGACCTCCTGCGGAGTGCGGGCTACGCCACGGGCCTCGTCGGCAAGTGGCACCTCGGCGTCGATCCGGAATTCCATCCGATGAACCGTGGCTTCGATGAGTTCTTCGGCTTCCTGTGGGGCAAGCATTCCTACATTGACTGGAGTGCGGATATTTCGAATCCAATACTCCGCGGATTCGAACCCGTCGTCGAAAGTACGTACCTGACCGAAGCGTTCACGCGCGAGGCGGTTTCATTCATCCGGCGCCACCGCGACGGGCCCTTCTTCCTGTGCCTCTCCTACAACGCGGTGCACGAGCCCCTGGAATCGCCACCGCAGGAATACCTGGATCGGTTTTCCGACGTTGCGGATCCCGCGCGCAGGATTTTTCTCGCGATGCTCGCGGCGATGGACGATGGCGTCGGCGAGGTGCTGGACGAGCTCGAGGCCACGGGCGCCGCAGGCAACTCGCTCGTCATTTTCCTCTCAGACAACGGCGGCGCTCCAGCCGTCAACGCTTCCCTCAACACGCCGCTTCGGGGCGAAAAGGCCGAGCTCTGGGAAGGCGGAATCCGCGTGCCATTCTTCCTCCGATGGAAGGGCCACGTACCGGCCGGCGTCGTGTATGACGACCCGGTCATCCAGCTCGACATATTCCCTACCGCGCTGGTTGCGGCAGGCGTCGCGCCGCCGGGCGACCGGCTGATCGATGGAGTCAACCTCGTCCCACACCTCGACGGCAGCGACACGCGAGAACCCCACGCGGAATTGTTCTGGCGCTACGGAACTCCTTCCGCGGTGCGCAAGGGGTCGTGGAAACTGATTCGCCCGGGCGGCGTGCCGCCGCAACTCTACGACTTGATTGAAGACGTCGGGGAGACGACGGACCTCGCGTCATCGCGGCCCGAAGTCGTTGCCGAGCTGGACGCGGACCTCGCCGCCTGGAAAGCCGAGCTCATCCCGCCACGCTGGTAGCGGCATTCAGCGTGGCAGATAGCACGCGGCAGCCGAACAGCGGGCCGGCCGTGTAGCCCGACTCCGGCTGGATCCGGACTCGGACTCGATCCCGTCCCTTGAGAAGATCGGCCGGGATCGGGTAGTCGCGGTCGACGAACTCTCCCGCCGGCTCGCCGGCAAGCCGCTCCGACGCGATGCGGCGGCCCTCGACTTCGATGTGGAACAGGCGATCCCGTTCTCCGCCCCAGTACGTGGCGCGCAGCACGAGCGGCTCGTCGCGCACGGCCGCATTGAATTCGATGAACCCGCCGGTTCGCGCGTCGCGCCCGGGCCGAAAGCGATAGGAGACGGCGTAGGAGATGTCGCTGGTGAGGCCGTGCCGCCGTTCGTCATCCTCCACGCCGAGCCGGATGACGTCCAGGGAGCGGGCATCGAGTTCCGTCGCGCGCTCGCGCTCTGCGGCGCGGAGCGCCAATGCCTGCTGCCACTCGTCGGCGGTGTAGCGCTTGAAATAGACCGCCGTACGCCGGTCGTACTGGCTGAAAAAAGGCGCAAGCGTGAGATCTGAGGGTTGGCCCGAGCCGCGGCTCACGTACCGCGCCGCGGACTCGTCCAGCGGCACGATCGTCGCGAGCGGGTCGGCAGAAACCAGCGCGGGCTCGGGATCGTCGTGCGGCCCGGCGGAGGGACCGAGATCGGCCGCCAGCACCAGCGGACCCCGCAGCAGCGCGACAGTCGTGGAATCATCCGGCGTCCGCTCGAGCCGCAATGGCAGCGGCAGGAAGAGATCGATCGTGTCCCCGGCCTTCCACCGGCGGCGAAGCCGCAAGTAACCGTCCGCGTGCCGCGCCACCGTCATGGCCTTGCCATTCAGCCGGGCCGTGGGCGCTTCGCACCAACCCGGCCAGCGTATCGCGACGGCAAAGGCTTCGCCAGCGGCGATCTCCTCCATTCGCATCGTGACGCGGCCGTCGAACGGATACGCGGTGTCGAGCGCGACGCGCGCGCCGCGCTCGACCCAGTCGAGCGTCGACGGAATGAACAGGTTGACGAAGAGCGTTCCCGGGTCCTGCCAGTAGATGGAGTCGCCGTGCTTGGCGTGGCTTTCCATCCCCGTGCCGACGCAGCACCAGAAGGAATCGAGGGGTTCCGACCATTCGCGAGCTGCGCCGCTCATGAGCGGGACCATATACGCGAAGGCGCCGTCGCTTGGTCGATGCTGGGCGAGGATGTGGTTGAGCTGCGCGCGCTCGTAGTAGTCAAAGTACTCGGCGCGCGGCTCCGCGGCGAAGAGTTGGCGCGTCAGCTTCAACATGTTGTAGGTGTTGCAGCTTTCGCAGGTCTGCTCGGTGACGTAGCGCGAGATCGAGTCCGGCTCCTGGAAGTATTCGCGGTCGCTGTTGCCGCCGATCACGTAACTGCGCCGCGCGGTGACCGCCTGCCAGAAGAAGCGCGCGCCGTCTGCCAGCGACGCATCGGATTCGAGCTGCGCGCGGCGGGCGAGCCCGATGACCTTAGGGATCTGCGTGTTGGCGTGCAGGAAGGCGAGCTCGTCGCGACCGGCAATGAGCGGGTCGAGCACCGCGTGGTGGTGGAATCGGCGGGCGAGTAGCTGCCAGCGTGAATTGCCGGTCCGCGCGGAGAGTTCCGCGAGCGACTCGCTCATGCCGCCAAACTCGGTCGCGAGGACGGCCTGCATCTGCGCACCGTCGAGCGGCCTCAACATGCGTTCGACGTAGGCGGCGAGCGCTTCCGCGACGTCGAGCGCGTCCTGATTGCCGCATTGCGCGTTGGTATCCAGCAGCCCCGCGAATAGCTTGTGCAGGTTGTAGAACGGCGACCAGGAGCCATTCAGGTTGAAGCGCGCCGCCCGGATGTCGCCGCGGGTCACCTCCTCGAGCACGCGGCGTCCCGGCTCGATCGCGCCGGTCGCGGCGTTCTTGCGCGTGAACCCGGCAACGTATCCGTCCCCGCCGGCGCGCTGGCAGGCCGCCAGTTCCGCGACGATGTAGTCGGCGCGGGAGCGGCAGCCGGCATCTCCGGTCTGCGCGTGCATCAGCGCGCAGGCGGAAAGGTAGTGCCCGAGCGTGTGGCCGGCGATCGTCTCGGCTTCCCAGCCGCCGTACGCCGCGCCTTTCGGCGGCAGGCCCGACTGCTCGCGGAAGTTGTGCAGCAGGCAGTCGGGATCGAGGCGGGCCAGGTAGGCGCGATTGGCGTCCACGGCCTGCGACCAGGGCGAAGGCTTCAGTCGCACCGCGGACAGCGGAAAAGGACGGGGCCCTGCCTGTCGCGTGCCGAAGGCGAGGCGGGGCATCCCGAGCGCCGCGGCGGCGGATGCGAGGGCGGCGCCTTGCAGGAGCCGTCGTCTCGAAAGGCCAGTTCCCGTTCCCATCCAGTGCCTGCGTCAGCCGGTGTCGGCAACCGCGATATAGACCTTGTACACTTTGCGGCCTCTGGAGGGGAACATGGCGGGACGACTCGCTTACGTGACGGGCGGGATGGGCGGCATTGGCACCGCGATCTGCACGCGCCTGTGCCAGGAAGGGTTCCGGGTCGTCGCCGGCTGCGGCCCCGGCTCTCAGCGCAAGGATCGCTGGCTCGCCGATATGCGCGCCCAGGGTCACGTGATCCATGCCTCGGAAGGCAACGTCGCCGACTGGGAGTCGACGCGCGCCGCGTTTGAGAAGGTGAAGGGCGAGCTTGGCCCGGTAGAGGTGCTCGTCAACAACGCCGGCGTCACGGCAGACGGGACCTTCCGCAAGATGACCTTCGAGCGGTGGTATAAGGTTATCGACACCAACCTCAACAGCCTGTTCCATGTCACCAAGCAGGTCATCGACGGCATGATGGACCGCGGCTGGGGCCGCATCATCAACATCTCGTCGGTCAATGGGCAGAAGGGCCAGTTCGGCCAAACCAACTATTCGACCGCCAAAGCGGGCATCCGCGGCTTCACGATGGCGCTCGCACAGGAAGTCGCGTCGAAGGGAGTCACGGTCAACACGATTTCGCCGGGCTACATCGGCACCGACATGGTCCGCGCGATCAAGCCCGAGGTGCTGACGACGATCGTCAGCACGATACCGGTGGGAAGGCTCGGCACGCCCGAGGAGATCGCGTCCATGGTCGCCTGGCTCGCGTCAGACGACGCCGCCTTCGCGACCGGCGCCGATTTCTCGCTGAACGGCGGCCTGCACATGTCCTGAAGAGGGGGCCGGGACCCAGATGAAAACGCGCGCTGCAATCGCATGGGCGGCCGGCAAGCCGCTCGAAATCGTCGAAGTGGATCTCGACGGGCCGAAGGCGGGGGAAGTCCTGGTCGAAATCCGCGCTACCGGCATCTGCCACACGGACGAGTTCACGCGTTCCGGCGCGGATCCGGAGGGTCTCTTCCCCGTCATCTTCGGCCACGAAGGGGCCGGCGTCGTCGTGGACGTGGGTACGGGTGTCCGGACGCTCAAGAAAGGCGACCACGTCATCCCGCTGTACACGCCAGAATGCCGCGAGTGCAAGTCCTGCACGTCGCGCAAGACGAACCTCTGCACCGCGATCCGCGCGACGCAGGGCAAGGGCGTGATGCCCGACGGGACCAGCCGCTTCTCGATCGGCGGCAAAATGGTCCATCACTACATGGGCTGCTCGACCTTCTCGAACCACACCGTGCTGCCCGAGATTGCGCTCGCGAAGATCCGCGACGACGCGCCGTTCGAGAAGGTTTGCTACATCGGCTGCGGTGTGACCACTGGGATCGGTGCGGTCATCAATACGGCGAAAGTGGAACCCGGCGCGAACGTCGTGGTGTTTGGCCTCGGCGGCATCGGCCTCAACGTGATCCAGGGCGCGAAGATGGCCGGCGCGAACAAGATCGTCGGGATCGACGTCAACCCGAAGCGCAAGGCGCTCGGCGAGAAGTTCGGCATGACGCACTTCGTGAATCCGAAGGAGGTCAAGGAAGACCTCGTGGCGTATATCGTCGCGCTGACGGACGGCGGTGCCGATTACAGTTTCGAGTGCGTGGGCAACGTCGATCTGATGCGCCAGGCGCTCGAGTGCTGCCACCGCGGCTGGGGAGTGTCCGTGATCATCGGCGTCGCCGGCGCGGGCCAGGAAATCAAGACGCGCCCGTTCCAGCTGGTCACCGGCCGCGTCTGGAAGGGCACCGCATTCGGCGGCGCGCGCGGCCGCACCGACGTTCCGAAGATCGTCGACTGGTACATGGAGAAGAAAATCAACATCGACGACCTCATCACCCACGTGATGCCGCTCGCGAAGATTAACGATGCCTTTGACCTCATGCACAAGGGCGAATCCATCCGTAGCGTCGTGACATTCTGACAACCGACAGGGGACAGACATGGCCAATGTGAACATCCATCCATCCGTCGACAGCGGCGTGAAGAAGGGCTCGCCGAACTTCGCGGGCGGCACGCTGACCTGCCAGTGCGCGAAGGACCCGGTGTCCGTCAAGATCAAGGGCAACATCGCCCACAACCACGCCTGCGGCTGCACCAAGTGCTGGAAGCCGAAGGGCGCGGTGTTCGCCGTGGTCGGGGTCGTCCCCAGGGAGAACGTCAGCGTGTCCGCGAACGGAAACAAGCTGAAGATCGTCGACGACAAGGCCACGATCCAGCGCCACGCCTGCAAGGACTGTGGCGCGCACCTCATTGGCCGCATCGAGAACAAGGCCCACCCGTTCTACGGCCTCGATTTCGTCCATGCCGAGCTGTCGAAGGAAGCGGGATGGAAGGAGCCGGAATTCGCGGCCTTCGTGTCTTCGATCATCGAGTCGGGCTACAAGCCGGAGGGCATGGGCGCGGTGCGCGCGCGGCTCAAGGAGCTCGGGCTCGAGCCCTACGATTGCCTGAGCCCGGCCCTGATGGACGCGATCGCCACGCATACCGCGAAGGCGAAAGGCGTGCTGCCCGCCTGAGCCCGCCGGCTCTGGAGACCCTGTCGAAGCATTCGGCGTTCGGCGGGGCGGTGAGCTTTCACCGCCACGCCGCCGCCGAGACCGGTTGCGCGATGCGCTTCGCCCTGTTCCTGCCGCCGCAGGCCGAGCGGCGCCGTGTTCCCGTGCTCTGGTACCTGGCGGGACTCACCTGCACCGAAGAGACGTTCATGATCAAGGCGGGGGCGCTGCGCGTCGCCGCCGAGCTCGGCCTCGCCCTCGTGGCGCCCGACACGAGCCCGCGCGGCGTGCCGCTGCCGGGCGACAGCGAATCCTGGGATTTCGGCGTCGCCGCGGGCTTCTATGTCGATGCGACCGAAGAGCCGTGGTCGCGCCACTACCGCATGTACTCGTACGTCACGAAGGAGCTCGCCGAACTGGTCGAGGGTAATTTCCCCGTCGACGCGAAGCGGCAGGGCATCTTCGGGCATTCGATGGGCGGCCACGGCGCGTTGACCATCGGCCTCAGGAATCCCGCGCGCTACCGGTCGATCTCGGCTTTCGCGCCGATTGCGGCTCCGATGCATGCCCCGTGGGGACAGAAGGCGTTCAGCGGCTACCTCGGCGCGGATCGCGAGCGCTGGCGCCTCCACGACGCATGCGAGCTGATCCGCTCGCTGCCGACGGTCACGGGGCGCCCGCCGCTCCTCGTCGACCAGGGTCTTGCCGATCAATTCCTCGGGCGCGAGCTCATGCCCGAGCGGCTCGAACAGGCCTGCAAGGAAGCCGGCTATCCGCTGACGCTGCGCCGACAGCCGGGCTACGACCACGGCTACTATTTCATTTCCACGTTCATCGAGGATCACCTGCGTCATCACGCGCGGGCGCTCCTCGGCTGAAATCTCAGGTCTCCCGCGGCTCGACGCCCGGCGCGAAGGTCCGATGCCGGGCGTCGGCGAGGGCCGCGACGACCTCGGGGAGCGGCTGATAGGCTGCCGCGTAATCCGCGGGCATCCGCTTCGGCCGCCCGCTGTCGAGGTCGGCACATACATAGTGAATGAGCCCGCGCAGCAGGATGCGGCTGTCTCGCGGCCGGAGGATCTGGAAGCGGCGGTCCACGCGCAGCCGTCCATCCGAGTACACGAGCCAGGTGCCGACTTCGAGCGCATCGTCGGCGAAAGCCGGTGCGAGATAGTGCAGCTGGCTTCGCCAGACCACCATGCCGCGCCTGACCTCGACGCAGTGGCGCGGCGTGACGCCGAGCGCAGTCGAATGCGCCCACGCCGTCTCGTCGAGCCAGCGCAGGTACACCGAGTTATTGACGTGGCCATAGGCGTCGATATCGCCGGCCGTCGCCGCGACCCGATGGACAAAAGGGGATGGCAGGTCGAAGTCGCCTCTTACCACTTGAGCAGGCGGAGGACGGTGCGAAACTTGCGGCCGTAAGGCGGGGCGACCAGTGACGAGGCGCTGAGCCGGCCGTCGATGAACACTGCCTTCTGCTTGGAGAACCGGTCGAAGCCTGCGCGCCCGTGGTACTCGCCCATTCCGCTCGGCCCGACGCCGCCGAACGGCAGGTCTTCCTGCAGAACGTGGAAGCCCGTGTTGTTGACCGTCACGCCGCCCGAGACCGTCCGCGCGAGCACCGCATCGAGCTCGCCGCCCGTCGCCCCGAAGTAGTAGAGCGCAAGCGGGCGTGGGCGCGCATTCACGTATGCGATGGCCTCGTCGATCGTGTCATAGCCGACGACGGGCAGGATCGGTCCGAAAATCTCCTCTTGCATCACGCGCATCTCGCTCGTGACGTCCGTCAGCGCGACCGGCGCGAGCCGCCGCCGCTCGGCGTCGTTGGGCTCGTGGTGAAGGCGGTGGATCGACGCCCCGAGGTCGCGCGCGTCGTCGACGTACGCCACGAGCCGGCGGAACTGGCGGTCGCTCACGATTGACGTGTACTGCGGGTTCGTGCCGAGCGCGGGATAAAAGGCGAGCGTCGCGGCGCGGCAGGCCTCGATGAAGGGATTCACGAGGGCGTTGGGAACCAGCGCATAGTCGGGCGCGACGCAGGTCTGTCCGGCATTGATGAGCTTGCCGTACATGACCCGGCGTGCGGTCTCTCCGACGTCGAAGCCGCCGCCCACGATCACGGGCGACTTGCCGCCGAGCTCGAGCGTCACCGGCGTGAGGTTTGCGCTCGCGGCCTTCATGACTTCGCGCCCGATCGCCGTCGAGCCGGTGAAGAGAAGATGGTCGAAGGGCAGGGCCGCGAAAGCCTTGCCGACATCGGGTCCGCCGTTGACGACCGTGAGCTCCTCGGGCGCGAAGCTGCGCGCGACGATCGACTCGAACAGCGCACCGAAACGCGGCGTGTGCTCGGACATCTTGAGCATCGCGCGATTGCCGGCTGCGAGCGCCGCGGTCAGCGGTGACACGGCGAGATAGAGCGGATAGTTCCACGGCACGATGATGCCGATCACCCCGAGCGGCTGGCGTAGCAGGCGCGCCCGCCCCGGCAGGCTCCACCAGGCCACGGCGCGGCGCTCGGGCCGCATCCAGCGCCGGAGATGGCGCCGCGCGTGCGCGATTCCCTCAAGGCTTGAGAATACCTCGAGGAGCTCTGTCTCCTCGCCGGCGCGCAGGCCGAAGTCCGCGGATATCGCGTCGCGGATCGGCGCTGCGTGCTCGCGCAACAGCTTTTCGAGCCGCGCCAGCCGCTCACGGCGCGATCCGAGGGACGGATCGGGATCCTCGGCGAACGACTTTCGCTGCAGCTCCAGGGCTTGCGAGAGCGGCGCGGGATGGGTCACGAGGCGGGCCGGTTCTTGTGCCGTGGCCATCGAGGGTATTTTAAGCGGATAATTGCGCGCCTTGCCGCCGCCCCGGCGGCGCGGGCAATCGCCACGCGGGTGGCTCTGGGGGGACAGGTGAAGATCGGTTGTCCGAAGGAAATCAAGGTCCACGAGTACCGGGTCGGTCTCGTGCCGGCCGGCGTGCGCGAGCTGGTGGCGGCCGGGCACCAAGTGATGGTCGAGACGAATGCGGGTGCCGGTATCGGGATCAGCGACGATGCATATCGCGCGGCGGGGGCAACCGTCGCCACCGACGCGAAGTCGGTGTTCGCGGGCTCCGACCTGGTCGTGAAGGTCAAGGAGCCCCAGCTCCCGGAATGCGCACAGCTGCGCCGCGGGCAGGTGCTGTTCACCTACTTACACCTCGCGGCCGACAAAGAACAGGCCAAGGCGCTCGCGAAGTCAGGGGTCACGGCAATCGCCTATGAAACCGTGACGGCCCCGGATCGTTCGCTGCCGCTCCTCACCCCGATGAGCGAAGTGGCCGGACGCATGTCGATCCAGGTCGGCGCGACCGCGCTGCAAAAGGCAAACGGCGGTTTCGGCGTGCTGCTCGGCGGCGTGCCGGGCGTCGCGCCGGCGCGCGTCGTGATTCTCGGAGGCGGAGTCTCGGGGACGAATGCCGCGCAGATGGCCGTGGGCCTCGGAGCGCAGGTGACCGTCGTCGACCGCTCGCTCAAGCGCCTTCGCGAGCTCGACGTTCACTTTGGCAGCCAGATCGAGACCGCGTACTCGACGACCGAGGCGGTGGAGCGCCTCGTCACCCGGGCTGACCTCGTGATCGGCGCCGTGCTCGTCGCGGGTGCCGCCGCCCCGAAGCTCGTGTCGCGCGGGATGGTCGATCGTATGGAAAAGGGCGCTGTCCTCGTCGACATCTCGATCGACCAGGGCGGCTGCTTCGAGACCAGCCGACCAACGACGCATGCCGACCCGACCTACGTCGTGGACGGGGTCATCCATTATTGCGTTACGAACATGCCGGGTGCGGTGCCGCGCACGTCGACGTTCGCCTTGACGAACGCGACCCTGCCTTACGTCCGCGCGCTCGCCGACCATGGCTGGCGGCAGGCGCTCGGGCGCGATGCCGGCTTTGCGGCGGGCCTCAACGTGCACGAGGGTGCGATCACGCACGAGGCGGTCGCACGGGACCTCGGCATGGAGTACAAGCCGCTCGCGACCTGAGGCCGCGGAGTGGGCCGGTTGACCCAGGACGAATTCGACCTCGGCGGGCGCGTCGCGCTCGTGACCGGCGGCAGCCGGGGCATCGGGCGCGCGGTCGCGCTCGCGCTCGCGCGTCACGGCGCGAGCGTCGCGGTCGCGAGCCGCAAGCTCGAATCCTGCGAATCCGTTGCGGCGGAGATCGAGAAGGCCGGTGGAACGGCGTCCGCGCACGCCTGCCACGTCGGCGATCCGGCGGCGATCGCGTCGGCCTTCGGCGAGATCGACGCGCGCTATGGACGCCTCGACATCCTCGTCAACAACGCCGCCACCAATCCCTACTACGGGCCTGCGCTCGAGATGGACCTCGCCGCCTGGCAGAAGACGGTCGACGTAAACATTCGCGGCTACTTCTGGTGCGCGATCGAGGCCGCGCGCCGCATGGCGCGCCAGGGCAAGGGCGCGATCGTCAACGTCGCCTCCGTCAACGCCTTTCGCCCGATGGACGGACAGGCCTGCTACTCCATGACCAAGGCCGCCATCGTCAACATGACGCAGGGCCTCGCCAAGGAGTGGGGCCGCCTCGGGATCCGCGTGAACACGCTGGCCCCGGGCATCGTCGAGACACGGTTTGCGGCTGCGATCCACCAGGACGACAGGCTGCGCTCGGCCCTCGAGCGCCAGGTGCCGCTCGGTCGCATCGCGCAGCCGGAGGAGATGGCCGGCGCCGTCGTCTACCTCGTCTCCGACGCCGCTTCGTACACGACTGGCAGCTGCCTGACCGTGGACGGCGGATGGCTGGCCTGAGCGCCGTCCAACGCTTGTTCAGGCGTCATTCAGCCGGCCCGCCGCAGGCTGTCCCGGCAGATTGCAGGCCGGCGCGCCGTGCCGTATAGATAGGGTCGCCGGAAGGATTGAGGACCATGACCATGCCGCAGAATCGTTGGCTCGCCGCCGCCTTCCTGGGTGCGCTGGCGGCTTTTTCGGCGCTCGGCGACGACATCCGGCCGGAAGCGCGCACGCAGCAGGCGCGCCCGCTCGCGGACGAAAAATGCATCGAAAAATGCGACACGGAGTCCGATAAGTGCATGCAGAGCTCTCAAGGCGACTCCGGCAAGGTCCAGGCCTGCGACGACAAGTACAGCGAGTGCCTCAAGGCCTGCGAGGGCGGCTGATCGCCATCGCTTGACGCCGGACCGCCCCCATCCGGGCCGCTCCGGTTGAAAATCGCCGCTTTTCGTATATATTGCGCAGCCCGACGCGATCGGGGTTTGCTGCGAAACTCATTGTTTTCTCTAGGAATTCTACGGAATGAAAGAGCGCAATGACGAATCCTTTGACCTCGAGGACGAATTCCTCGGCGAGGCCCAGGAGCAGGACGGCGACCTCGACCGCCTGATCGTGGTCGAGCGTCGCCCGAAGGGACCGCGACGTCCGGCCCAGCAGTCGGCCTGGAGCCGCGTGGAAGACGTCCTCGCCGAAAAGCGTCTCCAGCGCGAGCTGCAGGAATTCAACGACGTCGACGAAGCCTGATCGCGGCGCGCCGCGGGGCGATGCCGGCATGCAAGGCCGCAATCCGTCCGGGCTGCGGCCTTTCGTTTTGCAGGACGGCAGGGCAGGCGGTCGCCGATGACCGCGCGTGACGCAGGCCCCTGGTGGCGCTCGCGGCGGGAAGCGCTCCTGTCGGTCCTGGGCGATCGCGAATGCGCCTATGTCTATCACCTGCCGACGATCGCGAGCCAAGTGCGCGCACTGCGCACGATGAAATCGATTGCGCGGATCCTCTACGCCCTGAAGGCAAACCCGCATCCCGAGGTGCTGCGCGCGGTCAGCGCCGCCGGCTGCGGTTTCGAATGCGTGTCGCGCGCGGAGATCGAGCGCGTCTTCGAGGCCCTTCCGGACATTCCGCGCGACCGGATCCTGTTCACGCCAAATTTCGCGCCGCAAGCAGAGTACCGCTGGGCGCTCGAGGCGGGCATCCGCGTCACCGTGGACAACCTGTTCGTGCTGCGCCGATGGGCTGCGCTGTTCTCAGGTCGCGAGATCCTGCTCCGGCTCGACGCGACGTCCGGACATGGCCATCACGAGAAAGTCCGCACCGGCGGGCTCAATTCCAAGTTCGGTGTGCCGCCTGAGGAATTCGGCGACCTCGCCGATGCCGTCGCCGGCTGCGGCGCGCGCGTCGTCGGCCTGCACGCGCATGGCGGCAGCGGCAATTTCGGCCTCGACGGTTGGCTCGAGCCCGCTCGCATCCTGGCGGCGACCGCCGCGGCATTCCCGGAAGCGCGCATCCTGAATCTCGGTGGAGGGCTCGGAATTCCCGATCGCCCCTCGCAAGCCCCGGTCGACCTCGCGGCGCTCGACGCCGGGCTCGCCGCGCTCCAAGCCGCCCGCCCGTCGTTCGAGCTGTGGCTCGAGCCGGGACGATTTCTCGTCGCGGACGCAGGTGTCCTCCTTGCGCGCGTCACGCAGACGAAGGGCAAGGGTGACAAGCGCTATGTGGGTGTTGCGACCGGCATGAATTCGCTCATCCGGCCGGCGCTGTACGGTGCTTGGCACGAGATCGTGAATCTCTCGCGGCTCGACGAGGCAGCCACCGCGACCTGCACGGTCGTCGGGCCGATCTGCGAAAGCGGCGACGAGCTTGGCCGCGACCGTCCGCTGCCGCGTTGCGAAGAGGGTGACGTCCTCCTCATCGCGCAAGCGGGCGCGTACGGCCATGCCATGGCCTCTCACTACAACCTGCGCGCGCCCGCCCCGGAGCTCGTGGTGAGCGCGTGACTGAGGTCCATCGCACCCACCTGTGGCAGCTCGCGCTCATCAATGCCATCTGGGGATTCAATATCGTCGCCGTGAAGCTGAGCGCGGACCGGTTTCCTCCGGTCTTCCTGACCTTCCTCCGGTTCCTGATCGTCGGGCTCATCGTGTGGCCCTGGCTTCGCATCCGTCGGGGCGAGATGCGCTGGCTGCTGACGGCGGCGATCTGCAGCGGCGGCCTGCAATTTGCGCTGATGTACTCGGGCGTCGCCCTGTCGGAAAACATGTCCTCGGTGGCGCTGGGCGGCCAGCTGGGGGTGCCGTTTGCGACCTTGCTGTCCGTGTTGCTGCTCGGCGAGCGCATCCATTGGCGCCGCTGGCTGGGCATCGGGATGGCTTTTGCAGGAGTCGTGCTGATCGGATTCAGCCCAGAGGTCTTTCACTCCTGGTCGGGCCTGATGCTCATCGTGATCGCGGCTTTCGTGGGCGCCGTCGGCCTGGTCGCGATCAAGCGCGTGCGCGAGCTAGAGCCGCTCGAGCTGCAAGCCTGGCTCACCTGGGGCAGCGTGCCGTTGCTGCTGCCCTTGTCGTTCCTGCTCGAACGCGGGCAACTCGCGAGCCTCGGCAGCGCCGGCGTGCAGGGCTGGAGCGCGCTGCTGTACTCGTCGCTGCTCGCGAGCCTCGTCGCGCATACGTCCTACTTCGCGTTGATTCGACGCTATCCGGTCACGAGCGTGGCGCCGATCACAGTGTTGACGCCGCTCTTCAGCGTCCTTTTCTCGGTTCTGTTCCTCGGTGACGTGCTCGACGCCCGCATGATCGTCGGCGGCCTCCTGACGCTCACGGGCGTGACCGTCATCGTGATCCGGGAGCGCAAGGCGGCAGCGACGGGAACCTGACGTGACGAACCCCGGGGCGAGGGCGGCGGCGTTAAAGGTACGAGCCAGCCCCGAGGTGTCATATGTCAACCGTGCCCGTCACTCGCGCCCTTCGACAGACGCTCGTTGTGTCGGCCATCGTCGGCCTTCACCTCGGCGCATTCGCCGTCGTGAAAATCGGCTTGCTGCCTCACCTGAAATTGACCGAGATCGAATGGCCTCGGCTCAGGTTTCTCCGCGATCCGCCGAAGCTGGTGGTGGAGAGACCGGATGACCTCGTTGCCAGACACTATGAAGGCGAAGTTCAGCGGGAGCCCGACATCGCGTTTCCGGTATTTGATGACGTCGCCTCTCCTCCGTTCGCCGACAGTGGTTCGCAGCCCACAAACGTGGGTGGCGAGCCACGGTTGCCGTCCGCGAAGTTTCAGGCGCCTGAAATCCGAACGCCTGATCGGCGGGTGAAGTCGCTGATCGACAGCTGCTACCCGTCTGCGTCGCGGCGCCTCTCGGAGGAGGGGCGAGTAGTCGCGCGCTTGGTCATTGGCGCGGACGGTCGGGCCGTGTCCTGGGCTGTCGACCAGCAGTCCGGGTTTCCGCGGCTCGACGCGGCCACGGCCTGCGTGGTTCGCCGGCTGGATTTCGTGGCGGGCAGAAGCGATGGCCATGCGGTCGAGGCGACCGTTCGCCTGCCGATCATGTTCCAGCTGGACTGATATGCAAACCGGCGGGTCGCGTTTGCTATGCTCCCGCCGCCACCGCTCGATCCGTCGGCGGTGGACGCTTGCAGTCGCTACGGCCAACCGCTAAGGTGACCGTAGCCGGGAACGGGTGCGCGAAGTCGCGTGCCGACAAGAATTGGCGGGGGGCCGCGGCCCGTTTTTCGGGCATGCCACCGGCTAGAACGGACGAGGGGTGAGACAAGGTCCGGTATGGCGAGCACCTATTCCGTTGGGGGTTCCCGCAGGGTGATGGTCTTCGTCGCCATCATCATTTTGCACCTCATCTTTTTCTGGGCCCTCAAGCAGGGTCTCGTTCGCGCCGGCATCGAGCTTGTCCAGGACTACGCCATCATGGACCTGCCTCCGCCGCCTCCGCCGCCGGAAAATCTCGATGAGCCGCCGCCGCCGCCGCCCGTGGACGTGCCGCCACCGACCGTCCCGCCGCCGCTGATTGATTTGCCGGCGTTCGAGGGGCCGTCGAATGCGATCTCCGCGCAGGTCAAGGAAACGCCGCGCGCCCAGCCGGCGACGCCGGCCCGCCAGGTGCAGATCACGCCAGCGCGCTTCAAGGGACGCAACGACCGGATCATGGCCGCGATCTCCGCCTGCTATCCCTCCGCCTCCCGCCGCCTGAGCGAGGAAGGCCGGGTGGTCGCCACGGTCACCGTCGGCGCGGACGGCAAGGCGGGCACCGTCAACGTGACGCAGAGCAGCGGATTCCCGCGGCTCGACGCGGCGATAGAATGTGTCATTCGTCGACTGCCGTTCGAGCCCGGCAAGCGGGACGGCCAGGCGGTCGATTCGCAGGTGTCCATCCCGATCGTCTTCAAGCTGGAGTGATGGCAGGAAAATTCCGAGGGGCCGGACGCGCCAGGCCGCCGAAAGCGGCGTCGGCTTTCCGGAAGAGAAATTTCTGTTAAAGGAATTGCAGAATGGCTGGTGAAACCACATCGACCGACAACCCATACGGCATCGAAGCGCTTTGGACGCAGAGCGACTATGTCGGCAAGGGCGTTTTCGTCATCCTGATCACGATGTCGCTCTGGTCATGGCTCGTCATGATCAACAAGTGGCTCGACCAGCGCATGCTCCGCAAGGTGGC
>Ga0075423_10002234_pt1 | contig 17473 bp, 22 predicted proteins | sample SoiMethybrSBSTD2_FD_80114 | JGI IMG/M metagenome (GOLD analysis project Ga0075423, IMG submission 80114) | Bulk soil microbial communities from a Populus tree surrounding site in Tennessee, USA - Soil MetaG P. TD hybrid SBSTD2 | ecosystem: Environmental > Terrestrial > Soil > Tree plantation...
ACAAAATAGTTCCAAGATGAATAATGGTATGATGAAGTATTATGGATTTCAAACTAGGGACGAATTATTGGACTTTTTGAAGTACGAGCACATACAGTTCTAGGCATACTATCTAATTCATGCGAGCTAACCACTGTTCAAATTTTTCCCAATTTTGGGCATAGTATTCATAGGAAACCACGACCAACCGATGAGAACCGCTGATAAGCCAATCCGCGAATAATTGGGCATGTCAAACTTTTACGGTTAGTTGAGCATCAGTTTATTTTGTCACAAGTGAATATGTATCTCAATCTTACAGAATGACAAACCCCTCCCTCTCCAAAGGTAGCTCCTTGATTAAAAAGAGCTTAACACTCTAAAGCTAAGCTCCATGTCAAGACTCATCGAAGAAGAGATAAGTTCCGTAATCACTCCTACAGACAATAAAATCAAAAATATAAATCTTAAAACCGCTTATGACTAAATCAAATATCATTCGCAATTGACGTCACTCCAAATAAAACCATAGAACTACTATCCAATGATGCAATGTGTATCCTTGGTAACTCTAGAATGGCAAACCTGATGCTAATGAAGCTGGCGGTGCAGTGTTTACTGCCGAAGAAATATGGAGGCTTAAGAGCTTCAAAAGTATTTGTACTTGATGCTGGAAATTGCACTGATGTTTACCAGTTCATAGATTTTATGAAGCAATATGGTCTGAACATCAAAAAGAATCTCAAAAGGATTATGATTTCGAGAGTATTTACTGTATACCAACTCACTCACTATTTGAAATATGAGCTTACCAAAATTATCAACGATTACAGAATCAATATAGTAATAATTCCAGATTTGTTGACAATGTTTTTTCAAGAAGCAGAAATAGATTTTGAAGAAGTGAGCTACTTGGTAGCGGAAATTATTGATGTTCTTAAATTAATTACTCGTGAAGGTAAAGTACTGCTACTTACTTCACTTGCTGTTGATGAGCAATCGCATCCGTTGGCCGTGTTGAAAAATTGTGAGTAGTATTGCAACTTTTTGGTTTGAGCATCAGGATAGAATACCTTGACCCAGCCTCCTCTCTCGAAAGAATCCGAATAGCTCCATCCTGAGCAGCCGATTAAGATTGACAATACAATCCAATAAGTAATAAACCAAATTACAGTTTGTCTATTATTTTAGAAATACCGATAGAAGTCTTGAGTGGATGGCTCGGTGTACTAGCGGGACCCATAAATTATTTGCAAAGCTCTATCTCTACAATTAAAGAAATGGCAAACAAAGCAAACAAAGACGCAAGTAAATTTCGCACAAGATTGTAGGCGATTCTTGCTTGTCTGTGGCTTCGAATTAACAAGACAGCTCACCAGGGCTTTGTCTATACAAGATACGGCCACCGTTGGCTGCAGGCTTCGGTTTTAGCTATTGACGATTGATTTATTAGATATCTCGTCGTTATATCATAAATGAGTATTGAGCCATCCGACTGGTTTAATCGATTTTTCGGAACAAACTGGCCTTTTGGTCGAAGGAGCAATCCTTTTGAAGGATTTGATGAAATGAGAAGAGAAATGGAAAGAGAGTTTGAAGAAAATCTTAAGGATATTGAGGATAAAGTGCCAAAGGATTTGATAAGAGAATACGTGACTGAAGATGGGGCTAAGGTCAGAGAGATTGGTCCGTTAGTGTACGGTTCGACAACCACAATAGGACCCGACGGCAAGCCAATTGTTAGAGAATTTGGAAATGTTAAGCCTCGTATGAGGGCAGGCGGCATCTCAAGAGCGAGAATTCTTTCAGAAAGACAGCCCTTGTCAGAGGTTTCTACAACCGACAAAGAAGTTAAAGTAGCAATAGAATTACCTGGCGTTTCTAAGGAACAGATTAAGATAAACGCAAATGAAAATCAGGTCGACATAAGAACTGAAGACCCAAAAAGAAGGTACCACGAAGTTATTGATTTGCCCGTTGAAGTAGATATTGAAAGCGTGAAATCTACATTTATCAATGGACTCCTTGAAATAACGTTTAACAAGAAGTCTAAAGACAAGACCAAAGGTAAAATGATAAGCATCGATTAGAGTATATTTTATTTTTACTATGTTTTTATCGTTATTTCTTAACTGGGGGTTTACGAGTGCCTGAGCCACCTTCGCCTGTTTTGTGGATTTATTTGTCATAATGATTGAAATCTCAGAGATATTATAACGCTAATTATTCTTAATGTGCTCGAATCAATTAATGGCTCATGAAGATATTGGGCAGACCTTCCTTTTGAAACTCTATGAAAAAAGCGTTAGTGATAGCGTTCAAGCTTTTGATAGATATGAAATAGGAAGTGATATTGGTCTTTTAGACAAAGTTCAAACTGATAACCTAGTCGACGAATTACTTGACAGGGGCTACGTCATCAAGGCAAAAGAAAAATCTAAAATATATTTATCTAACAAAGGAAGAAAAACAGTTGAAATTTAGTTTTAAAAATATGATAGTTACTGTATGCTTTTTTTCAATTTCGCATAGAGCACCGAATCCTGTAATGTATCGCGTATTTCTTGAATTTTCTTAATTGTGTTCTTTTCCTTCCTTGTTTTCTTCGTGTTCTCGTCAAGTCGAAGTATAAGTTTAGCTAAATCCTCAAGAGTTTTATCAATCATCTCAGAGTCAACCTCTATAGTTTTTCTTGACATTTTCTATCTTACGGACTACTGTCTGTGCACAAAATAAAAAAATATCTAATTGTCTTAAACTTTTTTTACACTATATTGAATCCTCGATGCTTGTTATACTGAAAAAAGCAAACTACAGCGTAGAAATTATACGGTCGGTCGGTCTTAGTTTAATCCGCTTCACTTGTAACGGCAGGATAGGAAAATGGTTTTATTTTTACACTAATTTTCTAGACAAAGTGCGGCGTTTTCGAAATAAAGGCTGGAAGATAGTGAAAGGTAACACGAGTGAATTATAATTTTATACCGTACAGAAATTGTGGTTTCAAATAAAATTAATTGGACTTATAAATTAAATATCTTTCCAGATTCAGTTTGTACTAGTATGTAGTAAGAAATAGCAACTTGTAGTAGTATGTATCGCAGATTGTAGTAATACCTTTACTACAAGGACAGAATAGAAAGAGCTATCAATGAGTTGGTGTCATTATGTTTCATGGTAAACCCATTTCAGCAAACTCCAGCAGAAAAGGAGGAATATGTTCTTGAAATGCTTGAGCATGGTTATGGCTGGAAACAGATTATGAAAGAATGCCATGTATCTCCCAATACTATCTCTAATGTTAAGAAGAAATTTTTTGGTTCTTCAGATGGTGACGCTTCAAAAAGCACTAGCCAAGTAAGTAAAGAAACTCAGGCCTTAAAATTATTTGGTGAAGGAAAGACGTTACTTCAAGTAGCGACAGAATTAGACATTGATGCGGATAATGTGTTTGTAATTTATCAAAAGTTTCAGCGTCTAAAAAACAATGAGGTATTCATCTCAATGTACGAACATGTAAAAGGGAACATCAAGCCTTTTTTAAACCTGTTTGATTTGATGAACGGTCTTAGAATGACCCCCGAAGGTGTAGCCCAATTGGCAGGCTATGGTATCAGATTGCCATATCTTGGGAATATATATTCAAAGCTTTGTAACGATGTTCAGATTTTAGAATCGCAAAAACGGAACTTCGTATTTCAGCTTAACTGGGCCCAAAATCAGCTGGGGCAAATTAAGGCCTCGCTCGATTTTTACTATAAAGAGTCTGAAGAGAAAAGGAGTGAACTTTTATCTATTAATAATGAAATAAATGCTCGTAGTAATTTTATTCACGCATTTGATAATCAGGAAGGATATCAAAGGATAAAAAAGCAAACTGCAGAGCAGACAGAATCAATTATAAAAAACAATCCTCTCCTGATAGCTATTACAGTACCATCCTCTATAGAAGCGATAAGAAGATATCCACGTAATCAACAATTATTCTACGACTTGTCGATACGTCAGGGTTATTCGGGTTTAAGTCAGGAGACTTGGATACAGTCCCATACAACTCAATTACTGCAATTAAGTGAACAAGTGCAGATTGAAATAGCAGAACAAATAACAAAGATGGTGGTAAGTAAAATACAGGAAAATGATTCAAACAGCGCTGGGATATTGGTTGTCTCCCACGGTCAAACCCCACCGCCGATGACGTACGAAAGGCAATCACTCTCTCGCCAACAAAATATAAAAAATTAAAGCAACGAGTCGCAAATGCGTGCTTAGGCAATGGAACTGAACGATAACCAGGCCATTGCATGTTCTATTGCAACAAAATATTAAAAAAGCTCCGCCGGTTTTACAGCGGAAAAACCTGCGATTACTATAAAGGTACTTTTGTAATCTATCGGTCATTTCTGTTAAGGATTGTGGTAACTAGTTCCTTCAATTAGTCATTAAGAATAGTCAGGTTGATACCGAAATAGAGTTTATAATCTGTGACGCATTTGAAAGTGATTTGTAAAATGTCCTTTTGCTATCTGATAACGAAAACACTAAAGTATCTTTGTCAGTAGTTTTGGCTAGAACATATAACATCTTTCATGGTTGTCCTTTAATCTTTTCAAAGTCTATTATATCACTTGCTGATGGGTAGTTTTGAATGGAATATTTGTGAGGAAATTTACCAGTACTGTTGTACAAAACGTAATCGACGCTAATTTGCTCCTCGAAGGTTGCTAATGCCTTTGAGGGGAGCACTGTCTTACCTGTGTCAGATTCCAGTAACGAATCTTTTGGTGTATAAAGTACGGAAACTTTCATTCTAGTCGAATTTGGATTCGTAAGAATCACTTCCGTAAAACCATTAGTATTGTCATGGCGTGTACTGTTAACGGTCCAGGTGGGAGGATATAAAAAAGTAAATTTTCGTCCTGGGTCGTCATATCTTTTCCAGTTTTCAGTCTGTGCATTGCCCAATTGTAAATAACTAATCCAATAAACAGAAAGAATCAAAACAGAAATGAACAAAACTCTGATGCCGGCCTTGAAAATCATTTGTCTAGAATCCCACTTAGATATTCACTAAGGATAGCGTCAACAAAGTTTAAGAAAGTTAACGACTGGCGGGACCAGAGCCGTACGCCATAACGGACGAAAATAGTCCCACCAGCGAACGTAGGATGTACTAGGTCTTACGTCGGTATCACCTTTCACAACAAAATATAAAATAATTTAAAACGGGCAACAATCCATTTTATCAATCCGTAAATAGTTTGTTGAAGAGAGTATAATACTCGGGTTTTGAGACTCATGAAGAAACCAGAAAAACTTAAAATCATGATAATTGAAGGCGATGACGACAATTTGAGCCTATATAGTGATTACTTGTCGAATAGAGGTTACGATGTTATTGCTCGATACACAAAAGGAAATAATATATTAAGTGATGTTGAAAAACAACCACCGGATGTCTTTGTATTAGACTCCAAGTTATCAGGGAATAAAAGTGGAACGGAGGTAGCGACTGAAATATTAGATGTATATCCTTCAGCACCGATACTAATGACTACCGCTGATTACGGTCAACCCGCTGTAGTAAAAAAGCATCCTAAATTGTGCGACAAGAAAGTTGAGGTATTATTGAAGCCTGTAAAATTAGACCAAATTGAGAACACAATAATGAACCTAGTAAGTAATTAAAAAAGGACCAATTAGCTAAACTGAGTTCAGAAAAATTTATAAGTTTTTATAGTTTTATAAATTGGCACTTGGATATGAGTGGCGACCATTCCAACCAAAAACGGATTATTGAGAATTTCAACCAAAAGCAAGAAATTATTGAACGTATGAAAGCGATGGTTTTCCTATGTATTTATTGCAATAGCCAAAAACCGCATGACTGCGTCTGTAATTGATTTTGAGAATCACGATACCGGAGCACATGCAATAGCATTTTTTATTTGTCCTGATTGCCGCAATAAATTCGTAGTAAAAATTGAGGATTTAGGCAAGGTCACAAGATGAGTTCTTTCTGTCCTATGAAAAACCTCTAAGACTGGAGCCTCGCACAATTTTCTGAACTGTCTCCATTTTCCTTATTTACATTTCATGATTCAATACCTAAAGCCTCTCTGATTTGAATATAAGATATTAAAACAATGATGTACATGAATACTTCATGCATATACTAACGAAAGGAACCATAGCTGTAGCACTAACAATTGCTTTGCTCTATTTCACAACTGCAAATGCCCAGATTCAAACTTACACTACTGCGAAAGTAAATATGACCACTTCAAAGACTCCGGGTAACGCAACAGCAAAGCTAAATACGACTGTTTTAAATGTTCTAAGTAACACAACTGCAAAGCTAAATATGACTGCTTCAAAACCGGGTAACGCAACTGCAAAGGCAAACATGATCGCTTCAAAAGCAGTCGCGAATGCCACCGCAGGAATGAATAAAACTGGGTCAGAATTGGGCAAGAATGCCAGTCAAGCAGGCAAACAAATACTAAATAAGACGGAAGAGATAGGTAAGAAAATTGCTGGTGGGCTAGGAAGTTTACTTGGTAACGCAAGCGAAAAACTCAAGCAAAGCTCAAAGTAATTTTAGCTTCCGAATCTTTTTCAAAACCTTTCTGCATACACTTTGCCGTACTATTTTCCGCAGCTCTAACTTTTTTATAATTTATTGAAGATTAAATAGATAGAACCAAAATAGAGTTCTTATTCATCCGTCGGGTCGTCAGGCCAGTTCCGTTCTCTCAATGGCCCGACCTATTTTTATTGAGATGACGTTTGTCAAGCGTGCATGATTAAGAGATGCACTTTTACTTCGTAAGACAATTAAAATTTGCTTTTTTAAAATGATATTTGGTTAGCTCGTCGTAAATAACCTTAAGTGGGGATTCTTCTGTCATTTTTAATTCATTCATTTGCTTGCTTCTACGTGTTTACACTGATTATTATCACAAAAACTCTCGTCACACTAAGATGGTATGGTGTTTATCACACAAGATTATTGTTTTTTGACTGTTCCCTTCTTTCTTTTAAATTACGATTTTCTTCTAATCCTGTTGGTGCTGGAACTTCTTTAGATTCTCCGCCCACTGCATATTTAGTGTAATCGGTATTAGGGTTGAGGCCTTTCCTTTTGGGACTAGCCTTGTTTTTTTCCATTCTTGAGATTGTATTTGCATCTTCATCCTCTGCCATTTGATAATTAATGCACAATAAATATTAAGTATATGTGACAAGGTCAGTTCCAATTCTTAATTGAATTTTTCTCCTAGAGCAATCTATTTTTTATTTTAGTGTAAAGTTAAGGGAGGCTAACTGAATGAATTTCATTGTCACAGTTCTTGCACATGAACCTATTACAGCTTTCACACCACTCCACCTGATTGCCTGAATTACAAGAATCGCATGTGCCCATTCTATCTATCGTGCTCGCCATTAAGATTTATCATATTTAATTCATGACACGTCTAGGAATATCCATCAATCTCGTTTTATTAATAGCTGATTAATTTCAACCAGTAGTCCTTGAGTAATTCCATCACATTCTATCCACCGTGAATCTCCTTTTCTAGGGCCTCCTTCAGCAAGTTTATGTGATTCAATCTATCCGACTTTATTTTTCTCCATGTATTGGCCAGTTCTTTTTTATTTTCCTTCTCCGCGTCGTCTGTGTATTTATCAATAGTATCGTACAGAAACTCCGCATCCTTACCCATGACCTTCAGAATATCGTACATCGTATTTGACAAAGACGCTGAATTTCCCATAATTTGACAATCACAAAAAAATATTTAAGAATTTTAATAATCCGGATTGTTTGAGTTCTGATAGTGAGGGTCGGTACATTCTCCCGTAAAAAATGCAAGATTAAATTCCAATTGCATAATAAATGCAATAAATAGAATTATCAACTAATTAACCAGGGGGTATCGCAAGAGATTTGAGAAGTGGATTGCAACTCAAGTTACTCCAGCGAGATTAGAGCCGTGCACGTTAATGGACGAAAATAATCCCATCGGCTACGGCACCACCGCCATCTTAGTTTGATATAAAACATGAGTCAACATAATATGAAATAATTTTAATAATACCGGTGGGATGCTGATGCAGCGGAGCGGTCCCACCGGCCCCATGAAACGTACGTATGAAGAGTTGGGAGAAATTATACCTCCTAAATGTAAGAACATGCCTTACCTAAGTTACTTATGCCTTCTTATTTCGCATCACTAGCTAGTGTCTTTTAGATAGGATTGATAGCGGCGTCACGAAAAATTTATTACGATGAGCTCCAATTTCACATCAATGAATTTTTGATTTGTAGCTTTTACCGCTGCTATTATTCTGATTGTTGCCTCTGTTTACTCATTATCCTCTCCAATCCAAGTATTCGTTGAAGCCAGAAAAGTGGTACGTGATATTAGTTGTTATCCACAAGATAATGGAAAGACTCGTTGCTGCGGAGACGAGGTGGATACTGAATCTATCTATCAGTCGGGTACCGGCAACACGTTCTGCACGACATGTGATGACACAAGTCCGCCCAGCCATTGCACACCACGTGAAAAAGTCGAGAGGGAAGGAACTGTCAAGCCCGGCACAGACGTTTTAAATGCTCTGAAGGGCTCGAAAGGTTTGGATGTAAAAACACCCAGTCTTACACAAGATAACACGAAAGTTCCCAAGAATTTTACTTCAAAAGCGAACGAACTCCTAAAAGATGGTGCTAGCGTAGAAACTAACAATCCCTCTTGTCCAAACAGTCACGACACTTTGAAGTAACACGAATAAATAGAGAAAAATTAAACTTCGCTATTGTATTAGTATTTCATAAAATACAGATGGAAAGACATTTTAGCAAGCCATTATTTACAAAAGAAATTGATAGATTTACAGACTAAGGACATACTATATATCAATGCCACTCTTATTTCCGGCGCATTAATTTTTCTCACACTTTCGTCATTTTCGGCTCCTACACACGAGGAGAAAATATCCAGAGCTTACTCGATAGTCTATGGTGCCGGAATTGTGTTTACATTTTCATATTCTTCAATAAAAGCAATGTTAGGTAATAATGACAAGGCGCTCTTTATTACTAAATTCTCTTTTATATATCTAGTAATTGGCGCAATTCTTTTCGCCATTGTGAGTTTCGCTGATGTCGTTGGTTGGTTTTAGATGAAGCGCGGCAGTACAGTGTGTTAATACACAATGCAATGTAAACAAGAAGTTTATCTGTAATTTCGATGCTTAAGATAAGTGAGGCTGGCCGGAGCCATTTATTAAATTGCCTTGGACCATTGCAATGAATAACTGACAATCCGCCAGTCATCAATTTTCACTGCTTGCCAATTTTTGTTAATAGTTTGTCATGTTCAAATATAATCGACATTAAAGTTGAATGAATTAAGACAGTTCTGCAAGCAAGCAAATTACTAATAACCAACTGAGTGGGAGGAATTACAGTTTGAATGAACAAGAAACAACCAATTTCCCACCAGTTGTTTTCTATTAGGATTATAATGTCCTATATACTATAAAACGACTTTAGTAGAATGTTATAGGAACGTAGTAATTAGGAACGTTATTCTTAACTTACTCTCATTATTCTCAATATATCTGAATATTCTGTTCTGCGAGTAAAGACAAAACGTAAAATCAGGTATGCCTCAACGCCGCAATAACCATTAATACAATCCAAATAACCAGAACAATTATTCCAATAATGATTAAGATGTTCCCAATTGTCCCTGCAGGATATGGGAGGGGAGCATACAATAATACTGCTCCTATTACTATAAGAACAATCGCTAAAATTAGTAGATTAAGATGAGAAATTGCAGTCATACACTAAATGATTAAGCAAACAAAGTTTATAACGATATGATTTGTTGAATATAAAATCGACAGTTACACATTCCCGGGCGATAATTTAGCAAGATTCTCTTGAAAGTTACCAGATTGATGAATAGTTTCCACTGTGAATATATCCTAGAAACGTTGCCAAATCTTCTATAATTTGGTAAATAGGTCTTAAACACTACGATATTTTGTATGTCAGTTACTCCGAAACAATCAACGGTAATAACTTTAAAGATTTACAAGACAACTGATACGCCAATTTTGAAAAGGCCCACCAGACACACGCGTGCTCTTGGCATTTGTCTCCACACTTGTGCGATTATCATCAACATAATATAAAATGGTTTATTGGTGATGGAAAGTCAATTGATGAACTCGGAATTCTTCCCTTACCTTTTGACACACTTTCTTAATTGTAACGGGTTTCTCCAAAAAGGAATTTATGATTTTTTCATTTAGAAATTTTTCAAAAATTGGATTGTTTTGGAATTCATAGGCGCTTATTGACATTGTTCTCACAGTAGGATTAAGTCTTTTAACTTGTTTTAGTAATTCTAGTCCATCCATAGCAGGCATTCTCAAATCGGAAATAACAAGAGCGTAAGATTGCATGTTTTTTTTAAAATGGCCTAGAGCATCAACTGAACGATTAAAAGTTATAACAGAAAGACTATCCATTTTGGCGCAAAGGGCATCCTGAAAAAGCTGTCATATCTATCTCATAGTCCACGATACTAACAATTTTCTTATTAGCATTTTCCAACATGAACGCGAATCAGTCTAACAAATAAGAGCCATGAATTAGAAAAGGTTTTTGATTTAAATGACGTCCTTAAGATATATTCCGTAGTGAAATGATTTATTTTATTTGGTATTACTTATAATAGGGAAATTATGTTGAAATCCTCCTTTACCACTACCTAAAAGTTTTTTCCCAATTGTGATTTGTATGTGCGTTACCCTCTCTGGTTTCTACATATCACAGTCGTTTGCATTTCATGCAAAACTGGGTATAACTGATGATGAGGCGGCAAATCTATATAAACTCAATCCAAACGACCCAGCAATAAAATCCTGGAAAGATGCTTTAGAACAGAACATAGCGATAGACCAACGCCTATGTTTCGATACATCCGCTCCGTTAAGCGAGGCGATAAAACATAGCTGCGAAATCGTTCAATGAGAATTCCTTCCTTTTTTATTTTATATTATAACCTTTTAAATTTTTTTATCTCGTTACCTAAGATGATTATAGTTCTTGTAGATAATTTGGCGATAATTTGTTCGGAATACTGCCGCCTCTTCTGAAAGACACACTAACAATTACCATATTTCACATTCTTCTTGACTCATCATTTACTACTTACTCATGTTATGGGATGTCAATATCCATTGCTACAGTATATTTAGGCTTAAACAAGGGCTAAGAGATGGAATGCCCTCAAAATAGTTGAAAGTTGGTTACACTGTTAAAAAAATTGGTGGGCCCATGTGAATTCAGAGTCATTTCTGATTGTGCCCACTAGGATGAAACTGCACTTCTAGCAGTGGATTATTATCGTTACCATATTATAAAAAGTTAAAGACTGATGGGAGACAAATGAATTCAATGGTATTAAGATGCCTTCCATCAGGGAAATGTAGTTAAGATAGATAGCATCCAAGTTATTAATAAATAATTTTAAGCGCTCAAAAGAAAAGATTAGTTTCAAATCTGACAGGAAGTAAACGAGGCAAACGAGTTACCTCCTGCCAGAGCCTGAATCTAACTAGGGATAGTTCGAGCTTGTTAATAAGCAAATATCTAAAGCCCTATGAGAGTCAAATTGGGTTACAAACTCAATCCATCCTGTCATAAGACCTTTTAAAAGAAGGAATATTCTAGTGATTAAAAGGAGAATAATAACTACCTATCGAGGATTAAATTTTCAAAACCTTCCGTTTGGTTTTTTGAATAGTTTTGATACCTTCAATCCTTCTTTTAGATTTACTAGAACCTTTGAATATCCAGATTATTGAACCATCTTTTTTGTATGCAATCTTATTGGATTCTTCCAGATAATCTAGTATAGCTGTTATTGTAGGATACATCACTTTTCTCTGTAGACTCCGAAATAACTCATATTTGCTTCTGAAGTGTTTTTTCTTCTTTAGTTTTTTTCAACCATTCTAATCGTATTTAGTTTAGGTTGATGTAGAATGGTCCTCATAGGAGTAGCCTAATATATTTATATAAATATATATAAAACTGTAGTACATCCCGTACGATTGCAAAATCAGAATTAGCTACCGACAATCAGTAATTACTTATTTAAAGTATTAGGTACATTGAACAGTAATGGTTTTAAGCACACTTGTGTATGTTGCGATAGTAATTATTGTCATCATTATCATAGTATTGCTGTTAAAGTTCCTTTTCAGTGCCTTTTTTGTCATGCCAGTAACATTCGAACACGATTCAATTATACAATACTTTATGCAATCTCATCCCGTTACTTAGTTTTTCCCTCGTCATAATCCTCAATGAGGGGCCTAAGCATTTCATTGAACCGCGGCGTAAATTCTTCTCTCTTGATTCCGTGCATATTCAAAGCATGCTTTTCTCCATTTCTAAAAAGGTCCTGTTCGGTGTAGCCCTCTATTACATAGTTACAATCAAAGCCTGCTCCACGACACGCGACCTTTTTCATACTAATGGTAACACACCAAAGCATAAACAAGTTTCAGGAAATTAGAAGTCAAAATTCTTGAACTAAGTGGTTAGCATAAAGTTAACATAAAAAAGAGTGAAAAAGGAAGTCTAGTCTTCTTCCTTCTCTTCTATTTCTTGCTCTTCGACGGTATTGCCAAATTCATCTTTCTTTTCGATTTTTGTTTCTTTTTTCTTTTCGTCTGTCATGTTACTGTATTCTGGACAACATCGCTTAAAAATCGTATTACTGGATTCATCATTGGATAACCTCAGAGCCCTTAAGCTATTAAAACTATGTTTACGAAGTGCTATTGATGATAAACGCAACTTATTTTGGCGCAACAGCCTTGTTGCTCGCTCTAATTTTTGTTCCGGTAGCTACCGCTCAAAACGTGACAACCAATGCATTAAATGCAACGGGAAATGCAAGCTCAACGGCAGGTGCAGGCGCTTCGAATATAGTAAAAAATGCAACGGCAAAATTAAATCTCACCACTTCAAATGGCACGACAAAAACGACCGCATTGTTAAACATCACCGCATCAAAGATTGCTGGTAATGCAGGTCAATTGCCAAATCAAACTTCGTCTAAAGTCCTGGGAAACGCAAGCCCACAGTCAAATCAGACAGCAGGAAATGCAACAGCGAACGCAAATCAGACTGCATCAGAACTGGGAAAGAATGCGAGTAAAGTCGGAAGTCAAATCCTAAATAAGACTGAAGATATTGGCAAGAAAATCGCTGGTGGTCTGGGAAGCTTACTTGGTAACGCAAGCCAGAAACTGAAGGAAGGCTCAAAGTAAATTTCATCTCGATACCCTTAAAAAGTCAAAGCAAATAGCGACCAGGCAAATTTGTTGATATGTTTTTATTTTCTTTTTTAATAAATCTTTATAATAATTTGTTGAGCATTAGTCGCTAGACCAAAATAGGTTGGTTTTTCATCCAACGGGTCGAGGCACTCAGCTTGTTTATGACCTGTCGTTAAATCTCGAAATATTTCTACTACCTGGCTTGGCCTTTGAAGCCTTTTAAGACGTTAAGGTCAGCGCCAGGCATATTATTTCAGAATATTATTTAAGCAATCCTAATTGCTGTAAGCTTCATTATTGTATCTTGGAGAGTTGCCAGCATTACTGGTTTTACCAGCACAGCAAATTTCTTATCTTGAAAAAAAGGCCTACTAGCAATTTTTGTCTCTAGCTCTTCGTAACCTGTTATGAATAAAATCGGCATTGATGGGTATTTTTGCAATATTTCAATTGCAGCGTCGATGCCGTTTCTTGAATCAGGAAACTTATAGTCAATTATGCATATATCGGGTAGGTGATATTCGAAGCCCGTCATGAGATTATTTGCCTTCAGATACGAGTAAATTACGCTATGTCCCATACTTGTGAAATAGTCCTTATAAAGACTAAGTGTGTCATCATCGTCTTCGGCTATCAAAATCTTTAATTTTCTGGTTGTCACGTTTATTGCCTCAATGGTATCATCATTGACACGTTCATGCAAGATATTAATCGGGATTTTCTACAAATACGTTTTCGGTAATCAAATCTACTTGTATTTTTTCATCCTTTGTTACTTCTCTCTTTCTAATTTTTATCTCGCCTACCTTGACCTTCCTTTTAGAAATTATTACCTCCTCGGCATAAAGTGGAATAGTCTTGTCCATTTCAGTATCGCGACCATAAAGAGGAACCCAAATATCTTTTTCCTCTTTTTCTTTGTCCTGTTCAACCGGTATAATCTCTAAAATCTTTTCTTTTATTTGATTTAATGCCTCTCCAAAGCCAAACCGGAGCTCTTCGCCATTGATAAAGAGATGTTCATAACTGACTGGAACATTTATACTTGTCTCCTTTTGGACCCATCTTTTTTCCAAAGTAACGTTCTCCACTGAATTCTTCGTTTCAGTCGAAAAATCTTCCTTGAGTACAGGTATTGTGAGACTGGCTAAACCTAAATCTTCGTCCAAAATTTTCTTATTGCCCGTTAATGTATTAACGGTATTGTCGGCCTTTTCTTTCAAGGCCTTAGCAAACTTCGCGGAGATAGAAGATATAGATTTCTGTTTCACAAAATAAGCAGGGCGTACGACATCCGTTATCTTTTTTGGTAAATCAGGCGGGATATTTATAAATTTAGAGATTTCGGTAGTGTTTTCGGAGAGCTTTATGGGGTTATTTTGGGCAGATTTTTTACGCCTAATTTGAGATTTCTTTGTTTTGGTGGGAGCCATTACTTTTTGTTAGGCAATATCCTATAATTCAATTCCAGTATGCAATCATTATATCGTATGTGGGTTTAATTTGTACATACGGGAATGGAAAATATAAACTGGGACGAGGTAACCAAGAAGGAGGCCAGAGGAAGCGACGATTATGACCTGGGAGAAGTTCAAGAAGTGACATCTGATAACGTAGTGACGCAAAAAGGAATATTGGATAAGAAACAATTTGAAATTCCAAAACACCTGGTAAAAAGTTTTGACGGTAATAAAATTACATTTGCTTTGTCAGAGTCAGACGCAGAGAGTCTGTACCTGAAGGACAAGCCAGAGTCTGACGACACGATTTCTGAAAGTGAGACGACGATTCCTTTAATCCAGGAAAAGTTGGAACCTGCAAAGAAGGAAAAAGTGGTGGAAGCAACGATAGTTAAAGAGCCAGTTAAAGAAACAAAAGAAGTAAACGTAGAATTGACGCATGAAGAATTGGTCATAGAAAGAAACCCGTTAAGTGAACCACAAAAGACCGACGAAAAGCCAGTCCAATCTAGAACTGAAATAAAGATACCCTTAAAGAGACAAGAGGTGGAAGTCAACAAGCAATCTTATATCACGGAGGAAATAATTGCAAAAAAGAAGCCAATTACAGAGACAAGTACTGTGACTGAAGAGGTTGTAAAGGAAACATTGGCAAATAATGACGGAGACTTAGAACAGGAATAAAATGAAGTATTCAAAGGCAGCAATATTATTCAAATTTATAGCTTTTTTAGTCTAGTTTTGTAGTTTGCCAGGTTAATCATGGCAAAGGTCTTCTAACTTTTGGTAGGTAGGGAGAGTAAACCTAGCAAAGTTATTAAAACAATATTGTATAACTTGTAGTAGTAATGTATTCCAATAGGAACTTAATTCTAGCAGTTCTTATTTTGCCTTTGGTTTGCTTGGGCGCAGGCGCTGCACTTTTACAATTAGCATATTTTCAAGAAACTATAGACCTTAGAGTACCAGAGTAAATGAAGATAAGCTTCCCATCAGAAAAAGTATCTGGCACAGAAAACGTATAAACAAGTATAAAAATTATACATGTTTTAGATTTCAATTGAGTCAATAGAACCAACAAGGCATTTTCGACAGTTTCTTCGTGGATATGTTTATCCTTTCAACGGTAACGTAACTACAAATGTGGCTCCCTTGGAGTTAGGATTGTTGTATGCCTCTATTTTTCCATGGTGCGCATCTATAATACTCTTTGAAATATACAATCCTAATCCAAGACCTTTCTCAGATTTAGTCTTGAATTTGGAAAATAAATGTGGAATGATATCGGGGTCTATCCCAGAGCCGCTATCTCTGATGGTGACAATAGCTTTGTCTGCTTCTTCATTACGTCTTACACTTATGTTGATAACGCCTGTATTTGTAAATTTTAACGCATTGCTAAGCAGGTTCGCAAATACTTGAAATATCTTTTCTTTGTCTGCAATAATATTTATCTTATCAGTTAGTTTGAAGTCTATTCTAACTTCGTCTTCTGCCCGTAATTTGTTTTGTTGACTAGCATCCTCGATTACGTTCTGAACCTTCGTGTTTAAATCAAAATTTGTTTTATTAAGTTTCATCGTTTGCGATTCTATTCTAGCGATATTGAGCATGTTAGTAACAAGAGAATGAAGCCTTTCGGCATTTCTTAATATGGCTTCTTCATATCGCTTATTCCTTTCTGGAGAATCCCTTAGCATCTCCGAATAGCCAATAATAGACTGAGATGGAGTCCTTAACTCATGAGCAGCCAGATTGACGAACTCTTTTTCCATCGCATCATGTACCTCGAGCTTCTCATAGGAATAAAGGAGATTCTTGTTCGCTTCTTTCAATGATTCATATAAGTCAGCTTGTCTCCAAACAGTATCAAAAATGAAATTATAGGATTCAGCTCGTGACTTGCTATTGTGCAAAGTAGCATATCCTACGGCTTCTATGAAATTATCTTTAATATCGTCTTTGACATCTTTTATAAAAACAAATTTTTTATCTACAATTAAGAATGTTGTTTTAATTTTGTCAGTTTGGGTAGTAACAGGAGCTATGAACTTCATTTGAAACTTGTAATTTTTCTCAAGTTGACCGGATTGAAAGATGTCAATGCGTAACTTATCGTTATCGTAAGTGGGTATCGCAAGATATACATTAACGTTCCTTTTTTCCGAGGCCTCAATTAGTTTTGAAATTATTCCCTCTTTGTAATTTCTTTTAAGGGAATTGGGAGTCGCTATAATAAGTGAAATTTCAAATTTTGCAGATTCGATGAGATTGAAATAAGATTTACGAACTTCAGAAGCGTCGGATATAATTTTAACCTCCTCAGCTTCCAAACCTACCTCCAAACTCGTTGTTTTGTCGTGTTGAGTAGTTGCATTGTTCCATAAATTATCAAAAATGTAATTCTGCATGGTGACAGATTGATAATTGTCATTTTGATTTCGACTTGAAAGAAAATTACCTGCTTCTGGCAAGCCAAAGTATTCCTTGTCCGTTAATATATAATTCCCAATTATCTTGTCAAGATGGCGCACTTCAGTCAGTTTCATAATTTCTTTGCATGAGTTCAAATTCTCCTTGGTAATTTCGGTTATGTATCGAATTCTGAGTTGCCTGTTCTTGGCGTCCTGTATTGCGTTTCTTATTTGCTCCGAAAG